>Ga0210391_10005095_pt1 | contig 10834 bp, 6 predicted proteins | sample IncBWC12OmetaG_FD_160573 | JGI IMG/M metagenome (GOLD analysis project Ga0210391, IMG submission 160573) | Forest soil microbial communities from Barre Woods Harvard Forest LTER site, Petersham, Massachusetts, United States - Inc-BW-C-12-O ...
ATTGTCGGCGCCGCTGTTCACCGCGGCCGCCAGAATCTTCACCCGCAGTGGAGCAAACGAGAAAATCGTCGGAACCAAGCTGCCCACATACCCACCGTGCCCGCGCAGCCACCGTGGCAACCGATTCGCCCGCCGCGACACTTCCCCATCAAGCCCCACGCCGGCAACGCAACAAAAATAGCGAGGACCATGTGGAGCGGGCAACTCGCCCGCGCTCTCGAGCGGAGTAAGAGGAGTAATCAATCCCAAATCAATGCTGCGGACATGATTGCCTGGATCATCGCCCCGAGTGCGATTAGACCGAGCATCGCCCCTGCAGAATCTCCGCCAGGCCGCAACGGAATCCCGCACCCGCCGCAGTCCCAATGCGCGCGCAAAATCATTCCCGCTTCCCACCGGCACCACCAGCACCGGCAGCCCCAACCGCACCAACTGTCCCAGATGCCGGTGAATCGTCCCATCCCCGCCGAAAATCAAAATCACATCAGCTTCGTCGCCCGACCCCGGCATCCCCATGCGCCACTCAATGTTGCGCTCAGAGTTGTGCTCAGCCTGAAACGGCTTCAGCTCCTGCGGAGAACACCCCAGCCCGAGAATGACAGCCGCGCGCATGTGCGGGGAGAGAGTAGCAGAATCAGGCGACATGATCGACCCATCATGATCGACCTATGATGATCAGCAGCGACCCGATTGCAAGATTGTTTTCAGTCCGACGTCATCCTGAGCGCGGCGATAGCCGGGCGAGGGACCTTACGCCAGCCAGCGCCGTTGATGCCGTGGATGAGAACGCCAGCGCTTCATGCAATCAGGAGCGTCGAGCCTTCTACGGCTTGCTTCCCAAATACAAATCTGCAACCTTCAGCGCCAGCTCCTCCGGACTAATGTCCACCCGGTTGGCCAGCACAATAACCGTCAACTGATCCTCGGGAAAGCGCTGGATCGCCGTCCGGAACCCGATCGTCTCGCCAGGGTGCCACATGCGCCTGTGTCCCCGGTATGGATCGAGAAACCATCCAAACCCGTAGCTCACGCTCGGCCCCTCAGAAGACTTCGCCGGCCCATCCGTCGGCCGCACCGGCGTCAGCGCCGGCTCCATTTCCGCCGCGCTGAGCAGCGTATGCGCGCGCAGCGCGCGGTCCCATTTCTCGAGATCATCGAGCGAAGAATAAATCCCGCCATCGCCCAACACCGCTGACGTAGGACTCTGATCGGTCTGCCGCCACTCGTTTTTCTCTTTGCTATGGCCATAAGCCCGGTGCGCCACTTCGTTCTTTCCCTTCTCGTAAGCGACCGTGTTCTTCATCTGCAGCGGAGTAAAAATCCTCTCCTGCAGAAATTGACCAAAGCTCTTCGCCGAAACTTTCTCCACAATCATCGCCAGCACCGCATAGCCCGAGTTGCTGTACTCCCACAGCGACCCCGGCGCAAAGTTTCCGCTGCTCTGCTGCTCCAGCAGTTTCAGCACCCCCGCATCAAGTATCTGCGGAATTTTCTCCGGCGGCGTATCCGGATACTGCTTCATCAGCACATCTTCATAATCCGGCAGCCCGGAAGTATGGTTCAGCAGATTGCGAACAGTAATGGCCTTTCCGTAGGCCGGAAATTCAGGGAAGAAGTCAGTGAGGTGTTCGTCATACCGCAGCTTGCCATCGCGCGCCAACAACATAATGCACGCCGCCGTAAACTGCTTAGTAAACGAAGCCAGCCGGAAATTCGTCTGAGCATCGACTGAAGTGAGCGTGCGCAGATCAGCCACGCCATATCCCCGCCGAAATACCGCTTTGCCATCGTGAACGACAAGCACAGCCGCCCCCGGAGCGTTGCCAGATTTCAGCGAAGCAAACACCGCATCGATCTGCCCAGTGGAAACCTGCGCCGGGGCGATCGCGCCGGAAGAAGCCAGCGCCAGGAAGAACAGCGATGTCGCGAATTTCGATTTCAAATAAGGCCTCAGAGAACGCTCGCCCCGACAGCCGAAGCCGGCTGTCCTACACGGCTAATTTCGCTTTCCGTTGGCTGGATCGATCAGCCGCACTTTTTTCATACGCCTGCCGACGCGTAGTACGACATAGTGCCCGACCGGCATGTCCGCAATGAAGTTGCTTTCACCGATTGCCTCGCCGTCGATGCTGACGCCCCCGCCTTTAAGCTTTGTGACAGCCTCATTGTTCGAGCTGGCAAGTCCCGCCTGTCGCATCAACTTGTCGATGCGAACGATGCGCCTGCTAAGGTTCAAAGTCTCACGACCGACCACCACGACAGCACCGTGTTGTTTGCCGCCTGGATCAACCTCGACGTCAGCAACGTTGACATCAACATAGTCCAATTCTTCCGGCACTTCACTTTTCTGAAACTGCCGCGCCCAATCCTCCCCCGCCTTGGCCGCCGCCTCCGCCGAATGAAAGTCCGTCACAATCCTCCGCGCCAGCTCTTTCTTCGCCGCCATGGGATGCATCTCGCGCTTCATCTTCTCGATCTCGGCGACCTGCACATCCGTCAGCAGTTCGTAATATCTCCACATCATCTCGTCAGAGATGCTCATCAACTTGCCATACATCTCCAGCGGAGCTTCGTGAATGCCGATCGCGTTCCCCAGCGACTTCGACATCTTCTGCACGCCATCCAGCCCCTCCAGAATCGGCGTAGTCAGCGCCACCTGCGATTCCTGTCCGTACGCGCGCTGCAGTTCGCGCCCCACCAACAAATTAAATTTCTGATCGGTGCCGCCCAACTCGACGTCGGACTCAAGCGCCACCGAGTCATACCCCTGCACCAGTGAATACAGCAGCTCGTGAACCGAGATCGGCTTCTCTTCCTTAAACCGCTTATGAAATTCCTCGCGCTCCAGCAACTGCGACACCGTGTACTTCGACATCAGCCGCACGAAGTCGTCGGGCGTAAATGCGCCCATCCAGCGCCGGTTGAAATCGATCACAGTTTTTTCCGGGTCGAGAATCTTGAACACTTGCGCCTTATACGTCTCCGCGTTCTGCTCAACTTGTTCGCGGCTCAGCGGAGGCCGCGTCGCCGACCGTCCCGTCGGATCGCCGATCATCCCAGTGAAATCACCGATCAGAAAAATCGCCGTATGCCCCAGATCCTGAAAATGTTTCAGCTTGCGCAGCACGACGGTATGCCCCAGGTGCAGATCAGGAGCAGTCGGGTCCATCCCCAGCTTCACCCGCAGAGGCTTGCCAGTAGCGCGCGATTTCTCCAGCTTGGCGCGCAAATCGGCCTCGCGAATGATCTCCGCGGTGCCTTTCTTGATGTAGGTAAGTTGTTCGTCAACCGGTGCAAAGTTTGCCATGGGAAATGACATTATAAGGAATGCAGAAGGCAGAAGTCAGAATGCAGAAGGGAAAACCGCTGCGAGCGCCTGCCGATCGTAAGGACGGCGAATTTCTTACTTCTGCCTTCTGATTTGTGCCTGCTGACTTATCAACAATCGCCGTCCAACGATCTCGAATTTCCCACCCAACACCACATGAATCGCTTCCGTGTAAGCGATATGTTCCTGCTGCAGAATGCGTTCCGCCAGCGTGTGCTCATCGTCGTCATGAAACACCGGCACCGTTTTCTGCACGATGATCGCCCCGTGATCCAGTTCTTCATCCACAAAATGCACCGTGCACCCGGAGACCTTCACGCCGTACGCAAACGCCTGCTCCTGCGCCTCCAGACCCGGAAACGCCGGCAACAATGACGGATGAATATTCAGAATCCGCCGCGGAAACTGCTGCACAAACCATGGCGAAAGCAGCCGCATGTATCCCGCGAGACAGACCAGCTCAACTCCATGCCGTTGAAGCGCGCCGACAACTTCGCGGTCATGCTCCTCGCGCGGCAGACCTTTGGAAGGAATCACCAGCGCCTTCAGCCCGCGCTCGCGGGCAGTCGTGATCCCCGGCGCGTCGGCGCGATTCGAAATGACTACGGCAATCCGTGCGTCAGGAATCCGCCCCGCATCAATACTGTCGGCGATAGCAACGAAATTCGACCCACGTCCGGAAAGCAATATGCCCAGGGAATGCATTCGGAAACATCATAATTCACCACAGAGTCACCGAGTCACCGAGAAGATCGGGGAAACGAAGTCTCGAAGAGCACAGTTGAGGGCCGGGGGAACTCAGAACGCAGAATGTCGGCGGGCAGTCTATGAATCCAACAAAGATTTTCTCTGTCCCTTTGTGGTGAAAGCACTTCCTAGCTGTAAGTCACCTTGCGCTCGCCCTTCACAATCCGTCCAATCGTGTAGGCCTTTTCACCCACGCGCTCCAGCACCGACTGCGCCTTCTTGAATTTCGCCGACGGCACCACCAGCAGCATCCCCAGCCCCATGTTAAACGTGCGCAGCATCTCGTCCTGGGGCACGTTGCCCAGCTGCTGCAAGTGCTCAAAGATCGGCAGCACCGGCCACGTCCCCATCTCAATCACGGCGGCCGTCCCGCGCGGCAGCACTCGCGGCAAATTCTCGGTAATCCCACCACCGGTAATGTGCGCCAAAGCCACAACGCATTGGCCGTCAATTAACTTCCGCAGCGCCGGCCAGTAGCTCTTGTGCGTCCGCATTAGTTCGTTGCCGACTTTGTTCTTGACCTCATTCACGTAAGTGTCGGCCGAATAATGCGCCACTTCAAACAGCAGCTTGCGCGCCAGCGAATACCCATTCGTATGCAGCCCGTTCGACGGCAGGCCCAGAATGATGTCGCCGATCTGCACATCTTTCCCGGTGATAATTTTCTCGCGCTCCACCACGCCCACAATGAAGCCCGCCAGATCGTATTCCCCATCCGGATAGAACCCTGGCATCTCGGCGGTCTCACCGCCAATCAGCGCACAGCCGTTGTGCTTGCAGGCATCGGCAATGCCCTCCACAACTTTCTCGGCAATCGAAGGATCAAGCGTCCCCGTGGCCAGATAGTCCATAAAAAACAGCGGAGCCGCCCCCTGCACCGCAATGTCATTCACGCAGTGGTTCACCAGGTCGGCGCCCACAGTCGAGTGCAAATCCATCTCAAACGCAATCTTCAGCTTGGTCCCCACGCCGTCGACACTCGACACCAGCACCGGATCGGTGTACTTCGTCTTGTCCACCGCGAACAGTCCGCCAAAGCCGCCAATCTCGCTCAGCACGCCCCGCGTAAAAGTTTTGTGCGCCAGATACTTGATGCGCTGCTTGGTGCGGTTGGCGCGGCTGATGTCCACACCGGCGTCGGCGTAGGTGATCGGCGTCGGGCTGGGGGTGGGAGTCTTGGCCACAGATTTCTTCCGTGCGTTCTTATTTCCGTACGTGGGGTCGGTGCCGGATGCCGAAGTTATAAGCTAAGGTCGCTCATTGTAGCATGTTCAGCGGTGGGCAGCTGGGAACTGGAAAGTGGCGTGGGATTCGCGAACAATTCTCGAAGAAGCATCGGGTAGCAGTGTCAGATACACTCCTCCCCGTTCCGCGGGCGCGCACGCCCGTTCGACAACCCGGGCCCGGACTAATGAGAGATGAAGTCCGAGAAAAAGTAGGCCAGAACCCCGAACAAAGCCAGGCCTGAAACGCCGTAAGCGGTAAGAACCCAGGCTCCGCGGCCTTCACGCTGGCGGATAGCGGAAGTTGTAGTTGAGGACTGCTCGGAATCCACAGAAGAGACAACAGGGGCCCGATCTTCCATGCAAAAACCTCCGACGGAAAGATCGTGGCGCAAGTACGTTATGCGTCACGCCTGCCTCGCGTCACGGCGAAGCAAGAATATCTAAGCGGATTTTAACCCGAATTCGCCCCTCGCAGCGCAAAAATGTGATCTGGGTCACTGTATCCATATGCAAATTATTGTCACTCTATGACAACTCCACAACTCCCCAGATCCCACTGATAACCGGATCTTACGCCAAATTGGCTCGCCCTCGATTCGGAGCCGTTTCACTCCTCCTCCTCTTTTCTCAGATTGCTTTCCCCCCGCAGCCGCGCATACCCACCGCTACATGGGATAATGACTAAGTTCTCCTAAACATCTATGCGCAATCTTTGCCTTACTCTTGTTTTCTCGTGCTTGCTGACCGCCGGCGCAGTTTCCCAGCAACCCGGCCAGACGCCATCCGCTCAATCGCCCAAGCCCAGCACCACGCCAGGCGCGGCCGCCGAAAAAGCCGCGAGTTCGGTCAAGGTCGAAGCCAAGTCTCCCGGATATTCGCAGGAGTCCTTCGTCATCGAGCAAATGCACTCCCGCTACCGCTTCGAAGCCGACGGCACCGGCCGCAAAGAAGTCACCGCCCGCATTCGCGTGCAAAGCGAAGCCGGCGTGCAGCAGTGGGGACAACTGCAGGAGGGCTACAACTCAGCCAACGAACGCGTCGAAATTCCCTACGTGCGTGTGCTCAAAGAAGACGGCACCGTAGTCAAGGCCGGCGACGACGCCGTGCAAGACCTGAGCGCGCCCATCGAGCGCGAGGCCCCCGTCTACACCGACTACCGCCAGAAGCACATCACGGTTCCCGGCCTGCGCCCCGGCGAGGTTCTCGAATACGACATGGTCACGGTCATCCACACGCCGCTGGCCGCCGGACAATTCTGGACCGAATACGAATTCGACAAGACCAACATCGATCTCGACGAAACCCTCGATGTCGACGTCCCCGCCGGCCGCTCCCTGAAATTAAAGTGCAAGCCCGGGATGGATCCCACCATCACCGAAGCCAACGGCCGCCGCGTCTATCACTGGTCGACTTCGCATCTGGAGCGCGAAGACGACTCCAAGGATAAAGATAAGGACAAAGACAAGAAGAAAAAGAAACGCCGTCCCGAAGACGAGCGTCCCGACGTGCAGATGACAACCTTCGAAACCTGGGAGCAGATCGGCCGCTGGTACGCCGACCTTGAAAAAGACCGCCGCGCTCCCGGTCCCGAAGTCCGCGCCAAAGCGCAAGAACTCACCAAGGGCCTGAACACAGATCTCGATAAAACCGAAGCCCTTTACGATTACGTCGCGAAAAACTTCCGCTACGTCAGCCTGTCGCTCGGAGTCGGCCGCTACCAGCCCCACGCGGCTTCCGATGTGCTGCACGATCAGTACGGCGATTGCAAAGACAAGCACACGCTGCTGGCGTCGCTGCTCGAGGCCGAAGGCCTGCACGCCGATTCAGTCCTCATCAATTCCAGCCGCAAGCTCGATCCCGACGTTCCTTCGCCTTCGCAGTTCGACCACGTCATCACTATGCTGCCCATGGGTACGGGAGACAAAAAAGAAGAAGTCTGGATGGATACGACTGCCGAGGTCGGTCCCTTTCGCCTGCTCGCCTACACGCTGCGCCACAAGCAAGCGCTCGTGATTCCTCCCGTCAATCCGCCGTCGACGATCGCGCCCCATCTCGAAGAGACGCCCGCCGACACGCCCATGCCCGATACCGAAGTCTCCCAGGTCGATGGCAAGATCAATGAGATCGGCAAACTCGAAGCCCACGTGCACTACGAATTCCGCGGCGATGAAGAACTGCTGCTGCGTTCCGTGTTTCGCCGTGTGCCCGAAGCCAACTGGCAGCGCGTGGTCGAAAACATTAACGCCAGCCTCGGCGGCGACGTCACGAATCTCAAAGTCAGCGATCCCGCGGCCACTCGCGAGCCCTTCACGCTTTCCTATGACGTGAGCAGAGTAAACTTCCTCGACTGGTCGAAGAAGAAGTCAGAAATTATTTTGCCGCTGGTGCAGTTCAATCTGCCCGACGTCGATACCGATGACACCGATGCCGACGCCGAACCGCTCAAGCTCGGCCCCAAAGCCGAGTACTCCTACAACATCAAGCTCGAGTTGCCGGCCAAATACAAAGCCCACGCCCCACTTGCCTTCTCGCTGAAACGCGATTACGCGGAATACCTGGCCACCTACAAAATTGATGGCGGCATCTTCACTGCCGGCCGCAAGCTGACCCTCCGTCAGGACGAACTTCCCGTGGCCCGCGCCGAAGATTACGAATCCTTCCGCCGCGCCGTCGGCGCCGACCTGGCTCAGCAGTTGGCCGTTGAAAGCTCTGAAGCTGGGGCTCCGGTGCCCCCGCCCGACATGAAGGCCGACGACCTCATCGACAGCGCCCGCGCCGCCGCCGACAGTGGCAACTTGCCCGTCGCGCTCGTGCTCCTGCAGCGCGCCACCGAAGTCGACCCCAAAAGCAAAATCGCCTGGAACAATCTCGGCCTGATCTATCTCGCGCAGCGCGAGAACGATAAAGCCATCGTCGCCTTCCAGAAGCAGCTCGAGGTCAATCCCTACGATCAGTACGCCTACAACAACCTCGGCCGCGTCTACTGGAACGATCGCAAATACGACGACGCCGTCAAAGCCTTCAGCAAGCAACTGGAAAACAATCCCCTCGACAAGTTCGCCCTCGCCAACCTGGGGCAGATGTATTCCGAGTGGCACAAATATGACCTGGCCGCCGCGGAACTCGAAAAAGCGGCAGCTGTCACGCAAGACAACGATCCCGGCGCCGCCGAATTGCAAGTAAGCCTGGGCGATGCCTACCTGAATCTTGGCCAGGACGACAAGGCTCTGGCCACTTTCGATCACGCCGTCGAACTCGCAGCCACGCCGCTGATCTGGAACAACATCGCCTACCAGCTAAGCTTGAAAGATTCTCATCTCGACCGCGCCCAGCAATACGCCGAATCCGCGGTCTCAGCCACCGCAGCCGCGCTGCGCAACGTCTCGCTCGACCGCCTCGCCAACAAAGACCTGGGCCTGGTTCAATCGCTGGTCGCCTACTGGGACACGCTAGGCTGGGTCCACTTCGCGGAAGGCAATCTCGACAAGGCCCAAAAATATGTGGCCGCCGCCTGGGAACTCGGTCACCACGGCGAAGTCGGCGACCACCTGGGCCAGATCTACCAGAAGCGCGGTGACAAAGACCGCGCCCTGCGCACCTATGCACTCTCAATGAATGGCCTGCGTCCCACTCCCGAAACTCGCGGTCGTCTGGCCTCCCTCGCCGGAGGCGACGCCAAAGCCGACGCCGCCGTAGCTCACTACAAAGAAGAACTCCAACACCTCAGCACCATCGACCTGGGCAAAGCCACGATGACCAGCAACGCCGATTTCTTCATCCTCATAAGTGGCGGCGGAGGCGCAGCCGCAAAAGTCGACTCGGTCAAGTTCGTCAGCGGAGACGAAAAACTAAAGTCCTTCGCCGACGCCCTCCGCACCGCCGACTACCACCTAACCTTCCCCGACGACACCCCGGTCAAGGTCTTTCGCCGCGGCACCCTCTCCTGCGCCATCGCTACCGGCAAATGCCAATTCGTGCTGGTTTTGCCAGATGATGTGAGGACGGTGGACTAGACGTCCCCACGAAGGCAGCAACAGGCAATATAGCAAGTGTTATAGCAGTTGTTGCCAACGAGATTACTGAGATGTATAGTTCAGAAATGGACGGTAGCCAGCTAGCGGGGATTCGAGGAAAGCTCGGGTTATCCCAGGAGCAAATGGCACGCATTTTGGGAGTGTCGTTTGCGAGCGTCAATCGATGGGAGGGCGGGCACTCGAGTCCGACGGGGCCAACCCGCGATCTTTATCTCGCGATCGACTCGGCGATTCGGTCCGGCCATGCTCCCGAGGCGATCTGCCGAGCAGCTGATCGCGAGCGGAGCGCCTTCCTTTACGCATTGTTTCGGATGGCGTACGCAAGGACCCGGAGGTCACGATGAAATTCCTTGTCAGAAACCTCAGGCTTCTGCATTCGGGTGGAAATGGCGATGTCTTCCTCGGAGTGCGAAGCGACACCGGAGAGCTCGTTGTGCTTAAGCGCTTACGAGAACATCACGTTTTGGAAGCTCGGAAATCCTTTGAGCGCGAGAAACGCATACTAGCGCGCCAACTCGGCGGAGTCGTGCCGCTCTTGGGGGTGGGCATGGACGAAAGCGGCCCATATTATGTCATGCCGTATTTCTCCGGAGGGTCGTTGACGCGATACAAGGCAACGTTAAGCGATGCCCAGCTCGTTGCTGTTGCAACTACGATAGCGACTGCGCTGTGTAACCTTCACGCAGCACAAATTGCCCATGGGGACATCAAGCCAGACAACGTTCTGGTGTCTCATGACGGACACCTGCAGGTTGCGGACCCGTTGGGAAACGGGATCGGTTGCACGGTTCTGTTTTCTCGTAACCGTGGTGGCACGCCCGGTTATTGGGCGCCAGAGGTTTCGGGCGGTGGTCAGATCTCATTCGCCGCTGACGTGTATTCGTATGGCGCGACGCTCTACGAATTACTGACCGGGCGCAGGCCGATCGACGGACAACAGATTAATCCGACTGCGGAAGGATATGCCGTTGCTCCCAAGATTCGGGAGATTATCGTCGCTTGTTGCAGCCGCCATCCAGGGGCGCGTCCAACGATGAAGGAAGTGCTTCGCATGCTCGGGGGCCAAACCTGGGCGGCTCTCCAAACGGAGCGGTTACAGCGTCAGGAGCTTGTCACTATATGCATAGTTGGAGTAGCGGCCCTAGCTAGCGTGGTTCTTTCTCACCGTTCACCTGGTTAGTTCCCATCCTTTAGGTTCTAGTGGTGCCGCTTATGCCACGCCGTAGCCTGCTCATAAGCCCACGCCATCCGCAACACCAAATCCTCCCGCCAGTGCGGCCCTGCGATCTGCATCCCAATCGGGAGCCCGCCAGCCGTAAATCCGCAAGGCACTGAGATCGCCGGCAGTCCCCACACGTTAAACGGCCGCGTATTCCGCAACAGTTTCAATTCCGCCGGACGCAGCGCCTCCGGATCCGCCTTCAACTCCGCAATCGCCGGCGCCGCAGTCGGCATAGTCGGAGTCACAATCACGTCCACCTCGGCAAACACCGTGCCAA
>Ga0210391_10005096_pt1 | contig 10833 bp, 9 predicted proteins | sample IncBWC12OmetaG_FD_160573 | JGI IMG/M metagenome (GOLD analysis project Ga0210391, IMG submission 160573) | Forest soil microbial communities from Barre Woods Harvard Forest LTER site, Petersham, Massachusetts, United States - Inc-BW-C-12-O ...
TACACACGCACAAAATTAACCCTCCCGCCTGTCTAGTCGCGGCGAGTCAGCGAGTACGGGCCTGGAGTCGGCTGCGACATGATTTGTGCGTAGGGGCGGTTCTCAGAGCCGCCCTCGCAATACGCGCGTCGCATCAATTCGCGACTAACAATTGGCACCGCTGCAAATTTGGTGTATGAAACGCCTGTCGTCCGGACGGACAAATGACCTCACCGCCATCACAACCCAGCGCAGCATTCCCGGTTCAACCGCGCCCGCGCAACTGGCTCGAACGAAATTGGAAATGGGCTGTCCCCGTTGTCCTCGTCGCCGGCGTTCTGGTGCTAACGCTATTCGTCGGCGGGATCTTCTGGGGGGTTATGTCAATCATGCGGTCGTCGTACCCCTATCAATTGGCCGTCAAGCGTGCCACGGAATCGCCGGCGGTCGCGGCAAAGCTCGGGACGCCTCTGCAGATCGGCTGGCTAGTTTCCGGCAACGTGAATCTCAGCGGACCAGAAGGAAACGCCAGCCTCAGCATTCCAGTCTCCGGGCCGAACGGAAAAGGCGACATCATCGTGGTAGGGAAGAAGCACGGCAATCACTGGAATTTCGAAACGCTCGAAGTAGATGTGACCGGGGAAGACGAGCCCATCCCGTTACAGGAGCCTAAGCTAAAACCTACGCCTGTGCCGGAAACGTCGCCCGGCCCAACTGGAAACTCGACGTAGGCTCGATGAATTTCTGCAATTCGTAATAGCTCAGGTTCTCTCTTCGTACTCTGCGCTCTGACTTCCGCGCACTGTGCATTAAATCTTTTGACTCGCTCAGGCGCCGCAGTACCGCCGTCACGCCTCGCGCGGCGTAGCCGCAACGCGCTGGCGTATAAAATCAACGATTGCCTGCGTGGTGGTCCCAGGAAGAAAGACCTCAGCAATCCCGCCCTGCTTCAACGCTGGAATGTCCGCCTCCGGAATAATCCCGCCGATCAGCACGGTCACATCGTTCATGCCTTTCCCGCGCAGCAGTTCCATCAATCGCGGACACAGCGTATTGTGCGCGCCGGAAAGAATCGAAAGCCCGATCACGTCCACATCTTCCTGCGCCGCCGCCGAAGCGATCATTTCCGGAGTCTGCCGCAAACCGGTGTAAATCACTTCCATGCCCGCATCGCGCAACGCACGCGCAATAATTTTCGCGCCGCGGTCGTGCCCATCCAGCCCTGGCTTCGCAATCAATACCCTAATTTTCTTGTCAGGCATATGTACGCAAGAATACTCGATATCCCCAGTAAAACGATAGCGGCGCGGTTCCGCGAGGTTCTATCGCGCCAGATTCAGCAGGAAATCTTCCACCAGCGCATTGAATTTGTCCGGATCATCCACAAACAGCGCATGCCCAGCGCCCTCGAATATTTCCAGCTTCGAATTCGGTATGTTTTTCTGCATTGCGACAATCGTGCCCATGTATCCACTCTTGGCGGCGCAAACCACCACCGGCTTATCAATCTTCGGCAGCACCGGCCGGTAATCCGCCACAAAATAACCCACGAGCAGCGCGACCGCCGAATTCGTCGGAATCTGCAGAGATGCTTGCACGAGCTTGTTAACGTAGTCCTCGGGATGCGGCTTTTTCAGGTTCAACTGCCGAATGAAACCGTTCGCGGAGTTCTTCCGGTCCTCCAGGACTCCTTTCAACAATCCGAAATCCTGGCCCGCGTCAGCCGGCGCGCGTCCTCCCGCGTCGTTATCCACCAGAATCAACCCAGCGAAATCTCCGGTGCCGAACTGATCCACATACGCCATCGTCTCCACCACCGCCATGGACCACGCCACGATCACCACCGGCGCCAGGTGCAACTGATCCACCACAGCCTTGATGTCCCGACCGCGCGCGGCAGGATACAGCCCATCATTCGTCTGCGAAGATTGCCCCTGCGAACGCGGGTCCATCGCCACCACGCGATAATCGCGCGCAAAATAATCAATCTGGCTCTGCCAGATCCACGCCGGCATGGTCCATCCCGGCACAAAAAGGATAGAAGGGAACTGGTGCGCTGCTGAAAGCCCAATCTCCCCCTTCTTGATCACCGCGTCCTTCGGCATCGGATTGCCAATCTGCGCGCTAGGCGAAGTCGCCAGCTTCCCCGCCTCAATGTAATGTATCTTCACGCCATCCGAAGTAGTAACAAACCCGCTCCGCTCTCCAGGCTTCTTCTCCTTAGCCGCAGCTGATGCCGCGCCAGCAAAAATCGCGACCGCGCACACCATCGCGAATGCGGCGACGGTCAATAAGAAAAGTCGCTGCTTTATTTTGTTCATGATTAAGTGATTGCCACTTCTTCGTAGACGCCGAAGACCGCGCGCATTGCGTCGCAGACTTCGCCCAGTGTGGCGTAGGTTTTCACCGCGTCATAAATAAACGGCATCAGATTGTCTTTGCCTTCCGCCGCCTTTCGCAAAGCCGCCAGCCGCCGCTCGACCTCAGCATTCGACCGTTCCGCACGCAATTTAATCAGCTGCGCCGTCTGCCGCGTCGCTACCGTCTCATCAATCTGCAAAATATCGATGCCCTTTTCCTCGGCGACGTAATCATTCACGCCCACAATAATCTTTTCCTTGCGATCCACCGCCAGCTGATATTTGTAAGACGCCTCCGCAATCTCCCGCTGCGGATAGCCGCGCTCGATCGCCGCCACCATCCCGCCCAGCGCATCAATTTTCTTGATGTAATCCCAAGCCCCGCGCTCCTCTTCATTCGTAAGCGCTTCCACAAAGTACGAACCACCTAACGGGTCCGCAGTGTTCGTCACCCCACTCTCATGCGCAATAATCTGCTGTGTGCGCAGAGCCAAAGTCGCCGCAAACTCCGTCGGCAGCGCCCAAGCCTCATCCAGCGAATTGGTGTGCAACGATTGCGTCCCGCCCATCACCGCCGCTAGCGCCTGCAACGCCGTACGCACCACGTTGTTGTAAGGCTGCTGCGCCGTCAACGAACATCCCGCTGTTTGCGTGTGAAAACGCAGCGCCCACGAGCGCGGATTCTTCGCGCCAAATCGCTCCGTCATCGTCTTGTGCCAGATGCGTCGCGCCGCGCGGTATTTCGCGATCTCCTCGAAAAAATCACTGTGCGCATTAAAAAAGAACGACAGCCGTGGCGCAAACTCGTCCACGTCCATCCCTCGTCGCACGCCCCACTCGACATACTCGATCCCGTCGCGCAAAGTAAACGCTAATTCCTGAATCGCCGTCGAGCCAGCCTCGCGAATGTGATACCCGCTGATTGAAATCGGATTGAACTTCGGCGTTTCCTTCGCCCCGAATTCCAGCGTGTCAATCACCAGCCGCATGGAAGGTTCCGGCGGATAGATGTATTCCTTCTGCGCGATATATTCCTTCAAGATGTCGTTCTGCAGCGTGCCGGAAATCTTCCTCCAGTCCGCGCCCTGCTTTTCCGCCACGGCCAGGTACATCGCCCAAATTACCGCCGCCGGCGAATTAATCGTCATTGAAGTGGTCACGTCCGCGAGGGGAATCTGGTCGAACAAGACCTCCATGTCGGCCAGCGAACTGATCGCCACTCCGCACTTACCTACTTCGCCCTCGGACAGCGGATGATCCGCGTCGTAACCCATCAAAGTCGGCAAATCAAACGCCACCGAAAGCCCGGTCTGCCCCTGCCCCAGCAAATAACGAAAGCGCGCGTTGGTATCCTGCGCCGTGCCGAATCCCGCGAACTGCCGCATCGTCCACAGGCGCCCGCGATACATCGTCGAATGTATTCCGCGCGTGTAAGGCGGCTCGCCCGGATACCCCAAATCCTTCTCCGGATTCCAGTCCGGCAAATCGGCCGGGGTGTACAGCCGCCGGATCGGATAATTCGAAATCGATGTGAACTCATGGGCTCGCTCCGGCGACTTCGCTAGCGTCGGCTCCAGCGTTTTTTCCTCCCAAGCCCGCTCCTCGACGGAGACTTTGCGCTCACCGTCCAGCGTTACAGTCGCCTGCGATTTCGGCGCCTTGCCGGCCTTCGAAATTATTTTTTCAGACATGAGGGAGGGCTCCTTCAAAGCCGCGCCACGCATATAAACGCACAGGTACCAGCGCGTCCATACTTCATCTTATGGCAAGGGGAGAGAAGCAGCAACAGCCAGAAATAGGGAGCGGTCCAGCGAACGCCGCCACGGCGCGGAGGCGTGTATAAGACCGTTGTCGTCACCGAGCACGCCAATCCCGCGGTAGGGGCGCTGCTTGTGAATCGCCCTGCAGGGCGATTCATCCTGAGAACCGGCAGGACCGGTTCGACGGGCCGCCGCGTTCGCCGAACCAAAAAGTCCGGCAACCAAACGTTCTAGGCGAGGCTCGCCTCGCCCGTCACAGACGCACGCGGTCACGCTTCGTCTTTACTTCGCGCCCACCACTGACCCAGGCTCTGGCGTCCCCGGAATCAAAGGCTCCCGCGACATCCCGCCGCGCATCGCATCCGCCACAGTAATGTGCTGCACTTCAAGCGTCCTCCCCATCGCCTGATTGAAATTCACCAGCGCCTCTGCCAAATTCGCCTGCGCCCGCAAAGCCGTCCCCTGCGCCGCCGTCAAATCGCGCGACCGCAGCACGACTTGGTACGAAGTGGACGACCCCAGCTGATATTTCTTCTGCTCGGCGTCCAAAGTCTGCTGCGCCAGATTCCGCGCCTTCTCCGCCGCCGCCACCTGCGATCGATCCTGCTGCAAAGTGATGATCGCGTTGCGCACATTAATGACTATGGTGTTCTCCGTCTGGCGATACTGCACCTGCAACTGTCGCTCGTCGAACTGCGCCCGCGCGCTATCCGCTTGCGCCGAACGATTCCGCAGCGGCATCGTCAGCGTGATCCCCGCCGCATAGGTCGGGTACTGGTTCTCAAACACGTTTGCCAGGGCCTGACTCACCCCGCCGTGCGACAAAGTTGTCGTGGTGGCCGGCACGCCCGAAAACGCAGGAGCGCCGCCGATCATGATCACGTTACCGTTCGCATCCACCAGCGGCGCAGCCGTATCCGCGATGAACGACCCCGGCACTTCGTTGGTGTTTATTCCAGTTCCATTCAGCCCTTGCGCCTGGTATTGAATGTAAGCGTTCAGCGACGGCAGCAACGCATTTCGCGTGGCCTTCACCTCAATCTGCGAATTCTTCAGATTTAGATCGGTCTGATAAAGTTCGGGACGCTTCCGCCACGCCTCCTGCACCGCGTCCTGCAGCGGAATATTTTCCACCACATCCGGTATCGTGATCGGAGTAGTCGGCACGATTTCGATTCCCGCCACGTCTTTCGCCAGCAGATTCTTGGCAATGTCGTTCAGCAGCACCGTTTCCTGAGTCAGTTTTGTGGTTTGCGCCACGATCAGATTTTGTTGGTCGGTCGCCAGCTGCGATTCAGCCGTCAGCACGTCGAGCGGCGCCATGGTCCCAATCTCTAGCTGCTTCTTGTTGTCCTCCCACAGCTTCTGCGAGACGCCCACCGCCGCTTCTTCCACTTTCACGTTCTGCCGGTCGTACACCAGTTCCCAATAATCATTGGAGGTCTGTGCCACCACGGCGATCACCTGCTGTGCGAATTGCGAATTCGCCACCTTAATCGTGTTCTTCGCTTCGATTATGTAGCGCGTGTTCGGCAAGAGCCCGAAGCCGTTCAGCAGCGGCTGCGATAGCGTAGCCGTCAAAATCGGGTTGAACGCCGGATTGAAAAACACATCCGGTTCGTTGGTAGCGGTTCGCGGCGTGCTAAAAGTGATCGAGAGATCTGTGCCAGTATGAAATCCCTGGCTGTAGCCGAAGTTAACAGCCGACGAGTTTTGGTTAACCACTAGAATGTTGGTGCCGGTGCCCACCCCTGATGTAAACGGGTTATTCACCGGAATATTGGAGTGATACCAGTTGTAGCCTGCGGTGAACACCGGATCGAACGATACTGATGGTGACGTGCCCAGCACTACCTGCTGCGTGCTGGCGGATTGTGGAATGCCGCCAGACTTCGCTTTCAGCAACGCCGCTTCGGCGATCCACGGCACAAACCGCGTTACGCTGATATTCAGATTGTTTTCCAGCGCCAGCGAGATCGCATCGTCCAGGCTCAGCATCAATTTTCCGTCCTGGATCAACTGGTCCAGCCGCGTGGAATTCGTTAGCATCGGCTCTGGAATGCTTTGCGGTGCGTAGGGCGCAAAAATGTTCGGAAACATCGGCCGCCCCGTCGAATAATCCGGACCTTCGGTGGCTTTCAGGTCTCGCGCCGGCTCCGACGCGGGCGCGCCTGTTTGCGCACCAGGCTGGCTCGGGGGTTGTGCACCTTGCGCTGTTTGCCCCGGCTGAACCTGAGTCTGGCTCTGGGTTTGGCCTTCTTGCGCCTGCGCGAACGCCGGCGTCACAATTAGCGAAGCAGCCGTCAAGAGCGCCACCGCTACATGCCTTAAACTTCCGTTCATCGTGTTGTCCTCTCCAAAGAACTTTCTTGAGCTTGCGCAGGCCTGTAACCTATTCAAACGCGCGAACCAGGGTATTTGTTTCATTTTCTGTATTCCCGATGCAACACCGCGGCCATGCATATCCGCTTGAATTTAGACGACTAAGTAGGAATTGGTGAGCATCAGGCGTTCATTTTCGGACAGTACCGTGCGTACCCGGACACGTGCTGCGCGAAGTCTAGCATCGCATCTTGGCCATCGCAATCTCCGCCGCCGCAAACAACTCAGATCCGCCTCGCGGTCGAACAGCTCTATTCCAAGCCACCGTCGCGCAGGTCCGACCGACGCCGCGGTCGGACGATTCCAACCCAGGCCGCCCTTCCGTAGGGGCGGGTCTCAGACCCGCCCCTACAGCCGACGAGGAAATCCAACGTGGTAGCTAGTCGGCACGCCTACGCTCCGAAATCCACTCGTCCAGTCCCCCACGCAATCCCCGTGAACTCTGCGCGCTTACCTCAGCGTCCTCTGCTTTAGTGTTCATTTTTCTCTGTGTACTCCGGTTTTCTCCGATGTTCTCTGTGCTAAATCTTTAAGCAGTTGCCTCGCCTCGCGCGCGCGTTGACACTCGTCGCGCCAACGAACTAACATGGCCGCGACACACGATGTCTAACGCTCTAAACCCGCGCCCCCGCTTAGCCGCGAAGTGGCACACGGTCCGCTCATCGCTTCTGCTGCTGGCAATCTGCCTCAGCGCGATATCAGCCGTCGGTCAAGCGACCGATCTCCCCGTAAAGCCGAAGGGAGATGTGATTGACGTCCCCGCCAAGCCCACCGGCTACGTCAACGACTACGCTCACGTCCTCAGCCCGGCTGCGCGCGCTCAGCTCGAAGCCCTCTGCACCGAAGTAAACGACAAAGCCAAAGCCCAAATTTTCGTCGTGATCGTTCCATCACTCGGCGACCGCACCGTCGAAGATTATTCCTTAGAAGTGGCAACGAAGTGGGGCGTTGGTCCGAAACAGACCTCTAGCGGCATTCTGATTTTCCTGGCTGTGAATGATCACAAATACTGGACGCAGGTCGGGTACGGCCTAGAACCCATCCTGCCGGACGGCAAAGTCGGCGGCTTCGGCCGCGAGATGGTTCCGTATCTTCGCCAGGGAAATTACGACGCTGGCGTGGCATTAATCACCCGCCGCATCGCGGACGTGATCGCGCAGGATCGCGGCGTCAAGCTCACCGGCGCACCGCCACCACCTGCTAAGACCGGTAGCTCCGGTCAGGGGAATGCCAGTGGACTGCTGGGTCTTTTCATCTTAGGAATCTTCATTTTCATTTTGTACTCGATAATGTCGCGCGGTGGCGGTTCCGGACGCGGTCGCGGCGGTGGCAGCGGCTGGTGGATCGGCCCTTTGATCGCCAGCAGCATCGGACGCGGCGGCTGGGGCGGAGGCGGATTTGGCGGCGGAGGATTCGGCGGCGGTGGCGGCGGGTTCGGTGGTGGAGGCGGAGGCTCGTTCGGTGGCGGCGGCGCCGGCGGCAGCTGGTGATAGTTTGTTTCTGTAGGGTCGGGTCCCGCAGCCGCGGGACCCGACCGTCGTGAACCTCAATTCGACAAAGGCAGCTTAATGGAAGCCAAACTAACTGAACTCGTCAGCCGTCTGAAGGCCGCAGCCGAAGCCAACCTGAAATCCATCGTGCTCTACGGCTCGGCCGTCACTGCCGAATTCCGCGTGGGCCATTCGGACCTCAACGTCCTCTGCATCGTCGAACGCGTCGCATCTGAAGACCTCGAGCATCTCCACGACGCCTCGGAGTGGTGGGTCCGCCAAGGCAACCCGCCGCCGCTGCTCTTCACGCTCGACGAACTGCATCGCTCTGCGGACGTATTCGCCATCGAGCTGCTAGACATCACCCATCACCATCGCCTGCTCTTCGGCGCCGATTTCTTTGCCAATTTCGAAGTTCCCCTGCGCCTCCATCGCCTGCAAGTCGAACGCGAGCTGCGCGCCGACTGGCTGCGCCTCCGCCAAGCCATCCTCGCCGCCCCGCTGAGCTACAAAGCGCACTTGGCCATCATGTCGCAATCCGTCTCCACTTTCTGCGCTCTCTTTCGCCACGCGCTCTTCGCCCTAGGCCAACCGATGCCCGCCGGAAAACGCGAAGCCGTAGCGGCCGTAGCCGCCTTGACCGGCGCCGACCCGTCCGCCTTCCACACACTGCTCGATCTGCGCGAAGGAAAAAACAAACCCCGCAACATTGACGTAGAAGCCAGCCTGCACGCCTACCTCGAATTCGTGGAAATAGTTACCAACGAAGTTGACCGCCGCCTCGACGCTCTCTGAGCGCCGCATTTGATATGATGGCACCGCGTCACACACACATATTCGGAGGCAGTCCATGAAAGCAGCTCTCGCCGTCATCGCCGTTCTCCTCATCCTCGCGCTCATCTTCGGCAGCATGTACGCCGGCCGCCGCAACGAAATGGTCCGCCTCAATGAAGATATCAAATCCAAATGGGCCCAAGTGGACGTAGTTTTGCAGCGCCGCGCCGACCTGATCCCCAACTTGGTCGCCACCGTTCAAGGTTTCGCCGCGCACGAACAAACCGTCTTCGACGATATCGCCAAAGCCCGCACCCAATACATGAACGCGCAAACCCCCGCCGACAAAATCGCCGCCAGTAACCAAATTACTCCGCTGGTACAGAAAATACTCCTACTAAAAGAGGATTATCCACAACTGAAATCCAACGAAAACTTCCTCCGCCTCCAAGACGAACTAGCCGGCACCGAAAATCGCATCGCCGTCGAACGCAAGCGTTACAACGACTCCATCCAGGAATACAACACCTACATCGGCCTGTTCCCCAACAACATCTTCGCCGGATGGGCCGGCTTCAAACGCAATAACGACTACTTCCAGGCACCCGAAGCCGCGCGCGAAGTCCCCAAAGTCCAATTCCCAGCCGCAAAGCCCTAAGCGGCCAGCGAACAAGCGCAGCAGTTCGGACGAAGGCCTACGCAGCCGTCGAATTCGCGTGTGAAAAAATGTCGCTGTTATTTTTTTCCTTGCGGGCTTGCTGGGTTCGTCTTTGACGGCGCAGGCGCCGGCGCGCGCTTCCGTTCCGACGACTCGCTCCAATCTTCCGGCGGAAAACCAATGCGCCAGAACAGCGGCGAGGACTCCGTAAATTCCAATCCCACTTCGCTCTTGCTGCCCTTGTTCTCGCTGATGAACGCCACGGTGCACGTCAGCTCTTCCACCGTCTTGGAATTTACGATGGAAACTTGCTGCCCGCGCATTACCGGCGTATCTAAAAAGACCAGGCACCCATTCGCGTTCACCGTGCTGGTCTTGGTCTCTTCTTGGAACGGCTTGCCTTTGCTCATGCCGCGCACCAGCACCGCCATCTGAATGTGCACGCGCTGCGTCCGTCGCAACTTACTATAATTTTGGGCCGCCTGAAGCGGCGGTAAATCCTTGCCGTTCGTCATCCAACTCTCCCGGTAGTAGCCGCCCGATACAATTTTGAGGGATACCGAGCCCCGAACCGGGCATATTCAAGCGAGCGGTGCCCAAAAGCGAAACCTTGGTTGTTCCGCGATCGTAACCTCGACCCCGCACCCACGCCGCGAGTGTCCGCCGCGCACTGCGCCAATACCCCGGCCGCCCTTAGAATGTTACTACCTGATGAATCCTGCGCCCCCGCCTTGACCCTCCCGCTCTACCGCGCTACGCTAATTCCAGCAGTGGGTGTCCTGTCCAGGAGGCTTCGCTCCCGCGAAACTGAATGAAACAAACTGTGCGACTAGCAGGTGGCATCAACGAACTCTTCGGTACCCTCGATGAAAATCTTAAACTCTTCGAGTCCGCCCTTCACGTCACTACCCATCTGCGCGATCACGACCTGGAAATCGAAGGCTCGCAGCCGCAGGTTGAACGCGCCGCGCAAATCCTCGGCGAATACAATCAACGCATCCGTGACGGCCGCATTCCCGACAGCTCGGAAGTGAAATCGCTTCTGCGCATCGCCACAGGTGCCACCAGCGAACCCGCATCCGCACGCGGCGCATTCGCCCTTTCCAACACGCGCTCGTTTGGCAAAAAGACCATCACTCCCAAGAGCGCCAATCAAAAGCGCTACATGGAAGCTCTCGAAGCCTACGACATGGTTTTCGCCATCGGTCCCGGTGGCACGGGAAAAACGTATCTCGCCGTTGCCATGGCCGTCACCGCACTGCTCTCCAAGCAAGTGAACCGCATCATCCTCGCGCGCCCCGCAGTCGAAGCCGGCGAACGCCTAGGCTTTCTACCCGGCACCCTGCAGGAAAAAGTGGACCCCTACATGCGCCCGCTCTACGACGCGCTGCACGACCTTCTCGAAGCGGACAAGCTGGAAAGCTTCCTGG
>Ga0210391_10005098_pt1 | contig 10833 bp, 4 predicted proteins | sample IncBWC12OmetaG_FD_160573 | JGI IMG/M metagenome (GOLD analysis project Ga0210391, IMG submission 160573) | Forest soil microbial communities from Barre Woods Harvard Forest LTER site, Petersham, Massachusetts, United States - Inc-BW-C-12-O ...
CGACGCTCCAGTTCAAGGCTCGCGCTTCGCGCAGTGTGCCGGGGTTGTAGACAAACTGTGTTTCCTGCACGGGGCCGGTTGGCGTGGTGCCGTCGGCAGCGTAATACGTGTCGTAGCGAGTTCCGGCGAGCGCGCGCGTCAATAATTCCAACTCGGTGTGCTCGTAATACTCGCCGATTCCGGCGCTCAGCTTCGTTGAATTCTCCGCTCCGGGCGGAGAATAATTCAGCGCGATGCGCGGGGCGACCAGGGGTCGCCGGATGATCTCATCCCAGTCGTAGCGCAGGCCAGGCTCAATCAGCAGGCCGTTGCGCGTCGACCAGCGGTCCTCGACATACGCACCCAGTTCCAGGTTGTCGCGGCTGAACGGCGCGAAGGTGGGGAAGACGCTGCGGCGGGTCAGCGTTCCGTCTTCGCGGAGATAATTCACCGGCGCCAGCGTCACGTTTTCCGTGAAGCCAATGTGATCGGCATCCGTCCCCAGGCGGAACTGGTGGGATCCCAGCAGATGACGGGGCGGCAGATAGACGTTCTCGTATCCCTCGACCCGCTGCGAACGCGTCGTCGTGTTATCGAAGTCGCTGCCAAGTTGAGTTTCCGGCGTTAGGTCGAAGGGAAGCGATCCATGCGGCTCGAATCCCTCGCGGTAGCGCATCACGCCGAAGCCCGTGTCCAGCATCACGCCATTCTTAAAGCTCTGCTGATCGCGCGCGTAGGGAAGCCACGCCACAATGTCGTGATTGTCGGTGGTCTGCTGGGGACTGAGCGCGGAGATGCCGTCGTAGGGCGAATGAAAATCGTTGAACAGCAGCGCGGTGGTCAGACTGTTGGCGTGGCCCAGGTTCAGCTGGTACTTCATCAGATTGCCTTCGCGCGCCAGGTGATTCGTATCCGCATTCGACGGCAGCTCCGGGATGAAGATGTCGTCGTACTCCATCTCGATGCCGTCGAAGAACCACGCGCGGTCGCGCACCAGCGGTCCGGAAACAGTGAGACGCGGCTCCATGGTATCGAAGCGAATCCCTTTTTGATTGCGAAATGAGGGGAGAAAATTCGTCGCGTCGTAGCGGAATTTGTTGTCGCCCATTCCGGCGCTGTAGGCGATGACGCCGGCCGTGGCCCGCCCATACTCGACGGGATAGCGCGTCGTTTCCGTATCGATGGAGCGCACCGCATCGGTGCTGACGCGCATGTCGAGCGTGCCGTAGACCGGCGAGCGCATAACGAAGCCGTCCAGCGTGTCGAGCGTCATGTAGGTCTCGCCGCCGGCCACATGCTGCTGGCCGAAGGCATCCTGCACCACGCCTGGGGTGAACGCCAGCAGGTTGCGGATGTCGTTGTTGGTCGGGAAGGGGACATTCACGATCTCTGGGACGTTCATCGAGCTGCGATCGGAGATCTGTTGCGGGTCGATGCCAGGCGCGGAAGTCGATACGTTCACCTCCTGCTGCACCATCTGTTCGCGGGTCAGGACGAGGCGCGTGGTTTTCTCGGCAGTGGCCAAATCGTTTTGCTGCGCCTGATAAAACCCGGGCTTGCTGATGTGGACGCTGAAGCTGCCAGGCTGGCGGGGGACCCACGTGCAGCGCCCGGTGTAATCCGAGACGAGGTGTGCGGAGGGCTGGCCTGGCTGCTCGACCGTGACCTGCGCCTGGGCAACAGCCAGCCCGTTCTCATCAACCACGGTGAGGACGATGGGCTGCGAATTGGCGAGTGCGGCGGCCTGAGCAGAGTTTGGGCCAGCGTTCGCCGGTCGCGCAGGTGCACCCTGCTGCCCCTGCCCCGGGGCGGCAGCGACCATCAGAATCACGACGGCCATCACGCACAATCCACGCTGCGAACGCGGCATCAGTTTCGATCCAACAATACTCCCATGGATGCGGTCATCAATTGGAGGTGAGCAACCTGTCCGAGTTGTAACAGGGTGGTCATGCCGCGCGAAAGAGCCGCGCGCGATCCCCCTCGTTTTGGGACAGGCCTCGCTTCTGGATTGCAGCCACCACCGCTTCTTCCGCAACCAGCATGGCAGCGCAGGCGACAAACGGCAGCAGCTCTCCGAAGACACGGGTTTCCACCAGAATTCCCCACACGGCCATCACTGCATACCACGCTGGAATGGCAAACATCCAGATACGCAACTGCGCATCGTGCACCTGCTTGCGATAAATCACCAGGAAGGGCAGCAGATATCCGAACGCGCTGAGCAGTTGCGGATAATATCGAAGCCGCCGGATGCACTGCCAGTTAAAGCCGATCCGCGGAAAATACTCCGACGAATTGTGGCGAAACAGATGAAAGATGAAGACGTGCCACGCGGTCCAGTAGACGAGCATCAGCAGCGCAGGCACTGCTACCTCCGGCCGGAGCGCGCGGCGCCATTCAAACCACTCTGAGCCGGGGGAAACGTGCATGGGCAGGAGCGATCCCTGTCCAGAGTGCCCGCCCTGAGCCTTCTCTGCGGATAACTCCGCCAGCGTGGGATGCCGTTCGCGCACGCACGCGCTGAGAAGAAAAAATGGGATGAGGAAGAGGGTGGTTTCGCGATTCCAGGTGGCCACAGCGAACAGAGCCACCAGCCAGATCACCGATTTGCGGAAATAAATCAGGTACAGCCCGAGCCCGAAGAAGGCCATGCTCGGCATGTCGTAAATGAAGCGATAATTCTGAACCGCATGCAGGATGTAGGAAACCGTGCACAGCACGAGAAACAGCGGATAGACCAGCCAGGTCAACAGGTGCTGGCGGCTCGATGCCTGGTAGAGGCGCACCGCGACCCATCCCGCGATCAGCACACAGGGAATATCGAGATAGAGTTGCACGACGCCGCCGGGGCCAACGCCGTGCGGAAAGAAATAGCCGTTCATGGCGAGCTGCGAGGCGTAGTGGATCATGTGCGGGCTGCTCTGCGCCCAGCGAAACAGCGGGGCGAGCAGCAGGCGCGTCTGGAAAGGCAGGCGCTCGTAGCCATGGCCGAACCGGTCCAAATCGATATACGAGCGGCCGAGAAACAGATAGCAGCCCACAAACTGTACAGTCATCAACAGATACAGCGCCAGCACAGCCCACCGGGAGAGCTCTTTCCTCCACGCCGCTCCCGGCTGGCTCACCATTAACGTCTTGGTTAACATCGTTCTTGTTGGATGCACCGACTTTTCGGGTTGTCACCTGGCGGAGATCGCCAGAACACGACAAAATCGGCGCAAGCCGTCGTCCTTTGCTAGCGCACCTCGGACGCTGCCAGGCGCTTTTTGTAGGCGGCAGCGGGGTCGGTCAGAATGTCGACCCACTGCTGGTCAGGCGCGGCCTTGACGTCGTAGCTGTCGTGCCAGTTCCACCACTTGTAGGGTGCGGTCTGGGGGTATCCCTCAGGCGAATCCTCCCAGGTTTCCTGACGGCCGAGCGGCGTGATATCGAGGAAGCTCCACACGCTTCCCATCGTCTCGTCGCCGCGGGAATTGATGAAGTATGTGCGGAAGACTCGGTCGCCGTCGTGGAAAAACACGTTGTGGCCATGCCATTGATCGACGCCGAAGTCTACGTCGAAGCTGTCCGTCATGGTGTACCAGGGAAACTTCCAGTCCATCCGCGCCTTCAGGCGCTGGATATCCCGCTGCGGTGCGCGGGAGGCGTAGGCGAGGGTGGTGTCGCGCGCATTCAGGTGGGCGAGATTTCCGACCTGATCCGCGCCGAGAGAGCATCCGCGGCAGGCGTGGTCGGGCCAGCCGAAGACGCCGGGCTCAAAGAAGGCGCGATAGAGGATGAGCTGAGGGCGGCCTTCAAACAGGTCGAGCAGGCTCACTTTTCCGTTGGGCCCGTCGAACTGGTAATGCTTCTCGACGGCCATCCAGGGCATGCGGCGGCGCTTGGCAGCCAACGCGTCGCGCTCGTGCAGGACCCGTTTTTCCTCGGCCAATAGCTTCTCGCGAGCCGCAAGCCATTCCTGCTGCGAGACGATTTTTTGCTGATTAAGAATGCTGGTGGGCATTGGGGTTGCTCCTTTCACGATTTGGGTTCCAGACGCTTTCTGATCTGCTCCTGAGAGGACAGTGCAAATGGATTTTGGGGAAGGGCCGGGGACGGCGGCATACTTCGCGCCGAGTTCTCTGATTGCGACCGCCGCGGGTTCTGCCGAAGAAGTGACGCTGCCGACGCGCTCTCTCCTTCCTTTGGGGGATATCTTCACCGATTGGATGCCCGATACAATAAGGACTTAAATGCCCTGGGAACGTTTCGGCCCAGGTGGTTTGTGGATATCCCGTTGCATCGTTAGCTGAACCAGCCTGGGTACCGGGATGGTAACGGCTTTTCACTTGCCACCTCGTGGGCCAGGGGCTACGTTGGAGGGGAATTCCGCCCGCTCTGGCGTCGAATTCCCGGCCTACAACGGTATTCAGATGCACATGTTCCCCAATAGTTGGGTTTCGAACCCCTTATCCACAAGATGTTGGGGTGGGTCGGTTGACCCCACGGCAAAGCGGACGCTACAGTTTTTGAAGATGACCCGTGCTTCTCACGATCCCTGGTCCTCGTTGTCCCCGTCGGGCAGGCTCCGCGCGATGGGTTGGAGGAGCAATTCCCCATGCTGAAGCTCAAGAAAATTCACATCCTCGGGTTTAAGTCGTTCTCTGACCGCACGGAGGTCCATGTGCCGGGTCAGGGCATTGCCATCATTGTTGGCCCGAACGGCTGCGGCAAGTCGAACATTCTGGATGCCGTGAGCTGGGTGCTGGGCGAACAGAGCGCCAAAAGCCTGCGCGGCGGCAAGATGGAAGACGTCATCTTTGCCGGGACGCGCGACCGCAAGCCCCTCGGGATGGCGGAAGTCTCGCTGACCCTCGTCGATCCGGATGCATACGAGGGTGGGCCGCTACTTCTGGAGCCGGAGGTGGTGGTCGACGACAATCCTGATTGGGATGAAGCGAAGCTGCGCGCTGAGAGCGCTGCCGAAGTAGAAGAGATTATTGCTGATTCGCAGCCGGGGCAGATCCTCGAAGGCGATCCTGCTGCCGCTCTGGTCGAGCCGGCGCTGATCGAGACCGCCGAAGAAGGCGCGGTGCCGAGCGTGGTGCTGAAAATTCGCCGCCGCAAGTTCAACCGCACTCCGCAAAAGGGAGAGATCGTGGTAACGCGGCGGTTGTTCCGGACCGGCGACAGCGAATATCTGCTGAATGGAAAGCTCTGCCGCCTGCGCGATATTCAGGACATCTTTATGGGCACCGGCCTGGGGCCCGAGTCTTACGCGATCATCGGGCAGGAGCGGATCGGGCAACTGCTGAGCTCGCGCCCGCACGATCGCCGCGCCATTATTGAAGAAGCCGCTGGCATCACGCGCTTCAAGACAAAGAAGCGTCTCGCTGAGCTGCGCCTGGAGCAGGCGAAACAAAATCTGGCGCGCGTCAATGACATTTTTGAAGAAGTGACGCGGCAGATGGCGTCGCTCAAGCGCCAGGCGGCAAAGGCTGAGCGCTACGCGAAGCTGCGCGACGAGATGCGCGAGAAGCTGAAGGTGGTTCTCGCCAGCAAGATTGCGGCGATGGACGGACGCCACGCCGAGCTGGACGCGGAAATTGCGTCGCTGACCGCGCTGATTGATGCGGGAGCGGAGCGAGTAACGACGCTTGAAGCCGAACACGCGGCTTTGGTTGCGCGCGGCTACCTGCTGGAAGACGCCGCGAAGGACGCGGAGACGCGGGCGAATCAGCGCGCGGTAGAGATTGAGCGCGCCGACGCGCGGCATCTTTCGAATCAGGAGCGCATTGCCGAACTGGAAGCGCGCAAATCGGCAGCGCAGGCTGAGCTGGAAGGCGCCGCATCGCATCTGGAGAGCATGGCTGCGGAGCGCGAAACGCAGCGTGCGTTTCTGGAGTCGGCTGAGACTGAGGCTGCGGAATTCCGCACGCGCACCCAGCAAAAACAGGAAACGATGCGCGCCGCGGTGGCTGCTGTATCGACCGCCGAGCAGCAGTCAGAAGCTTCGCGCCGCCGCGCTGCGCAGTTGCTGTCGCAACTGGGCCAGGCGCGCAATCAAATTACGCAGGGCGAAGAATCGATGGCATCGCTGGAGCGCGAAGCCGAGCGGCTGACCGTCGAAAAGGATTCCGCGCGCCGTGATCTGGAAGCGCTGGGTTCGGAGCGCGGGCAGGTTTCGCTCACGTTTGAATCCGTTACCGAAACGCTGCGCCGCGTGGAATCGGAAATTGCCTCGTATCGCAGCGAGATTGAAACGCGCCGCGCTGAAGAAGGCGCGGCTCGCCGCTACGCTGACCAGCTTCGCGCTGAACAGGCCACGCTGACCGGTCGCCGCAATTCGCTCGAAGCGCTCATTCGCGAGCACAGCTACTCGACGGATACGGTGCGCAAGCTGTTCCAGTCGCATTCGCTGGGCGGAGGCCTGGCGCCGGTTGGCACGCTCGCCGACTTCCTCGAAGTGACGGGAGAATACGAATCCGTCGTCGACGAATTCCTGCGCGAGGAACTGAACTACATTGTCGTCAAAAGCTGGGATTCCGCGCACGAAGGCATGCGTTTGCTGAAGGCGGGCGTCGATGGCCGCGCCACATTCCTGGTGCATCCTGACGACTCGCAGGCAAAGTTTTCGTTTGCAGGCGACGACACGCCGACGGGTCACAACACCAATCAGCCGATCGTCCCGCTGCGAAACTGCATTCGCGTGCTCGACGGATTTGGCCGGTCGCTGGAAGCGATTCTTCCCAAGCTGCGCGAAGGGTTTGTTGCGCCGGATTCAGAAACGGCGCGCTCGCTGGCTCTTGAAAATCCCAGCGCGTGGTTTCTTGCGCCGTCAGGCGACTGCTTCCACAACGTCACGGTGACTGGCGGCAAACCGGGCGCGGAAGGTCCGCTGGCCCTGAAGCGGGAACTGCGCGAATCGCAACAGAAGTTGAATGAAATCGAGATGGAACTCGGCCAGGCCGAGATCCGCGCTGCGGCTCTTGCGAAATCGCTGGCTGACCTGACCAAAGCCCTCGACGCAAAGTCCGAAGAGCGCCGTGTTGCCGAGCGGGAGAGCGCGAACCAGAGCGCGGCCCTGCGGCAAATGGAAATGGAAGTCCAGCGGCTCGAACGGCGTCTGCAGGAGTGGACGCTGCAGAGTGAGCGCAATCGCGATGCGCGCAACGGCAAGGCGGGCTGGCTGGAGCAGCGTCGCGAAGAAGCTGGCCGGTTCGAAGCCGAACACCAGGCTGCGGAATCAGCGATTGAAGAAATTCAGCGGTCGGTTGCGGATCTGCGCGCGGTGCGCGATCTGGCGCAGCAGGAAGCCGCGCAGCTTTCCGCCCAGTTAGCCGGACTTGAGGAGCGCCGCCGCGGAGCAGAAGCCGCGTTTGCCCGCATCGATCGCATGTATCGCGACCTGGAAAATCGCGTCGCGCAAATTAACCAGCAACTGGCCGCGGCTCGCGCCGAGCAGGAACAGCGCGCCAGCGAAAACGAAGCGTTGGTTTCCGCGCGCCAGCAACTCGCGGAAGCCCGCGAAAATGCGCAGCGCGAGGCCACCGAAGCGCACCAGCAGATCGCTGTGCTGCGTGCCGAGATGACGATTATGGAGCACGACCTGAAGGTCCTTCGCTCCGAGATTGACGCACAGCGCGAGGCGCGCAGCACCTGTGGCAGCCACGCCGCAACGCTCGCCGCCGACCTGCGTCACGCCGAAGAAACCTGCGTAGCCGACCTCGGCCTTGAAGCGTCTGTTCTGCGCGCCGACGGAGCGCTGGTGCGCATTGAGGGCGAAGCCTTAGTTGCCGAGGATCAAGCCTGCCGCGAGATGAAGGTGAAGCTCGAAGGCATGGGCCCGGTGAACATGATGGCGCTGGAGGAGTACAACGAGACGGCGCAGCGCCACGAATTCCTCGAGACGCAGCGAAAGGATTTGCTCGACTCCATCGACAACACTCAGGCCACGATCAAAGAAATCGACGAAATCTCGCGCACGAAATTCAACGAGGCTTTCGCGCGCATCAACGAGAACTTCAGTGCGACCTTCTCCAAGTTGTTCAGCGGCGGCCAGGCCTTCATGCGGCTCACGGATGAGGAGAATGTCGCCGACAGCGGCATTGACATCGTCGCGCAGCCACCGGGCAAGAAGCTGCAAAATGTGCTGCTGCTCTCCGGCGGAGAGAAGGCGTTGACCGCGCTGTCGTTGCTGATCGGCATCTTCGTCTTCCAGCCGAGCCCGTTCTGCGTGCTGGACGAAGTGGACGCGCCGCTGGACGAAACCAACGTGGGACGCCTGGCAGATATGCTGCGCAGCATGGCGGCGGATACGCAGTTCGTCCTGGTGACGCACTCCAAACGCATGATGACCGCGGCCGACATGATCTACGGCGTCACCATGCAGGAGCCTGGCGTGTCGAAAGTGGTGAGCGTGCGGCTCGGAGATCGCGAGCACCATCCGCATCGTAACGAAGCGCGTCTGGCCACGGCTTAATCAGCGAGGAGCAAGCAACGCCCCGCAATAGTTAGTCGCGGATTTCGCGTCCTCGCGGTTCGCCTACGAACTTTCCGCGTTCGAAAACCGGCGCGCCTCGCAAATAAGTCGCAGTCACGGTGCCAAATAGCCGCTCTCCAATGTACGGGGACATGGGATGGCGCGTGTACAGTTGCTGCGCGTCGAGAACGCGTTGGTGATCCGGATCGAACACCACTAAATCCGCGTCGTAGCCGGCGGCAATCTTTCCCTTGCGCCCCTGCAATCCGGCCAGCTCCGCCGGTTTTTCCGCCATGCGGGTCGCCACATCGATCAGCGAGAAGCCGCGGTGCCGCATGCAGGTCCACACCGCGCTCAGCGCCGCTGACACGCTGGCAATGCCGCCCCATGCTTCCGCGAAGCTGCCATTGCCGCGCGCTTTCCAGTCCGGCGGGCAGGGGGAATGATCCGTCGCGATCAAATCGATCTCGCCGCGTTCCAGCGCTTGCCACAGCAGTTCGCGATTCTCCAGGCCCCGGATCGGCGGGGCGCATTTGTACTGCGTGCAGCCCTTCGCAATCTCCTCGGCGGCGAAATACAAATAGTGCGGACACGTTTCCACCGTCACCGGCAGGCCTTCTGCCTTGGCCGCACGCAGATCATCCAGCGCCTGATCCGTGGCGAGATGGACAATGTGCAGCCGGAAGCCGAACTCCCGCGCGAGGCCAATCACTTGCCGGATCGCTGCAACCTCCGCCTCTTCCGGCCGGGATTGCAGCCAGGTTTTGTGCAGTTGCCAATCCGCGCGGTTGAGGGCGCTGGCCGCTCGGGCCAGTTCTTCTGGGGACTCCGCATGCACCAGCAGCGGCAATCCCGTCTGCGCCAGGAAGGGAAGCGCCTTGCGTAATTCGGCCTCATCCACGCGCGCAAAGCCGTCGATGCCCGGCTCCGCGAGGAAGCATTTGAATCCGCGGACGCCCGCTGCGGCGAGTGGGCCAATCTGGTCCGCGTTGCCGCCGGAGACGCCGCCCCAAGCCGCCCAATCCACTGTGCACTGGCCCGCAGCCGCGGCGCGTTTTTCTTCGAGCGCCTCAACCGACGTGGTCGCCGGCAGGCAATTCAGCGGCATATCGATGAGCGTGGTGTATCCGCCCGCGGCAGCCGCGCGGGTGGCGGTTGCGAATCCCTCCCACTCCATGCGCCCCGGTTCATTGATGTGGATGTGCGAATCCACCAGCCCCGGCAGCAACGCGCCCGGGCAATGCGTCACGCGTGCGTCGGCTGGAATCGCGCCCGCATCGCAGATGGCCTCAATTTTGCCGTCGCGCACCAGCACCGCGCCGGCTCGTTCCCCCTCCGGCGCTACGATGCGCGCCGACACAAATGCCTCAACCATTCCCGCGCCCTCTTTCTTTTCCCTCCGCGCTTGATACCCTACATTTTGAACCAGGAAGGGATTATGACCGATACCACGTCCGCGTCACCGTCCACCCTCACCAGCCAGCAGGTGGTTGAGCTCACAAAGAAGCTGAACTATGGCACCTGGCGCTTCCAGAAAACCTGGAATCCCCTGCATATTGCCGACGCCGAAGGATGCTACTTCACCGATGGGGCTGGCAAGCGCTATCTCGATCTGTCGTCGCAGCTGATGTGCGTCAACCTCGGGCACAAGAATCCGGCGGTGGTTGCGTCCATCGGCGCGCAGGCCCAGCAACTGGCTTACGCCATGCCTGGCTACGCAACAGAGGCGCGCGCCGAACTGAGCCAGCTTCTGCTCGACGTGCTGCCCGCAGGCCTGAACAAGTTCTTCTTCACCACGTCCGGCACGGAAGCCAATGAGGCGGCCTTCAAAATTGCGCGGATGTATACGGGGAAGACGAAAATCATCGCGCGCTACCGCTCGTACCATGGCTCCACCATGGCCTCGATTGCTGCCACCGGCGACCCAAGACGCTGGGCCATGGAGCCGGGAGGCAAAGGGCAGGGCTTTGTCTTCGCGCCGGAAGTGAATTGTTACAAGTGCCCCATCCACCACACCTATCCGGGCTGCGGCATCGCGTGCGCACAGTACCTGGAGCACATGATCCGCAACGAGAGCGACGTGGCCGCGGTGATTGTGGAGCCGGTGGTCGGCACCAATGGCGTCCTCGTTCCGCCTCCGGAATACATGCCGATGCTGCGCGAAATCTGCACGCGGCATAAGGTGCTGCTGATCGCCGACGAGGTGATGAGCGGCTGGGGACGCACCGGAGCGTGGTTCGCCGTGGATAACTGGGGCGTGAAGCCGGATATCCTCGTTACCGCCAAGGGCATCACGTCGGCCTATGTACCTCTTGGCCTGTGCGCCACGACTGGCGAGATCGCTGCGTATTTCGACGACCATTATTTCTCGCACGCACACACGTCCGAGC
>Ga0210391_10005099_pt1 | contig 10833 bp, 8 predicted proteins | sample IncBWC12OmetaG_FD_160573 | JGI IMG/M metagenome (GOLD analysis project Ga0210391, IMG submission 160573) | Forest soil microbial communities from Barre Woods Harvard Forest LTER site, Petersham, Massachusetts, United States - Inc-BW-C-12-O ...
ACCAGAGCTTTGCTCTCGACATGCGCATTCTGGCCAAGACGCTTCGGCAGGTGCTGCGTCGAGATGGGATTACACAGGAAGGCCACGTCACGATGCCGGAGTTCCTTGGGCGTCGACAGGAAAAAGCATGATGCATCGGAAGAGAATCGTCATCATTGGTGCAGGCGGAATGGCGCGTGAGGTCGCGTCTGCCGTGCATGCGATCAACCGCACCACCCGACAATATGAGCTACTCGGCCATGTCGTCAGCAATCTTTCTTGTTTGGGGTCCAGAGATGTTCGGGACCATGTTTTGGGAGACTACGAATGGATCATGGCGCACCGGGACTCGATTGACGCGCTGGCCATTGGCGTAGGGACTCCCAATCTTCGGTTAAAGCTAGCGGCCGAGTTGCGTCACCTGGTTCCCGCCGTGGAGTGGCCAGCCATCATTCACCCTACAGCGATCATCGATACTGACTCCGCCCAGATTGCGCAGGGGAGTTTCGTTGGGGCTGGAGTCACTGCCACCGTAAACATCACATTGGAACCCTTTGCGTTGTGCAATTTCGGTTGCACAATCGGGCACGAGGCGCGAATCGGTACAGGCTCAGTCATCAATCCAGGAGCGCACATATCCGGGGGCGTAGTGCTCGGTGCGAGTGTGCTGGTCGGCTGCGGAGCTCAGATCCTCCAGTATCTCCTTATTGGATCTGGCGCGACCATCGGCGCAGGAGCGGTTGTCACGCGCAACGTTCCTGACGGCGCCACTGTAGTAGGCATTCCTGCGCGACCTCAAAATGCGGCTCGAACACAACTTTCGTTCACGCAGTCGGCTCGATCAGAGCAAAACATAATTCTGCAGAAAGAAAGCGACTGATTCATGTTGGTCTATGTGACCAGCGCTTATTCAGACCCGGAGCCGGTTCAGACATTTCTTGCGCTTGCGGCTTTCGGAAAGCGGCACCACCTGACGGAAAATCCCGATGAAGCTGACGTCATCTTCTTTGTAGAGAACTCCCGTTACCACGAGGACCCTTTCTTTACCCGCCTCAGGAAACATCCTCTCGTGCGGAGACATCGCGAACGCTGCTTTATGTACAACGAACACGACCATCCATGGTGCGTGCTCCCCGGGGTCTATTGTTCGATGCCGAAAAGATGGTTCAATGCGCGTCTGCAGAGAGCAGCGCGCTATATTCGGCTGCTTAATCCCATCGATGCAAGTCCGAGTGACGAGCCCGACATTTTGTTTTCGTTCATGGGAAATTCTCAGATTTCCCTTCGTCGAAAAATTTTATGCCTGAGAAGTTCGAGGGCAATCTTTGTGGATACCAGTTCATTCAATCCATTTCTGGCGGCGAACGACGGAGATCACCGCACGCGGTACGCCGAGCTTTTGCGGCGGACGAAATTCGTGCTCTGTCCCCGCGGCAGCGGAACGAGTTCGATCCGTCTCTTCGAAACGCTCCGCGCGGGGCGCGTTCCCGTTATCGTGTCCGATCAGTGGGTCGCGCCCGAAGGTCCGGACTGGTCCAGTTGCTCACTGCGCCTCAATGAGCGCGACATTTCCCGCATCGAGCAACTCACTGAGGATGCGGAGCCACGATGGCCCGAATTGGCTGCCAATGCGAGAAAAGTTTGGAATGAATGGTTCGCCGATGAGGTGCTCTTCGACCGCCTCGTGGATGAATTAGCTCAGATTATTGAAGACCGCAAGGTTTCTGAGGGTATCGCGCAGCATCTTCCAGACGTCAACGAATGGTCCTGGCGAGCTCGCCGCGCATTTCATTTCGTTCACTCCCGCTGCACCCAGTTGTCTGTTGCACCCCATCACTAACCCTCGGCCCACTACAAACCTAAGCTTTCCAAGCTATGGCTGATTCGAATCAAGCAGGCATGATGCACATCCGGTCGCTTCGGAACCAAACAGCGATATTCGAGTTGCCACTTCAATCGCAAGTGTCGCGATTGGCCCAGCAAGGAATTAACTGGTCGTTCTGGCTGCTGATCGGAAAATCCGTGGCTTCGCTGGCCAGCACAACCATTCTGGCTAGGCTGCTCTCGCCCAAAGATTACGGACTCATGGCGATGGTCGCGACGGTTACCGTGATGGCCCAGGCCGTTTCTGATTTTGGCCTGTCGTGGGCGACGGTTCAGCGCCAAGTGCTGGGTCGAAACCAAATCGACGCTCTCTTTCTAGTGAACTGCATTTTCGGCCTTTTATTGACTGGTCTGTGTTGTTTGTCCGCACCGTATGTTGCCGAGTTCTACCATCGCCCGGAACTGGCGAAGATCATCTATGTCTGCTCCGGTACTCTTTTCCTCACAGCCGTGGCGGTGCAGCCTAACGCTCTCTTATTGCGGCAAATGAAGTTAAAAGAGCAGAATTTGTGCACGTTCTATTCATTACTTCTTTCCGCCGCCGTCACCATCGTGCTCGCAAAACTGGGGTTTGGTTACTGGGCGCTGGTGATGCAACTGCTCCTGCAACAGCTATTCACGACGCTCCTTTCATTTCCGATGAGCGGATATTATCCACGCTTGCCGCAGCATCTGCTCGACATCAGCACCCTGCTCACCTTTGGCGGGTATTCCGCGGCTTATGGGCTCGTGAATTACTTCGCGAGAAATCTCGACAATGTCCTCGTGGGAAAATTCTGGGGCGCGACGGCTCTTGGTTATTATTCACGCGCCTATTTCCTGATGACTCTGCCCGGACTCATGATCATCGGGATTTTTCGGGGCACGCTGATTCCGGCCATGGCTTCTTTGAGAAAAGATCCCCTTCGAATGGAGGCGGCTTATCTCCGTGGGTTGCGCCTGATGATTGTGTTGGGATGTACGCTGGCAGTTGGGTTGGCTGTGACCGCGCCCGAAGTTGTGGAAATCGGGTATGGCTCGAGATGGAGCGCTGTAGCGCCAATCCTGTTATGGCTGTCGGTCGCCGGCATCGTCCAACCGATACAAAATACCTCGCAGTGGCTTTTCATTGTTGCCGAGGATGGTCCCGGCATGTTTCTCATGGGCCTGGTTGTCAGCGGGTCGGCTGTGCTGGCTTTCGCTTTGGGCATTCACGCGGGACCGCTTGGAGTGGCCCGCGCCTACGCCATCGCCAACACGATCGTTGCCTATCCGGTCCTCATGATGGGTCACCGCGCCTGTGGACTGCCGATGAAGAAAACCCTCACCACCAGTGTGCAGCTGCTATTTTGCGCCCTGACGATGGGTGTCACAGTCTATCTCGTGGGAATCGCATCCACGCATGCAGGGATGGGCACTCAGGCGCGCCTGTTGCTCAAGATCGCGGCCGGAGTTTTTACCTACATTATTTTGCTGCGGTATGTTGCCTCCACTACTTATTTCGAGTTGATCAATTACACGCGTGGCCATTTGGTGGAATTATGAATTTCGGGTTTTTATGCAATGAGATGCCTCCAGCGCCCGCCGGAGGCATCGGCACATTTACAACGGAACTGGTTCGTGGCCTTACTGAATTGGGGCACGGCGTTCACGTAATTTCAGTGGATAAACAAGTCAATTCAAACGTCAGCGAAATCATCTCGCCAGGCCTGACGATTCATCGGATTCCGGGCAAACCGGGCCCTCTTCATGGATGTCTAACCCGTTTCCAGGTTTATCTTCTGATTCGCAAACTTGCCGCACACAAGCAGATCGACGTCGTCGAAATCCCCGACTTCGAGGGATGGTGTGCGGGCTGGGGAGAATTGACAGTCCCGGTGATCGTACGTCTCCATGGCTCGGCGAGTTATTTTGGAGCCGAAATGAACAACCCGGCACCGCCGCCAGTCAGGTTCCTGGAGCGTCTGGCGGTTCGGAGAGCGGATCACGTGGTTTCCGTGAGCCGGTACACGATGGATCGTTCAGAAGAAGTCTTTGGGTTTCCTTTGTCAGCCACTGTAATCCACAACAGCGTGGTGCTCCCGGCCGCAGACCAGGTCAAAGCGGATTTTGCCGGTCGCGATCTGGTTTGTTTCAGCGGAACGCTCGTAGAGAAAAAAGGCGTCTTCTCGCTGGCTCAAGCGTGGTCCCTGGTTAAGCAACGCCGGCCGAACGCAAGGTTAATGCTGATTGGGAAAGATGGAGGACATTGCGGACGTCCGGCTATACAGGTGATTCGAGAACTTGCGGGAAACTACGCCGATTCGATTGACTGTTTAGGACATCGGCCAAAGGCGGAAGTCGAAGCCTTGCTCGCGACCGCCGATATTGCTGTCTACCCCTCTTATAGCGAAACCTTTGCTCTGGCGCCGATGGAAGCGATGGCTCTCTGCGTTCCCACGATCTATACCACGCGAGCCAGCGGTCCAGAACTCATCAGACATGGCATTGATGGCTGGCTTTGCGATCCAGGAAACATTAACGATTTGGCCTCACAAATCGTGACTCTGTTGGAAAGCGAGTCCTTGCGCCGCCAGTTGGGCGAAGCAGGCCGGCGGCGAATTATCGACAGCTGTTCCTACTCCGCATTCCTGCAAAAAAATCTCAACTTTTATCGCCGCTGTATTGGACAGTCGCATTTGTGCGCCGGAGCGGCGAACTAGCAGGGCCCAACTCATTTTCATCGAAACGAAATGAACTATCAAAATCATATTGGTGGACACGAGACGAATCTCGACTTCGTGCGCGCATTCGCTGTACTCGCCGTCGTCGCCGCTCATCTCGGATCGTTTTTCGGCAACCTGCATGTCAGCTTCCTGGAGGTATCGCTGGTAGGACGGCTCGGGGTCGTAATCTTTTTTGTGCACAGCGGAATCGTGAACCTCCTTTCGATCGAGAGGCATGTTCACAAGCACGGAGAAAACCGTCTTTTCAGGGCGTTCATGACCAGGAGAGCTTTGCGTATCTACCCTCTGTCCGTTTTGATTGTCGCCTTAATTTATCTGACGCATATTCCAGTGGCGCACATCGAGAACTGGGTTGCCCGGCCTGCGAATCATCCCCGCGCAGAACTAGTTCCGAGTCTGCTTCTGGTGCAGAACTTTTTCCAGTTCGATCAGCTTCTGGATCCGTTGTGGAGCTTGCCTTATGAGATTCAGATGTACTGTCTTTTTCCCTGGATATACTTGGCGCTACGCCGTTTCCGCTCAACCCGCAGTGTAGTCTTCGCATGGGCGCTATTGGCTGCTGTGCAATTCGTGCTCGCGCCCCATCTTGCAAAACATAAAAATTTAGGGGGCGCGTTCGCGATTCCGGACCTTCTGTTTTTCTTTCTTTGGTTTCTTTCGGGAATATACGCCTACAAAGAGATGCAAACGTCAGAGCGATCGCTGCCATTCTGGACGCTGCCTACACTCATTGGAATTGCCTGCCTGCTTTGCTGCCTTTCTTATGATCGAGCCAAGTTCGTATTCATCGGTTTTTGCTTTGGCCTCGCGCTCCCCTATATCAAAAGCGGCGAAAACCTAGTCGTAAATCGAGCGTGCGCCTGGGTCGCTAAATATTCCTACGGCATTTACCTGTTGCATGATCCCGGCATCTGGCTGGGGTTTGTGCGGTTCAGCCACTTGCCGGCTGTCGCGCGATCCATTATTTTCCTGCTGACGACGTTTGGCGGCAGCGTTCTTCTCTATCACGCTCTCGAACATCCCATGATTCTCGTGGGCAACCGCGCGGCCGCAGCCATTGCAAAGGGAAAGACAGTTCTCAAACTTCAGGCCGCGGCCGCAGGAGGCGGGCTGTGAACCGCTCCGTCATAATCGTCACTCCTTTTTTCGCGCCGCAAAATCATGCGGCAGTATTCCGCGCGTATAAGCTGGTGAAATATTTGCCGCAATTTGGGTGGAAGCCGATTGTAATAACCGCCGATACGCAATACGAGTACAACGAAGACGACCAGTTGCTGGCGGCCCTACCCGAAGAAGTCGAAATTATTTCTACCCGGTATATCGAGCCCACGCTGCGAGGTGTGCGGATGGCACTGGGAGGACGCGACAGAACATTTCAGGGATTGAAGGCCAGTTCTTCGCATCGTGGCGCATCACCGGTTGCGGGAAAGAGGTTACTCGCGGCTCGTGCCTACCATTATTTTCTGTACAACTGGTTGCACCGTCCGGACGTGTATTGGACTTGGGCGAAATCGGCCATCTCTGGCGCGGAAAAGATCATGGCAGAACGCGGCATTCATCTTGTGTTCACCACCGCACCGCCATACTCTTCACTTCTGATCGGAGCATCACTGCAGCGAGCCGGCGCTAGGTGGATCGCTGATTTTCGTGATCCCCTCGCGTACACGAATCAACTGTCAAGTCCAGCCGCTACGATCCTTCACCAACAGAGAGAAATTGTCCGCCACGCATTGCACCATGCCGATGCAATAACACTTGCGTCTTCGAGCATGGCCAGCATTTATCGGGACATGTTCGGACCTAAAGGCAAAGAACCAATTTTCATTCCTACCGGGGTAGACCAGAGTGCTCTTGAGGACGGCTCTCCGGCTGAAAAGTCGGATGAACACGACACGAAGCCATTTCTGCTCTTTGCCGGCGAGGTATTGCCTGAGTTCGATCCTGTGTTTTGGGAAACATTCGCCAAAGCGATGCGGAACGAGGCCGTAAGGTCAACGGGAATCAAAATTCTTATAGTCGGAACGCTGGCCCTGAATCACCCGCGGATGATGCCTTTCCTCCACCGGTATGGGATGGAAGAGCACGTTGAATTTCGCGATCAGTTGCCTCAACGCGAGATTTACAAGCTGCTGCGAAAGGCACGCGCCGGCCTCCTCGTCCCAGGCATCAACTCGCGGTGGTGGACCAATGCCGCCAAAATGACCGACTACATCGGAATGCGCAAACCGGTCGTGGCGGTGGTGCCCGATCCCTCGGAGGCGCGAACGGCATTGACCCGTAGCCGTCTCGGAGTATTTCTTGATGGATGCTTGGAGCGGCGAGCCAGCCTTCTGACGGATTTTCTACTTGGCACCTATCAGCTTTCAGAGCCTGACGCGGAAGAGTGCGACCGATACACTGCGCATCGCCAGGTGCAGTCTTTTGCCGAGCTCTTCGAATCGTTTTCCTCGCAGCAATGAGTTTTGCACAATGAAAATCTGCCCGTTCACGTTGTACGTGATGCTGGTTGTCGCGGTCTTATGTCTCTTAGGCATCGCCACGCCGCCGGCCACTGCCGCCACCGCCTATTATTTGTCTTCCACTTCAGGGAATGATACGAGCGATGGCACCAGCCCGCAGAGTGCCTGGGAGCACCTGTCAAAGGTTTATCTAAAATCAATTTCCCCGATGCCTTTTCAACCCGGCGACCAAATCCTGCTGAAACGCGGGGATCAGTGGGAAGAGGAAATTCGTTTGTGCGCCAACGGAACGAGTGACGCCCCGATCACGATCGGCGCCTACGGCCACGGGCCGAAACCGGTGCTCTTAGGTGAGGCACAGAAAACCAATTGGGAGCCGGTCTTTGACCATGGGGGAATCTATACCACCGATCTCGGCACCGCAAGCATACTCGGAGCAATCGTGCAGGATGGAAAGAGCATGCGGGCGATTTATCCGACAGGATCCGTAAGACGCGGCGAAGATATGGAACTCTTCTTTTCTGAGTTGCAGTCAGGCGTGTTAGCCGGGCAATTCGATGGCCGCGTGTGGCTCCGAATGGCCAGCACCGAGAAACCCGAGGGCCGGGTTCGAGTGTTTCGCCATGCCGGCGTTTCGCTTTCGAATTCCGCTCACGTACAAGTGGAAAATCTCGACATTGAGCGCTTTGTCAGCGGTATCGACGTCGAAAATTCCCGAAATATCATGATTAAGCACAACGATATTCAATGGACGCTCGGAATCGGGATCTATCTTCGGTTGAAAGACACGGATTGTCTCGTCGAAAGCAATACGGTGTGGCACGCCGGCAATACGGCTTTATACGTGTTGAAGGGGGCACGCAACATTTTTCGAGACAACTGGGTGTCCCATGTCGATAACTCGGTTCTCGGTATAACGACCTCGGGCGATCATATGGGCATCGGCCTGCAAGAGTCGCAACAGACCCTCGTCGAATACAACTATTTCACTCGCAGCGGAGGGATCGACTTCTACTTCGAACGCGGGAGCACCGTGCGTTTCAACTATCTTTCTCGCGTCACTTCAGCGGGTGCGCCTCACGGAACGAACTTGGAACTCTACGGCAACATCTACAACCTGGGAAATTTGAACGGACAACCCATTTCCAAAGGCATAAACGCAGTCGCGACTGGGCCTGGAGCCATCACAGTATTCAACAACACGATTTTCAATGCGTCAGGATTTTTTCTGATGGGCTCGGCTGATAAGGGAGGCCAAGTCGTATTCTCTAAGAACATTGCGTTCTCAACCCTCGCCGGAAATACATTGACTGCTTTTGGGCCGAATGTAGTTTCAAATCACAATTGTTTCTTTACTCCCGGTGCGCCGGTTTTCAGCTATTCCCGAGCCAGCTTCTATACCCTCGCAACCTATCGGCAAACAAGCAGCCTTGAAAAAGATTCCATATTGGCTAATCCGCAGTTTGTCAGTTCGACTCCGGTTGCTCCGCTGGACTTTCGCATCCCGTCCACTTCAGGATGCAACTCGCTGGCGAAGAACACGCTTACAGCGACGCAGGAACATACGTACGATCACGATCGCTCCAAGACGGAAAAATCGGCCATCGGAGCATTCGAAGTCGATGCAGTATCAGCGTGGCCGGGAAATGCTCGGCAATTGTGTAGAGCGCATTGCTTTGGACGGCCATTCCATGTCGCCAAGGGAGTCTATCTGGTCAACATTCGGTTCTCACCTGTTGCGCTCAGCAAAACCTCTGAGCTGACGTTCGGGTTGAATGGCACGAGAATTATCGCCGATCCCGAACTGTCGCAGCTAGGCTCTGACGACGATATGACCCGGCATTTCCTCGTACGCCCCGAGAAGGATTTAATCCTGCTTCAATCAGATGGAAATCTCGATGACGATGTTCTCGCTGAGGTAGAAATCGTGCCGTTCGATATAAGCCACGGCGAAGGCCAGCAAATTATTCCCTGGTAGCCGCATCTTCAAAACGCCGCCGCAAGCTTCCACTCTCAAGAAAGATCTATCGTGTCCCTTTCAACGCAAGAAATGCCAAGCCGGATCGCCGACTTCACACTCCTGTCGGCCAATGTTGGTGCTCCAGATCTGACGCGCGAGCAAAATTCGCGCCAAAGAGAGATGCTTCTTTTTACCTTCGAGTACCCTCCCGTTTCAGGTGGTATTTCACGGCTCTGCGAAGAAATCAGCGGCAACTTGAAACACGAACGAATTCAAGTGAATGTGCTTACGCAAGCACGCCCAAGTTCAGTTCCTCCTGCGCTGTCCGAATCCCGCGTCGACGTCAGGCGGCCTTTCCGGGAGTGGCAGGCATTTCGATGGTTGCGGAAGTTCAAGCGGCAAAGGGCAGGGAACGAGTGCCCGACGGTTTGTGGAATATGGTATCCCGAAGGATTGATTGCATGTTTTGCCGGAGTGCGGCCCCTGGTAATTCTCGCCCACGGAGCGGAACTGTTGCCGCCAGCATCCCGGTGGAGAAGGCGCTTGTGGAGTGCGCTCCAGCGTCGCGTACTGGAAAGCGCGAATCTCGTAATTGCCAATAGCGAGTACACGCGACAATTCGTCGCCCGCGCAGCTTCTAAGTCCCGTGTTCAGGAGATCCCTCTGGCCGTCGACGTTCAACGTTTTGCCCCCGGTGATCGTGAAGCCGCAAAAAAGAAGTTGGGAGTGGAGGGCAAGCGAGTCGTGTGCACGGTTGCGCGTCTTCACCCCTACAAAGGGATCGACATTGTTTTACACGCGATGGCGAATCTAACTTCGGAAGAGCGAAACGACGTTGTGTACTTGATTGTTGGACGAGGGCCGCATGAGCAAGAACTGAAGGATTTGGCAGTCACCCTAGGTGTCACTCAACACATACGCTGGCTGGGATTCGTTGCGGAAGAGGAGCTTCCAGAAATCTACCACGCTTCCGATCTCTTCGTTCTTTGTACTCGCGATGCGCCGGAGCAGCGGTCGGTCGAGGGTTTCGGGCTGGTATTTCTGGAGGCGCAATCTTCCGGTGTTCCGGTCGTGGGGACGAATACAGGGGGCATATCCGCGGCAATTCGGGATGGGGACGGCGGCTGGTTGATCGAGCAGGACGACGCCACTGCGCTTGCAGGGATCTTCCGCAAGCTGGTGCGTGAACCGGAGGTTTTTCATGCAGCTGGAACTCTCGCGCGGCAACGCGTTCTGCGTGAATGCACCTGGAAATCCTATAGCCAGCGCTTTTCGACGGCCCTCCAAAGTATCGGCGCGCCATCGAGTTCGTTATGAAAACTGAAATCCATCCCGGCCGTTTGCCCTCTTTAGATGGGCTGCGCGCGATCTCGATTGCCATGGTCGTCATGGGTCACAGCAGTGCCACAGCCCGGCAATTGAATCCCTCGGCTTCAACCGTCCTGTCGTGGCTTGGTGAGGGCGGTCTGGGTGTTTCGATCTTTTTCGTCATCAGCGGGTTTCTGATTACCACGCTTCTCACTCGGGAGCAGCGCCTCAGGCAGTCCATCGACCTCAAGAAGTTCTATATTCGAAGGGCATTTCGCATTTTCCCAGGATTCTACGTTTACTGGCTGCTCATATTGGCACTGACCTTGCTCGGATACGTCCATGTCTCCCGTATGGATCTATTCAGTTCGGCCGTGTATGTCTGGAATTATGTTCACCGCACAGTCGACACCTGGTTCCTGGGCCACACCTGGTCGTTGAGTGTAGAGGAACAGTTTTATTTACTGTGGCCATTTGTTTTAAAGCTGGCCAAAGCGGAACGGGCTAAATGGATCGCGCTTGGGGTTGTAGTGTTCGC
>Ga0210391_10005101_pt1 | contig 10832 bp, 10 predicted proteins | sample IncBWC12OmetaG_FD_160573 | JGI IMG/M metagenome (GOLD analysis project Ga0210391, IMG submission 160573) | Forest soil microbial communities from Barre Woods Harvard Forest LTER site, Petersham, Massachusetts, United States - Inc-BW-C-12-O ...
GCCGGCACGACGCCGCGGGTCACGTTGTGATCGTGCGTATGATGGCGGCCCATCAAATAAAGATCGGTCGACGGCAAAACCGTAAGAGCAACTCCGGCATCCGCGAGACGCTTCGCCATGGCGTCAAATTCCGCCATGGCCAGACTGGTCGCCCTGGTGACATGGCCGATCGCGACGCGTCCGCCATACTGAAATTCTTCGGCGCGACGGCAGACATAATCGAGCGTCATGCCTTCAGCGGTCGGGCCGAAATCGAGATGAAAATCGATGTCGATGTCGTAATCGCGCGCCAACTCGAAAATGCGATCGATCTGACCTTGGGGATTGGAATCGACGTATGGCGCGCCGCCGATGGCGCGGCAGCCGCCGTCGAGACCTTGGACGAGAAGTTCGTCGGTGCCCGGATTATTAAGAAGACCCTCCTGCGGGAACACGCAGATCTGTAAATCAATCGCCCAGGCATATTCCTTGATTAGCGGCAACACGCCCTCGAGCGAACGCAAGCCCACGCCGGGGTCGACTTCAAGATGCGTGCGCATATGCGTGGTGCCTTGAAGGATCGCCTTTTCCAACGTCCGCGACGCTCGCGCGTGCACGTCGTCGGGTGTGAAGCCGCGCTTGGCCTTGGCGGCCTCGGCGATGGCCTCGTCGAGGTCGCCCTTTTGCGACTGAACGCGATCGAGGATGCAGGATTTGTCGAGATGGATGTGGGTCTCGACAAAGCCGGGCGAGACCAGGCGACCGGCAAGATCAATGGTTTCGCCTTCGGCCGCGAGTTTCGGCTCGATGGCGGCAATGCGGCCCGCCGCAATGCCGATGTCGGTCAGCTGCTGCTCGGCGCCGACTCGTCGGGCATTTCTGAGAATGAGATCCATGATCTGCCTTACACGGCTGCGGTCCGCCGGCATCGTTTGGATCGCAGGACGCGACTCCAAACAAAAGACCGCTCACAACATTGAAGGGAGCACCCGGTCAGGAGGGCGGTGGCCATCCATGAACGTGCGGATGTTGATGATAACCTTTTCGCCCATGTCGACGCGGCCTTCGATAGTCGCCGATCCGAGATGGGGCAGCAGCACCACTTTGCCGGCGCGCGCGAGCTTGACGAGCTTGGGATTGACCGCGGGCTCATGCTCGAAAACGTCGAGGCCAGCGCCGGCAAGATCACCCGCCTCGATCAACCGCGCCAACGCATTCTCGTCGATGACCTCGCCGCGCGCGGTGTTGACGATGTAAGCCTCCGGCTGCATCACCTTCAGCCGCCGCGCCGAAAGAAGATGGTAGGTCGCGGGCGTGTGCGGGCAGTTGACGGACACGATGTCCATTCGCACCAGCATCTGATCGAGGCTCTCCCAGTAGGTGGCGTTGAGCTCTTCCTCGATGTGCGGGGCCGCGCGGCGGCGATTATGATAGTGAATCTGCAAACCGAACGCCTTGGCGCGGCGGGCGACGGCTTGGCCGATGCGGCCCATGCCGACAATGCCGAGCCGTTTGCCCCAGATGCGGTGACCGAGCATCCAAGTCGGGCTCCAACCGGTCCAGTCTTTATCGCGCGTGAGCACCTGCGAGCCCTCGGCGAGCCGCCGCGGCACGGCGAGGATGAGCGCCATAGTCATGTCGGCGGTATCCTCGGTCAGGACGCCTGGCGTGTTGGTCACGGTGATGCCGCGCTGTAGTGCGGTGGCGACGTCGATATTGTCCACGCCGTTGCCGAAATTGGCGATGAGTTTGAGCTTTTCTCCGGATTGGCTCAGCACCGAGCGATCGATCTCGTCGGTCACCGTCGGGACAATCACGTCAGCTATTCTAACTGCCTCGACGAGCTCGGCTTGGCTCATCGGTTTGTCGTCGAGATTAAGCCGCGTCTCGAACAACTCGCGCATGCGCGTTTCCACGCTGTCCGGCAGCTTGCGGGTCACCACAACCAGCGGCTTCTTGCCCGATGCCATACGCCGTCCCTCGCGCCAGACTTCTTTTGCGCAGCCTGATTTTCAAGAAACTTGGTTTCCGATCAAGCCCGGCCGGCGGTTCCGGCCGCTTCCACACATTCGCTATTCAGGTCTCGTTAACCGGCCTCGCCGACACTGAACGGCCGAGAGGCGGCACATCGTTTCTCTCTAGCAGATGGCCGCGCTCTCATAAAGCGCGTGGGGTCTCTGGGGTTCTCGCGCTTTCTCGAAACGGTGGGGCGTATCGCGGTGACAGTGCGTTTTTCTGGCAGTTTGCCATTCGCCCAGTTCCGGTCGGCAAGCGCGGCGCTTCTGACGCAGGTCTTAGCAGTGGTCGCGGGGCTCTCACTGCTCATTCTGGCCGGCGCTCCGGCGCGCGCCGGCAACGATGCGACGAACAGCCTGCCGGTGCCTCGGTTTGTCAGCCTTAAGACCGACAGAGTGAATGTCCGCGGCGGCCCGGATAAGGACCATGACGTCACCTTCATTTACACCCGGATCGGTTGGCCGGTGGAGATAACAGCGGAATTCGAAAACTGGCGGCGAATCCGCGACTCCGACGGATCGGAAGGCTGGGTTTATCACTCGATGTTGTCGGGCAAGCGCATGGCGGTGGTGCGCCTCAAGGCCAGCGCCGATTTAGCGGCGCTGCATGCTAAGCCCGATGCGCAAAGTACGGTGACCGCGAGGCTGCAATCGGGCGTGCTCGGCACCGTAAAGCAATGCACCGGGATATGGTGCCGCGTCGTGGGCGAAGGCTTCGATGGCTGGGTCGAACAGAGCCGGCTGTGGGGCGTCTATCCGGATGAGAAGATCGACTAGTTTCTATCCACGCACGGAGGGCGAGCCGGGTGCTTTGCGCTTGCGCCGCAGCCTTACGACCACATCGATGCGCGCGATTTCGTAACCCTCGGGTGGCACCGGCGCCTTTCCGACCACCACGTCAGACGCGGGAATGTCCAAAAGGTCGTTGGCATCCTCGACGAAAAAGTGGTGATGCTCGGTATTGTTGGTGTCGAAATAGGCCTTCGATCCGTCGATCGCGACTTGGCGCAAAAGGCCTACGTCGGTGAACTGGTGGAGCGTGTTGTAAACGGTGGCAAGCGACACCGGCACTTTGGCGTGATTTGCTTCTTCGTAGAGCATTTCAGCGGTGACGTGACGGTCGCCCTTGGCGAACAGGATCCAGCCGAGTGCCATGCGCTGCCGTGTCGGCCGCAATCCCACCTTGCGCAGCTTCGCCTTCACGTCATGCCATGGGCAACCGGTAAGATCGCCGCGGCCGTGAGTATGCTGCGGCGTTCCCAGCGGGGCGGCAGGCGCGGGCGGCACGGGCGGACGCGGTTGGGTCATTGTCGTCACCTAAGGCGGTAAACCGAAGCCACAAAGCCAGATTGTTACATTTGAAATCATTATACGCCCCCCAGCGTTTCGTGCAACCGGTACGACCGAGAGCCCGAAGGCGTGCCTCGCAGTGCGGGATCTGGCCCAAAGGGGCTGCGGCTTTGCCACGATTAACCCATATGTTAGGAACTTGACGGGCTTGCCGGGGGCGGAGACGGAGCATGCAGGAGCGCCGTTCGAACTTTGAGTATGAGGACCTCCTGGCGTGCGGGCGCGGTGAGCTGTTTGTCAAAGGTCCACAGCTTCCATTGCCGCCGATGCTGATGTTCGACCGCATCTCGGAAATTGCCGAGGTCGGCGGCGAATATGGCAAGGGTCTGGTACGGGCCGTGCTCGATTTGAAGCCCGATTTGTGGTTCTTCCCCTGCCATTTTAAGGGCGATCCGGTGATGCCGGGCTGCCTCGGTCTCGACGCGCTTTGGCAACTGCTCGGGTTCTTTCTCGGCTGGCTCGGCGCGCCGGGCAAAGGCCGCGCACTCGGCATGGGCGAACTCAAATTCTCCGGCCAAGTGCTTCCGAGCATGAAGAACGTGGTCTATGGGCTCGACATCAAACGGGTCATGCGCTCGAAGCTCGTGCTCGGCATCGCCGACGGCTGGCTGTCGGCGGATGGGACGATTATGTTCCGCGCGCTTGACCTCAAAGTCGGGCTGTTCCACGACGCGGCGCCGCAGCCGAGCAACGGCTGATCGGGCGAAGGCCCGCGGCAGATTGGCTTGACGAGGCGAAGATGCGACGTGTCGTCGTCACCGGAATGGGTATTGTCTCATCGATCGGCAACAATACCCAGGAAGTGCTGGCCTCGTTGCGCGAGGCAAAGTCGGGCGTAGTGCGCGCCGAGAAATACGCCGAACTTGGTTTCCGCTCGCAAGTCCACGGCGCACCGACGCTGGACGCTGGCGAAGCGGTCGACCGTCGCGCCATGCGTTTTCTCGGCGGCGGCGCCGCCTGGAATCACGTCGCCATGGAGCAGGCGATCCGCGACTCCGGACTTGAAGCGAACGAGATTTCCAACGAACGCACCGGGATTGTCATGGGAGCGGGAGGGCCGTCGACTCGCTCTATCGTTGAGGCCGCCGATATCACGCGCAGCAAGGGACCGAAGCGGGTCGGCCCGTTCGGCGTGCCAAAATCGATGTCCTCCTCGCCGTCCGCGTCGTTGGCAACCTGGTTCAAAATCAAGGGGCTCAGCTATTCGATTTCGTCGGCGTGCGCCACCTCGAATCATTGCATCGGCAACAGTTACGAGCTGATCCAGAACAACAAACAGGATTTGGTTTTTGCCGGCGGCTGCGAGGAGCTCGACTGGACGCTGAGCGTTTTATTCGACGCCATGGGTGCGCTGTCCTCGAAGTTCAACGACACGCCGGCCAAGGCCTCGCGCGCCTACGATGCCGATCGCGACGGCTTTGTCATCAGCGGCGGCGCCGGTGTGCTGGTGCTCGAAGAACTTGAGCACGCCAAGGCGCGCGGCGCCAGAATCTACGGCGAGGTCGCCGGCTACGGCGCGACGTCGGACGGCGCCGACATGGTGGCGCCGTCGGGCGAAGGCGCGGGACGCTGCATGCGCATGGCGCTCAAGGACCTGAAGCCGCGCGTCGATTACATCAATCCGCACGCGACCTCGACGCCGATCGGCGATCTCAAGGAGATCGAAGCCATTCGCGAAGTGTTCGGCGCCGGCGATAAATGCCCGCCGATTTCTGCCACCAAATCGCTCACCGGGCACTCGCAAGGAGCGACCGGGGTGCACGAGGCCATCTATTCGCTTTTGATGATGAATAACGGCTTTATCTGCGAGAGCGCCAATATCGAAAACCTCGATCCGGCGTTCGCCGACATGCCAATCGTGCGCGAGCGCCGCGACAACGTCACCCTCGGATGCGTGCTGTCCAACTCATTCGGGTTCGGCGGCACCAATGCGTCCATCGCTTTCAAGCGGCTGGACGTGTGACGCATGCCTGAACTCATGCACGGCAAGCGCGGCTTGGTCATGGGGGTCGCCAACGATCACTCGATTGCCTGGGGCGTCGCCCGGACGCTGGCGGCGAACGGCGCCAAGCTTGCCTTTACTTATCAAGGCGAGTCGCTGGGCAAGCGGGTAAAGCCGCTGGCGGCTTCGGTCGGCGCCGATCTGGTGATGCCTTGTGATGTCGAGGACATCGCTTCGGTCGATGCCGTGTTCGCCGCGATTGCGCGGGATTGGGGAAATCTCGACTTTCTGGTTCACGCCATCGCGTTTTCCGATCGCACGCAGCTCACCGGCCGCTACGCCGATGTCACCCGCGAGAATTTTCTCCGCACTATGCTGATCTCGTGCTTCGCCTTTACCGAGGCGGCGAAGCGCGCAGCGGCGCTGATGCCGAATGGCGGGTCAATGCTGACGCTGACCTATAATGGCGGCGACCGCGCCATGCCGAATTATACCGCTATGGGGCCGGCAAAGGCGGCACTCGAAGCGTCGGTTCGTTACCTCGCGGTCGATTTCGGCAGCCAAGCGATCCGCGTCAACGCCATCTCGGCCGGCCCGATCCGCACGCTGGCCGGCGCCGGCATTGGCGATGCGCGCATGATGTTTGCTTTTCAGCAACGCCACTCGCCGTTGCACCGCGGTGTGACTTTGGACGAACTCGGTGGCGCTGGACTTTATCTCCTTTCGGATTTGTCGACCGGAGTAACCGGCGAAATTCATTTCGTCGATTGCGGGTACAACGCGATCGCCATGCCGCATCCAGACGCTTTGCGCGCGGATCGCCAGCAGGCCGAGGATTAGGCCGCGCAAGGCGCGCGATTACTTCCGCAGGTTCCCTAAAAGCCGTTATTCGCTGCGGCGAAACATCCAGCGCTGTCGGCCACCACGGACACCTATGGTGGGCAAGGGTGAAGTGTACGCCTTTGACGCTTTAGCCGTCTGTTTTGTGCCACAGCCCTGAGATACAGTTCGGATGCCGTTTAGTTGAGCACTTGCACGGACGCGGAGAGATCTTTTTGACGACGACGATATCTCGCCGTTCGCCGGGTGCCATTCCCGGCCCTCCGGAAATGGCAGAGTGGGTCCGTTCCAAGGATTGGTCAAAAACTCTACTCGGTGCGGCCGAGAATTGGCCGCCCAGTCTAACGGTGGTCGTAAAGGTTATGCTCGCGTCGGGCTTCCCCATGTGTGTTCGTTGGGGGCCTCAATTCGCAATGATCTATAACGACGGCTACCGCCCGATCCTCGGCGACAAACATCCTGCGGCTTTAGGGCTTCCCTTCCATGAGGTATGGCCGGAAGTCCAACTTCAATTGCGGCCCTTGCACGAGGCGATTCTGAACGGAGCAAGCGGCGCCTTCTTCGCTGAAGATCTTCTCATTAAGGTCCAGCGCCGCGGCATTTCTGATTGGGAAGACGCCCGCTTTACCGTCAGCTACAGCCCGATACCGGACGAAAAAGCTCCTACAGGCGTGGGCGGCGTGCTCATTACGGCCGTCGAGACCACGGACCGGGTTCGGACTGAGGAGGCGCTTCGCGCCAGCGAGGAGCGTTTCGCCGGCATCTTCGAGCAAACCGGCGTCGGCGTCATTCAATGTGAATTGGATGGTCGCTTCCTCCTCGTGAACCAACGATATTGCGAGATCGTCGGCCGTTCCTCGGATGAGCTCCTGACGCTTCGCGTGCCGGACATAACCCACCCCGACGATCGGGACTCCGACGTCGCGCTCCGGCATCGTCTTGTCGCGGACGGTGTTCCGTTCTTTGTCGAGAAGCGCTACCTGCGCCCGGACGGATCGGCGATATGGGTTAGCGTCAACGTGTCGCTGATGCGAAGCGCGGATGGAACGCGGCAGCAATTTATCGGTGTCGCTCACGACATCTCAGAGCGAAAAATCGCGCAAGAGCAGCAGGCTTTATTGGTCAGAGAGCTAAATCATCGGATCAAAAACTTGTTCGCAATCACCGGCGGGATGATCGCGCTCAGCGCTCGTTCCGCGACCACGCCAAAGCAGTACGCGAATAACATTCGCGGCAGGCTTAATGCGCTGGCTGCCGCACACGACTTGATACTTCCAAGCTTCAGTGGGGAGGGAATTGCACTCGCCGAGCCCACGGGTTTGGAGATGTTGTTGCGAAGGATTTTATCGCCCTACGTCGAAATGGGATCGGATAATTCTGGTGAACGTCTCATCCTGGATGGCCCAGCCGTGCCGCTAGGCGCGCGCACCGTGACGACCTTCGCTCTCATCCTGCATGAACTGGCGACAAACGCTGCAAAATACGGCGCGTTGTCCGTCGAAGAAGGACATCTCCGCGTCACGTGGCAGTGCGTTCGCGATGTGCTGACCTTGAAATGGGATGAAAGTGGCGGTCCGGCTCTTACAGCGCCGCCTGAGTCGGAGGGTTTTGGGACCGTAATTTCCAATCACTGCGTCCGCGGGCAGTTCGGCGGAACAGTGTCCCGCAAATGGCATTTGAACGGTCTCTCAGTAGAGCTTTCTGTCCCGATGGAGCGCTTGAGCGATTAAGACGCTCAGCTCTGCTTTGGGTCAGAGCTTGCTCAAATGCGGCATGACCTCGCTCTTGAACAGTTCAAGCGAGCCGAGCGCCTCGGCAAGCGTCATCGTCCCGAGAAACGGATACGCCAGCAGATAATTGATGCCGAGCTTGCGCGTTTGGCGCTCGAGTTCAGCACGCACCGTCTGCGGCGAACCGGCCACGACGCCGCCATGCTCAACCATTTCCTCGTAGCTTCCTCCGTGCGGAATTTTCAGCCGCGAGGTCAGGCCGGTGTCGTTCTTCTTGACCCGCAACCAGTTGAGGTTGACGAGGTGCGCCTCCATCGCCGGCTTGAAGATGCGATGTGCCGCGGCGTCGGTCTCGGCGACAAAGATGTGGCGTTGCACGCCAATGACGACGCCGCCCGGGAATTCCGGCTTCAGTTGCGCCGGGGCACCGCGCTTGGCAAGCGCGGCCTTGAAGGCCTCAATGTTGGCCTTAGCCATCGCCGTGGCGCCAAGGGTCACGTAATGCAGCCCGTGTTCGCCGGCCCAGGTCGAGCCCACTTCGCTCGATGATGCATACCAGAATGGCGGGTGCGGCTGCTGTAGCGGACGCAACGCGATCGGCACGTCCTTATAGCTGTAACGGCCGCTTTCATAGGTCAGCGTTTCTGAACTCAGACCCTTGCTCAAGCACTCGAAGGCGTCGACGAAAATATCGCGCGTCTCCGCATGCATCACATTGTGAAACTCGACCTCGTAAGGCGACACGCCGCGGCCGACGCCAACGTCGAGCCGGCCGTGGCTCAAATGATCGAGCATGCAAATCTCCTCGATCAACCGCAGCGGCGAGTAAAGCGGCAGCAAATAGACCAGGGGCCCAAGCCGCATGGTCTTGGTGGCGCGCGCGACCGCACTGAGGTAAACGCTCGGCGCCGGCACAAGATTGAGCGGCGTTGCGTGATGCTCGGCCACATGCAAGCAATAAAAGCCGGCGGCATCCGCGGCGGCCGCGAACTGGAGCCGCTCGTCGAACACCACCGAAACCGGCCGTCCTGCTTCTTCGACATGGTCGAATAGTCCGATTTTCATGACGCCTCTTTGCCTTCAGGTCCTGACTTCGCCGAGCCCTTCCAGAGCGTGCGCATCGCGGATACGAAGTTGTGCCATCTCGGACACCGGCAATCCATTGTCCCCGGCTCATGTGCCGCCTGCGTGAACTCCTCTTGCTTCGTTAGCCGGCAAACGCCACATCTGCGCCGGTAATGCCTGCCCCACCCGCCATAAAAGTCGAGCGCCTGGTCAAGCTCTATAAGAAGGTACCGGCCGTCGACGGTATCTCATTTTCGATCGCGCCTGGCTCGATCACCGGACTCCTCGGCGGCAATGGCGCGGGCAAGACCACGACAATCTCCATGATCATGGGCCTGTTGGTTCCAACTTCGGGTCGCGTCACCGTGCTCGGCGCTGACATGCCGCAACAGCGCTACCGCGTTTTGCAGCGGATGAATTTCGAAAGTCCCTACGTTGAAATGCCGATGCGGCTCACCATTCGGCAAAATCTCAGAGTGTTCGGCATGCTCTACGGCGTTCCGAACCTGCACGACCGGATCGAGGAACTCGGCGAAGCGCTCGATTTGACCGAGCTCCTTGACCGGCCCACGGGTAAGCTTTCGGCCGGGCAAAAGACCCGGGTCTCGCTCGCCAAGGCACTCATCAACTCGCCGGATTTACTGCTGCTGGACGAGCCGACGGCCTCGCTCGATCCCGACACCGCCGACTGGGTGCGGGCGCGGCTCGAACGCTATTGCCGCGACCGGCACGCCACGATGCTGCTCGCCTCCCACAACATGGCCGAGGTCGAAAGATTGTGCGAACGCGTCATCTTCATGAAGCGCGGCCGGATCGAGGACGACGACACCCCGCCGCGGCTTTTGGCGCGCTACGGCCGCCGCACCTTGGAGGAGGTTTTTCTCGACGTTTCCCGCGGCCGCGACGAAGCGCGCGAGGCGGCGCAATGAGCACCGTAAACTCAACGCACGTCCGCACCGAAAACGCGTTCGCTTTCTCGCCGCGTCGCGTCGCCGCGATGATACTGCGTTATTGGTACCTGTTGCGTTCGTCCTGGCCGCGACTGGTCGAGCTGGTTTATTGGCCGACGATGCAGATGATCACGTGGGGTTTCATCCAATATTACGTGATGCAAAACGCGAGCTTCTTCGCTCGCGCGGGCGGAACGCTGATCGGTGCGGTGCTGCTTTGGGACATTCTGTTTCGCGGGCAGCTCGGTTTCTCGATATCGTTCCTCGAAGAAATGTGGTCGCGCAACATCGGCAATCTGATGATGAGCCCGCTGCGGCCGTTCGAATTCATTATCTCGCTTATGATCATGAGCCTCATTCGGCTCTCGCTCGGCGTTATACCGGTGACGGTGTTGGCACTGCTGTTTTTCGGCTTCAACCTCTATGGCTTGGGATTTGCCCTGGCGGCTTTTTTCGTCAACCTGATGCTGACAAGCTGGGCGGTCGGCATTTTTGTTTCGGGGCTGGTGATACGCAACGGCCTCGGCGCGGAGAATTTCGCCTGGTCGATTATGTTTCTGTTCATGCCGCTGACCTGCGTCTATTACCCGGTCACGACGCTGCCGGTCTGGCTGCAGCCCGTCGCGTGGCTCCTGCCGCCGACCTACGTTTTCGAAGGCATGCGGGAACTCTTGATCCATCAAAACTTTCGGGCTGACCTCATGCTCGATGCGTTGGCGCTGAACGCGGTGTTCTTCGCCGCAGGCGTGTTCGGATTCCTCAAGCTTTTGCAGAGCGCTCGGCGCCATGGCTCGCTGATTCAAACCGGCGAATAGGTTAGCTCGCATCGCGTCGGGGCCGCCGCCGCCCACCTCTATAACGAATAAGGAAAAATTTGATTTTACCCTTGCCGTATGACAGACCAATCCCGAATTGCTGCAGCGCAGCAGACTGGGCAGAGATCATCCATGGCCATTGGTGA
>Ga0210391_10005102_pt1 | contig 10830 bp, 5 predicted proteins | sample IncBWC12OmetaG_FD_160573 | JGI IMG/M metagenome (GOLD analysis project Ga0210391, IMG submission 160573) | Forest soil microbial communities from Barre Woods Harvard Forest LTER site, Petersham, Massachusetts, United States - Inc-BW-C-12-O ...
GAGAGTCCGATTGGCAAGCGCTTCGCATGTTGCGAGGACAATGGGCCGAAAGGGCGCATGAATCCGGTGTGGCACGAGATCGTCGGTATTGTGGGAGACGTGCGTGCCCAGGGGCTGGATCGCCAGGTCGAGCCTGAGTTTTACCTTCCCTTGGCGCAGATACCGCCCAGTGCCTGGGACTGGATCGGGCGGACCATGGACTTGGTACTGCGGACGCGCGGAGGAACATTTCCGGCCAACGATTTGCGAACTACCGTGGCCCTGATTGCGCCGGGGGTACCGGTCTATCAACTCTCGACGGTGCAGCAGAAGATTGAGGGCACGCTGGAAGAATCGCACTTCGAGACGTTTCTACTGGCAATGTTTGCCGGGATAGCGCTGTTGTTATGCTCGGTGGGAATTTATGGAGTGCTGTCGCATGTGTTCGCACAACGCACGCGTGAGATCGGCCTGCGTATGGCGCTTGGCGCAACGCGCGGTCAGATCGCGCGCCACGTCTTGAGGTCCGGGTTGCAGCTTACCGGAATTGGTATCGCGCTCGGGATTACGTGCGCATTTGCGTGTGCCCACCTTGTGTCTTCTTTGCTCTACGGTGTGCGTTCCACTGACGCTGTCGCGTTTGGGGGTGCATCGTTGGTTCTTGCTTCTGTTGGGCTGATGGCCAGCTACATTCCGGCTCGGCGTGCGATGCGTGTCGACCCCATGGTGGCGCTGCGGTATGAGTAGTGCGCCGAGTGGATTTGAGCGCATTCACAGCACGTACATTCGCAGCATCCACCAGACGAGGAGTATAGCGACGATGGCCCCTGCGATGTGAACGATCCAGTCACCAGCTGTTTTTGGTTTTCCAAAATTAAACATGCGGCCATGGTAACAGGCCCGCCACGGGCATCAGGTGTGCACAAAAAAGTGCGGGGCTGCGTTCCCGGACGAGTCCGCTACTCAATGGGAACCCCAGAGACCTCTATCCGGGATTGGGGGCATCAGGATGTAAATGGATTTTTCATTTGAGAAGCGCATCGCGACCCGGCGATCGTTTCGCGTGTCCTTGGCCAGGTACTGGGCCGATTTGTCCGTCACCCTCTACAGCCGCTTTCATCAGACCTGGAGCACATCGCCCTCGTCGGCAACCATCTCGTACAACACGGGATTGACGAAAAATCCGATGAACAGCCGAGAGATGAGACCGGCGACGATAACAATGGCGAAGGGTCTTTGCGTATCCGATCCAATGCCGGTGGAAAGAGCCGCCGGCAGCAATCCCAGGCACGCGACCAGAGCCGTCATCATGATCGGGCGAAGCCGCAAGAGCGACGCTTCCCGGATGGCCGGGCGGATCCCCATTCCTTCCTGGCGCAGCTTGTTGATGTAAGAGACCAGAATGACGGCCGTTTCCACTGATACCCCGAGCAATGCCAGAAGACCCAGGACCGAAGAAACGCTGAAGGGAGTGTGTGTGAGTTTCAGTGCAACCAGCGCACCCACCGGCTCAGTCATGATCACACCCAGAGCAATGGTCACGGGGAATTTGAAATTTCCGTAAAGCGCAAACAAGATCATGAAGATCAGCACTACAGCGAGCGGACCTATAAAGTACATCTGTGACTTGGCGTCGAGAAACTGGCTGTATTCTCCGCCCCATTCCATCCGGTAGCCTTGAGGCAAGGTCACGACCTTCTTTACTGCCGCCTGGCCGTCTTGCACCGCCCGCTCCAGATCGCGGCCCTCGACGCTATACTGCACGCCGATGTAGCGGGAGTTGTTTTCGCGATAAATAAAGGACGCACCGTTTCCCTGCGTAATATTGGCGAGTTGGCTGAGCGGAATCTGTTGTCCATCGGGCGTGCCCACCAGCAAGTTTCCAATCTCATGGGCGCTGCTACGGAATTGCGGCTGCATCCGGACCACCAGATCGAACAGCTTTTCTCCTTGAATAACCTGGGTGACGGCCTGCCCGCCCACCGCGGCCGAAATCACGGCTTCTACATCTGCAACGTTGATGCCGTACCGTGCGATCTTGTCTCGATCGACGTCGACCAGCAGGCTGGGCTGGCCGAGTTCTCGCACGACCGTGAGGTCGGTGAAGCCGGGTACGCTGGCGAGAGTGTTCTTGATCTGTATCGCCTTGTCCTGAAGTACGTTCAGATCCTCACCATAGACCTTAACCGCCAAGGAACTCTTAAGACCGGTCAGTGCCTCGTCCACGGCGTCTTCCGCAGGCTGGGTATAGTTGAAAATGATTCCCGGATACGCAGTGAGTTTCTTATTAATCGACTCGATGAGTTCCTGTTTCTTGCTGATCTCACCCGTCCATGCCTTGTCCTTATATGGCTTCAGGCCGACGTAGAATTCGCAGTTGAAAAAGCCGGTGGGGTCGGTGCCGTCGTCGGGACGTCCTAACTCTGAACCCACCACGGTGACCTGCGGGTACGACATAAGAATGTCGCGTATCTGAGGAGCGATGCTGCTCGCCTCCTCGAAAGAAATGGTGTAGGGCATGGTAGCCCGCACCCAGAGCGCGCCTTCATCGAGGTGGGGCATGAACTCGCCGCCAATGAACGGTACGAGCAGCAAGGCCGCTGCGAAGATCAGGCTCGCAATCAACATAGTTGTTTTGGGCCGGTTGAGTGACCAATCCAGCTGGACGGCGTATTTCCGTTTCATCCACTCGAATGCACGATTCGGTTTCTCGCGCACTCCCTTCTTGAACCAGTAGGAGGCGAGCACGGGGATCAGAGTGAGGGTCAAGATGAGCGCGCCGACCAGGGCAAATGACATGGTTTCGGCCATGGGGTGGAAGAGCTTTCCCGACGGGCCGCTGAGTGCATAAATCGGCAGATATCCGGCGAGAATAACGGCCACCGAATAGAAGATCGGGCGGTCCACATCTTTCGCTGCCGCAAGAATGACTTCGTTCAGCTTGTACTGCTGACCTTCCCGCAGTGCTAACTCGCGGTAAATATTTTCAATCATCACCACGGTGCCATAGATGACAATACCGAAATCAATAGCTCCGATGGAAAGCAAGTTTGCGGCAACGTCGTGCGCGTGGAGCACGATGAAGGCAAACAGAAGCGAGAGCGGAATGGTGAGGGCTACAATGACCGCAGCACGGAAGCTGACCAGGAAGAAAATCAGCACGACCAACACCAGCACCATCCCCCGAAGCAAGTTCGCTTCCACCGTGTCCGTAGTAAGGTCGACTAATTCACTGCGGTCGTAATAGGGATGAATCTTGACGTCAGGCGGCAGGATCTGGCGGTTTAGTTCCTCCGTTTTGGCTTCAACTCCCTTGAGAACGTTCTGCGTCTGCTCGCCGCGCAGCATGAGAATGACGCCCTCAACGGCATCATCATTTTTCTGGAAGCCGAATTCGCCCAGACGGGGCGCGTGCCCGATGGTCACATCTCCCACATCACGTACTCGGATAGGTACGCCTTTGTTGGCGCCGACGACGATGTTCCCAATGTCCTCTGTGTTCCGCACCAGTCCGATGCCGCGAACGTAGTAGAACTGTCCGCCTTGAGAATAGAAGCCGCCACCGGCATTCGAGTTGTTGGCCGCCAGAGCGGCAGTGACTTGTGGAATGGTCAGGTGATATCCGTAGATGCGCGCGGGGTCGAGCAGTACCTGATACTGCATCACCGTTCCGCCAAAGCCCGAGTCGTCCGCCACGCCGTGGACCGAACGATACGCCCGCTCAATCACCCAGTCTTCAATCGTCTTCAGTTCCTGAGGACTGCGGTCGGGACTTTCCAGAACGTAGCGATAGACCAGGCCACTCGGGCTGAACAGAGGCGCGAGGCTCGGAGTCACACCGGTGGGCAACGTGGCTTGAGCAAGCCGCTCGAAAACAATTTGCCGCGCGAAGTAATCGTTGGTGTTGTCTTCGAAAGTCAGGATCAGATCGGACAGCCCGTACAGTGAGATGGAGCGCATCACGATCATGTGCGGGACGCCGTTCATCTCAAGTTCAAGGGGAAGGGTGACCAGCCGTTCGACTTCTTCGGCGGCATGGTCCGGCCACTGAGTGATGATTTCGACCTGCGGAGGCGAGAGATCGGGATAGGCGTCCACCGGCATCCGCTGGAAAGACAAGATCCCGCCAACCGTGATGAAAGCGGTCAGCATCAGCACCAGGAACTTTTGCCGCAGCGCCGCTTGGACTATTCGGTGGATCATTCAGATTGGTGAATCATTCAGAAGTGGTGGACACTGTGCTTACCAGCATTTTGAAACGATTCTCAAATCCTGCCCGATCCGGCTAACGCTGCAGCGAGTTCGCAAACTGCAGGAACAAGCTCCCATTTCCGACGACCTGGTCACCCGGTTTCAAGCCGCTGAGAATCTGTGTCTTTCCGTTCAAGCTTTCCCCGAGCGTAACCGAGCGCCTGCCAAACTGGTTCGCAGAGGCCGTGGCATAAACAAAAGGTTGGTTCTCGGTATCGCGCAGGACCGCTGCATCCGGGAGCGCAATGGCATTTTGGATCGCGCCCGCATTTACTGTCGCAACCACGTACATATCTTTCTTCAGTTTTTCGCCGGGATTGTTCGTCTCGATGCGGGCCTGCAGCGTGCGCGTGCTCGGATCCAGCGAAGCTGCCACATAGGCAATGCGCCCATGGAAGACTTCGGGATAAGTATCGGTCTGGATTGTCACCTGATCTCCGACGCGTACGTACGGCAAATCTTTCTGATAAACATTCACCAGCACCCAGACCGTGCTGACATCGGAAATCATGAAACATTGGGTGGTACCGGGTTGAATCAGTTGTCCGGCAGAAACATCCTGCTCTACTACCAGGCCACCAATCGGAGCTTTTACCGGAACTTCAAAAGAAGGCGGAGCTTTCACGAGCGCGTCAGGATCAGCCACGCCCATGACTTTTAATGCAGCTTGAGCCGCGACCAGGTCGCCGCTCGCCTGCACCTCAGCGGACTGCGCCTGCTCGACATTCTGTTCGGCGATGGCGTGATGCTGGTACAAATCCTGGGCCCGGGAGTTGGCCTTTTGCGCCAGGGCATAGGCATCCTTGGCCTTCAAATAGTTGGTGCGGAGTTGCGAGTAATCCGGACTCGCCACATACAACATGGGCTCGCCTTGAGTTACTTTCTGCCCGGGAACCACCGCGACTCGGCTGACCGGTCCGCTCACCTGCGTGATGACAGGGGTGGTGCGAAAACTGTTGTAAGCTACGGCTCCCGTCAGCCGAAGCGATCGAGTCAGCGTCTCAGGCTGCACGGTCAGCACCTGCACATGCGCCATCTGGTCCTGCGGAATGGTAAACAGTTCTGGATTGCTTGAGTTATTGGCGACGGAAGAACCGGCAGAGGCATTGGATCCCGGCCCCTGGCAGCCGGCGAGCGCCACCATGATCGCCGCCAGGGCAACCAGCGCCGGAGTCAATCTCGGCCAACGATTCTCGCGGATGTTCATGGCAGGTTTCTCGTTCCCACCGCTTCCTTGAGTTGTTCCAGAGCGGTCATATAAGAAGCCAGCGCCTGCCGATAAGCCAATTGAACCGAGCGGTAACTGCGCTCGGCGTCGAGAAAATCCAAGAGGGTGGCGGCGCCACGTTTATAGGCATATTCGCTGATGTCGCGTGAATCCTGGGCTTGCTTAAGATAGCCGGAAGTATAGAGTTGCACCACTTCGTCATTGCTCCTCACCGCCTCGTACGCATTGGCAACATCGGAGAGAACCGTGTCGCTGGCCGCTTGCTGCTGCTCCTGGGCCTGGGTGAGCGCATACCCCGTTCGCGCGATTTCTCCCTGATTCCTGTTGAAGATCGGCAGCTCAAAATTCACAAAAATCGAAGCTGTGTTCTCACCGGAAACATGGGTAAAGTCGTACGTGCCATTTACATCCACTTTGCCGTTCGCTTTGGCCAGCAGGAACTGGCTCTGCGCGGCCGTGATCCCCAGTTCCGCGGCGCGAAAATCAGGCCGCTCGCGCAGCGCCCTGGCCTGCAAATCTTCCACGTTGGCTTTGAGTGGCTCGTATGCCAGATCGCCAATCACGTCGTAATCGGCCGGCACCGCGTTATAGCCCAGGAATTCGCGCAATCCGACGAGCGCCTGCATCTTCGCTAGGCGGGCAGCGGACACGTCGGTCTGAAACTGCAGAAGCTGCAGTTTGATCTTAAGATAGTCGCCTTCTCCAATGTAGCCCGCTTTGAGTTGCGCTTCACTGATATCGACGCTCTGCTGGAAGCCCTTCAGGTCTTCCAGCGCGAACTGAAGAGTGGACTCCGCCAGTAGAACGCTGACGAACTGCTGGCCCACGTTGAACGCCAGGGTTCGTTCCGCGTCGCCGACCTGGGCACGCGTGACCGCCGTCTGATCGCGGGCGGCTTGCAGCCGATGCTGCCGCTTGTGCCCGCGCTCGAACAGGTAGCTGAGCCCGATGTCGAACTGTTGAGTTTCGTTCAGATTCTCGCCAGAAAAATCTTGCGGACTGAAGAATGGCACGAACTGGGTGTCCGCTCCAAGAGTCGGATTGGGGCGCAGGTTCGCGGTAATCTCCTGGGCCTGATTCTGAAGAATCAGGGTTCGCGTAGCTTTTATGGAATGGTTGTGCGCCAGCGCCAGATCAATGGCCTGATCAAGACTGATCAGCGTCGTATTTTGCCCACTCCCCACTCCCACGAGCAGCAGGAAAAATATCCCGGCCGGGGCGAACATCCGAAAGTTCCTGGAGCGCATAAAGGATTGAGATCAAACCGCACTGACTGTGGCGCAGCAGGGAGGCTCGAGCCTAATGAGCCGTTCGCCAAACTCCGTCGTCCATATCATCCTACTAGCTAAGACTTCGACCCGAGCTCAATGGATGTATTCTAACTCACCGATTTAGCGATTCGGCCACAGTTATCAGCCTTCTCAGAGGCACCGTCAATTGACCAGGTTACCGACCAAAGCTCGATGAGGCGATCAAAACGACCGCATGTAGACATAGCCGTGCCTGCATATCGCATTCGGCGGCGAGGGGTTGCCCCCGGCTGCTCGGCAGATGCCTATCGAGAAACAGGAAACGGGCTTCTGGGCAGTAGGCATGGTCTCGGACCCCGATTGGGAATTGAGACGACTGTGTTCAGCGCCGGACCGTGGGGAGGCGACGCGGTGGGATTACCAGGCATCCGCCCAGGTCCTAGAGGATGTCTGTTCTTCGGCAAAGGTCGGAACTGGCGCCGGTCGCCGCAACGGCGCCAGTTCGCGCGGGTGATAGGGGGTTAAAGCGTTTGCAGGAAGTTCACCAAGTCCTGCATCTGTTGTTGCGTGAGGCCAATCTGGAAGCGTTGGTTATAAAAATTCACGACTTGTTGAAGGTTGCCTGCTACTCCGTCATGGAAGTAAGGCGCGCGTGCGGCCAAGCCTCGCAGAATGAGGCCCTTTCCACGGCCGATGTCGCTGCATTGCCCGCTGATCAGCGCTTTGCCGGGATCGGAGGTGTAGTAGGTGTTGCCGGCCAGCGGCCCTTGTGTGCAGACTAACTCGAACACCGGCAAGACTGGCATTTGCAGTTCTTTGAGCCCGGCCAGGATGTTCGGGTCGGTTTCATAAATTGGCGAGCGGCTGGTGCCAATATCCAACGGCAAGGGCAACGAGTGATTTCCCACGTTGAAGTTATCGTGGCAGGTCGTGCAGCTTCCCGTAATCTGCTGAGTACCGGTGGTGAGTCCGGGGACATTGCTGATCGTGAGGGGTTGAGTGTTGAAGATCTGCTCGCCGCGCGCAATCGAAGCTTGCTGCGGATTCCGCGAATTTTGAAACGATGTGTAGATGGTAAATACGTCGGGCGTGAACGCCTTGCCTTGAGGATCAGCGCCCAGAGAATCGTTCATTCCCGGGTAATAGTTTTGTGTGGATAGATACTGCGCTCCGCCGTTTGCTTTTTTCGAGAGATCTCCGGCGGCAAAATCAAACAACTGCGCCGAGTTGAGAGCGAGTTCGAAGTTCACGATGCCCCTGAGTTGTGCGGCCGTGGGAGCCTGCTCACCCTGGGCATGGGTCAAGGTTGCGTCAATGGCCTGTTGCGTCAAGTCCGCATTCAGATTGGCGGGGAAGGTTTGGCCATTGTTCAGCGGGAGGGTGAACGATTCCCGGCCATCGAACATGACCGCACTCAGTGAACCTAGATTTGTCGTTGGTAACGGCCGCCGATAAACGGAAACTGTCTGCACTCCATGGGAATCGGCGGTGAGGGCGCAACCATAAGGATCCTGCACGGCCGTGATCGTGAATTGCGGGGCGGAAGCGTCGGTGCTATTCGGCGGAACGGCCAGCCCGATGCGAATCAGTCCATTGTTCAGGACCAGGCTGTTGTCGATGGGACCAGTCGGACAAGTCGAACCATCGATCTGCGCGAACAACGGATCTTTGCCGCGGCTTATGAAGTATCGGAATTGGGCGTCGACAGCACTCAATCCGAACGCGTTGTTGGGTTGGTGGCAAGTTTCGCAGGTTCTACCGTTGGTGCCGAGACTCTGGAAGAACGGTCCACTCAGGTCGACGCTGCCGGTGTTGCTATAGGTCCCGGAGAAGCCAGTGAAGTCGAGGAACGGAAAAAGGTTGGGAAGGTAAACGTCGGCGATCGCGGTCCCCGTGCCGAGGACGGCTAAGCCAACAATGCAGGTTACTAGGCGCAGCCTGCCGCCAACGTACGCATGAAGGTGCTGACGCACTCTTCGCGAGAAAGAAACGGCGCTAAACTTGTCAGACATATTGAATTCTCTCCTTCATCAATTTGTGATTCGTCCACGCACCAATAACAAACTCACGCCTGGTTTGCACTCTTGGATTTTTGGCCTTTCAACCTCGAGGTCTCGCTTTCCGGTTTGCTGCCGCGGCTGAGACAGCTGAGGAATCGTTTTGCAAGCATCGTTGCGCTGAGCAAGGACCGGCGATAAAGCGCATGAGAGCCATCTGGAGTCTCGCTAGAGAGAGAAGCACTGGCTGGCGCCTCGACGACCTGCTGATTCCACGTTTCATCGACCAGGACGTTCCCTGTGTTGGGCCGCACGAGATTGGTCCGCATGAAGTCGGGCCGGACGAACTCCGCCTCGCTCGCACATTCACTGCGCCTGGATCGGGTGACTTGCTTTCTCTTGATCACCAGAATCTGATTGGTTTCGATCGTGATTTCCGTAACCACTTTGCGTGTGCGCACCCAGTCTTCCTCGTTGCCTGGCGGGGAAATCAGTGGTAGATTTCTTGCCACTTGAGGTACTGCACCGCTTCATCCCCCCAACGCAGTGCAGAATGCACGAGGGCGGCCACCAGAGTCTTCAAAGGGCCGCTCAAAAGTTCTCAAAGGTTTCTAGATGGCCACTAAGTCTAGCGAAATAAGGCACTTGTACGAGTTCGGACCTTTCCGTCTGGATCCTCAAAAAAGGCTCTTAACCCGTGGCACGGAGCAGATTCCGCTGACTCCGAAGGTGATCGAGACGCTGGTAGTGTTGATTGAGAACCGCGATCGAGTCGTTTCAAAAGACGATCTGATGAAGATGCTGTGGCCCGACAGCTTCGTCGAAGAGTCCAATTTGAGTCAGAACGTCTTCGTGCTCAGGAGAGCCCTGGGCGACTCCTCCCAAGAGAAGCGATACATCGTCAATGTACCGGGGCGGGGCTATCAGTTCACTGAGGTCGTTCATGAAGTCGAGGAAGCTCAACTCGGAACAACGCAGGAAATAGAAGAAACTGTTCGCGTGGAAAGCCGCTCTCTCGCCCGGGTGGTGGTTGAACGCGTAGTCCCACGCCAGGGCCCGATAGGAATACGGACCGGAATCGCGGTGGCGATGGCAGCGCTGATGGCGGCCGGAGTTCTGGTGTATCGCTCCCGATTTTGGAGGCCTGCGGAGCGAACGGGACCCCTGGTCAGTCTGCCGGCCGTGAAGATGCGGCCCTCAGTCGCTGTGCTGGGTTTCCGGAATCTCAGCGGGCACGCGGATACGAAGTGGCTTTCCGTGGCATTGGCGGAGATGCTGAATACCGAACTGGCAGCGGGAGAACAACTGCGCACTATCCCGGGTGAACAAGTCGCCCGTGCCAGTCTCGACGTGCCCTGGGGAGAAACCGACACCCTTGCCAAAGATTCTCTGCTGCGCCTGCGATCGAACCTGGGAACCGATTACGTCGTGCTGGGTTCTTACACGATTTTGCAAGACGGAAATAAGAAGCGGATCCGGCTGGATCTTCGACTGCAAGACGCGGCTGCGGGAGAGACCGTGGCGGAGGATGCCGTCACCGGGAATGAAACTGACCTGTTCGATCTGATCTCTGAAGCTGGGTCCCGGATGCGAGAGCGCCTAGCGATTGGCAAAATATCAAGCGAGCAGGCCGCTCAAGTCCGCTCGTCTTTACCGTCGAATCCTAATGCGGCGCGGTTGTACGCGGAAGGTCTGGCCAAGCTCGAAAGTTTCGATGCGCTCGCCGCTCGAGACCTCCTGGAAAAAGCGACCGCTGCCGATCCTAAGCACGCGCTCTCGCACTCAGCCCTCGCCGAAGCCTGGGCAGGCCTGGGATACGACCCGAAGGCGCGGGAAGAAGCGGCGACAGCCTTCGGCCTGTCGCACAACCTGTCGCGCGAGGAGCAGCTTTCCATCGAAGGCCGGTATCGAGAACTGTCCAACAACCTTTCCGCCGCGGTTGAGATCTACCGCACTCTGAGAACCTTCTTTCCGGACGATCTCGGCTATGCCCTTCGATTGGCCAGCGTGCAATCACGCTCCGGCCAGGGAAAAGCTGCATTGCAAACTGTAGCTCTGATGCGCAGTCTTCCCGAACCTGCAGATAAAGATGCGCGCATCGACATAGCGGAAGCTTCGGCGGCCG
>Ga0210391_10005103_pt1 | contig 10830 bp, 12 predicted proteins | sample IncBWC12OmetaG_FD_160573 | JGI IMG/M metagenome (GOLD analysis project Ga0210391, IMG submission 160573) | Forest soil microbial communities from Barre Woods Harvard Forest LTER site, Petersham, Massachusetts, United States - Inc-BW-C-12-O ...
ATACGTCGCTCGGAGCGAAAATGTGGCATGGCCAAGTCACGCATGGTTACCTGGTGGTCTGGGATGACTGCAAGGCCCCTGCCTTCGTTGTGGGCAGCAGAATCCAGAAACTGACGCACGGCTAGAGTCACCGGGCGTACCATTGAGTTTTCAGAATCGCCAGGGGAGGATGGAAGCAATGTATAACCTTCCAAAATTCGAGCGGACGTGGGTGAGGACGTTAAACGGCGAGGGCGGGCCGTGGACATATCTTTTCACTAAGAGAAACAATGAAGACTTCTGGATTTCGCGGTTCCCTGGAACCGTCAGCCACGTCGTGGCCTTCGCAAAACATACAGCAACCGTGCGACGCTTCCGCCGCATTCAGCGACTCTGGAAATGGGGCGGCAAATATTTCTTCAGAGCAAGACTCCTCGAAGCGTTCTACTCCTGATTTGTTTTTGTGCCGCTTTTGGGATGCCGGTTATGAGCGGAGTTACCACGGCGCGCCTGCGATCGTGGATCTTGGCGAAATCTGATGTACCAATAAACCCTACTTGACATCAAACTGACATTATCGGCGCGGAAAACAACGGCACACAACGGCATGGAATGGCAGATAAATCGAAAAGAATCAGCAAAAGGCTTTGCGAAATGAGGGAAGGTTCGGTTCCAGAATCTGATGTACTGCCAATTGTACGACCTCCCAGCCGAAGGGGAGACAACAAAAAAGGGTCGTTCGCACGACCCTGATCTACTTTACTGACGGATCGGATTTTCGTCAACCACCCGCCGTGCATCCACGTTCGAATTCCCACGATTTCCACAGCAATGCACGCCCCAACAACAAGCGCAGATTTGCTTACGACTTGATGATTTTCACGAGCTGCGGGGCCGCTTCCATTCATCTCTAGCCAATTCATAGAAATTGATGATGCGGCCGCGCCCGGGAACTGCTTCCCGTCGCACATATTTGAATCCGCACGCGCGCAAGATATGTTCCCACGCGGCGTTGCCTTCTTCCGCATCCGCTTCCTCCCACTCCAGCCCCAGCCGCGTAAACGCAACCTCAATGAAAGCCCGCGACGCTTCCGACGCCAGCCCGCGTCTCCAGTAGGGCCGAGCTAGATAGTACCCAAGACTTGCGCCCATGCCGTTGCCCGGAGCCCGCAGACCACAACATCCGATGTACTTCGCTTCTGGTTTGAAGACGGCGGCCCACAAGCCGTAAGTTTCCGCAGGCCTGCCTAGATATTGTTCCCGAAAACGAGATCGCGCTTTCTCCGTCGTCCAGGCCTGCCTTCCCACGTACCGCCGCACTTCAGCGTCGGTGTGCATGCTCACAAAATCAGCCTCATCGTCAGCTTCGTGCGACCGGAAGAGCAATCTTGCTGTCTCGAGAAAAATCATCGTGCCCGCCGAACAGATGAGAACTTTACCACAGCAGAAAACCGCCGCCCCAAACACTCGCTTGCTCCGCAGCGAACCATTAAGTTAGGCTCGGGCCATCGTGGCTCCTGAAAGCGAAACAAACATTCGCGTAGGCACGTCCGCATTCACCGCGGCCGGTTGGGAAGACGCGTTCTATCCCGCCGGAATGCAGACTCGCGATTTTCTCACCTACTACGCCACAAAATTCAACACCGTCGAAGTGGATAGCACTTTCTATCGCACCCCGGCGCGCTCGACCGTCACTGGATGGTTCAACAAGACCCCGCCTGGCTTCGTGTTCTCGCTGAAAGTTCCTCAATCCATCACCCATGAAAAATGCCTGGAAGATTGCGACGAGGAATTCAAGACATTCGTGGACACTGCGGAAATCCTAGGCAAAGACAAGCTCGGCCCCATGCTCTTGCAGTTTCCCTACTTCAATCGCACCAAGTTCAAATCCGGCGCCGAATTTCTCGCGCGCCTGCGCCCCTTCTTGCAGAAACTTCCCAAGGACCATCAATTCGCTCTGGAAATCCGCAATAAGAATTGGCTCGACGACAATTTCACACAACTCTTGCGCGAATGCCGCGTCGCGCTCGCGGTGATTGATCAAGCCTGGATGCCGGGGATCGTGGAATTGACCAGTCGCCTCGATCCCATCACCGCCGACTTTACCTACGTCCGTTGGCTGGGGGATCGCAAAGGAATTGAGGAAGAGACCAAAGTGTGGGACAAAACCATCGTGGACCGCCGCGCCGCCCTATCGCGCTGGGTGGACTACTGTTACCAAACCACGCGTCGCGGCATCAAAGTGTACGCCTACGCCAACAACCACTACGCGGGCTTCGCGCCGGCAACGGTCGCGTTGTTCTGGGAACTTTGGGAAAAGCGCCGGGAGAACGCCTGACGCGGCCTGCGCTTCTGACAGCAATCTGAGTATGATGGTGAATGAATGAACGAGCTTTTCAAACAGGCGATGTCTCTCGGGCTCGTCGGGAAGTGTGTCGCCGCGATTATCGGAATCCTTATCATTCATGGCGGCTTTCACTTGCTGGAGCAAACGCTGCCCCGGCGTTTTGGCCGCGCTGATGCGCGCTACAAGGTTCGCAAGTTCGTCGTTTTTACTGGATACCTCGCGATTCTGCTGTTCCTGGCGATCCTTTTTGAAGATCGCCTAGGCCGGCTCAGCTTTGCCCTCGGCGTCGCCGGCGCGGGCGTCGCTGTCGCTCTGCAGGACCTGCTGGCCAGTATCGCCGGCGCCTTCTCTATCGGTTTTTCGAAGTTGTACGTCGTGGGAGACAGAGTTCAGATCGGCGAAACGCGCGGCGACGTGATTGATATCGGCTTGCTGCGTACCACCTTGATGGAAGTCGGCAGCTGGGTCGGCCGGGATTTGTACAGCGGACGCATCGTGCGCATCCCCAATAACGCCGTCTTAAAAGGTTCCGTTTTCAACTACTCGCAAGGATTTCGCTTCATCTGGGACCAGATCAAAGTCGTGTTTACCATCACTAGCGACACCGCGCTGGCCAGGGCCACTCTCCTCCGCGTCGCAAACGAAGTGATCGGAGAATACCTGGTAGAGGCGCAGAACTCCTGGAATGCAGTGAGCGACGACTATCGCAGCGAAAATCCGTCCATTGAGCCTGTCGTAGCCCTCGCGGTGAATGCTGCCTCGCTGGAGTTCACAGTCAACTACGTGGTGGACTACACCAAAAGAAGCGAAATGCAGGATCGCTTGTTCACGAAAATCGTGGACGAAGTCGCCAATAGCAGTGGGCGCCTCGTATGGAACTCTTCGGGAGTCACCGTTATCAACCAGATGTCCAATCCCGACCCGCTTGCCACGCGGCCGCCAGCTTCCCGGCCCATCGCGCCGCACCCGGCTGAAACCCGCTGATCCGACCGCAAGAATCGGCGACGCTCCCGGCAGATTGCCATCGTCGAACACCTGAGCGACTCGCAGCCGTTCTTTCCCCGCTGTGCTGGGGACTGTTAATTGGCCTCGGCAATATTGCGCACGCGAATCATGTCCGAGCGTCCATCCAACACACCCGTCACCACCACGTTCTTGCCAAAATATTTTTGCGCCTGCGCCTGATCGTCCAGGTGATACCAGACCTCATTCGCATCGTCGCGCAAGATGTATCGGACGCCATTCTGCGAAAGGATTTTGCCCGTGAACGTCGAGGTTGCTGGTTCATCTCCCGGCGACACGCCCACGAACGCGGCTGGTGCAGCAGAAGCTCGCAGTTGGCTGGACGGTGCGCCCGCAACCAACAAAGCGGAACCGGAAAGAAACAGCAGTGTGAAGCGCAGCACTGAAGTTTTGCTCACAACCCACCTCTCTCACAGAAATGGGGCGGGCGAAGCAAATGATAGTAGCGCAGAGAAATTCCTGCCCTCAGGTATTCCCTGTAAAACAAGACCAATCAGCGCTGTAGGGTCCTGGTACGCAATCTTGGGGAACTTGGCGCGTCATGATTTTCGCCGCTGCGTCCGCGACTAGGGCAGCGCGGATGGAGCGAGGCCCGCGCGGCGCGCGGCGTCTTCATTTTCGCTGAGCGCGTTTTGGATCTGCTGGGCGCGCTCGTCGAGCGACTGGATCCGGTTGGTGGTCAAGTTGCCGCCCCAGTTGGGCGTCACCGGGAGCAGCGTGATCCCCTGGGCTGCCGCTTCGTTCGATATGTCCGCCAACTGATTCTGCACACCGTCGTACTGGCCGATCAGATCGCTCTGTCTTACCCGCAGCACCGCGTGTTCCTGCCCCGGGCTCAACGGCCTCTGCGCCGCTTGCAGGACCTCCGCTGGATCCTGAAATACTGCGAATGAAACGCCATTCTGCTCCGCCGTATCCTGCAGCGCGCCAATCTGCTGCTCGATTTCCTGCCCGCGAATCGCGAGCTGCTGGATCGCGTTGTCCGTGGTGATGCCTTCGCAGGGCGCATCGAATTGCAGCCCGATCGTCACTCCCGGGTCCGTGTTTCCCGTGGCGCGGAAATCGCGCAAGCTTGCTTCCCGGCTGCTGATGTCATCGAGTTCTGCGTAGAGCGATTCAAGCTGCGATGCGTACCACACCGGGTTCTGCTCGGCGATTGCAGGCACGTTTGTTGCGCGCGCGATCTGAGATCCGGAAACTCGCCGCCGCGCTTGTGCCGGAGCAGAAGTGCTCGCCGGAGCGGGCTGTGCGTCGTTGGCCGCTGCCTGCGGCTTCGGCCAGATCCGATCAATGTCGTCGTTGGTGTACACTTTCTTCTCGCGGTCCGGCCGCGCCACGGTTGGCACAGGCGTCGCACTTGGCGCTGCTGTCGCGGTTAACGCGGGCGCCGTACTTGCCGTAGACGTCGCGGTTGGCGCGGGAGTCGCGGGTTTGTCGTCGCCCGAAGCGAACGCCGGAATGGCGATCAGCGAACAGAAAATCGCGGCGAGCACAGCGTGGGAAAACGAAAGAGCAGGAATCTTGTTACGCATGGACGTGCCTCCGTCCCTCAGTGCGGGAAGTATGGCATGCACGCGGGACTGATGTAAATACGGTGATACCCTGTGTCGTCGACATAAATAGGAAGGAAGGCCCATGAAGCTCGATCCAAAAAAGACAGCATTGCTGACTCTCGATGTGCAGAATGGAATCTTTGGGTTTGTCCCTGCGGCCGACGCCATCGTTCCCAACGCGGCCAAGGCTGTGGATTTTGCGCGCAAGAAACAATTTCTGATCATCCACGTGGGACTGGGATTCGCCCCAGGCCATCCCGAACTTCCGGATACGGAGTCGCGCTGGAAGCGGCTGAAAGAAAACAATCTTTTCGTTATCGGCACGCCCTCCGCTCAGTTCCACACCGCCGTCGCGCGTCCCGAAGATCTCATCGTCTACAAGCAGCGAGTGGGCGCGTTCTCGGAGAACCAGCTGCACCTGGTTCTGCGTTCGCGTGGGATTGAAAACCTGGTGATCTTCGGAATCTCCACCAGCGGCATCACTCTCTCCACGCTGCGGCGCGCCGCTGATCTGGATTACCGCTGCGTCGTGCTGCAGGACGCCTGTTTCGACGCCGATACCGAAGTTCACCGTGTCCTCACCGAGAAAGTTTTCCCGGCGCAAGCAACGGTCCTCACCGTGGACGCCTTCATCGCGGATCAGGGCGAGTGACGGAACGGACGCTCCGGCCGCCGTCACGACGGATCGCGCGCCGCGACACCTCAGCACCATCGAACTGAAGCGCGACGGAATTGCGTACGTACACCGACGGGTGTAATTTATCCGTCAGTCGGTCCGCACTTCAAAATGGAAATCGCGCTGTAGCTCATGAGGAGGAAGTTTATGCGCCGAGCAATGTATTTAGCCCCGGCTCTTGCGTTGGGACTGGCACTGGCGTGCGTAGCGCCCGCGCTGCACGGTCAAGATTCGCGCGCCGAAATTCAAAAGCGCCTCGCCGCTGAATTCAAGCGCACCAAGATGACCGCGGACCGCTCGGACATTGCGACGGCCGGGTCCGTTCTGGACCTGCATAAAGACGGCCTGGTGATGTGCAGCACCGAAGCCATCGCGTCGCCGACCAACACGTACAAGAACGGCGCGCTCTCCTTCGGTTTTGGTGCCAACATGGCCTGGGGAATGGCGCTCGCTCCCGCCAATCAGCAGACCACCGCTATTCCGCAACGCAAATTCGTCACGGGTGAAAAGTTTTGGGTCACGGACTATATCGTGAAACTGGATGGTGTGGTTTTTCAGTTTTACAGCGATCCGTATAACGACGTGCGTTACTACGGCCAACTGAAATTTCCGTTTACGAAAAACGTCGCGCCTCCGGCCGACGAGGTCATGAAGGCCATCGAGGAAGTAATCACCGCGGAGGCCGACACGCAGCAGGCTGCGCCCGCGGAAAATGCCGCTCCTGCGGCGCAGCAGGCCGCGGCGCCGAAGACCATCGCTCTGGGCCAAACCACCGATCAGGTCGTCGAAATCCTCGGCCAGCCGCAAAAGATTGTCAACCTCGGTGCCAAGCAAATGTACTTCTACGCCGACATGAAAGTGATCTTTACAAACGGAAAGGTCACCGACGTTCAGTAGGGGCACCGGCATCAAAATCCCCACCCTCGCCTGCCGGCCACGGCGGACGAGGGTGCGGACTTCGCACTAAAAGTGACTGAAGAGGCCGATCAAGATGATGAAGGGTATCGGAACACCCAGTAGCAGCAATATGATTGAGCGCATTGGTAACGCCTCCTGAGGAAATGAAATTCGTCAGACGATGAGCACGCTGTCGCGCTGCTTTCCTCCGATTGTTGCCGCGAAGCTGGCGGAAAACGCGCCAATCAATAGCGCGAGGAAGGTCCAGTACATTGAGTGCGCTACGGCCTTGCGCGCGGTATCGGCTGCCTGCATTGCTTGAGCAAACGTGTCATCCACTCTTTTTTCAGCCTCGGGTTCGCCGATTCCCGTTCTTGCCGCCACTACCTGCACGAGATAGCTCTTGTCTGTCGGCGGAATATTTCCTTCGCGCAGGCCGTTTACTAGAATCAGTCCTGCCTCACTGCGGATCGCAGCATCATCCGGGCTGGTCCTGGGCGGAGTCGTCCGCAGCAGCGAGTCTACGAGATACGCGTTCGGGCTGAATGTGCTGCGGGAAGCCGTGGCACTGGAACTCTCGACAGCCGTGCCTCCGGCGCGTGCGTTTCTGCCTACAGACGCGACTGCGGACGCCAGAAAAGCCGCCGTGATCACCAGGCCTACTGCCCAGACCAGAAAACCGTGCGCGGTGTCGCGAAAATATACTTCGTCCGTGTGAACGTTCACCCATTTCGTGCGCAGCCGCCCAGCTAGATAACCGCCGATGGACGACGCAATCAGCTCCGTGAGAATTAGCCAGACGATCGCCCCCTTGCCCACGGAAGAAGCGGATGCGCCCGCGCCGTCCCACGGTGAAATCGCGGAAAGCCCGATTCCGGTTCCCAGAGCCACCAGTATCAGCGACATAGCCGCAGCCACGAATGCTCCGGCAAACACAGCAGCCCAGGACACACCGGAGGAATGCGCTTCGTTTTTTGTTTCGTGCTCTGCGTGCCAGGTTTGCTCTGGTACAGACAATGTTCGTGTTGCCATGCGCGTTTCCTCCTGACTTATCCAGCCTCTAGGCCTACTGAGCTTGGTCCGCGTGCTTACATTTGGTGAAGCGACAGTAGCACCCGCGCTATACCACGCCATACACACAAGCCCGTAGCGGCCTGAACGAGATGCTGTACGGAAGCGCGCGCTGGAAGTGGGTGGCGGATACTTGCCGGTGAAGACGGCAACCAACTTTTTAGAAGTGTGCATCTAACTATACTGGAACACTCCCTCGCGCCTCCGTCGTTGACGGATGGCCGTCAGGCGGAAAAGCGAGCCTACGTTCCTGAGAAACGCTTAGAGGGGGAATATATGAAGAGAATCGTATTGCTTTTGGCAGTTTTCCTCGCGGCTGTCACCGTACTTCACGCACAAAATCAAGGAAAGTCATCATACGCGACCAACATGCTGGACGGCACGATTTTGCCGGTTCAACTGAGTTCAACCATTTCACTAGACAGGGCCGTACCCGGCCAACCAATTTCCGCACGAATCGCACAAGATGTTCCGCTCGAGAATGGCGTCGTGCTGCGACGAGGCACGAAAGTCTTGGGCCACATCGTCAGGGTGACGCCGGGCAACCCATCTCGGATCGCATTCACTTTCGACAAGGTCGAATATTCCAAATCCAACTCTGTTTCCGTCGCCACCAATCTTCGTGCGCTCGCTTCAACTTTGGAAATAAATGGTGCTTCGTTGCCGAACACGGGACCTGACCGCGGAACGCCATCCGTCTGGTGGAACACCGTGCAAGTGGGCGGAGAGGGCCTCTATGGAAGCGGTCCCTTGACGCACGGCGACCAAGTTGTGGGTCACTGGGTTTGGGGCGGCGGCGCGGTCGGTCAAGTTGCAGAGAACGGCGCATGCCGCGGCGAAGTCGCCGGCAACGCGCGCGAGCAATCGCTGTGGCTATTTTCGACTGATGCTTGCGGCGTTTACGGCTATTCCAACGTTGCCATCGAACACTCCGGACGCACATCGCCTGAAGGCGAAATCACTCTGACATCAACAAACCCGAACCTGAAGATTCGTGCGGGAAGCGGCATTCTGCTCCGCGTGGACAAGAGTTCACCGGCTGACGTGCGGCAAACCTCGTAGTTGTATTCGACGCGCTCCTCGGAAGAGGGCCAGGCGACGCTGGCCGCCTGGCCCTTCCCGCCGATGTAAGGTCACGCGTCGGCACGCACTGCTCACCAATCTCTACTCACACCGCGGAGCGCCGGTGCGCTTTTTCCTCCGCGATGCGGCGGCCTACTGCTGGAGCGATCATTCTGGCTTCGGCCATTAGCTGGGCGAATTGATCGGGGTAGAGAGATTGCGCGCCGTCGGAGAGCGCGCGCTCGGGATCTGGGTGCACTTCGATCAGCAGGCCGTCGGCGCCGGCGGCTACTGCAGCGCGGGCCATGGCGCCTACTTTATCGCGGCGTCCGGTGCCGTGCGACGGGTCGGCGACCACCGGCAGGTGCGAGAGCTGCTTGATGACCGGAATCGCGGCGATGTCCATGGTGTTGCGCATGTAGGTGTCGAAGGTGCGGATGCCGCGCTCGCACAGAATCACGTTGTAGTTTCCGCCGGACATGATGTACTCGGCGCTGAGCAGCAGTTCTTCGATGGTGGCGGACATGCCGCGCTTCAGGAGCACCGGCTTCTGGATTTCGCCGAGCGCGCGCAGCAAATAATAATTCTGCATGTTGCGCGCGCCCACCTGCATCACGTCCACGTAGGGCAGCATCACGTCAATCTGCGACGGGTCCATCACTTCGCTGACTACCAGCAAACCGTTGTCGTCCGCCGCTGCGCGCATCAGCTTCAGGCCTTCTTCGCCGAGGCCTTGAAAGGAATAGGGTGACGAGCGCGGCTTGAACGCGCCGCCACGCAGGAGTTTTGCTCCGGCGCGCGCCACTTTTTCGGCAATTTCGCCGATCTGCGCCGCGGATTCCACAGCGCAGGGCCCGGCCGCCGCCACAATCTCCGTGCCGCCGATGGAAACGCCCTTGCCGAGCTCGACCACGGAGCCTTCGGGGCGAAAATTTCTGGACGCGAGCTTGAATGGATGCGTGATGCGGATGATTTCCTCGACGCCCGGCGCCGCCTGCAGCGCTTCGAGTTCGCCACGATGCTTTTCGCTTTTGCCGACGACTCCGATTACGGCTCGCTCCTCACCGCGGCTCAGGTGCGCTTGAAAACCGCACTCCTGAATGCGCTTCACTACGTGGTCAATCTGCTCTTCGGTTGCGTTTACGTTCATGTTGATGATCATTGCATCCCCTCGGAGATAAATTTATCGGCAGACACTGTTTCCGCCGATTTGTACGAGCCAAGAACTTTCAGTTCCACTGCTTGCTGCGCGAGTTCGCCGAGCGCGGCTGCGAATTCCGGATCGCTGGCGGAGGCTTGCAGGTCGAGATAGAAGCGGTATTGCCAGGGACGCCCGTGCACGGGGCGGCTTTCGATTTTCATCATGTTGATATTGCGGCGCGCGAAAGGCTCCAGGGCGTGATGGAGTGCGCCAGGCTTGTGCGCTAGCTGAAAGACGAGCGAGATTTTGTCGGCCGAGGGAAATTCCTTGGGAGCTTCCGCCGATCGCGCGAGCAAGAAGAAGCGAGTGTAATTTTCGCGGTCGTCTTCCAGATGCTCTTGCAGGATCACGGCGTCGTAGAGCTCAGCGGCGCGCTTGCTGGCGATGGCCGCGCGCGTGGCGTCGCCCGCGCCCGTCACTTCGCGGACGCTTCCCGCGGTATCTTCGGCAGGAATACGCTTCAGGCGCGGATGCTCGATGAAGAATTGCTCGCACTGGGCCAGCGCCACGGGATGCGATTCCACGGATGCGATTTTTTCAAGCGTTGCTCCGGGCACGCCGATCAAATTGTGCACGATCGGAATGATCACTTCGCCGACGATGTGCAGGCCGCTTTCGACCAGTAGATCGAACGAGCGATGCACCGAACCCGCGAGGCTGTTCTCCATCGGCGCGAGTACGTAATCTGCCGAGTTGTTGCGAATCGCGGCGAACGTCGCGTCAAACGTCGAGCACGGCACCAGCGCGACGTCTGCGCCGAGCAGCTTCAGCGCGGCTTCTTCGCTGAATGCTCCGCGCTCACCCTGAAAAGCAATCCGCGCTGTGGCCAGGCGTTTCATGCAGCTGCCGCTTTGCGCCGCTTTTCTGGCAGGCGCGTCTTGCCGCGCTTGGAAAGCTGCATCGAGCCCAAACCATGATCTGCCTGGACGCGGATGGATTCATGCAGGATCTGGCTGTAGATTTTTTCGACAGCTTCGCTATCGAGCGGCCCCGGATTCAACTTCTTCATGCGCGCGAGAAT
>Ga0210391_10005104_pt1 | contig 10828 bp, 10 predicted proteins | sample IncBWC12OmetaG_FD_160573 | JGI IMG/M metagenome (GOLD analysis project Ga0210391, IMG submission 160573) | Forest soil microbial communities from Barre Woods Harvard Forest LTER site, Petersham, Massachusetts, United States - Inc-BW-C-12-O ...
CATTGCGGCGAAGCAGAGCGGGCAGGCGCAAAACTTATCGTGCGGCGAAACGAGCGGCTGGAGATGGACGTCGACGACGAATCCGACTTGCGCCTGCTCCTGCGCCACGATCTAACACATACTTTGACAGGGAAGTGGCTGGAAGAAAGCGGCGTCGCCGCGCGCTTCAAAAATCGCGCAGCTGCAGTGTGAATACTGGCCGAATAATCTAAATGGTCTTTTTGAAATTCAGCGAATCCGGCGACAACTAAACAACTAATTTTATTCCGTCACCGCATTCCCATCGCGCCCCACACCCAACGCGTCGGCCACTCGATTGATGTAGTTGAACCACGACGCAATCAATGTAATCTGTAAAATTCCGCGGTCGTCGAATCCCACCGCCCGCAGCTTCGCGTGATCCTCTGGCCAAACCTTCGTCGCGTCCTTTGTCAGCTTCACCACGTAGTCCAGCATGGTGCGGTCCTGTTCACTGATCGGAGCTGTCCGGTAATCCTTCTTCAGCGCTTCCACCATCTCTTGATCCAACGTCACCCTACGCAGAAACTCTGCGTGAGATTCGATTCAATAGTGGCACCGGTTCGTCACCGAAACCATGGTCGCGATCATTTCATGCTGATGCCGTTTCAACGGCAATTCCGGGGACATCAAAGCCCCGAATGTGCTGAACGCATGAAAAAGGACATCCGGAAACAGCGAGTGCGAGCCCACAATACTCTGTTCAACTCCCGCAAAGACCGTGGGCACTGGCATCGCATATTCCGCTGGATAAAACTTCCGCTCTTCTTCAATCGCCTTCTTGACGCTGTCGTCCTCTTCCATCCGAACCGTCTTGATCCAAGTCATTTAGGCAGCTCCAAAAAAAATGTCGCGACAAACTAGTCCGAGGGCAGCGCTCATTCTCGCAAACTCACCACAGTAAATAAAGGCGGCCGGATGCTGTGCTGGCATCCGGCCGCGGGTGCTTTGGGGTGCCTCCACGTCGCCTAATCTCGGTAAGGTGGAAAGCAGTTGCTTGTTGTGCTCTTTATAGCGAGCACCCGATAAACTAGCAATAATGCAAAACGATTAGAACCGCAGCTTATTTTACAACTCCTTTAGTTTCAATGAGTTCGTGTGTTTTGCCAGTGGCCAAGTTCTTATACTCCTCGTTCCTGCCGCTGGGCCACTCAATGGTCACCCGCTCAATCTTCTCGCTCTTTCCAACTCCAAACGTCACCGGCAACTCGGATTGCGACAAATAGCTCGACCCTCCGTGCACCATTCTCCATTGGCTCTGTCCGGCGTTTCCTTCAGCGAAGATGCGCACAATGGCTCCAATTGCGTCGCGGTTCGATTTGGTTCCCGTAAGCTGAAAACGGATACTGCGATTTCCGCTAGTCTGATCGTTCCGGTACAAATACGCCGGCCCGTTATTCGTTGTAATCAGCAAATCCAGATCGCCATCGCGATCGAAATCGCCATAGGCAAGCCCGCGTCCCACGATCGGAGTGTCAAAACCGCCGCCGACTTCCCGCGCAACATCGCGGAATTTTCCAGCGCCCTGATTCAAAAAAAGCTGCGGCGCTTGCGCATAGCCCACATTCCCGCGAATATTCCGCACTGTCTCGTCGATGTGCCCGTTCGCAACAGCCAGATCCAGCGAGCCGTCCAGGTTTGCATCGAAAAAAGTGCATCCAAATCCGAGAGTGCTTCGCGTAGCGGCCCCCAGTCCAGAGGCTACGGCAATATCATCGTAAGTTCGCGCGCCAGCGGACCCGCCGACCGTAGAGTGGTAAAGCCCGATCATTTCGTTATCGAAGTTCGTGATCGCGACGCCAGCCTTGCCGGAGTTTTCGAAATCTCCCGTGTCGACTCCCATCCCGGCCCGAGCTTTTCCTTCCGTACTGAAAGCAATTCCTGCTTCTACCCCCACATCTTTGAATTTCCCATTTCGCAAATTTTTGTAAAGCTTGTTAGGCTGCGTGTCGTTTGCCACCAATAAATCCGGCCAGCCGTCTTGATCGTAGTCAAACATGGCCACGCCCAGCGATTTTGAGCTGCTGTCAAAGATTCCGCTCGAAGCGGTCACGTCCTCAAACGTTCCGTCTCTTCGATTGTGAAAGAGCCAGCAGGTGTCCCCGCGATACGCCTCCGGCGTGCAGTAGGATTTGTGCGTCCCATCCAAACTGCAAAAAACATCCTGCTCCGGCGACCAGCGAACGTAATTGCAGACAAAAAGATCCAATAGTCCGTCGCGATCGTAATCGAACCACAGCGCCGACGTGCTGAGTCCTTGCCGCCCCAGCAAGCCGCTCGCTTTGGTAACGTCGACAAACGTTCCTTTGCCCGTGTTGCGAAAAAGCCGGCTCTGCCCCACACAGCTAATAAAGATATCGGGGAAGCCGTCGTTGTTGTAATCGCCGACGGCCACACCCATTCCATACAGCTCAATATCGAGTCCCGCTGCTTTGGTCACATCGCTAAACGTCCCGTTGCGGTTGTTACGGTAAAGCTTCAGCGTCGACCGTTGCCGCGAGTGGCCCGGCCAGTCCATGCCGTTGACCAGCAAAATGTCTTGCCAGCCATCTCGGTCGTAGTCCAGGAAAGCGCAACCCGATCCAAGCGTCTCTGGTAATAGCTTTCCGCCGTACGCACCGCTGCTGTGCTGAAACTGAATCCCAGCTGCCGCGGTTACGTTTGTAAGATGAAACCCAGGATCACCGCGCGTCTGCGCAAATATCTGTGCAGGAGAAATTGCTGCACCAATCCCCGCCGCGCACGCGTTCATTAAAAAATCGCGCCGCTTCAAGGCAGATTCACCAGACCATTTCGGATTGCGTAAACGACTAGCTCCGCCGTCTTGTGAATCCCCAGCGCATCCATGATGTTCGCGCGATGCACCGACACCGTATTCGCGCTTAGATTTAACTCTTCTGCAATTTCCTTGTTCGATTTTCCTGCGACGATGCGCTGCAGCACTTCGAGCTCACGCGGTGTCAGGCCCCCCTCGCGCTCGCCCTTCAGGGCAGCCGGACGCGCCACCTGAGGATCGAGGACCTTCTCTCCTTTTGCCACCCGCTTTATGGCGTTAGCAAGATCGAGGTCCATCGCGTTCTTCAAAATGTATCCGCGGGCTCCCGCGTCCAGCGCTTGCCGCACCAACGTGTCTTCCGAATGCATGCTTAGCATCAATATCGCCGTTTCCGGCCGCGCTGCGAGAATTTTTCGTGTCGCTTCCAAACCGTTCATCCCAGGTAAAGCGCAATCCATCACAATCACCGCCGGCCGTTCTTTCGCGGCCAAGCGCACAGCTTCCTCCCCTGTGCTCGCTTCGCCCACCACTTCGATCTCCAAATCATCTTCCAGAATCCGCCGGAATCCGTGGCGTACCAGCGCGTGATCGTCCACCAGCAAAACTCTCAGCTTAGCTCCCATGGATCTCGACTTTCTGGCGCTCGATTCGTAAACGAACCAGCGTGCCCCCGCTTGCAGGCTGCAGAAGTTCCAGCGTACCTCCGATTATCTCCGCTCGTTCGCGCATCGCCACCAATCCAATCCCCCGCCCATTTTTCTCCGCCGCGATTCCTTTTCCATGGTCTTCCACTTCCAGTTCCAACTCGTCGGACAAGAACTTCAGTCGCACCCACGCTTCCTTCGCCCCCGAATGCCTGCCCACATTGTTCAGTGCTTCTTGCAATACGCGATAAACGTGCACGCTGGCGGCTCCATCGAGCGGAAACGCTGTCCCCGACTTTTCATAGTGCAGCGCAAGCCCCGTCTGCCGCTCTACCGTCGGAATATACCAGTCCAACGTGCTCACTAGCCCAGCTTCCTCTAGCAGCACCGGATGCAGCGCCTGCGAGAGGCTGCGAATATTATCCAGCGTAGTCTGCGCGATCTCGCGCACTTCCTGCACTTCTTCCCGCACTTTCGAGCCGGGCGGCAACTGGTTTCCCGCGCGGCCCAGCAGCGCTCCAATCGCCGTCAAAACCTGTCCGAACTCGTCATGCAATTCGCGCGAAATATGCCGCAGTGTGGATTCCTGCGTTGAAATTAGTTTTTGCGCCAGCTCACTGCGCTGTTCGGAAAGGGCCGCCAATCTTGCAAAAATAATCCGGTTCGTGCGAATTAAATATAAGCTCGTTAGCACGATCGCGATCAGCGTAGCGCCCAAAAACAAATAGAGCTGCCGCTGCACTCCGTTGTATATCTCTGCGATGCGCCCGGCCGCGCGTTCCTCACCTTCGTTGTTTTGTACCAGCAAACGGGAAACCGCCGTGCTTAGCGATTCCTGTCTGGCCTGCAGTGTCTGGCGAATTTGCTCACGCGCTTCTTGTTCTTTTCCCGTCGCCGCCACGGCAAACATGCGATGCACCGCGTCCCAAAATTGCGCCACTGATTGTGTGAGATAATTTCGCTGCTCTTCCGTGCGATTCGTACCGGCCAGTTGCTCTTCAAGATGCAGCGCCGCATCCAGATCTTCACGCATCCGCTCGAACTGCGCTGACCATGCTGTCAATGGGTATGGTTCGCTCGCGTCTTGCATGTCGCGCATCGCCAGCCCAATCGAATTCAAATCGTTCTGCACCCGCAAAAGCTGTAGGGAATCTCTTCGGTTCCGGTCAACCATTTCGCTCTGCAATTTTCGCAATCCGGAAAGTTGCACTGTGATGTAAAACGAATACGCCACGACAGCGGCAAGCGTAATGATCAGACCGAGGAGAAGCCCAGTTGTCGGCGAGCGCTGCGTAGGCGTTTGCACAAAGAGAGAATACCTCAGCCAGACGCTTGGCGCCGCACGAGGAGCAGCAGAAACACCATCGCCACAGCGGAGAAAAGCGGTACAAGCAACCCGACGCGCAAACCACCCGCATGTGCGGAAACGAGGCCCACGAACCATGGAGCGACAGCGGACCCAATCGATGACATGGAAAACATAAGCCCGCCGAGACGCACCGCTCTTGCTCCGTACCAGCGCGAAAGCCATGTAACGTAAATAGGAAAAACGGCGGCGCAGCCGAGACCTGCGATAGCTGCGCTAGCGAAAGCGATTTGTTGAGTAGCGGCGAGCACGAAAACCGTGTTCGCGATGATAACCATAGTTAGTGCTGCAATCACCAAGCGATATTCACGTACGCGCGCAAGAACAAACGGCGCGAACGCCCGGCCGGACAAAAGTCCGCCATAGAAAAACATTGGCGCCAGCGTGGAAATGCCTTCTCCGCCCCCGGGGAGCCGCTTTGCATACGCAGCGGCCCAGCTTCCGAGACTGACTTCCACTCCCACGTACAAGAAAAACAGCGCCGCAAGCGTGAGTGTTGTCGCCAGGCCTGGGTTAATCAACGGCGTAGCTGCCGTCGAATCAGCCGCCGGGTGCCTCGCTTCGGGGAATCTCGCAAAGAGAAATGAAAATGCCAATAAGCCGCCGATTCCCGCGAAGAAGTAAAGAAATGTGGGGAGAAGTCCGTTTTTCAGCGCGAGTAATACCAATGGAGAACAGGAAACGGCTCCCGCTCCCCACGCGAAATTAACCAGACTCACAAGCGAAGCGCTGCGCGCGCCACCGATTTCTGCAACCGCGAGATTCGTAGGCGGCACCACCAGTCCGTAGCCAATTCCCAAAGCCCCCAGTGCGATCTGGACGATGGTCATCGAAGAAGTGTTGACCGAGGCAAGGCCCGCGCCGATCATCAGATAACCAAGAACGAGAGAAGTTCGCGCGCCAAGATAATGCGTAATCAGGCTGGACAACCAAACTCCCGCAAGCGAGCCCGAAAATTCAAAGGCCAACAAAAGACCAGCCTGCGAATCGTTGAGAGACCAGCGCGCGATAAACTGCGGCATCAGCGGGCCTGTGAGCGTGATCTCGAGGCCCGTCAGGACGAATCCGGCAAAGAGCAGTACCAGCAAATAGCGCTGGCGTGCGGCGGCACCAATGGAAATGGCTTGCGTGGTCACTGGTTATCAACCATTTTGCAGGACTGAAGCGCCGCGAGCAACCCGGTGGTGTTCTGCCGCCTTTTCGCGTGTGCGCAAAATTCAATCCTTCTAATCTTAAAACCTGCTACTTCCAAGCCCAAAATCTTTCAAGCCCAAATGTTTTTTCTTCAATTTCAAAGACTAGTTGTTCCTCACTAACGATGCGATAGTATGGAGCGTTCTTTGGAGCGCTTTTAGAATCGTTACATCGGCGCTTCTTAATTCCTTCTTGGATGTTTTCATGATCGATGTTGGACTCATCGGATTTGGACTCGCGGGCCGCGCCTTTCACGCACAGGTGATTCGCGCTGCACGTGGATTGCGGCTCGCCGCGATTTTGCAGCGCAGCGGCAATGAAGCTGCGGAGCAAAATCCCGATGTCCGCATCGTCCGCACCCTCGATGAGCTTCTCGCAATCAAAGAAATCCGCCTCGTCGTCGTTGCTACGCCCAACGATTCCCATTTTCCGATCGCCCAGCAGTGTCTAGCCGCTGGACGCGACGTGCTCGTCGACAAGCCATTCACGACAACTCTCGAAGAAGCGATCGCACTCGTAGAGTTTGCGAAGCAACAAGGCCGCCTGCTCACCGTCTACCAGAATCGGCGTTACGACGGCGATTTTCAGGCCGTCGTGCAGCTCGTGGCGAGCGGGGTGCTTGGACGCATTGTTCGCTTTGAATCGAATTACGACCGCTTTCGCCCGCAGCTCAAACCGAATGCTTGGCGCGAACGCTTCGGCCCAGGCACTGGCATCTTTTTTGACATTGCGCCGCACCTCATTGACCACGCGCTTCTTCTCTTTGGTATGCCTGAAGCGCTGACCGCCGACATTCGCATAGAGCGCGAAGCCGCCCTCGCGGATGATGCGTTCGACCTCGCTTTTCACTACCCGCACGGCCTGCGCGTGGATTTGCGTTCCTCTATTTTGGCCGCCGCAACTCGCCCGCGTTTTATTCTTCACGGAACGCAAGGCGCGTTCGTCAAACTGACCGTCGATCCGCAAGAAAGCAACCTACGGCGCGGTTGCGTTCCCACGGACACGGCGTGGGGCGCGGAGCCGGAAGAAAATTGGGGCCTGCTGACCCTTTCCGAGAACGGCACGCTTACGCAACGCCGGGTTCCCTCCGTGAATTGCGACTATCGCGACTTCTATGCCAATTTGCGCGATGCCATACTAGGCAAGGCGCCGCTAGCAGTGACTCCAGAATGGGCGCTCGATGTAATGCGCCTGCTGGAATTGGCGCGCCAAAGCAGCAACGAGCGCCGAACCGTTTCCGTTCCTGCGACAGAGTGAGCACTCTTCCTGAACGCTTCTCGCAGGTGCTTGCTGCGACAACAAAGATTTGCGTGGGTATCCATTTTTCAAAGGTTACTGGCGGCTCTCGCGTATAATCGAATTTCGTGAAAGCGGGGGGAAAGCAGCGGTGGCATCCGTCATTGAACTAGCACCGTCGATTCTGTCTGCAAACTTCGCCCAATTGGGCGCCGACGCGAAAGCTGCGCTCGCAGGCGGCGGCACGGTTTTGCATCTCGACGTGATGGATGGGCACTTCGTGCCGAACATTACTATCGGGCTGCCCGTTGTTGCTTCGCTTCGCAAAACCATTCCGGATGCAACATTTGATTGTCACTTGATGATCGAAAATCCGGATGAGTTTATTCCCGCATTTGCGGAAGCTGGCGCGAACTGGATTTCCGTTCATCAGGAAGCCTGCGTTCACCTGGACCGGACGCTGCATCTGATTGAGTCGCACGGATGCAAACCGGGCGTGGTTATTAATCCGGCGACTCCAGTACACATGCTCGACGAAGTGCTGGATTTTGTGCACCACGTTTTGATCATGTCCGTGAACCCGGGATTTGGCGCGCAGCATTTCATTCCCAATTCGCTCAAGAAGGTGGAAGCTCTCGCGCGCATCCGCGAGTCACGCGACCTGGAATTTCGCATCGAGATCGATGGCGGCGTCGCGCTCGATACAGTCGGCAATATCGTTCGCGCCGGGGCGGAAATTCTCGTAGCTGGCAATGCCGTGTTTTCAGACGGCGACATTAGAGAAAATGCGCGCGAATTGTTGGAGGCGGCGCGAGCGGCCGCGACGGCCAAAGGGCGGAAGCGGCGGCTCGTTCGCGTTTGACGGTCCGCGCTACCAACACTAGCCAGCGAGAACAAAAGTGAGGTTTTTCGCGCTACCTGCTTTTCCTGTTCGCGAGACTCTACTGTTCCTCGTAATTCCACGTTAGCCCGCCATCGACCACGAAAGTCGTTCCCGTCACATAGCTGGACTCGTCTGAAGCCAGGAATGCGGCGATGGACGCGACGTCTTCTGGTTTTCCTAGCCGGCGCAGCGGAATATTTTCCAATAAACTCTTCAGCTTTGCCGGATCGTTCAGCAGGCTTTTATTGATCGGCGTTTCGATCGCGCCGGGAGCGATGTTGTTGATGGTAATGTTGAGCGGAGCGAGCTCTACCGAGAGATTACGCGTGATCATTTTCAGGCCGCCCTTGCTGGCGCAGTAGGAAGTAAAGTGCGGGAAGGGAAGCTCTTCGTGGACGGAGCTGATGTTGATGATTTTTCCGGGGCGTTTGACTTGCATCAGGTAGCGAACCGCCGCTTGGGTCATGAAAAACAGACCCTTGAGATTTACGTCCAGGACAAAATCGTAATCGGCTTCGGTGACGTCCCAAAAATCGGCGCGCTTTTCGACGCCGGCATTGTTTACGAGGATATCCAGTTCCCCGAGCTGCGAGACGGTTTCGGAGATGAAGCGCTGGCCGTCGGTGAGCTTCGAGACGTCAGCCTGAATGGCAACTGCCCGGCCGCCGCTGGCCCGCAGGCTTTCTGCAACGCGCTCCGAGCCTGCTGCGTCCGAGCGGTAGCAGATCGATACAGCTGCGCCCTCCTGAATGAACCGCTGCGCGATTCCCAATCCAATGCCCTGGTTTCCACCAGTTATGGCCGCTACTTTACCTTCCAAGCGTTTTGACAAGAGTCACTCCTTTGCCCCCAAGAGGGCAATTCCAAAGTGGAACGCCGATGAGAGTAACACTTGGATGTTGCAGGCCCGTTTCTGGGCTGCGGAAAAGAGTGGGATAGGGGCCCCACCCCCGTTTTTCTGAAACTGCGGATTAGACTTCTCACGCTGAAAAATCAGTACTTACGGCCTATTGTTCCAGTTTTGTCACCTTCGCATACTGGGGCCCAGAATGGAAGGCCCCATGAAGATCAGCTTGTACGCCAGAATTCAGAAGACAGTCGGAACTGGTGAAGAGAAGAAGAAAGTTTTTTCTTGGTTCAAGGTTGAAACAGAAAAGCGCGGGCGTCGAATCCAGCCTATTCAGCCGCCAAAAATCGGCGATTACATCACGCCGTACTTTTTGCGCTACACGGAAGACGGCAAGCGCAAAATGGAATCTATCGGGACAAATTGGCTAGAAGCAATCACCCTACTGCGCTATCGTCAAGATTTTCATGCAGACAAGGCTGCGGGCGTGAATGTCTCGAACCGGATTGATCCCACGTTGCAGGTTCCTATCGCTGAGGCCGTGGCCGCGTGGATTCGGGAACAGAAGACACTCGACAAAGCACCGGGCACAATTTATGCGTACAGCCAGGCCGTGAATTCTTTCCAGTCCGTGTGCGCCGCCGCGGGCAAGCGCTTCATGGATCAGATTGATCGTGAAGCAGTCCTGGCGTACATCCAGTGGATACGCGAAAACGTGAAGCAGCGCGCCGGTGGTGATCAGAACGGTACCATCCGCGCGCGTCTGCAATTCCTCTCCGTGTTCCTTCTGGCGCACGGCATCGCGAACCCTCTGCCGAAGAAGGAATGGCCGAAGACAGCGCAGAAGGAAGTTCTGGCCTTCACTACTGAAGAAGTGAATCAGATTCTGAGCAAGGCCACCGAAGACGAAACCGATCTGATTCAGTTTTTCCTGTTCAGCGGTTTCCGCGATGACGAAGTGGCGCATGTCTACTATACGGACATAGACTGGAAGCGAGGGACGCTGAACATTTCGGCGAAACCGGAATACGGGTTTCGCATCAAGAATCGGCAGAAGAGGCCGGTGGATATCCAACTGCCCGCTAATTTCATGCGGCGCATGAAGGCGCGGCGCGCGAAGTGCGCGAAACCGGATCAACTGATCTTCCCGTCCAACGCGGGACGGCCCGACACGTCGCTACTTGCTAGAATCCGGAAGGCCGCGAAACGCGGGAATTACCACGGGACGTTCGGCTGCCACAAATTCAGGAAGACGTTCGGCACCCTGTACGGTGAACGGTTCGGGATTGCCAACGCACAGGCCCTGCTAGGCCATGCCGATATCAGGACAACGGAAAGGTACCTGGCGCGCACGGTGATTGCGAAGTCTGCCGTGGAAGACCTTTTCGCGGGAGTGGGAAAGTGATCGAACGCATAACCATAGACGGACGCGGTGCGACGGTGGCGTACATTAAACGCGACTTCACGCCCGCAGACAAGGACACGTTCGAACTGGCGAAGATCTTGTTCGATGATGGCGAAATGATCTTGGCGGCATCAAGTTTCCCCAGAGCAGACCAAAACTGATGGTTTGAGTTACGCACTCAAACCCTGGAAGGGAACTCCTCTGTCCGACTAATTTGCAAGCATTACAACGGTCTCGGGAACCGCTGTCCCGAGTGCTGCTCGGGCGGCCGTTTGGAAAACCGCCGCCTCAGTTGGTTGGCCAATGCTTCTTGTAGTAGCGCGCCTGCCTCACGAGCAGGAGTGCCACGGTCCGAGAATTCTGTTGACGCAGAGACTCAATGCAGTTTGCTGGGAAGATTGAACCAGCGGCCGGCGCGACCATTGTTGGGTCATTGCCGTTGACGTCTTCCTGCTCTGT
>Ga0210391_10005107_pt1 | contig 10824 bp, 8 predicted proteins | sample IncBWC12OmetaG_FD_160573 | JGI IMG/M metagenome (GOLD analysis project Ga0210391, IMG submission 160573) | Forest soil microbial communities from Barre Woods Harvard Forest LTER site, Petersham, Massachusetts, United States - Inc-BW-C-12-O ...
TGCTGCATTGTCTGACAAAATCATTTCAACTGGCGAAAAACGGGGCTTGCGGTAACTTGCCAAGGCGGATTGAGCCCGAGTCACCGGCAATACGGAATCAACGGCCCGAAACTTCCGTATAGCCGACCACCCGGACATTACTCAACACAACGCCGTTTCTGACGACTGACCTGGCGAGTCGGTGCGGATGGTTGTTTGCGTTTCGGAACCTCTTAGATTCGCGAGCCGTATATGAGCTAAGAAGGAGCGCAAGATTGAAAACGCGAATCTTGATTGTTTGTCTTTCATTGTGTATTTGTTTTGGCTCAGTATTCGCGGTTCCACAAACGTTCTCATTTCAATTCCTGCAAAAGGCTGGACAGTATCCGGTAGGGTTGAAGGTTGTCGATCAGTACGATCGCTCTCGCGCCTCCCCGGCTTCCTCGAAGAACTTGTCAAAGTCCTCTGTGGGCCATGACGCCCGTCCCCTGCAAACACTGGTCTGGTATCCATCGCTGAGAAGCACAGGCAACCCGATGACGGTTGGCGACTATACCCAACTGGCCGACACGGAGATCGACTTCGACGCGCCCCATCCTGAAGAGAATCGATGGCGTTCGCTGTTAAAGACTTCGTCCGAGATTCCGTTGTGGGCGGTGCGGGATGCGATGTCGGCAAAAGGTCATTATCCGGTTCTGATTTACGCGCCCAGCGATTCTTCCGTTTCCTGGGAGAATGCCGATCTGTGTGAGTATCTTGCCAGTCATGGCTACGTCATTCTTGCGAGCCCGTCGATGGGCGTATCTACACGCGACATGACGGACGATCTGGCCGGGATCAACGCGCAGGCTCGCGACATTTCGTTTCTCATCACGTATGCCAAAACGCTACCCGATACGGATTTGTCCGAGGTTGCCGTTTTGAGCTGGAGTTGGGGCGGAGCTTCGAGCCTGTTTGCGGCAGCACGAGACCCCCGCATTGATGCCCTGGTATCCATGGACGGCAGCATGCGCTATTACCCGGGCCTCGTGAAGATGGCGGGCGATGTTCATCCAGAGCGGATGACCATACCGTTTCTTTTCTTCACCCAGGGCGATCCGAACGTTCTTGAAAATATTGACAGATATCATGACGGCGCCCCAGCATACCTCGTGGGTCCGAACGTTCTGAACTCCTGGATACATGGCGATCTCCTGACTGTGAATATGCTGGGCATGGCACACCCCGAGTTCAGTTCGATGTTTCAACGCAGGGAGAGCACGCAGCGCTTTGCGGAAAATCAGGTAGCCGATTACGGACGGGATGACGCCAACACGAGTCATGCCTGGGTGGCGCTCTACACGTTGAAGTTCCTCGATGCCTACCTGAAGCACGACCCCTCGGCAAAAGCGTTTCTTGAAATAAACCCAGCAGAGAATGGCGTTCCGAAACACTTTATGGGCATAACGTCTCGTCCCGCGCAGAAAATATCTCCTGCGAAGGCCAAGTGATCTCACGATCACGTCCTAGATGACTGCGATCCCACGCGCACCGCCCTGAATCGTTCTGGGTGAGTGTAAGTTGCATGAAACTTTCGACCCGATCAATCCAGCTCCGACTTTGTTGAGAGAAGAGCCTCAATCGGTAACGACAAGTCGGCGTAATCGAGTAATGTTCTTGATGGTTGACCGGCATCCCGGAAGTTTCGAGTTGAAATGTCCGGAATGCCGACCATCCGGACATTGCCAAACCTCCGGGCGGACCCCACTTCGCTATGGAAGTGTTGCCGACAAACCTTTCCGAAGCCTGCGAATGATTGCTGACGCCTGTTTTCAGAAGTTATCCAGCAGAAGCAGCCTTGACGCAACATGAAAAAAGAAAAGCCACCAAAGATCAGCGGCTTAGTTTTTCTGCTGTTGTAACGAGCCAACACCCTGCACAAAAGCGCTGACTGCTATCCTCTACGGCGTCCGCATGAATCCGTGCACAACGCCCGCGGAGTCAGCATAGAGCCCCAGGATGACACCGCTAGAGTTAATCCCTGTTGCCTCAGTGAAGGAGGCTCCGGGGTAGTCGAACGACGTGTAAGCGCCATTGAACAGAAAACCGTGATCGCGCACTCTTCATCGGAAACGGGCTCTCACGGGCGAGTGACCAGGTCGTTTCGCACCACTTCTCCGCCTTTCATCACGAACCTTACCCTCTCCAATTCGGTCGCGTCTTCGGCTGGGTCACCGGCGGTGGCGATAATGTCGGCAAACTTCCCAGCCTCGATCGACCCAATCCGATCCTGCCGGCCCAGCAACTCCGCACCGTTCTCGGTTGCCGCCTGGATGATCTGCCAAGGTGTCATTCCCGACTCGCGATACGCTTCAAAGATCAACGTGCTGCTCTGTCCACGGGTGCGGCTTCCCATTTGGTAATACTCGTCGGAACCCGCGGCGATCGGTACGCCGGCGGCAACAGCACGGCGAAGCCGATCACGGTTGCCCTCTGCAAACTTCTTCATCTGGGCTTCGGACGCCTTACGTTCCTCGGGGGGCAAGCTCGACGCCACAAACGACATGTAGATCTCCGCCGGATAGTCGGTTGGAACCAGGAAAATCTTCTTCGCCGCCATCATGTACAGCACATCGTCCGGCACAACATAGGCGTGCTCGATGGAGTCGACTCCCGCTTCCGCGGCGATGCGAGTGGCCTCGTCTCCAATCGCATGGGCCGCGACTTTCTTATGGACGCGATGCGCTTCTTCGACAATTGCTTTCATCTCATCCAGCGAAACTACCCGCGGACCGGTGTTCACGATGACCTTGATGCAATCGGCCCCGTCGAAGAGAGCCTGCTGCACTGCCCGCCGGGCCTCGTCCACGGTCGCAATGGCGACATACTCTTGCGCCACCAGTCCTTCCGCATCGTGCTGCAATCGGCCGAATTGGCCCCCGGCCGCCGACAATGCGCGCGTAGATGCCACGATGCGTGGTCCGCTGACCCAGCCCTTATTGATCGCGTCTCGTAACGCAACATCGCCATTGATGCCGGAATTGCCGACGTCGCGAACCGTGGTGATGCCTGCTTCCAGGTCTTCGCGGCCCATTTTCGCGCCCAGCAACGCGCGTTCGGCGGGACTCATCTGGGCGACGGTGAGGACCATGTTGTTGTCATCGCCGTCGTACGCGAAGTTGTAGTTCTGCAGCAGATGGGTGTGGACATCAACCAGACCGGGCATCAGCGTCGCCTGCCCAAGATCGATTACCTGCGCCCCGGTAGGGACCGGAATTCCTGGACCGACCTCCTTTATGCGCGCGCCGTCAATTACGACAACGGGATTCAGAAGCTCGGTGCCGGCCTTGACGTCGAGCAGCTTTGCCGCACGAAGCACCACCACGCGATGACTCTCCGGCAGCGGTGTTTGGGCTGCGCCCCGGGCACTCAAGAGCAGAAACAGAACAGCAATTGCATTTAGACGAGGAGCGTACACTGAAGTCTCCTTTCTGCCTCAAACAACGGGACCGATCATACTCCGCCGTCGTTCGTCGACTCAAAAGTCGACTCCTCGTAACGTTTCTTCTTTGCGGCCTGTTTGCGTTTTCGGGAGAGTTACCGCCAAACCGGAAGTTAACGGCTACAAGCGCATTACTTCCTGTTGGCCGACAAACCACTCAGAACGTCGAGACCAGCGATACCTGTCAGTTCCTCAAGCGATCCAACTGAGTAATGAAGCAGATGTCGATGATTGGTTCCAGTTCATTTCGGGCGCATTGGGCCAGTACGGGGACGAACTGCTAAGAGACATCCCCGGAGCATTCGACCGACTAGCACACGCGCAGTCTGAGCGTATGCTGAGTACGTGGCAAAGATGAATGCTGAATACGGCGCGAGCGGTCCTGAGCTGCATTCGTTTTGAGCCGCGAACTCATTGTTGGCGTATCACCGCCTACCCTTCCACTAACCGTCTAGGAAAGAGTAGACCACGATGCATCATCGTCCGAATGCCCACGCCACCATTAGCGGGAACTCTTCTCGCCAGAAGGCGCCACCGTGCGATCCGGCTCGCTCATTCATGACGACATCCGCACCTGCATCGCGCAGCGCGTCCGCCCACCTCCTTGCGTTCGCGAGGAAGAACGGCTCCGCTGTGCCAGCGACAAGGTATGTGCGCGGAAGCGGGCTCGGCATAACGCCAGGCGGCTTGTAACCGCCGCCAGGCGAGGCGCAGAAGACCGCACCGTAGACATGTGGATGCCGAAGCCCAAGAGCGAGGGCCAGCTCTCCACCCGCCGAGGCGCCGAACACTGCGGTACGTTCAGCGGGCAGCGCCGCGCCAAACCACGACTCCGTCCATCGGCGAACGTCCTCGACGAAGAACTTCTCGTGTGCCGCGAACCGCTCCGGCTCAAAGCCTGGTGAGTACTCATGGAGCCGCAGCGTCTCTTCGGTCAGCCCATGTACACCGACGATCATTGTGGACCGTGCGTCTGCATTTTCGAGCAACCGGCCCCACTTCGAGATTCTCTGACCGTCACAGGCGAAGACGATTGCTTCGGGCGGGTCCGGTGGAACGTACACCGTGACCTGCCGTCCACCGTCGTACTCGAACGTCTCGGTGACAAACTCTCCAGAGACTGCGCCAATGGGCTTGGAGGCCGTTTCGTCGGACTCACTTAGCTTGCGGTTGACGGGATTGTGTGCTTGCTTCTTCATGGCATTGCCTTCATTTTTAGAACTATGGTCGCTCCGTTACTAGGATTTAGGTTGTCGACCGGCGCATCAGCCATACGCTCATCGAAGCGGAATCCGGAGTTTCGAGCGTGTCACCGGCAACACGGAAGTAACGGAGTGGGTCCGCGAAACTTCCGTATTGGTGACAACCCGCCCTGAATCCTGAGCCAGTGGTAGATTTGGTTTCAATGGCACCGAAACCTGAGACACAGTTCATCCGTGCTTGCAGCACTGGTAAGCCGGAGGTGGTCCGCGAACTCCTGCAAGGTGGGATTTCTCCCGAAACGCGCGATACTTACGGACTCACTGGCTTGATTTGGGCAGGCAGAAAGGGCCAAGTTGGAGTCGCAGAGGTTCTGCTCGCTGGCGGTGCTGACCTAGAGGCAAAAGACCGAAGAGGGCGAACAGCTTTGCATCATGCCGTCGCACTCAAGCGCCCAGATTTCGTTGGGTTCATCGCTAACCACGGAGCATTTCTAAATCCGGTTGATATGCATGGTTGCACTCCGCTCGACCTAGCGACAATGGCGGGAGACACGCTGGTGGTGCTCCTCGAGCAACTCGGAGCGCAGCGAAGGAATTCTGAAAAACGGCCCGAAAAGAGGAAGGGCCTCAATCGATTCGCTTCAGGCGGAGCTATCGGAGGGCCCGATCTCCCGACTAAAGTCTGGCGCGTTCACATTCAACTGAATAGACTCTTGGAACATTGGACCGGAGAATACTCACCTGTGATCGAGTACTTTAGCTTTCCTCTCTTCGTGGACGCGTCCTCGGTCCACTACACGGAGAAAATGAATCTCTTGGGTCCCCAGAAGGCCCAGCGCAGTGGAAGCTGGCTCACGGTCAAAATCGGCGTTCCAGAGGCATGGTGGCATGAAAATGAAACGACCTACAAGATACATATAACGGACTCCATAGAAGCCGGACTCAACTCGATGATCGCGCTATTGCAGCGCAACAAGCACGAAATCAATGCCCAGCGATTGCTCGCCGATTGGGCCACGGTCAAGAGGGAGTTTCTCGAAACGACTGCCCCACCCTTTCCCGCAGAAGAGCAGCGCGAATCGATGATGGTCATGATGAACCAAGCCCGCAGCGCCGTTGGAGCTCTGAAAAGGCCGCAGTGAAGGTGCTTGTTTGGTTAAGCCTGTATCACCGGCAATTCGGAAATAACGGCCCGAAACTTCCAGATAGCCGACAATAGGCCCATCTGGGGTCTTGGCTTGGATCGGACAAAGAAGGCGCTGCACCCCGCACCGTAGGAATGCTGAGCTCTGGCCCTTATAATCGCCCGCATGGGCAAAAGGTTCGTCAGTACGCTGCTCTGTTGCATCTTCGTTTCCGTGCTGCTCACTCACGCAGTTCCAGGCCTGGCGCAGGATCCAATCTCAGACGGAAGTGTTTCGAAACGTAATCCAAGTTCTGAACAGAGCAACAAAGAAGTACCCATGCATTCGGCTCCACAGTATTTGCCTTGTCCAAGCCAAACGAAGACCTTCAGCAAGCTGTCCAACTCTTTTTCTGCGGGCCATCTACCCTCCCGATCCGAAGTCACCGGCACCTGGGTGTTGATTGGCTTTTGGCTGCATAGAGATTCGCATCCGGATCTCAACTGCGCCGGTATAATGCGGGGACAGATTTTTGAGTGGGTAATGCTCGCACAAGGGTATTCCCTGAGAATTGACATGGCGGGCACAAGCCAGACTTCAGCTTTCGAACTCGGACGGGGGCAGGACATCACCGTCGCGATGGATTTAGGCGGAGACAACAGTCCCGTCCTTCGTTGCCGCCTGACAAATCGCGACAGTCTCGTTTGTCTGGGTAACACGTACTACAGTGGCTTGGAATTCCGGAAGACTCAAGTTCACTGCGAACCGCCAAACCCAAATTCGAACGCAATTATTGAGCCTATGCTCTGCTATCCCTATAAGAGAGAATCACCGCTGCCCCAGTGAAGTCCAGAGTTCCGGGCGGGTGACCGGCATCCCGGAAGTTTCGCGTCGAAATGTCCGTAATGCCGACAAACCGACCGAAACAACCGACGAAAACAACTGAATGCGCAGTTATACACGCCACCATCGGAGCGTGGTGTAGGCTTTCGCCATGCGAGAAAGGCATTTACGAATCTTCGCGGTGGCAATCGCGGCGACGCTTTTGCTTGTTCGGGCGCATGCACAGCAGAGTCACTGGGCGTCGGCGGATGATAAGACTGCGAAATACATTATCGAGATGGAACGCAAGTGGGCTGAGGGTGTATGTGTCGATGACCGCGTCGTCTCCAGTCTCCTTGCTGACGACTTCCAAGGCACGTCAACGAACGGTGTGCGCTTCACGAAAGCCGATGAACTAAAAGACGAGAGGGGCGCACGCACCGCTTATGATTGCGGACTTGATGAGGCTAAAGTGCATTTCTTCGGGGACAGTGTTGCTGTTGTTTATGGCAGCGAACACGCTGTCGGCAAAGACAAGTCCCAGCCGAACGCAAAGGTGTGCCAGGTTTGGACCGATACGTGGCTCAAGCGCGGCGGTACGTGGCAAATCATCGCCTCGCATGATAATCGCGTGGAATGTAGGTAGCTAGAGAACTCCCGACCCGCGTGCCAATTCGAGCGTCTTGGTCTGGGCTGTTTACCGGCTACACGGAAATAGCGGGGCGAAACTTCCGGGATGCCGACCACACACCAAATACCCGAACGGCGCATGAGCCGAACGTTTCTAAAACAGGCGAGGATTGCAGCCACGTAACCTTCACTCGTCACAAAATATTGTGCGCAGAAACTTATGCCGTAGCTTCAACGTTTCAGCATTCAAGGAGATTTCCGCTTGAATCGAGCTTTGTATATAGCAGTTCTCGCTTTGGTGATGATTGCAACTTCGGGTGCGCAGCAACCAGCTATCACTCGGCCCGACGGGCGGACAATTACGTCCGCGCAGATCGATTCGACCGTGAACCGACTGATCCAGGCGGCGCATGTCACGGGCGCCGGCATCGCGCTCTTCCATGATGGCAAGGTGGTCTACCTCGAGGGCTACGGCGTGCGCGACGCTGAAAAGAATCTCCCGCTTACCCCTGACTCGGTGATGACGGCCGCTTCGCTTACAAAGTCGGCCTTTGCGACTGTCGTCATGCGCCTTGTCCAACGCGGCGCGCTCAATCTTGATAAGCCGATTGAGGAATATCTCGGCAAGCCCCTTGGCGACTTCGACCCTTACACCGACCTTAAAGGCGATCCGCGCACGGCTAAGCTCACACTGCGCATCCTGCTCGACCACACCACCGGCTTCGCCAACTTCCGCGGTCTAGAGGACGATCACAAGCTACACATCCATTACGATCCCGGCACGCATTACGGCTACTCCGGCGAGGGCATTAACCTAGCGCAATTCGTCATTGAAAAAGTGACCGGAAAGTCTACTACCGAACTGATGCAGGAAGAGCTTTACGGTCCGCTCAAGATGTCGCGCAGCAGCATGATCTGGCTGCCGCGCTTCGAATCCGATTTTGCCAACGTGTACGACGAGTACACGGTCGTTCGCTCGGCCCCGAGCGCCGTACCAAGCCCAACGCCGCCGGCTCCATGCAGACCACGCCGAGATGCTCAGCCCGGAGGCGCGCGATAGGATGCTAAGCCCGCAGATCCGCATTCACTCCGCGCAGCAGTTCCCTTCGCTCAACACCGACACGACAACCGCATACGATTCCATCGAGCTCAGCTACGGTGTCGGGTGGGGACTCTACAAATCGCCTTACGGGCCAGCATTTTTCAAAGAAGGCCACGATGAAGGCTGGCGCAATCTTGCGCTGTGCTTCTTGAACGGCGACGGCATGCTGGTGATGACCAACAGTTCGAACGGCGAGGGCATCTTCAAGCCGCTCGTCGAGGCTTTGCTGGGCGAGACCGGCTTTCCCTTCGACTGGGACGGCTACACGCCTTATGACAAGTTGCCTCCGCTGCCCAAGCTGAAGGAACACAAGCGCGTCACGTTGACGGCCGATCAGCTTAATCGACTCGTTGGCAAATACGCACTCAGCGCCGATATTGTTCTCACCGTCACGCTCGAGAATGGCCGCCTCTTCATCCGCGAGAATGACGAGGAAAAGCAGGAGTATTTCGCCGAAAGCCCGAACGACTTCTACTCCGCCACCTCGACTGACGAGTGCAGCTTCAAGCCCGAGACCGACCCGGCACAGGTGCTTGTCCTTCACCTCGACAACGGCCAGAACCCCGAACTCAAACGCGTGCCGTAAGAGGCGAGGACCGCTGGAGAGGTAACCTCAATAGTCTGACGGCTCTGTCTCACGAGGGGGGCTGCCCTCGCAGGCAAGTCTTCCCGGTGGGGTTTCATCGTGAAGCCCATCTGACCAGCCTGACCAGCCACGCATGCTGAGTGGTGAACCGGCATACCGGAAGTTTCGCGTCGAAATGTCCGTAATGCCGACAACCCGGACATTACTCAACTTTGAGACGAAAGACCCATTGCAGCGGCTGATTTCAAGAGGCAGCGTGCCTGAGACCCTGGTGGGCTGAGGCATACCACATGGCGGCCGGCGTATACGCGGACAGTTCGGGCCCGTCACGGCGCGATCCAGCGAAGGCCATTTCACTGATCGAACAGCCCTCACGCTATCTCCGAATCCCACATATTTGACGGCCTTAACTCTCGCATATTTCCGTTCGGGCAATCCGGTTAAGGCAGTAGCTACCTAACGGCAGGCGGCGAAATCGCCTATATTCCCTCCTGGCTATCCCGACGAGGCGCTCGGGCAACTACGAGGTTGCGCTTGCAACACAGAAGCATCGAGGCTCGACGATAAATCCCCAATGTACTCAGTAACGAGCATGCAGAGCCCTTTTGCGCGTGGAAGTGTGCACGTCGAATTGTCAGTCACTGTTTGAGGTCGTAGCCAAGAAGTGCTTCGCGTTTGCCCATGTTATTGCAGTTCTCGTCGTTTGCCGCGAAGTGAGAGTGCTCGGTGCCAGAGTAGCAGCGGTATAGGGGCTGCGCATTAGGCTGGGCGGTTGCATAAACGAATCCTGCGCTGCGCAGGCGCTGGTAGTCCTGCGTCTCGCAGACGCCTTTCTGGATAAGAATGCGATCGGGGTGACCGGGCCACTTGCTGAGACATTCTTCCAGCTCGACGGTGGGTTTGGCGGGATCGGGCGTGGTCATCATGTAGCCAAGCTGCGCCACAAGCCGGTAGGCGGAGTAGTTACCGGGCACGGGCGCAATAGTGGTCCAGTGATCGTGCTGCGCGGCATCGTACCAGTGAGTCAGCATTTCACCCACCAGCGGCTCGCCGGGAGCGCGCGACCAGGAGATATCGACTGGGCGAAAGACGAGATAGCGCTTGCCAAAGTTTTCGCCAGGATTCAGCCACATGTATGCCATGAGCCAATGATCGTTGAGCTGGTTGAGGCCGGTTTTGGCGTCGATCAGATCAGGATAGGCAACGAGCTCCAGGCCGTTTTTGCGTGACCAATCGCCGTATTCGGTCAGCATGACGGGCTGCGAGAAAATGGGCGTAAAGTGAATGCGATCGCGCGAGGCGACCAGGCCCAGGCCGCCTTTGACCCAGTTGAGGCCGATGGTTTCGTCGGTTGTGTTCCACCATGCAGAGCCGCCTCCATTAATCGGGCTCGATTTGCCACCGACTCCTGGCTCTGACCATGCGCCGTTGTAGTACTTCTTCCACTTGCCCGGACCGGGGCTCGACGACGGCGCACGTGCGATGAAGCCGTAACCGCCGTCCCAGGAGTGTCCGCCATTGTGCACGCAGTAGGCATAGTCGTAGCCATCATTTCCGCGGACGACATTGCCGCAGCTATCGCCGGTCTCCTTGCCATTGGCAGGCGGATCGACGCCCGAGATGATGAGGCCCTCGATCTTCCAAGTCAGTCCGTAATCGGTGGAGGCGGCCATGACCATGCTCGCGTGGGTCTGGCCGTAATTCCCATAGTTGCAGGCGGTCTCGTTGTGGTCCCAGCCGTAGAGCGTCTTGCCCTCAAGCTCCACATGCACAACCCACTGGCCGCATGAGTCGGGGGTGTTGGGCGGGCCGGGCTTCAGGACGGCGACGCCTGTGCCGCCCATGTCGTAAGGGTGACTGCCGTCGATGGCCCATGTGGTTCCGGCGGCAGTGAAACC
>Ga0210391_10005108_pt1 | contig 10823 bp, 12 predicted proteins | sample IncBWC12OmetaG_FD_160573 | JGI IMG/M metagenome (GOLD analysis project Ga0210391, IMG submission 160573) | Forest soil microbial communities from Barre Woods Harvard Forest LTER site, Petersham, Massachusetts, United States - Inc-BW-C-12-O ...
CAATTTCGCCATGGCCTGGGCCACGCTGGGCGTCGCTCTTAACAATGTGGGCCGTGCCGCCGAGTCAACTCAGGCCGTCAGAAAAGCTTATGACCTGCGCGATCGTACCAGCGAGCGGGAAAAGCTCTACATTCAGGCGCATTACTATAGCGAAGTCACCATCGATCCTGAAAAGGCCTTGCAGGTCTATGCCGAGTGGCGCCAAACCTATCCGCGGGATACCATCGCCTACGACAATGCAGCGCTAGCCTACTCCGAACTCGGACAGCCCGAAAAAGCGCTCGACCTGGCCAGCCAGTCCCACCGCATCAATCCTCACGATGTTTATGCCTACGACAACATGGCAGAGGCGTATGAGGCACTCAACCGGTTCGCAGAGGCCAAGAGCATCTCCGAACAGGCCGTGGCCGAAAAATCGGATGGAATCGCGGTTCACTTCGTGCTCACCGATCTGGCCTACATGCGCGGCGACCGCGCCACCTATGAGCATGAACTGGCTCTGGGAAAAGGCTCATCTACCGAGCCTTTCCTGCTCCTCTTCAATGCTGCATGGCAGGGCTCCGAAGGCAAGGTCAAAGCCGCGCACGAACTGTGGCAACGCGCCGATCAGGTAAGCATAAACGCGGGCGCCAAAGACCTCGCTGCTCAATTTCTGGCGATCGAAGGCTACACCAACGCCTTGTTTGGCGATCCTGCCGAAGCCCGCCAGAAACTTTCGCAGGTGCTGGCGCTTTCGAATGATCCCGATGCCCGCACCCTGGCCGCGGTCGCTTTCGCGATGATCGGTGACCTGCAGAAATCACAGTCCATCGCTGCCAGCGTCGAACATGAGTTCCCGGAGAACCACTTCCTCCAGACGCTTTCCATCCCTCAAGCCAAGGCCACTCAGCAATTTGAGAAAAACCAGCTCTCCGACGCGATCAACACACTCGAAACCGTTCGCTCTCACGAACTGGGAACCGGCCCCCGTGGAGGAGGGGTTGGGCCGATTTTTCTGCGGGGCCAGATTTATCTCAAAATGCGCGACGGCGCCAAAGCCGCCGCCGAGTTTCAACGCATCCTCGATCACCTGGGCGCAGCTGGTTTCTCCCCGGAATATCCCTTAGCGCGCCTCAATCTCGGCCGCGCCTACGTAGTACAGGGGGATACCGCCAAGGCCCGAACCGCCTACCAGGACTTCTTCGCCGCATGGAAAGACGCCGATCCGGATGTGCCGATTCTCAAGACCGCCAAAGCAGAGTACGAAAAACTAAAGTAGCCGTAGCTTGCTGGAACCATCACGACAGAGGCTGCCCCACGCTTCGCGATTTTCGAAGCGTGGGAATCCCGGACGACGCGAGCGTGGGTTGGCTGAAGTCATCGCAGAAGCAGGCTGGGAGTAGGCTAGACCACATCGATCGATTCGCCTAAGAGTCCGAACCCGGCCCGCCACTCGCCCCGCATTCCCTCCACAACTTTTCCCAATTCCAGATCCCCGCCGTCACCGCCACCGGCAACGGAAACCCAAGCTGATGCGCCAGCATGCAAACTTGCCCGCGATGGTGAGCTTCGTGAGCCAGCATATAGCACAACATCTCCACGCCCACCGGCCAGGGCCGGGCCCAACCATCGCGGAGAAACTTCTCGATCCGGCCCTCGCCCCCGAGCGCTTCCCCGAGCATCTCCGCGCAGCGAGCAGCACTTTCCGCCAATCCCGTGCGAGCCTGCTGCGGCGTGCAGTGCGTGCGGTCAAGCTGCGCCGGCACTTTCAAATGCGGAGCGGTCAGCCGCACCCACTTCGCGCGCATATTGTGCATGTGGGTGAAGATCGCCGCAATCGTGCGGACTTTGCCGGGCTTGGCCGTTGCTAGTTTGCCAGTCTTTAGTGTGGCCGTCTTTAGTGTGGCCGTCCAGGTGGACGGATCCAGACGTTCGATTAGAACCTGGTTCATACGATCATTGGCGGCAAAGATTCGCGCCGCGGCTCTGCCATGTTGGGTGCCAACCTGGGTGCCAATCTTGGACTGATTCTGAACCTTTGCCTGGCGTGGCTTGCTGGAACGAACCTTGTCTCGACGAATCTTCGGTCGACGTGTGGTCACGGTTCCCGCTCCTGCTCCTAGACCTAATCATACGTCCGACGCTGGCGCCGAATTTTTCTTCGTAGCCGAGGAAGAAAGAATGCACCGGCCTTCGATCGGCTCGTGATCAAGAAACCTAAGCTCCCATGCCATACTGTGGACATGCTGGTCCGGCGAGCCGAACCCGAGGATGCAATTGCCGTAGCCCGCGTGCACGTCCGCTCCTGGCAGGTTGCCTACCGAACGCTCCTTCCGGATGACTACCTCGACCAACTTCGGCCCGAAGATCGAGCGGAGAGGTACGATTTCGCCACCCTCGACCCCCTGAAGCCGCGGACCATCGTTGCAGACGAACAAGGGACGATCCAAGGCTTTGCTACCACCGCGCCATCGCGCGACCCGGATATGCCCAACCACGGAGAGCTGTTTGCTCTCTATGTGCACCCCGAACAGTGGGGCAAGGGCATCGGCGCTGCCCTCGTGTCGGCCGCGCGTGCCCATCTTTTCGAACTCGGCTTTCGCAAGGCGCTTCTGTGGGTGCTGGCGGGCAACGTTCGCGCGGAGCGCTTTTATCGAATCGATGAGTGGACCCCCGACGGCCTGCGCAGAACTGACACGGTCTGGGGAGTAACCGTCGACGAACTGCGCTACCAGCGCGGGCTGTGAAGCCTTCACGTCTGCTCAACTTTAGAATCGAATGCTCCTCCGCGCTCGTCTGATATCTTTTAACTTCCCCCGGTCTTTCACGCCCATGCAATCTGCCCAGCGCCCACGCCCGTGGATGGTGATTCTTGCCTTCGGACTCGTCTACCTGTTCTGGGGCTCGACCTATCTCGCCATCGACGTCGCCGTGCAGACCATTCCTCCCGCGCTGATGTGCGGAGTGCGCTTTTCGATTGCAGGCACGGTCATGCTTGCGGTGTGCGCCGCTACCGGGCGGAAGATTTTCTATTCTCCGAAACAGATCGCGTTGGCGGCAGTGGTTGGCCTGCTGCTGCTCATGGGCGGCAACCTCACGCTCTCCTATGCCGAACTCGCCGTCTCGTCGGGCCTGGCCGCGCTCATCATCGCCATCACCCCGCTATGGTTCCTCGTCCTCGATTCGCTCCTGCTAGGCGACCACCACATTTCCCGACGCGGCAAAGCCGGCCTCGCGCTCGGCATCGCCGGATTGCTCGTCCTGGTCTGGCCCCAATTGCAAGCCGGCAGCATGGGACGCCGCGAATTCTGGGCCTCGCTCAGCCTGATCGCCGGCTCGTTCTCCTGGGCTCTCGGCTCAGTCCTGTCGAAACGCTGGCAATCCGGCATGGACGTATTCAGCGCCACCGCCTGGCAAGTCACCGCCGCCGGAGCCGGCAACCTGATTTTCGCGCTCATCGCCGGCGACCCCTCCCACGTCGTCTGGACCGCTCGAGGCATCAGCGCCACGCTGTATCTAGTAGTCTGCGGCTCCTGGATCGGCTACACCGCCTATATCTGGCTGCTGGAGCACGTTCCCACCTCCAAGGTTTCCACTTATGCCTATGTGAATCCGGTCGTCGCCGTGTTTCTCGGCTGGCTGATTCTGCACGAGCGCGTCGACCGCTTCATCCTCGCCGGCAGCGCAATCGTGGTATTGTCAGTAATCTTGGTCACCAGCGCAAAAGTAAAAGAAAAAACAGCGGCAGAAGACTTGCCTGCGGTCGAAGCAGCAGGAGACTGAAGAAAATGCAGAAGTCAGAATGCAGAATGCTGAAGTAACACACCACTTCTGCATTCTTACTTCTGCATTCTGCCTTCTGCATTCTGACTTTTGCATTCTGCATTTTGCATTCTGCCTTCTGCCTTCTGCATTCTGACTTTTGCATTCTGACTTTTGCATTCTGCCTTCTGACTTCTGAAATTACTTCTCGTCCTCCTCCTCCGCATCATTCACCAAGTCCACAACATGCCCGCGGATGGCAAACGTCTGCCGAACACTCCCTGCCGGCTCAAAGCTCACCCGCACCGGCCCCCGCTCCCACGTCGGCGCAGGACAGGACGAATCAGGAGCCGCGCCCTCCGCCACGCCTGTGCCAGACAGTTCCTTCTTCAACACCGCCTTGCGCCGGCTGAGCTGCGCCACCATCGCATAAGTCTTCTTCCCATCGTCGGCCACTCCGCAGTACGCCACGTAATCGCGATACCAACTCGCGGCCGAATAATACGCGTCGAACTCCGGCAGATTGATCGCCGACACGCGCCCCGTCACCCGGTCGACCAGCAGCCACCCTCCGCGCTGCCATTGCCAGCGCGGCACGGATTCCTCCGGAAGACTGTCATTCGCGCGAAATGCGCGCCGCACCACAAATAGCCGCTCCGTCACGTCATGCGCCGCGCCCATCACATACTCTTTGATTCGCCCATCCACAATCAGCGCGCGCACCTTCATCGTGAGCGGCTTCTCCTCGGCACCGACCCCGGCAAACCATTGCACCGAGGTCGATTTTCCAAATGTGATGACATGCACTTTCGCGACCGCCCCGGTCGCAGCCGTCCCCAGCATCGCCCAGATCAACCCAAGCAGCATCGCAGTTCGCGCCGTCCGCATGAGCCGAGATTAGGCATCAAGCGAGCCGCAAGCAAGGCTTACGGTCACATGCGCGAATAAGGCGTACCGAAATGGGAATAGCCCGGCTCACTTAAACCGTGTTACCGTCTTCAAAAAGCTACCCCCTGCCCGGCGGAAACTGAAGAATGCGGTAGAATCCAGAGGGGGCTACAATAACGATTTTCAATATGAGCTTGCCTCCTTCTTCTTCGCGGCCGGATGCGCGGACAACTGTGGCGGGCCAAGCTGCTTCTTATCAGAATATGGGTGATCTCTTACCACGACGTCGTGCCCCGCGAATCCTGGTCGTCGACGACCAGCCCGGCATCGCCGGCCTGATGAGCCAGTTGCTCATCATGCGCGGCTACGATGTGATCACCGCCTCCAACGCCGAGCAAGGCGAGGCCGAAGTCCGAAAGCAACTGCCCGACCTGATCCTCTCGGACGTGATGATGCCTGGCAAATCAGGCTATGACTTCTGCCGCGGCCTGAAAGAAAATCCGACGACGCGCCTCATCCCCTTCGTCCTCATCACCGGCCTCAGTGACAGCACCGATAAAGTCCGCGGCATTGAAGCCGGCGCCGATGACTTCCTCAACAAGCCCGTGCTCGCCGAGGAACTCATCGCCCGCGTGAAGTCTTTGCTGCGCCTGAAAGAATTCACCGACGAACTCGAAACCGCCGACTCCGTCCTCTGTACGCTCGGCCTGATCGTCGAAGGCCGCGACCCCTACACTGAGGGCCACTGCGAGCGCCTTTCCATTCGTGCCGCCGAACTCGGACGCCATCTCGGCATGGACGAGGATTCCATCCTCGCCCTGAAGCGCGGCGGCTATCTCCACGATCTCGGTAAAATCGCCGTGCCCGACGAAATCCTGAAAAAAGGCAGCGACCTTACGCCCGCCGAGTGGCTGGTCATGAAGATGCACCCCATCACCGGCGAAAACATCTGCCGCCCGCTGCATTCACTCCGCCTGGTGCTCCCTATCATCCGCTACCATCACGAACATTCCGACGGTTCCGGCTATCCCGACGGGCTGACCGGTCCGGAGATTCCCGTACTGCCGAGAGTTCTGCAGGTCGTCGACGTCTACGACGCTCTCCGCACCGCCCGCTCCTATAAACCCGCGCTCACCCACGAACAAACCGCCCAAACCATGCGCGAAGAAGCCGCCCGTGGTCTCTGGGACGCCGAACTGGTCGCCGAGTATTTCTCCATGCTCGAGCAAAAACGCCAAGTTGCGTAATGCCCGTGGAAGAGCGGCGCTTTAGCGCCGCGTAAAGCGCGCAAACTCAGCCTTTCTTTAGCCCCGGCGGCCTCAAAAGCCTGCAATCTGGTTACTTCGCTAGTTACCCTATGCACCAATATTGATGCACATTTCATCAACCCGTAACATTCCGCTGCTAGAAATATGAACATGGATCTGCACGTGTACAACACGCTGATCCTTTCTGACCTGCACCTGGGTGCAGAGACCAGCCGTGCCCGCGAAGCCACGCGAGTGTTGAAAGAGAATCGCTTCGAGCGGCTGATTCTGCTGGGCGACATTTTTGCCGACCTAAACTTTGCCCGCCTCACCAAGGAACACTGGAAGTTTCTCGGGTATATCCGAAAACTATCCAATCCCAAGCGCAACATTGAAGTGGTCTGGGTGGAAGGCAATCACGACCACGGGTTGACTGACATCATGTCGCACCTGGTCGGCATTCGCGTGTACCAGCATTACACCTGGGACTACCGCGGCCTGCGGCACATTGCGATTCACGGTCACCAGTTCGACGGCTTCCAGGTGGACCGCATCCGGCTGAGCCAGTGGGGCACGTCGCTCTACCTGCTGCTGCAGAAGCTCGATTTCAAGAGCAAGCCGATCGCGCGGATGATTGACCGGCTGAACACACGCTGGCTGCGCATGTCGCCGAAAGTTGCAGCAGGAGCGTTGAACTACGCGCGTCATCAAGGGGCAGACCGAATTTTTTGCGGCCATACGCACGAAGCGCTTCACCAGGAAAAAGACGGCATCCAGTACTACAACGCGGGCGGGTGGGTCGATTCCCGGCTCACCTATCTCACCATCGACGAACAGGGGGTAGAAATCCATGACTACAACCAGCACGACCATGAACGAGCTGACGATCGTGATTCCGGCGAAGAACGAAGCGAAGCTGATTCCGCGCTTGTTGACCTCGCTGACGAGTCAGGATTACTCGAAGATGTCGAGTACGAGAGTGTTAGTCGCTGACGCGAACTCAACCGACGGCACGCCCGAGATCGTGATGAGCTTCCGCGACCGGCTGAACGTGAGCGTGATTCCCGGCGGAATGCCTTCGTTTGGACGCAACCAGGGCGCGGCGCATGCCGACACTCCCTACCTGCTGTTTCTCGATGCGGACATCGAACTGGCCGACCCGTCGCTGATCCGGCGTTGCGTGGAGCGGGCGCAGAGCAAGCAACTGCACTGCGTGACCACCAACATTCTGTGCAACCAGGGCAGCTGGATCGACAAGCTGTTCTATGCCGGCAACGATTTCTTTCAATACCTGTCGTGGCTGCATCGTCCGTTCGCGACCGGAATGTTCATGTTCTTCGAGCGCAAAAAGTTCTGGGAACTGGGCGGATTCAACGAGCAGATTTTGTACGCCGAAGACTACTGCCTGAGCAACCAGGTCGAACGCATGCGCTTCTCAATTGTGCGCGGCGGAGTCTACACCACCAACCGCCGCTTCCAAAAGATGGGCCATCTGCGCGTGGGCTGGCTTTTCCTGTGGACCGCGATGAATTTCTGGAACGAGAAATATTTCCTGCGCGACCATAAATACTGGGCCGACAGCGCTCCGCGCGCCTAGTTCTCGCCTCTCCTTTCACACAAGTTTTGCCGGCCACAAAAATCAGGATTCAGCCAACCAGCTGAATCCTGTTTTCTATGAAGGGGTGAAAGGCCTAGAAGTGGAACGCGATCCCAGTCGACAACCGCACGTTATTTTGTCCGGCTCCGAAAAAGTGGGTGCGCACGTAATCGCCTTCCACACGCCACGCAACATGGCTGAAGATCTTATAGTCCAACCCTCCGCCCAGAGCGGTTGCGTAGGAAGTGTCGGAAGCGGGAATTACATTTGCATCTGTCGCGGAGCCGCTCGTGGTCACATGTCCAACGCCCACTTCGAATTCCGCGAACGGACGGAACTTGCCGGCAGGAAACGAAACCCGCGGCCCGAACATCACTTCATATTGGTGGGCGTTGGCGCTGGCTGTCGTGCCGGGCGTGCAGAGAGAGCAGAGCGCCGGGAGATTCAGCGAACCATAATGGCCGGTGAAGTCCGCGACGATTCCCAGCATAGGCGCCACTTTTCCTTCGAGCGTAGCCTGAAATCCGTTGAGGTCGCCGCGGTTCGGCGAAAAATCCGTGTTGTAGTAGGTGTAGCCGAAGTAGACGTTACCGCTGGGCACCTGGGCCGCCGCCGCAGCGGCCAACAGCGCGAGCATCAAGACGACGAACCAAGCCTTGCGCATGATTCTCCTCCGCCCATCTGTTATCAGACATACCAGCACATCGGTTTGTTAGATGCGGGATGAAGGCGATCGTTGTATTGGCGTGCCGTTAAACAGAACAGGATTCAGCCAACCCGCTGAACCCTGTTCTCCTTGCGGTCTAATAAAAGTTGATGAAACTCAGAAGCGAAGCACAATGCCGGTCGACAAGCGCACATTATTCTGCGTCGTCCCAAAGAACCGCGTCTCCACGTAATCACCCTGGAAGCGCCAGGCGACAGGCCGAATGATGCGGTAGTCGAGTCCACCTCCGATGGCCGTGGCAAAAGAAGTATCCGACCCAGCCAGATTCGCATTCACATGGCCGATGCCAACCTCCACTTCGGCAAAAGGACGAAACCGTCCAATCGATGCCGACACGCGCGGTCCAAACAGCACGTTGTGTACTGCAACGTTCGCGTTAAACGTTGTGGGCGAGCAACCGATACCGCACACAATTCCTCCCGCAAAGTTCTGCGAGCCATAGTGGCCGCTGATATCGACCAGCAGGCCGAGATGGGGCAACGCCCTGCCCTCAAAAGTTCCTTCCCAACCGTTCGTATTAGCGCGATCGATCGAAGACAGATCGGTGTTGTAGTAGGAGTACCCGAAGAATATATTGCCCGACGTGGGCACCTGGGCCGCCGCCATGCCCCCAAACAGCGTCAGCATGAAAGCCATAAGAAGAACGTTGCGCATGATTTTCCTCCAGATCAGTGTGTGAGCAGACCAGCGGCGCATCACGTGCTTAGATGCCAGACGGCGAGGATTCGTACATTGCCGTCACACGCCCCAGGCCAGTCAACCTGCTGCCGTTTTTCCTGTAGAGGGATCGCCGGCTAGAAGCGCACCACGACACCCGTCGAGAGGCGAATGTTGTTCTGGTACAAGCCGAACAAGTGGGTCGAGACGTAGTCGCCCTGAAATCGCCACGCGATCGGGCGAATAATGCGATAGTCGAGTCCTCCACCGGCGGCAGTGGCAAACGAGGTGTCAGACACCAGGCCGTTCACGCTGGCGTGGCCGAACCCAAACTCGAATTCCGCGAAGGGACGAAACTTCCCGAGGGAGGCGGAGAAGCGCGGCCCGAACATACCTTCAAACGCGTGGATGTCGTAGCCCGATGAACAATTGCCTCCCATCGCGCAAGCATTGGAGGTACTGATGTAACTCTGGGAGCCGTAGTGGCCGCTGAAATCGGCCACAATGCCCACGCCCGGAAAAATCTTTCCCTCGACAGAACCTTCCCATCCGTTGAGATTGGCGCGGCCGACTCCGGAGAAATTCGTGTTGTAGTAGGAGTAGCCAAAAAAAACGTTGCCGGCGGTTGGGATTTGCGCAACTGCCGAGGCGGCGAAAAGGAACAGAGCAAAAAGGATCGATGTAATCCGGGCCATCAGAATCCTCCTCTTCTGTTGGCTAGTGATGCTGCCAACCAGCAGAGAGTTGCGCGGCGGTCAGAAGCGAAATACGATTCCGGTCGAGATGCGGATGTCGTTCTGGGAAGTGCTGAAAAAATTAGTGCGTACGTAGTCGCCTTCCACGCGCACGGCTACCAGGCGAACCAGGCGATAATCGAGGCCTCCGCCGAGCGCGGTGGCCCAGGAGGTATTGCTGAGAGAGAGAGACCCCGCGCTGATGTGCCCTACGCCGACGAAGAACTCGCCAAATGGAGTGAATTTGCCCACGGGCACGGAGACACGGGGACCGAACAGGGCTTCATACTCGTGGGCAGTCACATAGAAGTTGATTCCTCCGCCTCCGGGCCCGGGTTCGGTGAAGGCTTGAGTGCCGTAGTGTCCGCTGATGTCGGTGACCAGCCCGATAAACGGCGCGAGTTTACCTTCGAGCGAACCATCCCATCCGTGCAGGCTGGGGCGAGTCGCGTTGACTAGCGCGGTCGAACTGGCGTTCTCAAAGGAGTATCCAAAGAAAATGTTGCCCGACGTCGGGATTTGCGCGCTGGCTACTCCCGCTCCAACGCTCAGCAGAACCGCGATCCACATACCTTTGAGCATTACAGACACTCCTTCCTTGGCGACCATGAACCCGAGCGAAACGAAAAAGTTCCTGCTCGAATCATAGATTCAAGTATCGGCCAAGGGGTTAACGAAAGGAGTACTCAGTTGGACTGCTTCAGAACCGCCAGACAATTCCGGTCGAGGCGCGGTAGTCGTCCTGGTTGGCGCTGGCGTAGTGGCCGTGAAGATAATCGCCCTGCACGCGCCAGGAAAAATTTCTGAAAGGAAGCTTGTAGTCGGCGCCGCCGCCGATATCGAGGGCGAACGGATTGTAGATGAAGTTGTTGGAGTTGACGTGCCGAATTCCGGCCATGGCGTGGACGAAGGGCCGCCATTTCCCATAGTTGAAAGAAAGCCGCGGGCCTCCAACGAAGACATATTGCGTGAGTTTACCGGTGCCTCTGCGGTAGTAGCCGCTGCCATCGCCCACCAGCCCAAGGTGCGGAAAACGGGCAAAGGGAAAGTCTTCAAACGATCCTTCAAACCCGCGATAACTCTGAGTATTGATAACGTCGGTGAGTTGGCCGTAGGAGACGCCGCCGTAGACGTTGCCGTTGGGAAGAAGTTTACTGAATTGTGCCGACATCGGAATCGAGAACAACAGCAAACCAGCAAACGCCAGCACCGCGGCAGCAGTCTTCGACACG
>Ga0210391_10005110_pt1 | contig 10821 bp, 8 predicted proteins | sample IncBWC12OmetaG_FD_160573 | JGI IMG/M metagenome (GOLD analysis project Ga0210391, IMG submission 160573) | Forest soil microbial communities from Barre Woods Harvard Forest LTER site, Petersham, Massachusetts, United States - Inc-BW-C-12-O ...
TGAGTCCGAGAGACCTGGCGACATTTTCGATCGTGCCCTGGATGGTGTTGATACTGGTTCTGATCGGCTGCTACATCCCGGCTCGGCGGGCGACGACCGTCGACCCCGTAGTCGCGCTTCGCTGTGAATGAGCACAGCGATTGAGTGCTCCAGCATTTGATTTGAGCATGCACGCGGGCATCGATTGAAAGTGAGCCAGTCGTCTTTCGTCAGTATAATGGCCCGACGCGCATGAACTGGATTCGGGCCATCCGCGTTCGGTTTGACTCGGAGCATGGCGCCAGCGATCGCCTCATCCCCCGATGGATCTTCCTGCGGGCGCTGGGCGCGATTTATTTTTCCGCTTTCTTCTCGCTCGCCTTTCAAATTCGTGGGCTCATCGGACCCCAAGGAATTCTTCCCGCGGACGAATATCTTCGCGCCGTGGCAGGATCGCTGGGCCACGGCCGCGGTTTGTGGTTCGCACCTACATTGTTGTGGATGGCCAGTGGCCCTCACGTGCTCATTGCCTTGTGCTGGGCGGGCATGGCCGCGTCGCTGCTGTTGGCTCTAAACCTGTGGCCGCGGGGAATGCTTCTGATTTGCTTTGTGTGCTTTCTTTCGTTCGTGAGCGCAGCGCAGGATTTTTCCGGATACCAGTCGGACGGGATGTTGCTCGAGGCGGGATTCATTGCACTCTTCTTTGCTCCGGCGGGATTTCGCCCAGGTTTGGGGAACGCGTCGCCGCCATCGCGCGCCAGTCTGTTTCTGCTGCAGTGGGAATGGTTTCGCATCTACTTCGAGTCGGGTGTGGCAAAAATCGCCGGCGGCGATCCCGAGTGGCGTCACTTTACCGCCATGGACGAGTACTACCAGAACGGCCCGCTGCCCACGTGGATCGGCTGGTACGTACAGCATCTGCCGCACGGGTTCCACGCAACGACGGCTTTTGCGACGCTGGCACTGGAATTGGTTTTAGTGTGGATGTTGTTTCTGCCGCGGCGCTGGCGCATCGCCTGCTTTTTGACTGTGACTCCCTGGGAACTCGGCGTCATTCTCACCGCTAACTACACATTCTTGAATTACCTGGTTCTGACGTTGGGAGTTCTTTTACTGGATGATCGCTTTGTGATGCGACTCCTTCCAGCACGATGGAAGAAGTTGCCGATCACCAGCGCGCCGGTCGGAGCAACCGTTGAGCCGAACATCTCTTCAAGCGGTGAATCGCACGAGATGCCGTACGCCTCCTCCCGTTCAGAACAATCCATTCTCGAACGATCCCATAGCCCGCGAGCGCCGGGAAAATTCCGCCGATACTTCCGTACTACGAAATTGTCGCTGACCATGATTGTTCTTGGCTGGGTTTTCTATGGGACCGTGGCGGAGTTGATGTGGATGTTTTCCATCGAACTCCCAGCGGCGCCGGTAGCAGCGCTGGAACCGTTCCGCATTGCTAATCGCTACGGGTTGTTTGGCATCATGACCCGCGGCCGATACGAGATCGAGTTTCAAGGCTCGGAGGATGGCAAAACGTGGGTGTCGTACCCGTTTCGCTACAAGCCGCAGGATCCGAGCAAGCCGCCGGGAATTTACGCGCCGTATCAGCCGCGATTTGATTGGAATCTGTGGTTTGCTTCGCTCGGATCTTGGCAGGATTACCCGATCGTGATGCGAAGCGAGGTGCGGCTTCTCTCCAATGACGGCGACGTTCTCAATCTCTTTGCCAACAATCCCTTTCCGAATGGGCCGCCTCGCGAGGTTCGCGCCGTGATCTGGCAATATTGGTTCACCACGATATCCGAAAAGCGGACTCAAGGACTGTGGTGGCGCCGGCAATTCCTTGGCTCATATGCGCCAACGCTCGAGCGCTCGCCCGATGGCACGATCCATGCGGTCGAGGGAGCGACGGTTGATCCGCGCGAGTGAAGACTGAGCCGCGAATCGTGGCGTCGATGGTTTCCAGATCACCTGCGACCCAGACTGGACAACGCCGTCTCCGCCGCATGATAGCCGCACATGCCATGCACGCCTCCGCCAGGCGGAGTGGACGCTGAGCAAATGTAGATATCTTTTGCCGATGTCGCGTAGTGCCGCCACGTCGGACGAAATAGGAATTGGCGAAGATCGACGACCCCGCCTCCAATATCTCCGCCCACGAGGTTCGCGTCCATGCTTTCAAGATCTGAGGGGGAGATAACTCGTCGCGCCAAAACGCAATCGCGGAAGCCGGGAGCGAAACGTTCAATCTGACTCTCCAGTTTATCGAGCATGTTTACCCTCGAGCCGTTTGGCACGTGACAATAAGCCCAGGCTGTGTGTTTGCCGGCCGGAGCACGCGAGTGATCGAAGAGGCTAGGCTGCGTCAGCAAAACAAATGGACGATCGGAGTGCTGTCCGCCTCGCACTGCTTTTTCTGAGGCCGCAATCTCTTCGAAGCTACCACCCAGATGCACCGTTGCCGCTCGCAAGCAGTCGCTCGACTTCCAGGGAATAGGCCCGTGGAGAGCGTAATCCACCTTGAAAGCAGCAGCCCCGTATCGGTAACTTCCCAGTTGCCGCCGATAGCTTTCCGATAATCTTTGGCCGCCGACTTCGATGAGCTGCCTCGGAGTCAGATCACAGAGAAATAATTCATAGTCTGCCAACGACGCCAAATTCTGAACCGGTGATGAAGTGATCACTCGGCCTTTCAAGGTCGAGAGAAACGAGCAGAGGGCGTTGGTGAGCGACTGCCCGCCGCCGCGAGGAATCGGCCAGCCGACGGCGTGAGCCGACACGGCCATCAGGACTGCGAACGCCGCGCTCAACGGTTCGTCAAGGCTGAGGAAGGAGTGCGCGGCCAAGCCCGCGAAAAGCGCTCGGGTTCGTGGACTGCGAAAGCGTCGAGCGACAGATTGCGCAGATTGGAGCGCGACCATGCCAAAGCGTGCCATCAACCACGGATGCCGGGGCACAACGCGAAGGGGGCCAAGAATCTCGGGGGCAAAGTTACTCCAGTGTTCGACGAACGGGCGCACGAGCCCGCCCCACGCCGGTCCGTCGATCGCGAGAGCGCCCTGGGTTTCCGTCAGGTCCCGTTCCAACATTACGGCCGCGCCGTCATCGAGGGGATGCGCCAAAGCCGCAGGCGAGTGAATCCATTCCAGGCCGTGGTCGCTCAAGGGAAGGGACGAGAAAAATGGTGAGCCCGCGCCGAGCGGATAAACAGCAGATCCGAAGTCATGCTGAAATCCTGGCAAAGTTAATTCGAGCGTGCGCGCGGCTCCGCCCGGCGTGGACTGGGCTTCGAGCACATCCACCTGCATACCGGCTTGTGCCAGAACGATAGCTGCGGCCAATCCGTTCGGACCGGCGCCGATGACGCATGATTTACGGCTCATCGTGACTCTGTTCAACGGTTGAAGGGGTATTCCTGAATCCAGTGAAAGCCGCGGCTGACTAACATGAACTTGCTGCGATCAACCAATTGCAGCTGCATGTGAATCTTGTGGCTATCCATATTCCCGTCGAGGATCAATCGATTCTCTGCCACACGCTGGAATGTGAGATTGCCTTTCCAGTTCTTATCGCTGTACTTCGTGAGAGCGATCGTCTTGTCATTCACGTTGATCGACGCACCGTAGTAGGCGAACGAATCGTCCATGCGTTGAAACGTGATGCTCTGGGGGAAATCAAACACGGCACGGCGCCAGCGATCGTAATCGTTGAGCAGAGGCGAGCGAATCTGGCCGTCGATCGAAAGCTCGTCTACGTTCCAGATGCCGTAGAGCGGCGACTTGTCGCGTCCGCCGCCGTAACTGTGCCAATCGATCCATCCGCTGTAGCCATTCATCCCAAGCAGCCAGACGCCGAAAGCGACTTGTGCTCCCAGCGCGATCCGGTTAGCACGTCGCGTTTGGAAAAGTTGTGGTCGAGTCGGAGGAGCGACGGCGCGATTGCGAAGAAAGAAATCCGCTAAGCGCGTTAATTCAGGCGCCAGCAGGAACAACGCCAGCATGAGCAACAGGAATGATAATTGCTTTACCGGAACGTCATAGGTCACGTTGAGCATGAAGACCTGCGTCATGTCGGCTACGCAGACCAGTGCGCCGAGCAACGTCGTCCGGGGAAAGATGAGTAGGATTCCACCGAGCATTTCCGCGCAGCCGGCGAAAGTCTCATACGCGGGCGCAGCGCCAATCGAAGACCAAAGAACCCCCATCGGAGAAAAGTCGCGCAAAGGTTCGAGCAATCTGGTTAGATACGGGAAGGGCATCTGCAACGGAATAATTTTATCCATCCCGTACGTGATCATCTGTCCGGCAAGGGCGATGCGAATGAAAACTCGGAACCATTTGTGCAGCGCAACGTAGTTCTCGCGCTGGCGGTCGAGAGCCGACCAGATGCCCGTTGCCAGCGCCGCGACGATCAGCAGCCAGAACATCAACACCCAGTCAAAAGTCTTGTCGCCGCTGCCGCTGCCCGTATAGACGAGGGGCAGCTTGGAATGGAAAATGTGAGCCGCAGTCCAGAAAGTGATCTGCCGCATCGGCCAGAGCGTGCTCAGATCTGGGATGTCCAATTTCGGGATCGGAAATAAGCTTCCAAGGATTTGCGTGCCGATCGAGGACAGTCCGAAGTAGACGAAGCAGAAACGAAAACCGACGCGCGCGGCCACGCTCCAGTGCAGCGCTTCCGGCTGTAGTTGAGCAACCTGAGGTTGAGCGATCTGGACTTGAGCACTCATTCGATACCTCCCGGAGCGCTAAAGTGTACACCAGAGTGGTGCCGTCGCAGCCAACGCGCCCAACTCAATACTGTTAGGTTCAGGCCAGGACTGAATGTGGTCAGATCGCGGTTTACCCGGGCAGGACGACAGAGCCGTTGGCGCGTCGGGCGACGAGTCGGCCGCCCTCGAGCAACTCGTAGTTGTTGTCGCGCCAGAGGCTGCGCTTGGACAAGTAGCTGGCGCACCAGATGATAAAGCCGTGCAGGTCGCGTAGCGGATAGAGCAGCACCCAGCCGGGAGCGACCGGATCATGGGCGGCCCACCAACCGACCATCCAACACTCCACCATGCGGTTCAGCAGGGAGGCGGCCAGCAAGCCGAAGCCGAGCCATGGGTGGCCTAATAAAGATGCTCCGATCAGACCGAAAATTCCAAACGGCACCGCGAAGGTCAGTCCCGTTCCAAAGTGTCCTTTGGGACGCGAGTAGCGAGTTCCCATCGCCCAACGCAGCTGTCGTTCCCACATTTGCCGGAACGTCAAGCGCGGCGATACGTGATCGACCACATGGCTCGACAGCACGACCTTAAAGCCGGCCTTGTAAATAAAATTGCCGACGACGAAATCGTTTGAAAGATATTCGCGCACGGCAGCGTATCCGCCAATCTTTCCGATGGAATCTTTGCGCAGGGCAATCGTCGGTCCCAATCCAAATTTCATGCCTTCCAGAAGATTGGCGATCAAAACGCCGGCCGTAAATTCGACTGACATGCCGATAGCATCGAGAGCGCCCCAGGGTCCACCGGCGTTCTTGCCGCGAAATACGCAGGTCACGGCGCCGACCTCGGGGTCGAGCAACGGCGCTGTCACGTCCCGCAAATAATCCGGTCCAACTTCCACGTCGCTGTCGCTGGTGACCAGAATGTCGTGCGTCGCTATTTCGGTCAGGCGATGGAAGCAATAGTTAGGCGCATTCGGCCAGGGCGGTTGTCCGCTAATCAATATCCGGCTTGGGACGTGAGGATAGCGCGCGCAAATCTCGCGGATGACGGGCAACGCGAGGTCGTCCGGTTCATCGGCAGCGAACAGGATTTCGAAATCAGTATAGTTCTGGCGAAAGAAGCTCTCGATGTTCTCTTTCATCCGAGCCTCATTGCCGTGCACCGGCTTTAGAACAGAAACCGGCGGCATCTTTGCCGGCAAGTTGGCGTAGGTTTTCCGATCGCGAGCGGCAATGCGCCGGAATTCGAGAACTCCGAAAAAGGCGAGAAGAAAAACGATCGTCGAAGAGATGGTCCCGATGATGGCCAGCCCTAAGAGAATGTATGCAGCAATCAACAAGCGTGTGCTCCTCGAAACCGCAAACAGTGGAAACGTGGCAGGAATGGCGATCGATCAAGTTGCCGGATGAACTGCACAGATCCAGCAAAGCCGCGATCATTATTTTAGCAGAAGGGCCAGCGTGCTTGCGGTTACTGTCCAGGCTCGCGATTGGTGAAGATGAGTTTTCCGCCGCTTCGCGCCAACGGGAAAGCCCTCAGCCCGCGCAGTTCTTTCGGTTCTTCCTGATCGGTCCACAGGAAAACTTTCTGCCCGCCGTTCCATAAAATCGCTAGCGATTCCGCAGTCTCGAAAACATGCGGCGCGTCCGGAAATTTTGCTCCGTACCATAAGTTGCCGCTCGGCTCATGCAACACGTGCACCTGGATCCCGGTATAAAAATTCAGCGTGGAGGCGTCGCTATATTCGCCGTCGATCACGATCACATCGCCGGGCCTGAACTGTTTGCGAATAGCGTCGGAAAGATTGTAAGAAGAAAGAATCGGCGAAAACGTGATGAAGGAGGAATGCACACAGGCCAGCAGCACAACCATCATGGCGACGAGCGCAATATTGCCCGCAAAAGGACGCCGGCACCGCCGAAGAAGCCAGTTCAATCCGGTGCCGAGAAACAGGCCGAGCGACGCCCCCAGGAGCGAACCGCGAAACGCGCCTAGCGCCCGCGGTGTCAGATCGAGCACATGCCCGAGCGAGAAGTTATAATCCTGCGGATTTTTCTTGAGCAGGTCCGCCAGGTCCGCTCCGGGAGCGGGCCGATGCGAAACCGACAGAAGATACATCCCCGCCACAAACCCCAACACACCAAAAGCAAACAGAATGGCTGAAGAAATCCTCCCGGCGCGGCGATCGGAATCGCGCGCTTCCGGCCCACACTCGCGCGCCAGCCAAGCGCCCACCAGAAGCGCCACGCCTGGGAGCGCAGGAATCGTGTAGTACTCCTGTCGGGTCGAAAAACTGAAGAAACCCAGGATGACGAGAGCCCAAAGAAAGAAGAGCAGATTCGCACGTCGCCGCCGGTCCAGCGGACTTCCGGGTTGGCCGCGAAACTCCCGCCATCGCACCGGCACTTCGCGTAGAGCTTGGGGCAGAAATGCGCTCCACGGCAAAAGCCACGCTAGCAGCAGCGCCCAGAAGATCGCCAACGGAACCGTGTCGTACCCAGGAGGTACGCGTTTGCCCAGAAACCGCATCAAATGTTCGTTGATGAAATAAAACCAAAGAAACCCACGTGCTTCCCCTTGTGGTGGATTCCGCATCGCCGCCAGCACGTGCCACGGAGCGGCAATCACGAAAAACACGAGCGTGCTCGAAACCACGTGCAGCCTCAACAGGCGCCGCAGATCGCCTGTCAATAAAAGATAGAGTCCGATCGCTCCCGCGGGGAACACCAGTCCGATCAGGCCTTTTGTAAGCACATTCAGCGCGCACGTCGCCGCGAATCCCCAGCACACCAGGCGGGAAGGTCGCTCCTGTTCAAGTGACTGCAAGAAAAAGCGATAGCCGAGAGTAAGCCACAACGCGACCAGGACTTCGGGTATGAGGAAGCGGGTGAAAATAAATAGGCCGAGCGAAGTGACCAGCGCTACTCCCGCATAGAATCCGCCGGCCTCACCATAGGCATAGCGGCCTAACCGGTAAGTGGCGAGAACCAATGCCAGCACACCGAGCATGAGAGGCAGCCGCGTGGTCCAGTCACTGATGCCGAAAATTTCGTAGCTGGTCGCCAGGCTCCAATACATCAGTGGAGCTTTTTCGAGGTAGCGGAAGCCATTGGTATAAAGCGTCACCCAATCGTGCCGCTGCAGCATTTCGCGGGCTGCCTCGGCGTGCACCGTGTCGACGTCATCGAGCAGTGGCGGCCGCGTGATGCCCACCATGTAGATGACGGCCCACAGCCCAACCAGCGCCAGCACAGATACACGCCAGTCGAAGAGCACACGGTTCAGACGCACCGTTGCCGGAGGGACTGCGTTCAGCATTGTCGGGGCATTGTGCGGGGGAGTGCCGCTCGCAGTCATGACGGGAACCGGAATTATAGTAAGGAACGCGTCCTCAGTCCATGTGGCAACTATGTGGTGACATCACTGCCGCGCAGGGGAACTCTTCTTCCTTTGCTAATCGACAAGACGAAAAGTGGTATTATCGCCGCTGAATACCAATGGAGCCGACAAAACCCAAACTTCCGCGTGAAGCGATAGAGCTCTACAACGATTTCATTCACGGTGAAATTAGTCGCCGCACGTTCATAGATGGCGTGCAGCGCCTGGCCGGCGGTCTGGCCGCAGCCACGGTTATCAATGCCTTGATGCCGAATTATGCGCTGGGCCAACAAGTTTCCCGCACCGATGACCGGATCAAGGCCACGTACGAGACCGTTCCCTCCCCCAAAGGCAACGGAAGCATCAAAGGATATCTCGTGCGACCGATCAGTGCCGACACCCGCTCCGAGACGGTAACGAAGTTGCCGGGCATAATCGTCGTCCATGAGAATCGAGGCCTGAACCCGCATATCGAGGACATCGCGCGGCGGTTTGCCCTGGCCAACTTCATGGCATTTGCGCCCGACGGACTCACCTCTCTGGGAGGCTATCCGGGCGACGATTACAAAGGCGGCCAGATGTTCAACAAGATCGACAAGGAAAAGATGTCCGAGGATATGTTGGCTGCGGACTTGTGGTTGAAGTCGCGCCCTGACTGCACGGGAAAGATCGGCGCGACCGGATTCTGCTATGGGGGCTCGACCGCAAATATGCTGGCGGTGCGACTGGGAGCCGACCTGGCGGCAGCTGCGCCGTTCTATGGCGGTCCTCCCGCCCCAGAGGACATCCCCAAAATTAAGGCGGCGATCCTGGTCCATCACGGAGAACTCGACACCCGGCTGGCAGCTACGTGGCCGGCATATGACAAGGCGCTGAGCGCTGCCAACGTTCCGCACGAAGGCTATATTTATCCAGGCGCAGGACACGGCTTCAATTGCGACGCGACGCCGGAACGGTATAACAAAGCTGCGGCCGATCTGGCCTGGCAACGCACGATCGACTGGTTCAATAAATACGTACGAGGCTGATGATGTCCCCGCGGGTGCAATTTGGCGAGTCGGGCGAGCCCGAGCCAGTTCGGACTCCTCGGGGAATTTCGAAGCCTTTGCGAAACCGACTATGCTCAAACGACCGCCCCAGAGCCTCTCTTGCATTCGGGTCAAAGCCTGACGAATCAATCGATGCTCTGCTACAATTCATTGACGGGGCAGGGACAGCTGCTCTGGGTTGGTCTTGCCTGCAGTCCAATTTTGTGGACAGGTTTAGCTTCGTGTGCAGGGTGTCCGTTAACCTCAGAATTCGGTTCTACAGGGTCGAAAAAGGGCGAGGCAGGCGAATCGATTGAACCTGAGGAAAGCCACTAAACACGCGGGGTTTCCGACAAAGGTAAGAAAACAAAGTGGGGGACGTAGTTCAGTTGGTTAGAACGCTGCCCTGTCACGGCAGAGGCCGCGGGTTCGAGTCCCGTCGTCCCCGCCAATTCTTTCAAGCACTTGCAACCCTAGCGTTCGGCAAATCAGGGGATGTTAGGGGACGATAAGCGCCGAACGAGAATGGTCCCATCCGAAAGCGTCCCCAAAGAACTTTCATTCGATTAGGTTGGTCGTCGGCAAAATACCCGTCGGCAAAATCGCGTCGACCAATTTGTCCTGTGCCAAGCGTTTGGTCTTCGATGTCGCCTGCAGGTACTTGTTCGTGACATGAAGGTTGCTATGCCGCGAGTAGTCGCGGATTGTGAGTTGATGTTCGCCCATCTCCGCCAGCATGTCTGCAGTGGGTAAGGGGCGATGTTATAGCGCGGGCTCCAGTCTTCTTCACCCGAGACGCTATTGAAGTCCTCCTCGATGATCTGCTTACGTCGCGAGAGTCGGTAGCGTCCGCACACGGAAAAGATTATGGCACATCAGTCAGGTTACACGTGCTCCCGTCGGCGCGGAGGAAGGAAGAGCGCGAGGGATGTAATCGACGACGGCGCGCTGCGCTTGGTCAGGGCTGCGTTTCAATCGCACCCAGCCCAATTCTGTTCTGCTAAAGTTTTGCTAAAGCAATCGGGCGTATGGTGCCTTTGTAGCCGCCATAGCCACTTGCGCTATCATTAACTTACAAGCTATCAATGTTGGGGTTCAGTTCAACTCCGTCCCTGGCCACCATCATTCCAAAGGCTTTAGCTCGCTTTCAGCAAAACATCTTCAGTCCGCTCTCAGTCCGCTTTTGTCCGCTGCGCTGCCTAAAATGGCTTGCAGCATTATGTGGAATCTGGGCAATAGCAAGTTTTCCCCGCTGGCTCGCAGCCGCCGCGCGGACCGCGTGTGTCAGCAGGCCACACGGCGTGACTGCTTCGACCGGAATGTTAGACCGGATTCCGATCTCATCTGAGGAGTTGCTATAAGCACGGCTTTGAATTGAGGCGCCGCCATGATGCAGGAGTAGACAATCTACCGCCACTGCGAGTAGAGTGTCTACATCCTATGAACGAGAAAGACCAGTATAAAAATCGAATTGAGCTGCTGCAGGGAACACTCGACATGCTCATTCTGCAGACGCTGCAATGGGGACCGCAGCATGGATATGGCATTGTCCAGGCTTTGCGTTTGCAATCCGGAGATGTGCTTCAGGTGGAGACCGGATCACTGTATCCGGCTCTCCATCGATTAGAGCGTCAGGGCTGGGTGCAGTCTGAATGGAAGCAGTCAGAGAGCAAGCAAAAAGCCCGATACTACCGAATCACAGCCAAGGGGAAAAAGCAGTTGGCCACG
>Ga0210391_10005116_pt1 | contig 10815 bp, 7 predicted proteins | sample IncBWC12OmetaG_FD_160573 | JGI IMG/M metagenome (GOLD analysis project Ga0210391, IMG submission 160573) | Forest soil microbial communities from Barre Woods Harvard Forest LTER site, Petersham, Massachusetts, United States - Inc-BW-C-12-O ...
CGAGCTGCCGAACAAATTCGCGATGTCGGTGCGTACGCCGGTGGGAGTGGCCGGGCTGATCTGTCCCTGGAATTTTCCGATGGCGATCCCGTCGTGGAAAGCGATGCCAGCACTGGTGACAGGAAATACGGTGGTGATCAAACCGGCGGAAGATACGCCGCTTTCTACGTACAATTTAATGCAGGTACTGAGCGAGGCCGGGTTGCCGCGCGGTGTTATGAACGTTGTGTTCGGCGATGGTCCGGAGGCGGGCGCGCCACTTCTCAATCATGAGGATGTGGGGCTGGTGAGCTTTACGGGTTCCACGGAGGTGGGGCGAATCGTCAGCACGGCGTGCGCGCCTTCTTTCAAGAAATGCCACCTGGAAATGGGGGGCAAGAACATCATCATCGTGATGGACGACGCGAATTTGGATCTGGCCGTGGACGGCGCGGTGTGGGGCGGGTTCGGGACGAGCGGGCAGCGTTGCACGGCCGCAAGCCGCGTCGCGGTGCACAAAAAAGTGTACGCTGAGTTCGTCGAGAAATTTGTGGCGCGCGTGAAAGCGCTGAAAGTGGGCGACGGCCTGGATCCTGCGACGGACATGGGACCGTGCATCAACGAGCAGCAACTCAATACGGTGCTAAAGTACGTGCAAATCGGGAAGGACGAAACGGCGAAGCTTGCGGCTGGCGGGAATCGGCTGGAAAGCGGAACGTGGGGACGCGGTTGGTTCCACGAGCCAACGGTGTTCACGGATTGCGACCCGAAGATGCGCATCGCGCAGGAAGAAATTTTCGGACCGGTGGTGGCGGTGATTCCGTTTGAAGATTTCGATGAAGCTTTGCATATCGCGAACGGTGTGAAGTACGGATTGTCGGCGGCGATTTACACACGCAATGTGAATCATGCGTTTCGGGCTCAACGGGATTTGCAGACGGGGATTGTGTATGTGAATGCGCCTACGATTGGGGCGGAGACACATCTACCGTTTGGCGGGATCAAGAACACCGGGAATGGGCATCGCGAATCAGGCGAAGCGGCGTTGGATTTTTATTCGGAATGGAAGACGGTTTACATCGATTATTCGGATCGGTTGCAACGCGCGCAGATTGATAATGCGTAAGTGGCGTAGGGGCGAGAAAAAGCTGCGGTCTACAGAACGCCGTTATACTTTCAGGCCAATGAGGCGCATGAGTTCCAGGGCGTTGCTTTTGGCTACTACTCCTTCGCGCAGTTTGTGATCGAAGCGCATTTTTCCTTCCTCGACGTAATCCTGGAAATGAGCATTGCGGACGGCGTTGGGCAATGCCTGCGCGATATCGGTTAGCGCCAGATCGTGGGTGGTGACGATGCCGAGGGCGCCGCGTTCGAGTAAGGCGCGCAGCAGACCATCGGAGCCAATCCGGCGATCGTTGGAATTTGTGCCTTCCAGTAGTTCATCGAACAAAAACAACACGCGCGCGTTGCCATCGGTTAGTTCGAACACATCGCGGATACGCAGGATTTCGGTGTAAAAACTCGAGCGATGCTCCTGCAGCGAATCCACACGGCGAATGCTGGTGCCGAGCCGGATCGGCGTCATGCGGAGAGATTTGCCGCGAATGGGCGCGCCGGCGAGCGCGAGCACCGCATTGATTCCGGCCGTGCGCAGATATGTGCTTTTTCCGGACATGTTGGAGCCGCTGATGAGGAGCACGCGGGTCTGTGCATCGAGTCGGAAGTCGTTGTGCACGCATTCCGCTGCAGGAATCAAGGGATGGCCAAGGTCATCGCCGAGGAAAATCGCGGGTGCGTTGGGATTTTCTTCCGCGAAATCCGGGAAGGGATCTTGCGGATGCTCATACGAGTAGCTGGCGAGCGAGAGCAGTCCTTCCATTTCCGCGGCGATGTCCACCCAGACACGCAGTTTGCCGCCGTACTGCTTGCGCCATGCTTCCGCCGCGAAGGCGCATTGCACGGTGTAGAGCATCGGCAATTCCAGGAGGCGCCCGAGCAAATCTTCGCGCGCGTCGATCCAATAGACGATGTTCGCGAGCTGGCGTACCGATTGCGACGCTGGGCGGTGGCCCGACTTTAGTTCCGTGGCGAAGCTTCGCAGGCGAGGCGAAGCGAACGGCTCATATTCGAGGCGCCGCAGCACGTCCGCGAACAGGCCCAGGCCCTCGGCGTTGCAGGCCAGAGTCGAGGTCACTTTTTCGGCGCGCACGCGCAGCCACAGCAGGACGATCACTTCGAGCAGCAGCACAATCGCTAGCGGCCAGAGTCTCAGCGTAGCCAACAAATAAATTGTGGTGGCCGTGGCCGAAATCGCCAGAAGCGCGGTGACGACTCGCCACGGGCCTGTGGGCAGCAACGGCGGCGCCTCGGCCCAGTTTTCAACCGAGCGCGGGTCGAGGCGGACCTTCAAGTCTTCGCCCAGCAGCGCGAGCTGTTCGCGCAAATCGAGTTTGTCGCGCAGCTCGACGATCACGGTTTGTCTTTCGTGGATTTGCGGCACAGGGGACGCGGTTGTGAGCCATTGCGCCAAGCGCTCTTCGCCCATCGGGAGGTGCGCGGTGGACAGCAATTCGAAAAGGCAACCCGTGCCGAAAATGTCGAGGTCGTCGGCGTAGACGTGTTGGGGATTGCGGAAGCGTTCGCCGGATGCGCCGGTGCCGGACCAGCGGTCTTCGAGGCGCGCCAGGCCGCGTTGGTAGAACGCGACGGCGGCGCGTGCTTGGGCCAGCGCGCGCAGAGCGAATTCGTGCGCAAACGCCAGGCCTGCGTACAGTAGGAGGGGAAGCGCGAGCCAGTAGGTGGAGATTACTTCGTCTTTCAATGACAGCCATAGCAGGACGATTGCGATGATGACCGTTGCGAGCTTCGCATTTCCGATTTGTTTGTGCAGCGCTTCTTTTGCGGCAACGGTTTGCTCGCGAGCGGCGAGGCGTTCTGTGTAAGCGACGTGGGGTTGCGGCAAAAGCTGCCTCCGTGTGGCGCAAGTTAGTTTACTACTCGAAGGGGCGCAAATTCGTGCGGGCACGGGGAGGAGTTCTAGATCGCGATTTTGCGAGTGCGAGGGAAAAAGAGACCAGGTTCTTATAGCGGCGGAACCGCCGGCAGATTGCGCCGCCAAACAGTCAAAACCGCAGGATTACTGCTGCGGTTCTGCGGCGGTTGGCATGTACATCGGAGCGGGCGGAGGAGTCCAGGCTGGTTCCGGGACCTGGTTGGCCTGGTAATTGCGATACCAGAGGGACTCGGCGGCTCTTTGCCAGAGGCGCGTCCCGAGCCAAATCAGAATCAGGAGTTGGCTCAGCAGAAACGCAGCCACGTTCGATTGGGGGCTCAGGTGGAACATCCATAGGTACAGGCCGAACGCGAAGAGCGCCCAAGCGATGATGCTGACGCGCAGGTAGAGCCAAAACAGCGAGAGAAAGTTACGGCGCAGCAGTCCGAAAGCGCGGCGAAGGGCGCGATGCATTTTCTTTTCGTCTTCGGCGACGGCAATGACTTGGGCCATGTCAAACCAAAGTCGCACGATGATCAAGAGCAGCAAAATCACGACCGCGGCAGCTTCGAGGAAATAATCGCCGGTGTAGGGAGAAATGGATTGCTCCTCAATGTGTGTGCGCAGGGCGCTGGTCGCCGCGGCGAGCCCGGCGATGGGCAGCAGCACGATTGCCAGATAGATCAGCAGGCGGAAAAAGCGCCAAAAGTGATGGCCGGCGGCTTCGAAGAAAGCCGTGGTGGTGGGTTTTTCATCCAACACGTAAGCCGATAAGATTCCGCCCGTCGCAAAAAGCATGAAGACCACGAACAGCATCGAGAAATGAATGATATTGTGCCCGTGAATTTCCAAGGGCGAATCGGGCAACTGCTGCAGCAAGACGATTGCCGAGATGTCGAAACCCTTTACCAGACGCTGCGCGGCCATGTTGTGATCGAGGAGTGAACTGGCGCGTTCCGTCATCTCCTGCGTCGAGAAAAACCCGAAAATCAGGGAAACGAAGAAAACCCACCAGACCAGGCGCTGCCATCTCCAGACGAGCCCTGCGCCCGACAAAAATGTGCCTCGATTCGTTGCTGCCATTCGCGTTGCTCCTTCGCAGGCGTTAGGTGAGCCAGGCCAGCAATTGCGAAAGCCATTCGCTGGCGAAGACCCAGATGGTTCTGAGCTTGTGAGCCGCGCGCGGATCCGGGTCTTCGGTGAAACTGTTGTTGAAGGGGTCGCGATCCAGGTTGATCTGATTGTGTGCGTCAATTTGCGCGGACTGAATTTTGGCTTTGCGATCGTATTGGTAGCGCACCCAGCGATCCTGACCGTCCCAGTGTTCGACGACGCTCGATCCATCGTCGAATCTGACATCGACCTCCACCGGGAAAACGAACTCACCCTTGCGCTCGACGACGACGTAGGTGCGGTAGACTTCGTCTTTTTCACTGACTTTTGCACCGCGCGCCGAACTGTCCCACCACTGCAGCGGATCGGAGTGCGCATCGGCAAGCGAATAATCCAGGATTTGCGTGCCATAGATTGCTTGATTGAAATACCAGCGCAGATTTTTGCCGGAAACTTCCTCGATTGTTTTCAGAAAATCTTCGCCAGTGGGATGCGTAAAGCGGTAACGCATAAAATAGGTGTGCAAGGCCTGGCGCAAGGTGTCTTCGCCGATGACTTTTTCCAGTGTGAGCAGGACGGTGGCGGTTTTGCCGTAGGTGATATCGCCGTAGGAATTGCTGTCGATAAATAGCCAGGCGAAGCGGGCAATGGAGTCCTTGTCCGGGTCGCCCAGATAGCTGATCTTCTGCAAACCGGATTCGCCCATTTGTGCGAACGGAAAATTAACCGCTGAAGTATTCTTGCCATACAGCGCGTCCATCACTTTCACTTCGGTGTAACTGTTGATGCCCTCGTCGAGCCAGGCTTCTTCGAATTCGTTGGTCGCGACCATGCCGTACCAATATTGGTGTCCGAATTCATGTTCGGTGACAATTTCTGGGGCGAGCACGCCCTGCGGCATGTGCACGGCGGTGCCCAGAGTGATCAGCGTGGGATATTCCATGCCGCCCGCGTCGGCGCCTCCGTGGGGAGGGTCAACCATGGTGATGCGGTCGTAGGGGTAGGGCCCATACCATTGGTCGAAGAGGCGGAGCGTTCCTTTTTCCGCGTCCATGTAACGTTGCGCAGAGGCCATGTGCCCGGGTGACATCAGCAGATGAATTTTTACGGGGCCCTGGCTGCCGGTCCAGGAGTCTTCGATGACGCTGAAACTGGGACTCGCGGTCCAGGAAAAATCGTGGACGTCTTCGGAATGATAGGTGAGCGTTCTTGTGCCGTCGGAATTATTTACGCTGGATACCAGGTCGCCGCCGGCGCCGACGATTTCATTTTGCGGGACGGTGACCTGCACGTCGAAGGTGCCGAAGTCCGCGAAAAATTCGCTGTTGGCGTGGAACTGATGGCAGTTCCAGGCGTTTTTCCACCAGACGCCGACCTTGGGGAACCACTGACCGACCATGTCGAAGTCATGGGCGTAGCCGGTGCGCTCGACAACTCTGGGAAGCACGTCGTGGAAGACGATGTGAAATTCGACGGAAGCGCCGGGGGCGATTGGTTTCGGCAGCGTGACCTGGAAGACGGTGTGGTCGTCAGTGTTGTGATCGTCGGGCTGGATGAATTCCATTTTGGAAGTGAGGTCGCCGGCATTTGCGACTTCGAGTTTGTCTACGGTGATCGAGCCGAAATGTTTGGGGTCCCAGTCGGAGTCCGGTCCATTGCCGCGTGTGCCGGAGCGACGGACTTCGGTCATAAAGGTGGATTGCGGCTGGAAGGCGTTGAGGTAGAGATGGAAGGGAAACGTCTGCTGCGCTTGCCCCGTCAGATTCTTGTAAGTAAGAGTCTCGCTGGCGGCGATGGCGTGTTTGGTGGCGTCGAGTTTGGCTTCGATCTGGTAGGCGACTACGCGCGTGGAGAGTGGTTTTGCTGCCGCGTCGGCGGATGCGCTGGCGGCGGCCGCTTGAGAAAAAGCGGGGCCGCAGGATAGGGCTAAGGCTGCAGCGAGCCCAAACGCTTTCGTTAATCTCATCCATCCTCCCACACGAAATTCGCTCTGAGGGGCACGCACTGGGGTCAACGGCCCGTACACAATATGATACGAGGCGGAGGGCGCGCAAGTTTCGTTTCGGGGAGAATCCCGGTCCGGTAATTGCTGGCGAGGCTAGGTTGGGAAATTCGCCCAGCGGGAGATCGGCGTTCCCAGGCGCCGCCATCGCGTCGCCCCTGTGCGGCGGGGCCAGAGAAAGGATGTGCGGATTCCGCGACGGGTGCGCGGCGGTCAAGTTGACGGGTTGCGGCGCAGCGTCTACACTAAAATCAGCATGGTAGCGTATCGGCGCGCGTGCGAGCATCAGCGCCGGCTTGGTTTCGGCGGAAACTCATGAGTCCAACGGTTTTACAACAGAAACGCCACCAGCAAATTCTGACAGACGTGGTGCGCGCCTACATTGAGACGGGCGAGCCGGTCTCTTCGCGCAGCATTGTGCATCGGCATATTGAGCCCCTCAGTTCGGCTACGGTGCGCAACGTGATGGCGGACCTGGAAGATGCGGGCTTGCTTTTTCAGCCACACACTTCGGCGGGACGAGTGCCGACTGCCGCAGCCTATCGTTTTTTTGTGGAACAGGTGGCGGCGCAGGCGACGGCGAGTCCTGCGGATTTGTTGTGGATTCGGCGCGAATTGGCGGCCGCGCAGACTCCGGAGGCGGTGATGGAGCGCGCCAGCCATGTGCTGGCCGCGGTTTCGCGCGGGTTGGGAATTTTTATCGCGCCGCCGCTGGCACGCAGCGTTGTGGAACACTTGCGTTTTCTGCTGCTGCCGGATGGCCGCGTGCTGGTGATATTGATTTCCGGCGGCGGAGTGACGCGCGACAAATTGATACGCCCGGAGAAGCCATTTCTGCAGGAGCAGCTGGATCGCACGTCGGAATATTTGAACCAGCACTATATTGGCTGGACGCTGGAGGCGATGCGCGCGGATTTGCGGAAGCAATTGGAGCGGGACCGCGAGCAGTACGGGCAACTGGCGGGCACGGCGTTGATTTTGTGCGACCCGAGCATTTTGGGCGACGTGGCGGACCGCAAAGTTTATGTGGATGGCGCGGCGCAGATTGCTTCTTCGCCGGATTTCACCAACCCGGAGCAACTGCGCGAACTGCTCGAAGCAATTGAAGAGAAGGATCGCTTGATTGCGCTGCTGAGCGGTTGCATTGAGTCGCCGGAGCCGGTGCACGTGGAGCTGGGCTTGGACAAGATCTCGAATGCGGGAAAACATCTCGCCATCGTTTCTGCGTCCTATTCCTCGAAAGATCAGGTGCAGGGGACGCTGGGAATTCTGGCGCCCATGCGCATGCACTACGAACGAGTGATTACCGCGGTAGCTTTTATGGCGCAATTTTTCTCCGAAGCGCAAGAGGGGAGCTGAACTCTTTGGCCTCACATAAACAGCATAAAGACAAGGATTTTGCGGAGAAGGATTTCGCGGCTGCAGCCGGTCCGGCGGAGGAAACCGTGGAGAATCGCTCTGCGCCGGATTCCTTGCCGGCCGATGATGGCTCGAGTGCGGATCAGGTTCAGAAACTGCTCGCCGAGAAGCAGGATTTGCAGAATACGTTGGTGCGACGGCAGGCGGATTTTGAAAATTACCGCAAGCGTGTGGAAAAGGAACGGCAGCAGGAACGGCATCGCGGCGCGGAACAGCTGATCGAGCAGGTGCTGCCGGTGTTGGATGCTTTCGACCTGGCGCTTTCCGGCCAGTCGGGCGCGGCCAGTCCGGAATACCGGAAGGGATTCGAAATTATCCGCGCGCAGCTGTGGAATGCGTTGGCAAAGCAGGGGCTGCAGCCCATTGAAGCGGTGGGGAAGCCGTTTGATCCGCACCTGCATCATGCGATTGAAAATGTGCCCACGGCGGAGCAGCCGGAAGGTACGGTGCTTGGAGAGATGCAGACCGGATATATGTTTCACGATCGCGTGCTGCGCCCAGCGATGGTGCGTGTGGCGACGGCGCCTGCGAATTAACGCGAGCGGCGCGAGTTTTGTGATGCGCACGATTCTTGCAAGACTTCAATTTAGAAATCGGGAGACATCGAAACGATGGGGTCCAGCAATACAAACGACTTTTACGAAGTTTTGGGCGTAGAGCGTGGCGCTACGCCTGAGCAGATCAAGTCCGCGTATCGCAAAGCCGCGCTGAAGTGGCATCCCGATCGAAATCCTGAAAAGAAAGAAGAGGCCGAGCACAACTTCCGCGCGGCCTCCGAGGCATACGCGGTGCTTTCCGACGAGCAGAAGCGTTCGGTGTACGACCGCTACGGCGCGGCGGGGCTGGGTAATCGCGGATTTGATTCCGGATTCAACTCGACGATCTTCGAGGAATTTCAGGATATTCTGGGCGATCTTTTTGGCTTCGATGAAGTGCTCGGCGGCGGGCGTCGGCGCGGCGCACGTGGGGGGGCGCGCGGGCAGCGCGGCGCGGATTTGCGTTACGACATGTCGTTGAGTTTCGAAGAAGCGGCGGCGGGCGTCAGCAGCAAAATACAGCTTACTCGCCACGAACTTTGCGATTCGTGCAAGGGCACGGGTGCGAAACCGGGTACGGGCATGTCCACTTGCGTGACGTGCGGGGGGCGCGGGCAGATGTCCTACTCGCAGGGATTTTTTTCCATCACCCGTACTTGCCCGGCGTGCCAGGGGGCGGGGCAGACGATCAAGGATGCTTGCGCGAGTTGCCGCGGCGTGGGGCGGATCGAGCGCGAACGCACGCTGGAAGTGGGAGTGCCGGCGGGAGTGGATTCCGGGACGCGTTTGCGCATGACGGGCCAGGGCGAGCCGGGAACCAACGGCGGCGGGGCGGGCGACCTTTATATATTTCTGGAAGTGAAGGAACACGCCTTCTTCGAACGACGCGGATCGGATCTGATCTGCGAAATTCCCATCAGTTTTTCGCAGGCGGCTTTGGGTGACAAGATTAAAGTGCAAACGCTGAAGGGCGAAGAAGAGCTGGAAATTCCAGAAGGCACGCAGTCCGGGCAGATTTTCCGCAAGAAGGGCAAAGGCTTGCCGAATCCGCACGGCGGGCGCGGCGATCTGTACATCAGCATCCGCGTGGTGATTCCGGCGAAGGTGTCGCGCGAGCAGCGGCGGTTGCTGGAGCAACTGGGGCAGACGCTGAAAGTGGAGAACAAGGCGGCGGAGCGGAATTCTACCTTCTTCGACAAGGTGAAGGATATTTTTGGGTAAACGACGCCGGCATTTTTGCTGCGCAAGCGATTTTCGCCATCGCTTCGCATTTTTTCATCGGTAGTTGCGCGATTCTTCCCCCGCCACGATACAATCCAGACGATGCGACGCCGGTTTTTTGTGGATAAATTCGAAGATACGACTGCCACTGTGCGCGGCGACACCGCTCAACACCTAGCCCGCGTGTTGCGTGCGGAGCCAGGGCAGTTTTATGAGCTGAGCGATGGGGAACGGGTGTGGCTTGCGCGCGTCGAACGCGTGGCGTTGCTGAAGCATGGCGACACTCGCGTGGAGTTTTCTTTGGTGGAGGCGATTGAGGCGCGGGAGCCGGTGCTGCATCTGCACCTGCTTATCGCGCTGGTGAAGTTCGATCGATTCGAGTGGTGTTTGGAGAAGGCTACTGAGTTGGGCGTGAACGAGATCACGCCGTTGATCGCTGCGCGGACGGATAAAGCTTTGGTCGCGGCGGCGGCGAAGCGGCATGCGCGCTGGGAGAGGATTGTGTGGGAGTCGGCGCAGCAATCGCGTCGTTTGCGGCCTCCCCAGATTGCGGAGGCTACTGCTTTGGAGAAGGCGTATCGGGCTTCGAGCGCGGAGTGCAAGATTCTGCTTTCGGAGCGAAGCGATGCGCCGCCGATTCACGATGTGTTGAGGGATGTTAGGGCGCGGCGGGCGGAGATTTCGATTGGGCCTGAAGGTGGATGGACTGATGCGGAACTTGTGGCTGCGCGCGGCGCGGGCTTTGTGGAGGCCTCGCTGGGAGAGCTAGTTCTGCGGACGGAGACGGCGGTTTTGGCTTCTTTGGCGATTTTGCATTTTGCGTTGGATGCTTGACGAAAGCATGCGCGGCCGAGACGCGGGGGACGCAGAGAGAGGCATCGGCCCACTTGCCCCAGAGGCACCGAGGAGGTGCGCCGACTTTGTCGAGGCAACTTCGGGTGCAGCGGAGAGCTTGGACCCTCAGTGTTCATCTGCGTTCGTCTGTGGCGAGATTGGCATTGATTCCGCAACCGATTGCGCGCGCTGTGCATCTTAACACTGCAAACGGGGCGCGCTTGGCGCGCGCTATCTTGCCGTGTTATAAATATTTGAGAGCGGAATGACGGAAAACACCAAGCCCGAGCCGCAAGAGCCGCCGAACAACTCCACCCTGCCGCGTTTGCGGCACGAATTGCGCAGTTGGACGCGCGATTTGGCCGTGGCGCTGGGCCTGGCGCTAGTCATCATCATCTTTTTGTATCAACCCGTAAAAGTGGAGGGCACCAGCATGGCGCCGCTGCTGAGCGATCAGGAGCGCATCTTCATCAACAAGTTTGTGTATCGGTTCACGCCGATCGAGCGCGGCGACGTGGTGGTTTTCTGGTATCCTCTGGACCATTCGAAATCGTTTATCAAGCGGGTGATCGGATTGCCGGGCGAGACGGTAGAGTTGCGAGCCAGTCATTTATATGTGAACGGCAAGGAGCTGGTGGAACCGTACGTGCCGCCGAGCTATCTGGACGGATCGAGTTACGGTCCGGTGCAGATTCCGGATGGGAATTATTTTGTGATGG
>Ga0210391_10005118_pt1 | contig 10815 bp, 8 predicted proteins | sample IncBWC12OmetaG_FD_160573 | JGI IMG/M metagenome (GOLD analysis project Ga0210391, IMG submission 160573) | Forest soil microbial communities from Barre Woods Harvard Forest LTER site, Petersham, Massachusetts, United States - Inc-BW-C-12-O ...
CGAGCAAGCCGACGTAGCTCAGTTGGTAGAGCAGCCGATTCGTAATCGGCAGGTCAGCGGTTCAAGTCCGCTCGTCGGCTCCATTCTTTTTCCCCAATCCCCGAAATATTCTTAGTAGGACGTTCCCTTAAAGCTTAGCGGCCTCTGCCATTTCGCGGGCGGCGCGCAGTTGCGCGACCGGATCGCCCTCCGGAAGAAATTCCATGGCGACGACTCCGGTGTAGTTCAATTCGACAAGCTTGCGGTAGATGTTTTCGTAGTTGATTTCGCCGGTCCCGGGCAGATGCCGCCCGGGGACGTCGGCGATATGCACGAGCCCAAGGTGCGGCAGGCTTTTCTCCAGATTTGAGATGAGATTTCCCGCGGCAATTTGCTGGTGGTAGAAGTCGTACAGCAACTGCACCTGTGGATGATTGACTGACTCGACGATCTGCAACGCCTCGGCGATTTCGGTCAGATAATATTGCGGATTTTCCACCGGGTCGATGGTTTCAAGCAGCAGCCGAACCGGTTGGCCGTTGATGGATCTGCCTTCAACAAGGCCGGCGGCAGCCTTGAGAGTTTCGATGCAACTTTGATGCTGGGTCTCCCGCGTCATTCCGGGCACGCGATCGCCCGAAAGCAGAATCATGGCAGGGCAGTCGAGTTGCTCCATTATAGGCAGGGCATTGCGAAGCTCGGCGAGCAGGGCTTCGCGATCGTTCGGTACGCTGACGCCATGTTTGAGGCCCGCCGTACAGTCGAAGTTGATGCCGAGAGCTTCGCGGGCGCTGTTGGCGCGATGAAAATCCGCCTCGGACCATTTCTCATATTCGCCCACTAGTTCCACATTGTGGTATCCGGCGGCGGCGACTTTTTCGAGGCGCTGTTCGAAAGGCAGGTCGGTGAAGACGGTCCAGAGCATGACCGAGATTTTGTAGGGAACGCGCGGCGGAGCGTTTTTGCGTACCGCATCTTCGGGCCGTGCGTCTTCGAAAGCGGAATGCGTTTCTTCGCTCCGCAACTTCGCGGAGCCCAGGCTGAACGCGCCAACGGTCCCAGCCAGCGCCTGCGTGAATTTTCGTCGATTCATCGTGCCCCGCGTTCGATCGCAAGAGTCTGTTACACGGAGATTAAAGCGCAACGTAAAGAACTTTCAACTCGCGCGCCGGAGCACCAATTTCGCAGCATGGCCCTCCGGTGCCACATATAGCACGAACGAGCCATTTACCGTTTTTGGGCCCCGGCGTAGTCTCCTACTTGAGCAGCACTTGGGGGAGGGCTGATCAACAGACGTCCCAAGACTCAAATCGAGTCTGGGGCGTTTTGTTTTGCGCGCGAAAATCCAATCTTGATACGATCTGCCCTAAAATAGCTCTACCATGATCCCCAACAAAATCCCCCGCCGCGAGTTCCTTGCTGGCATGGCGGCTCTGACCGCTACCACCGCCGTCTCCCGCTTCGCCCCCACGGAGTCCTCTTCACCGTTTCGCGTGGCCGTAATTAACGACGAAATCTCACAAGACTTTGGTCACGCCTGCGAGGTTACCGCGCGCGAATTCGGCATGCAATCGATCGAATTGCGCGGCATGTGGAAGAAAAACATTGCCAGCCTCGACGAAAAAGAGGTCGCCGAAGCCAAGCGCATCCTCGAGAAGTATCAGCTCAAAGTGACCGACATCGCCAGCCCGCTGTTCAAGATCGATTGGCCGGAAGCGCCGAAATCCGAGTTCAGCGAAAGCAATAATTTCGGGGCCAACTTCACGCTCCAGCAACAGGATGAAGTCCTGGAACGCTCCATCGAAATGGCCAAGGCCTTCGGGACCGATCGCGTCCGCTGCTTCGATTTCTGGCGATTGAAAGATCAGGCGCCCTATCGCGCGGCCATCAACGACAAGCTGCGCGAAGCCGCCACCACGGCAGAAAAGAAAAATATTATTCTCGTCCTCGAAAATGAGCACGCCTGCAATACCGCAACCGCAGCCGAAGCGGCTAAGGTTTTGAACGCCGTGCAATCGCCTTCCTTCATGCTGAACTGGGATCCGGGCAACGCCGCCGCCGTCGGAGAAATTCCTTATCCCGATGGCTACAATCTGCTGCCCAAAGAGCGCATCGGTCACTGCCACTGCAAAGATGTCGTCAAGAAGGGTGGCAAATATGACTGGGCTGCAATGGGCTCCGGCATCATCGACTGGGCCGGGCAGTTCAAGGCGCTGAAGCGCGATGGCTACCATTTTGCGGTGAGCCTCGAAACCCACTGGACCGGCGGCGGGTCTCCCGAGGAATCCTCGCGCCAGAGCTGGGCCGGGATGAAGAAGTTACTGCAAGGAGCCGGAGCGCTTTCTAACTCATGATCGGCGCGGTCGATATCGGCGGTACAAAAATCGCGGTGGGCATGGTCGATGACCATGGAAGGGTGCTGGCGAAAACCCAGACACCCACCGATCCCGAACGTTATTCCGTGAGCGTCGAAGAAGTTACGCGCATGTTGCGCGAGATGGCGCTTGAGGCGGGCGCGGAAATTTCTGGCATCGGCATCGGCTCGACCGGGCCGGTTGATCCCATTCGCGGCGAGTTCGGCGATGTCGATTTTCTGCCCGGATGGCGCGGCAAGAATCCCGTCAACGATCTCGCCAGGATTTTCAATGTTCGCGTCGCGCTCGAAAATGACGGCGACGCCGCCGCGCTCGCGGAAGCCGGATGGGGCGCGGGACGCGATCGCAAGCGCCTGATTTACGTCACCATCGGAACCGGGATCGGCGGCGGAATGATTTTTGATGGCCAGCTTTACCGCGGCGTCGACGGCGCGCATCCAGAAATGGGCCACCAGGTTATCGATCTCGCCGGCCCGTCCTGTTCCTGCGGACTTCGCGGCTGCTGGGAAGCTCTTGCCGCGGGACCTGCCATGGCAGCGTTGTTCAAAGCGCAAGCCCCGGCGGATTATCCGAATCGCGAAAGCATTACTGCCAGACGCATCTGTGAATTGGCGCAGCGAGGTGATGCAATTGCGCGGAAAGCCACAGATCAAGAGGCGGACTATCTCGCCATTGGTCTCGCCAACCTAATCAATCTGTTCACCCCCGATGCGATCGTGCTCAGCGGCAGCGTGATGAAAAGCGCCGGCCTTTTTATGGATCGCATCCGCGCCGTCATCCGCAGCGGTTGCCGCTTCGTCCCCGCGGAAAAAACTGAGCTGACCCTTGCCTCTCTTGGCGACGACACGAACCTAATCGGCGCAGCCCGCGTCTGGCATTACCGCTTCGGAGCCTAAACCCCGAAATCCTTATTTGGCGTCATCCTGAACGGAGCCGTTCTTCAGGCGGAGTGAAGGATCTCCCGCTTAACCGGCCCCACGCGTAAGCCAAACTGCACACTACCGACATACACGCGCCTTCCAGTCTCCCATTCGAATCTGTTACTGTTTTCAGTCGCGCAACATTCTCCGCTGAAAGGACCGCAGCCCTTGTGATCGTCGGAGTTCCCAAAGAAAGTTATCCCGGAGAGCGCCGGGTTGCGCTGGTGCCCGTTGTCGTTCCTATTCTCGCTAAAGCTGGACTGGAAGTCGTCGTCGAGTCCGGCGCAGGCCTTGAAGCCGGCTACCCCGACGCAGCCTACGCAGAAAAAGGCGCAAACATTCTGCCCGATCGCGCCGCGGTCTTCGCCTCCTCTGACATCATCGTTCAGGTCCTCTGTTACGGCTCCAACGATGTCACCGGTCAGGCCGATCTCAAGCTCATGCGCAGCGGCCAGGTGCTGATCGGATTTCTGCGGCCCTTCGGTTCTGCTGAAATCATGCAGCAAATCGCTAGCGCTGGAGTTTCTGCCTACTCCGTGGAATTTATGCCACGCACCACGCGTGCCCAAAGTATGGATGCGCTCTCCTCCATGGGCACGATTTGTGGATATAAAGCAGCCCTGCTCGCCGCCGAAACCTCGCCTCGTATCTTCCCCATGATGACCACCGCTGCGGGCACCATCACTCCGGCGCGCGTCTTCGTCATCGGCGCTGGCGTTGCCGGACTGCAGGCCATCTCGACGGCGCGCCGCCTCGGCGCGGTAGCCTCCGCTTACGATATGCGCCCCGCAGCGAAAGAGCAGGTGCAGAGCCTCGGCGGCCGTTTCATTGAGTTGCCCATCGAAGCCAAAGACGCACAGGACGCGCGCGGCTACGGCACGGCGCAGGACGAAACGTTCTATGCTCGTCAGCGCGAATTGCTCACGCGCGTAGTCGCGGAGAGTGATGTTGTTATTACAGCAGCGGTAATTCCCGGCAAGAAATCCCCGGTATTAGTCACCGCAGACATGGTCAAAGGAATGGCGCCGGGATCGGTAATCGTCGATCTCGCGGCGGAGCGCGGTGGCAACTGCGAACTGACTCGCACTGGCGAGACCATCATCGAGCAGGGTGTCACGATTATTGGCGCGATCAACCTGGCCAGCAGCGTGCCATACCATGCCAGCCAGATGTACGCCCGCAACCTCACGACGTATCTGACCTACATGGTGAAGGACGGGAAACTGCAACGGAACCTGCAGGACGAGATCATTCGCGAAACCTTGATCACCGATGCCGGGGAGATCGTAAACGCCCGCGTGCGCGAGTTTTTCAAGATGCCAGCGCTGGCGCCCACAGGTGGATAGAGTTTTAGAATTGTCATCCTGGTCGAAGGATCCCTATGCCGTTCGAGCATTCGCTCCGCGGCAGGGAGTTCGCCGGGTGAACGTAAAGAGTGAAAGAGATGAACTGAGGATTTTCACATGGGTATAAATCTCATCGACGCGCTTTTCGTTTTCATGCTGGCAGCTTTCATTGGCTTTGAAGTCATCCGTCACGTTTCGCCGCTGCTGCACACCCCTCTGATGTCGCTCACCAACGCTCTCGACGCCATTGCGGTGGTCGGCGCAATCGTCCTGGTCGGCGAGAAGAAGAGCACGTTCGCGACGGTGCTGGGAGTGATCGCGATCATCGCCGCCACCAGCAATATCGTCGGAGGATTTCTGATTACCGACCGCATGCTCAGGATGTTCAAGACCAGCCGTCCCGCAAAACCGCAAGCGACGAAGCCGTAACGAACGAAGCCCTAAATTATGCCGACCGAGTTTCCCGGAAGCCAGTACGTCATCGAAGTCATTTATCTCGTCGCCAGCGCGCTGTTCATTCTCTCGCTGAAGTGGATGAGTTCGCCCGCGACCGCCCGCCACGGCATTCTCGCCGGTGAAGTCGGCATGGTGCTGGCCATCGGCGGCACCCTCCTGCGTCACGGCATCATCGACTGGACATGGATCGTCATCGCGCTCGTCATCGGCTCGGGCATTGGCATTCCGCTGGGCATGGTGCAGATGACCGCTGTGCCGCAGCGAACTGCGCTGAGCCATGCCTTCGGCGCGCTGTGCGTCACGCTGGTGGGCACGGCGGAATTTTATCTGGGCACGCAAAATGGCTCGAAGTTGGGATTGTCGGTACTCTCGCTGGAAGTGATTCTTGGCGGGCTGACTTTTACGGGGAGCCTGATGGCTGCGGGAAAATTGCAGGAAGTCCTACCGCAGCGTCCTATCACATACAAAGGCCAGAATCTCGTTAACTTCTTATTGTTTGCAGTCGCAGTGGTCAGCGCCGTATATCTCGTGTTGCATCCTGAAGCGCGGCAGCTATTTCCTGTGGTGGTAGGCGTTTCGCTGATCATCGGCGTGCTGCTCGTCATCCCGATCGGCGGCGCCGACATGCCCACGGTGATTTCGTTGCTGAATTCCTACGCCGGACTTTCCGCCGCGGCCATGGGATTCGTTCTCAACTCAAAGCTGCTGATTATCGCGGGCGCGCTCGATGGGTCGTCCGGATTAATTCTCTCAGTGATCATGTCGAAGGCGATGAACCGGTCGTTCACCAATGTTCTCTTCGGTGCATTCGGCCAGGTGCAAGCGTCTGCGGCCGCTGGCGAGGAAGCGAAGCCGGTGCGCAGCGCCACTCCAGAAGAAGCCGCCGCGATTTTGGCGGCGGCGAACAAGGTTGTGATCGTCCCCGGCTATGGCATGGCCGTCGCGCAAGCGCAGCATAAAGTGCGCGAACTCTACGATCTGCTCACCAAAAAGGGAGTCGATGTCCGCTTCGCCATCCACCCAGTTGCCGGGCGCATGCCTGGACACATGAATGTGCTGCTCGCCGAGGCCGACATTCCTTACGACCGCCTCATCGAAATGGAAGAGATCAACGGCGACTTCCCACAGACGGATGTTGCATTGATCATCGGCGCGAACGACGTGACTAATCCTGCGGCGCGGACAGATCAATCCAGCCCGATTTTCGGCATGCCCATTCTCGACGTCGATAAAGCGCACACCGTCATGGTAATTAAGCGCGGCATGAGTCCGGGCTTCGCCGGCATCGACAACCCCCTGTACTATCTCGACCGTACGCTGATGTTGTTCGGCGACGCGAAGCAGTTCGTCGGCGGAATCGTGCGCGAACTTGGCGGGGGGCATTAGCCCAGACCGAAGCGGTTATACAGAAACCGGAAGCGAGTGTCCTTGGCTCCTTCGCAAAATGCCGTGCGTCAGAATGTGCTGACCGTCGTTAGTATTGGCGCGGTCGCTTGCATCGCAGCCGATATGGTTCACGAGGCTCTCGGCCACGGTACCGTGTCGTGGCTGGCCAAAGATCCCATTCTGGCGATCTCGACCGTGGCTTTGCAGAATGCCCTGCCAGATCGCGCGGTTTCTGCCGCGGGCACAATCGCAAACTGTCTGGTTGGCGCTGCCAGCCTTCTTTTTTTTCGCCGTCAAAAGAGCTTTACTTCATGGACCTGTTTTCTTTATCTATTCGCAATTTTCAATCTTTTGAATTCAGGCTATCTGGTAATTTCGGCGACCCTGAATAATGGCGATTGGGCGAACGTGATTGCCGGCCTTGAGCCGTGGTGGCTATGGCGTGGCCTGATCGGGGTCTTAGGTGCGGCGGTATACTACGGGTCGCTCCGCTGGGCTGCTTCGCTTCCAGCCCAATTCAAACTGAGTCCAGAGGAAATCCGCCGACTGGCCCTGCCGGCGTATTTAGCGGGCGGAGCGGTCATGACGCTTGCTTCAGTTTTCAATCCGATCAGTCCGAGATTGATTTTGATGTCGGGAGCTGGAGCCTCTTTCGGATTGAGCGCTGGAATGCTTTTCATTCCGGCAATGATGCCGAGTCCGGCTGTAGCGGAGTCTGAGAACTGGCAGGATCAATCCATCAGTCGGCCGTGGCTAATTGCTGCCATCGTTTGTTCGGGAGTTTTTATCGCCGTCCTTGGGCCCGGGATTAAGTTTTCGCATTGAAATATTCCTGACCGCTTCCATTCTTCGAGTAATTGGCTCATTCTGGTCAACGTCATGAAAATATTCCTTCCGCTCGGTCTCGTTCTGCTTTTGGCCTCCGTAGGCGTAAGCCAGTCCAAACTCAACCTCATGCCCATGCCGGCGAATGTGCAAACCGCCACCGGCCAGTTGGCTATCACCTCTTCGTTTTCTGTCGCAGTGACTGGCGCGCCCGATGCCTCCCTCGACAGCGAGATCCAGCGCTTTCAGGGGCAGCTTTCGCGGCAGACGGGAATCCCGTTTCACCCCAAACCCGACGCGCCAGTTGCTTTGCAAGTTCATGCCGAGCACGCCCGTGAAGCGGTTCAGAAACTGGGTGAAGACGAGTCGTATGAATTGACCGTCACCGATACGGGCGCGAAGCTCACAGCGCCGAACCCACTAGGGATATTGCGCGGCTTGCGAACTTTTCTTCAGCTAGTCCAAATCACCCCCACGGGATTCGCCGCGCCTGCCGTCACCATCAAAGACCAGCCACGTTTTCCCTGGCGCGGATTGATGATCGACGTCAGCCGGCATTTCATTCCGCTCGATGTGGTCAAGCGCAACCTCGATGCCATGGCGGCGGTGAAGCTCAATGTTTTTCACTGGCATCTTTCCGACGATCAGGGATTCCGCATCGAGAGCAAGAAATTTCCCAAGCTGCAGGAAATGGGCTCCGACGGCCTTTATTACACGCAGACAGAAGTTCGTGAACTGATCGTTTACGCGCATGATCGCGGTATTCGCGTCATCCCGGAGTTCGATATGCCGGGACACTCCACTTCCTGGCTGGTGGGTTATCCCGAACTCGGCAGCGCGCCCGGGCCTTATAGCGTTGGGCGAACGATTAGCGGTTATGATCCGGTGATTGATCCGACCGGGGAGCGAACTTATAAATTTCTCGAAGTTTTCATCGCGGAGATGACAAAGCTTTTCCCGGATGCTTACTTCCATATCGGAGGCGACGAGGTTAACGGCAAGCAGTGGACGGCGAATCCGAAGATTCAGGAATTCATGCACGCGCACAGCATGAAGAACAATCAGGACCTGCAAGCATATTTCAATCAGCGCCTCGAAAAGATCGTCGCGAAAAATCACAAAATCATGGTCGGCTGGGATGAAGTGCTGCATCCCGATCTGCCGAAGACGATTGTTGTGCAGTCGTGGCGCGGGCAGGCCTCACTCGCCGCGGCCGCCAGGCAGGGTTATAGCGGACTGCTCTCCTACGGCTACTATCTCGATTTAATGTGGCCTGCTTCGCGGCACTACGCGGTCGATCCCATGGCGCAAACCACCAACGACGCCGCTCTGACAGATGAAGAGAAGTCGCGCATCCTCGGCGGCGAAGCCTGCATTTGGGCCGAGTGGGTGACGCCGGAAAATGTCGACTCGCACATCTGGCCGCGCAATGCGGCGATTGCCGAGCGGTTGTGGTCTCCGCAGAATGTCACGGACGTCGATTCGATGTACGCGCGCCTCAACGCCGTGAGTCTTAACCTTGAGTGGCTCGGACTGATGCATCGTTCGGCCCGGGAACTTATGCTGCAGCGCATGGCGGGAAGTGCGGATATTTCCGCGCTTCGCGTACTGGCCGACGTGGTCGAACCGGTTAAGGATTACAACCGCGAAGACGAAAACAAGACCCCAATCGATGTGCAAGCGCCATTGACTCGGATGGTCGACGCCGTCTATCCCGAGAGTGACACCGCGCGGCAGTTCGCAGCCCTGGTGCAGAAATTCCTGCAAAGCGGCGGAAAAGATCAGGCTGCCGAGGCGCAGATCCGTGCGCAGCTCACGACATGGCGCGACAACGACGCGAAGCTGAACCCACTTCTCACCCAGTCGTCACTGCTGACCGAAGACATTCCGCTATCTCAGGATTTGTCATCCCTCGGTACGGCTGGCCTTCAGGCTATCGATTACTTTGATAAAGGAACTCAACCTCAGGACGATTGGAAGAAGCAGCAGATTGCCATGATTGAGCTGGCGAAGAAGCCGAGAGCCAGTCTACTTCTTATGATCGCAATGCCGATAGAACAATTGATCACCGGTCACTAAGCGGCTACACCGTCCGGCCAATCTCATTCGATGACGATGACAGCCAATCGTGATTGCATGGTTGGATTGACGGCCGACGCCCGCGTAGAAGCAATGAATCCCCGGCAGCCGTGATATTCTATTAACTCCAGCTGCGTAACCGTCTTGGCGGAAATTTCCCGCAGTCCCTGAAGCTTCCCCGAAGCAGAGAAGCACAAAAAGAAGAGAAACCAGAACCATGCTTTCAGTCAGCAACGTGTCCATGCGCTACGGCGCCAAAATTCTGTTCGACGAAGTTTCCACGGCGTTCACGCCGGGTAAACGCTACGGCCTCACCGGGCCCAACGGCGCCGGCAAATCCACCTTCATGAAACTGCTCAGCGGCGAACTGGAGCCGCAAAAGGGCACGGTCGTCCGTCCTCGCAAACTCGGCGTGCTCAGCCAGGACCAGTTTGCCTTCGACGCCTACTCAGTTCTCGACACCGTCATCATGGGCAACAAACGCCTGTGGGCCGCAATGCAGGAGCGCGACTCCATCTACGAGAAGCCTGAGATGACCGACGAAGATGGCATGAAGCTGGGCGAACTTGAAGGCATTGTGGGCGAAGAAGACGGATACACGGCGGAAACCGACGCCGCCATTCTGCTGCAGGGCCTCGATATTGCCGACGAGTTTCATACGCGCAAAATGAGCGAGATCCAGGGCGGACAGAAAGTCCGCGTACTGCTGGCCCAGGCGCTATTCGGGCATCCGCAGGCACTCCTGCTCGACGAGCCTACAAACCACCTTGATCTCGATTCGATTCACTGGCTGCAGGAATTTCTCAATGGCTACGACGGTATCGTGATCGCCATCTCGCACGACCGGCATTTCCTGAACAGCATCTGCACGCACATCGCCGACATCGATTATCAAACGATCATCACCTACACCGGCAGCTACGACGACATGGTCGTTGCCAAGACGCAGGTGCGTTCACAGGTTGAATCGCAGAACGCGCAGCGCGAAAAGAAAATCTTGCAGTTGAATGAATTCATCGCGCGTTTCGCCGCCGGCACGCGGTCGAGCCAGGTGCAGTCGCGGCGCAAAGAAGTGGAGCGTCTGCAGGTAACTGAACTCGCGAAGTCCAACATCGCGCGGCCGTTCATCAAATTCGAACAGAAGCGGCCGTCGGGCAAGCATATCCTCGAGATCGAGCATTTGGCGAAGGCCTATGACGACAAGAGCGTAATTCGCGGTTTTACGGCCAGCATCATTCGCGGCGAAAAAATCGCGCTCATGGGACGTAACGGGGCGGGGAAGACGACGCTGCTGAATGCACTGCTGGCGAATTCTCCGACCACTCCAGAATCTGAACTGCGCAAAACCAGCGGTTACGACGGAACTTTCGTCGACTCCGGCAAAGTCGCCTGGGGGCACGAAGCTTCCATCGGCTACTTCGCGCAGGATCACCGCAGCCTCATCGACAC
>Ga0210391_10005121_pt1 | contig 10814 bp, 10 predicted proteins | sample IncBWC12OmetaG_FD_160573 | JGI IMG/M metagenome (GOLD analysis project Ga0210391, IMG submission 160573) | Forest soil microbial communities from Barre Woods Harvard Forest LTER site, Petersham, Massachusetts, United States - Inc-BW-C-12-O ...
GCCACCAATTGTTTCAAAGCTGTAGGCGATGCCTATGCCAACCAGGGTTTCACGGTCAAGGCAATCGCCATGTACAAGAAGATCAGCAAGCTCCAGCCTTCGCTCGAGAGCGTGCTGAAACTGGCCGAGCTCTATACCCAGCAGGGACTCTTCAACGATGCGCGCGCCCAGTACCTGCAGGTCGCCGAAGAATTCCTGAAATCCGGTGAACTCGAAAACGCCGTCCGCATCTTCCAGAAGATTCTGGAAATGGATCCGGAAAACACTGCCATGCGCATTCGCTTGGCGGAAGTTTACGTTCGCTTGGGCAAGAAGAATGAAGCATGGCAGATTTTCTCCGCCGCCGCCGAAACCCTCCGTGCCAAGGGTTCGCTCCCTGCCGCCGAAGAAGTTCTGCAGCGCATGCTTACCCTCGATCCCGGCAACGGATACGCACTGCTCTTGCAGGGCCGCAACCTGCTCGAGGCCGGTGACGCCGAAGCCGCCGTCGAATCGTTGCAGAAAGTTTCAGATCTCGACTCCAACCCCGATGGCCTCCGTGACCTGCTCAAGGCTTACCTCAAGACTGGCCGCCTCTCCGACGCCGGCACTCTAGCCAGCAAGCTCCTGACCGTCCACAACGACCTCACCTCCATTTCTTCTTTCGCCGACGCGCTCATGCAAGCCGGCCAGTACGAGAACGCGCTCCAGGTTTATGACCAGCACGCCGAGCGTCTGCTCGCCGAAGATTCCGAGAAGGTTCTGAAAAACCTGCACTCCGTCATCGGGCATGTGCGGGACAATCCCGCTTCGCTCGAAAAACTTCTCGATCTCTTCCACAAAGCCGGAGACACAAGTCATACCACTGAAGTCATCGAGTTGCTGGCTCACGCCTCGGTACAGTCCGGCGATCTGCCCCGCGCCCGCGATCTCTATCAGAAGCTCGCCACGATGGAGCCTGGCAATCCCCTGCACATGAACAATTACCAGCAGGTTGCCGGCCAGATTGGCGGAGATTCCGGCGCTACCCTCATTTCTGCGGAAGAAGCAGCCGTTATCGTCGATGAGCTGGAAGCCACCGCTCCATCCATCCACCAGCACTACTCCGATGCCGTCTCCCTCGCCGTTCGCTCCGCGCTCACCGACGCCGAACTTTTTATCTCCTACAACATGCCCGCCAAGGCTCTCGGACCGCTGCTTGCAGTCCTGCCTCAGGCGCCCACCGACCTGCGCCTCAACCAGCGTCTGGCCTCTCTGCACACCCGCGCCGAGCGTTTCGCCGAAGCCGGTGTCTGCTGCCGTACTCTTCAGGAGATCTACTCCGAAGCCGGATATCCAGAAGAAGCGACGCGTTACGGCGAACTCGCCGATCGCTATCAGGAGCGCTCTGGAGGTCCTGCACTCAGTGATTCCACCGTCGAAGAAGTCGCTCAGGTGGAAACAGCTCCGGAAGAAATTCCCGTTGCGGCTGCAGCTTCCGCGCCCTGGCCTGCGGCTCCGGCCCACGCCGCCGAAGGTCTCGAATTCGCCGTGGTCGGCGACCCGGACCAATCTCAAGTCGACAGCCAGGAAGAAGCACCCGCGGAAGAGGCCTCATCCGTCGCCGAGTCTGACTCCGCTCCCGCAGAAATCGATCTTTCCTCCGAATGGGACGACTCCCTCACCGTCGAAGCCGACACTCCGTCCGCCGAAGCCGAGATCACCGCTGCCGTTGGCGCGCATGACATGCCCTCCGGCGAGGCCGATCAGGGAAAAGCCACCGAAACCGTTGAAGAAATCCGCTTCTACCTCGAGCATGGCATGCCCGAGCAAGCTGCGGCCGCGTTTGAAAAACTTCAAACCGTCACCCGCGACGAGTCCATCTTGTCGGCCATGGAAGCCGAAATTCAGGCCGCTGCCCAGCCTGCGCCAGAAGAAGAAGCAGAAGAAGTCGCCGCAGTCGAGGCCGATGCCGGCTCTGAATTCACTGTCGACGAACCTTCCGCCGAAATCACCATTGACGAAGCTCCAGCCGTTGTTGACGAAGCTCAGGTCGAAGAAGCCCCGGCTGTCGTCGAACCACCACCTCCCGCACCTCCGGCCCCAGTGGCGAAACCGGCCGCTCCGCCCGTTCGGCGCGCCAAACCCGTCGTCCCCGAGCCTCCTCCAGTCGAACCGGCCCCGGCCGTCCTTCAGGAGTTCGTCTCTGATCTCGAGTCGTCCCTGGGCGAAGACTTTCTTCCCGGTACCATCTCGCGTGAAGCCGAGCCTGCGGTCGAGCATGCCTCGGCCCAACTTGAAAGCGCCAAACCCGAGCTTGAACCCATCGGAGACTCCGCTCCCACAACCTTCGGCGTACCGCAGGCCGAGCCTATGGGCGAGTTTGTAGCCGATCTCGAAGCTTCTCTGGGTGACGACTTCCTCAAGGGCGCTCCAACTCCCGAATCTCAGCCCGCGACGCAGGCTCATCAACCCGCGCCCCGCGTTGAGGCTCCAATCGCCTCCACTCCATCGCAGACTCGGCCCCTGCCCACGTCCGCTCCGCAGATCAGCGCTCCTATCGCCGCCAGCGCCGCCGCCGCGGCGTCTTCCGGCACCGCTGCCTCGTCGCCACAGATGCCGATTCCGCAGAAATCTGCGCCGGCTGTCGCGCCACAAGTTTCGCCCGGCATTCCGAGCACACCACCCGCTCCCAAGTCTTCTCCCTTCGGTGAGGACGCTGGCGTGGATCTCGCCGAAATGTTCGGCGAGCTCAAACACGATCTCGAAGTCGGCGCTTCCACCACCGAAGAGGATCCCGAAACCCACTACAACTTGGGCATCGCTTTCCGCGAAATGGGCTTGCTCGATGAAGCCATCGGCGAGTTGCAAAAGACCTGCCAAGCCGTCGAGCGCGGCCATGCCTTCCCGCAGGTCATGCAGACTTACACCTGGCTGGCGCAGTGCTTCCTCGACAAGGGATTGCCTGAGGCCGCCATTCGCTGGTACCAGAAGGCTCTCAGCGCTCCCGGCATCGACGAAGAAACGCGCACTGCTCTCCACTACGAACTTGCCGCCGCCTACGAGACCGCCGGCGACAAGCCCTCTGCCCTCAAGCATTTCATGGAAGTTTACGGCCGCAACATCGATTATCGCGACGTCGCCGAGCGCATCAAGCCCCTGAAGTCGTAGAATAGTCCGATGGGTTTTACCCTCAAAACAGCGTTCCCCGAGCGTACTCGTCTCCTCCAGCGGAGCGCGCCGTGACCACCGATCCCAAGCTGCCTCTCGAGAACCGCACGGCCGAGCCCCCAGCCCAGCCCGCGCCGAGCCAGGCTGGCACCACGCTCCTCGACCCGCCGCCGGCCCCCGCGCCCAAGCCGCACAGCGGCCTTCAACTCTGGCTGCACCGAACCTCTGTATTCCTATTCGTTTTGATTAGCGCCATCGCCGGCGTCCTCCTCGTGATCCTGCCCTGGACCCCCGAGTGGACCGACAATTATCTTCTGCTGTCATTTCCCTGGCTTCGCACCTTCGTCTCTACCGGCTTCTTCCGCGGCCTGTGCAGCGGCTTGGGATTACTCGATATCTGGATCGGCTTCTGGGAAGCCCTCCACTACCACGAACACCAATAGCGCATACATTTCGGGCGGTCGGTGCCAAGGCCAGCCCTGATTTAACAACGCGAGTCATCAGATGACCGACAAACTTCAACCCGCACCTCTGGCTTACCAGAACGAACCTTTTCTCAACAGTCCCGACGGACGCATTCTCCGCATCCTCTCCGAGTATCAGGAGCCCTTGTCCCGCTTTCGCCGCGAGCAGATCCAGGACACGGTTGTGTTTTTCGGTTCAGCCCGCTTCCAGGGAGCCGCCGCTGCGCAACAGAGTCTGGCAGCCGTCGAAAAAAACACCGGGAAAGCACCCGGTCCCCAACAGCAGAAGGATCTGAAGCGCGCCCGGGCCGCGGTCGACATGGCCCGTTACTACGAGGACGCACGCCGCCTCGCCCACCTCCTCACCGAGTGGTCCATTCAAATTCCCGCCCGCCGCCGCCGCTTCGTCGTCACCACCGGCGGTGGTCCCGGCATCATGGAAGCCGCCAACCTCGGCGCCCACGAAGCTGGAGGCAAAACCATCGGCCTCAACATCAATTTGCCGTTCGAACAGAATCCCAACTCCTACATCACGCCTGCCCTCAACTTCGAGTTCCACTACTTCTTCATGCGCAAGTTCTGGTTCGCCTATCTAGCCAAAGCGCTGGTGATTTTTCCCGGAGGCTTCGGTACCATCGACGAGCTTTTTGAAATCCTAACCCTGGCTCAGACCGACAAACTAGCCAAGAAAATCCTCGTCGTAATCTACGGCAGCGAGTACTGGCACCGCATCATGAACTTCCAGGCCTTCGTCGACGCCGGCACCGTCGCCCCCGAAGACCTGAACCTCTTCAAATTCGTCGACACGCCCGAAGATGCCTTCGCCTTCCTCCGCGACGGCCTGACCGAATACCACCTAGGCGGCCAACCCAAGAAAGAAAAAGAGAACGAAGTCCTACCCGATATAGCCAAAACCAGACCGTAGTAACTGGGTGGCTTTACCCTGTGAACCCCTGTGTCCCCTGTGTTTTAGAATTTGCAAAACTGAACGGGCTCCTGCGGTCATCTCTTGCTCTAAACTGATACCCGGAAGCTGATGCCCGAAAGCCCGCTCCTCTACTACATCACCGACCGCACCGCCTTCCCCGGCGACGAACCCACCCGCCGCCAACGCCTCCTCGACAAAATCGCAGAAGCCGCAAGCCAAGGCATCGACTACATCCAGCTCCGCGAAAAAGATCTCTCTACCCGCGATCTGGAATCGCTAGCCCGCGAAGCCATCCGCATCATCGGGCGGGCGAAAAAACTGGCCACTGACCACTGGCCACTGACCACTGCATTGCTGATCAACTCCCGCACGGACGTGGCGATCGCCACCGCCGCCAACGGCGTCCACCTCCGATCCAACGATATTTCCCCACAAGAAGTAAGAGCAGCATGGCAAGGATCGTGTGGCGCGGGCGCCCTCGCCCGCGAAATCTCCCCACGAAAGCCGCTGATAGCAATCTCTTGTCACTCGCCACAAGAGGTAGCCAAAGCCATTGCAAACCAAGCCACCCTAGCCGTCTTCGCCCCGGTATTCGAAAAAACAAACACCCAACCCACGGGTTTAGAAGCCCTCCGCCAAGCCTGCCACGCAAAAATCCCGGTGCTAGCCCTGGGAGGAGTAACTCTCCAGAACGCCCAGTCCTGCCTGCAAGCCGGCGCAGCCGGCATAGCCGCCATCCGGCTCTTTCAGGAGAATGAAATAGACAAAATCGTCCGCCAGTTGCGCAGCTAGTCATGTCCACAAGACAACGTATAGATATCGGAAAAAAGGCACGGCTTCAGAGTTCCGGAAAATTAAGTTCGAGCAGGTTCGGGAAGGGCACGACTTCAGTCGTGCCGTAATCAGCGGACGCGTTGAGGCTTTAGCCGCTGAGGATAGCTTCGGCTATGCTTCCGAATTCTCCGCTGCCACAATAAAAGGCCACGCTGCAAGCAGCGTGGCCTTCAACAATGCAATCTACTGTGCCGGAGCCGCTGCAGCACTCGGCGTAGTCGGTGCACTAGCCGTCACTTCCGTCGTAGGAGTGATCTTCACCGTAGCCAGGATTTTCTCCAGCCGCTGAAAGACTTCCTTGCTGTCCACGTGCTTTCCGCCTTCGGTCTCGACTCCGGAAGTCGCAACCTTGAGGGCGAACTCATAGCAAGTCCCATTCTCGAACCCGTGATAGTATTTTGCCCTCTCCTCGCGAGCACCTTGACTGGCAAGGGTTTCCGAGGACTGCAGTTCCATGTCGCCGATCATCAGCTTAGAAGCCTGGGCCGTAGCCGGAGCTGTGCCATCGGCAGGTGTCGTAGGCTTAGCTTCCGAGAATTCGCCGCATTGCTCCGCCGTCAGCGCCTTGTTCACGCTAACATCGAAAAATGCGGCCGCCAGATCGCCGTTGGGATACACAGACGTGGGCAGTGTAACCGCTGCGATCGCAACTCCACCCGGCTGCACGAAATTCATCGGAACTGGATCGGACGCGACCAGCTGATTCGCAGCGTCCCCAGTCTCGAGCGAATACTTGCGCGGGTACTGGAACGAAACGCCGGAAGTCTTGTCCGCATAAGTAACGGTCACAGGTGCCTTGCGGACAACTTTCTTATGCACCGGCTTGGCGGGCAGCGCGGTCGCATCCGGCGTTGTCGTAATCGGCGGCATCGGCTGCGTCATTGCCACCTGATTGGTTGACTTTGCGGGTTTAGGTTGGTCGCTGGAACAGCCGACGGCCACGGAACAAACGATCAACAGCCCGGCGAATACCAGCGTGCTGCTGGCTTTGTCGAAATTGGTTTTGCCCCAGGTAACAGATTCCAAAGTTGCCGGGACACTGCGAAATGCCTTACTCCTAACTGACAAGTTGCGAAACAGATTGATACGGTTCATGTTTGGTCACCCCCTGCTGCTAAGCAGCGCAAGTGAGATTGCACGGAGAAGGCCAAGCATTGAGGCGTTGATTTCAAGAGGGTTAGAACAATGCAAAACGCCCGCAATCGTGGCGGCCCAGACACGATGTGGGCCGCCGGACACGAACCAGAGGCGCACACCAAAGCCGCGAAGCGGCGAAAAGAATGCAGCCGCCGTAAGCCGTGGGTGACAAAGATCGAAATAACCAAGCCCGGAGGGGCGAAAGAAGATTGCGCCAGGCTACTCTCGGGCTATTCTTGAGACGTGACAACCGATTCAACGACGCTCTATCGGCCAGTCGGCCAGAAGGAATTCGATCTCGTGCGCGCAAGCCGTTATCGCGAGTTTCCGCCGCGACTGCCCGAGCAACCCTTCTTTTATCCCGTCCTCAATGAGGATTACGCGGCGCAAATTGCACGCGACTGGAATACGAAGGACGAGAGCTCAGGCTTTGCTGGATACGTCCTGCGGTTCAGTGTGCGGAACGAATTTCTTAACCGATACGAGATCCACGCGGTTGGAGGCTCAATTCATCGTGAATATTGGATCCCGGCAGCGGAACTCGCAAATTTGAATGCGAACATCGTGGGCAGCATTGAGCTGATTTCAGAGTTTCGTAGGCCGGAATAAATCGCGACGAGGTTCGTTCGCGGCTCTACGCCGCCGCCACGCGCCGGATCAAATCCTCTTGCTCAGCCCGGCTCAGCCCCAATGGTGAACGCATCCAGCACGCCTAGCGACAACGCATACCGCAGAGCCTCCGACTGCCGCCCGCGCAGATCGCCCTGCCCCAGAATCTTCATCCCAACTACAGCTTTCCCCGCAGCTTTCATCTCGCGCAAGACGCTGACCACGGTCTCTGGCTCAGCATCCATATGCGACCCGATCGGATTGATCCGGGCCAGATCGATTTCCACCCAGGGCGACTTCGCAGCCGCTCGGAGCGCCTCGATGCTGTGGCAGGAACATCCGTGGGCGCGAATAATCCCCTTCTGCTTGGCTTCAGAGAGCACATCCATCACGCCCTTGAACCGCTCAGTCCAATCCGCCTCAGTCACGCAATGCATCAGGCATACGTCGATGTAATCAACTCCCAGTTCGCGCCGGAAGCGGTCAAGATCAGCGCGCGCAGTCGCCGGATCACGCGCCCAAGTCTTACTCAGCACCGTGACTTTATCGCGCGGCACCCGCTTGAGTGCTTCAGCGACATGAGGATGGCTTCCGTAGGAATCGGCCGCGTCAAAAAAGCGCAACCCATGATCGTAGCCATTCAGCAAAAGATCGGAGAGCCCTTTAACGCCGAGGGCAGTCTGATTCGAATGGTGTCCCGAGCCAACCGTGCCCGTCCCCATCGCAAGCCGACTCGTCTTAATACCAGTGCTGCCCAGCGTGACAGTGTCAGAAGCCAAAAATTTCGATAAGGGAGCCTGCTCTGCAAGAGCGGTCAGCAGATTTTTCCGGGCGAGCCAGGCGGCTCCAAATCCAGTAGCGGAACGAATCAGGAATTCGCGGCGATGCATAAGCTCTCCTGCGCGGCGCGATTACCGTATGATACGCCGGCCGCGAACGGGGTTGCAGGGAATGTCTCCCGATTCGTTAGGAAGGAAAAACAGACACAATCTCCAACTGTTTTCGTTTGCTCGCGCTTCTTCGCTTTGCCACTTTCTTCTCCGTGTCTCAGCGCCTCCGTGGTGAAAAGCTTTCTCGCTGCCGCTCATTCAAACTGCTTCCGAAAAGCCGCAAGCTGCTCCTGCATCCCTGCGATCTCCGCCCTGAGCTCCGCTACTTCACTCTCGAGGATGGTGAGGCGATCTTGGCTCTCAGGATTCTCCCTAACTCGCACCGGTTCCCCGGCACCGGCGTTGCCAGATAACAGATGCATAAATCGCGACTCCTTAGTTCCGGGCTGTCGCGGCAGCACCGCAACCAGCGGAGGCTCGCGCTGGCTCAACCGGTCCAGTGCCCCATGCACGTCGTCCAACGCTTCGAATCGATACATGCGCTCCGCTCGTCCTCGCAGCTCACCTGGAGTCTGCGCCCCGCGCAGCAGCAGCACGCACAAGATCGCAGTCTCCCGCCGGTCAAAGTTGAACACTTCCTGCAGCCGGTGCTCATACTTCGTAACCCGGCTGTCCGCCCCGCTGGCCGGTCCCGCCAACCGTTGTCCTTGCAGCGAGTCCAGCGCCCCACGCACCGCCTCTTCGTCGAGCCTCATCACCGGATCGCGGTTGTTCTTCTGGTTGCAAGCGTTCACCAGCGCGTTCAGCGACAAAGGATAGTAATCGGGAGTCGTAATATCCTTCTCTACCAACGCCCCCAACACCCGAACTTCCACATCGCTCAGAAGATTCACGCCGTCACCATCCATCCTTAGAACAACGCCGTCGGACGCCGCACCCAAGGCCTGCCTTTTTCCTTCGATACTTTCTCCATGTCATTTACATAAGCTCCCGTTTGCGTAAGCACGTGGTGCAGATCGTTGCCCACGCTGATAAATGTGAACCCCTTGTCCAGAAACTCGCCAACCCGCGCCGTCCCAAACAGAAATAATCCCAGGACCACTCCATTCTTGTGTGCTTGCTCAATCAGTTTCGCCGTGGCTGCATTCAGCTCGGGCGACGTGTACATCTGAGGAAACTCGTACTTCTCGAACAAGCCCATCGACATACACAAATCGTTCTGCCCCAGGAAAAGAATGTCGACCCCCGGCACGGCCGCAATCTCTGCCATATTCTCGATGCACGAAGCGGTCTCAACCTGCAGCGCCACGATCCCATCCTTGTTAAAGTTCCCGGCGTAGCCTAGCAGCCCAGCCTTGTCCATGCTGCGCTGCGGAAAATAAACCGAGCGCGTCCCCACCGTCGGATACTTCGTGCAACTCACTGCCTGGCGCGCCTCTTCAGCGCTGTTGATGTAAGGAATCAGCACCCCGTCCGCGCCCAGATCGAGCGCCTGCTGAATTCCTGGACGGTCGTTGTAGGCCCCCACCCGCACCAGCGATTTGGCGCCGCCGTTCGCAATCCCGCTCAGCATCGCAGAAAGTTTTTCGTTGTGCATAGGACCATGCTGGGTATCCACCAGCAGCCAGTCGTAGCCGCTGTGAGCCAGTTGTTCGGCAACCGTAGGACTGTGCGAGTTAACGAACAACCCCATCTTTGGAATTCCATCATGCAGTTGTTTCTTGAATTCAGAACCACTCAGTGCAGGTGCTGGCATAAAGACAATTCCTCCCAAAAGCAATTTGAATTGTGTAGTCTATCCCAGCTCGATGCGCGCAACGTGAATGCCAGGCGAATTATTCGTCCCCTGAGGTGACTCCGGGACATGAGTCACATTCAGCCCGTCTCCTCGAAAACTAATTGCGCTGAACTTACCGCTCCCTCACTCCGGTTCTTGATATAGTTCCAACCAGCCTGGAGCCACATCCGGCACAAGGAGCTAAAATGCGGCTGCTATTGAACTGGGTTCTGAGTGCGCTAGCCGTCTGGATCGTAGCGAAGATCGTGCCGGGGATTTCCGTGAGCGGCCCCGTGGCCGCTCTCATCGCAGCCCTGGTGATCGGCTTCATCAACGCGACGTTGGGAGCCCTGCTGAAGATTCTCACCTTCCCGCTGACCCTGCTGACGTTAGGAATCTTCTGGCTCGTGATCAACGCCCTGATGCTCGAACTCGCATCGGCCCTGCTCGCGCCCGGTTTTCAAGTGCGCACCTTCACCGCCGCGTTCCTTGGCGCAATCGTTCTCAGCCTGGTAAACATGCTATTGAAGTGGCTCGTCCGTCCCACGCAAGACCGTGGCTAGCATCAGTGATCCTATCTGCTCATGTGGGGACAGCCACCGTGGCTTCCAGCCGAGCGCAGAGTGGCGCCAGCGCGTGGCGCTTGCTGAGGCGTCGCACCTCACCCCGTCCACTTCGCGCCGCTCTTCAGTATCTGCATGATCTTACCCAGCCGCCGCGCGCGTGTTTCCTCCTGCTTCGCTCCAGCAATCGCAAGCGCCATTTCTTTCTTGTGAGTAAACGAGAGCTTCTCCCAGTTCGTCTGCGCGGCCTTGTTTTTCGCTAGCTCCTTCTTCAAGGCCAGCGGCGCCTCCACCGTGCGTTCCTCTTCGTCCCGCTCCATCACCACGTCCACAGTATCGCCAGGGCGCACTCCCGCACCCTCGCACAGTTTCTTATTCACCGGCATCATGCGGCGCTCACCGCACGGCATCAGCGACGAACGAAACGGATATCCGTTGATCGTCCCCCGTATCGGCACACGCGCCCGCGTCCCAAAAAACTTCGGCACGTCCACCGGCGGAGCGATCGCCGCCACCACCCCTGCCTCCTTCCCGTCGATCCTT
>Ga0210391_10005123_pt1 | contig 10812 bp, 7 predicted proteins | sample IncBWC12OmetaG_FD_160573 | JGI IMG/M metagenome (GOLD analysis project Ga0210391, IMG submission 160573) | Forest soil microbial communities from Barre Woods Harvard Forest LTER site, Petersham, Massachusetts, United States - Inc-BW-C-12-O ...
AACTGGCCCACCCTTCGCTCCGGTCGCTGATAGCAGGTACACATCCAGGCCGGCCATTTCCATGGTTGCGCAGGAGACGCCGAGCACTTCGCCGTCGGCTTGCACAGTTATTGGCGGCTCGTAGACGCGATCGGAAATGGGGCGGCAAACAACACGAACGACGTCGCGATAAATTGCAGATGCATCGTCCGCCTGCTCGCGATCGCGAACACCGCCTCCTCGAAACAGAGCATCGTACGACGCGACGGCGAGGCGCGCACGAGACGCACCGGCTACCGTCGCCAACCGGAGAAAGGGAAAGTTGAGACCGCCACCGGGCCGCCACCGGTTCAACTCCGCTACGCGCACGGCGAGGGCCTCGCAGACGCGTTCGTGGACAACTGAACCACTGGTGGTGGTGATCGCAATGTCGAATGGCCGAACCGGATGGTTGAGCAGCAACTTCGCGCCAGCCACAAAATAGGCGGCCCTGCCGGTCGTATCCTTCCCCGAACGTCGCGCTTCCGACATCAGAGCGGCATGAACACCCATCCCGGCTGCCATGGCAAACAACCAGCTTTGCTCACAGCAGGTGATCTTTCCCAGTGGAACCCGGATGGGATGGCTGCTGAGGATGCTGCGCACCGCGTCCACAGGATCCCGGGGAAGGTGGAGGTTTTGCGCCATCACATTGCCAGTTCCGAAAGGAATGATGCCCAGAGGAACTGTGGATCCGGCGAGTCCCTGGATAACGTCAAAGATGGTGCCATCACCGCCGCAGACAAGCATGGCGTCGTAACCCTGGTTTGCTGCTCGCCTGGCTTTTGCTCCGGCTGCGCGGTTTTCCCCTGTCTCCAGAATGTCGATTGCAGCACCCGACTTGCGAAGAACCTTGAGCACACCGGCGATATCTCTGCGCCGTGCACGTGTTCGCTGGAGTACGGGATTAACAAAGAGCAGGATCTTCTTCATGGCGCGTTAGAGTTGCGCCGGTTTTTCCCAATCGGAGAACACGATCTCTTCTAAAGGCTTCCGTTGGCGCGGAGTTACTTCAATCTTGAGCAGGTGCTCGGGCAAAGTGGACGGTTCGCCAAAGTATCCGATCGCGATAACGGCGCCAATCTCATAGTCGGAAGGAATGGCAAACGAAGCCCGCACCTGATCACTGTCAAAACCCGCCATGGAATGCGTGTGCAACCCGCTCGCCGTCGCTTGCAACGACAGAGTCGCTGTAGCCGCGCCGGTGTCGTGCAAGGCAGTGCGGTTGGGATTGCCTTTTGCAGTGAAGGTCTTCTTAGCCACGGAGAGGATCAGAACCGGCGCGCTTTTGGCCCATGACTGGTTGCCCGGCACCAGCGAATTGAAGATTTTTTGGTAAGTCTCATCACCACGCCGGCCGACCAGGAACCGCCACGGTTGCTCGTTGGACGAAGACGCAGCCCAGCGTGCAGCCTCAAAGATCGACTTAAGTGTCTCTGAGGAGACTTCCTTGTCGGCAAAGGCGCGGGGGCTCCAGCGGCGACGAATCGTCTCATGCACGCCAGGCACAGCGGGGGCATGCTTCAGTTTATCGATAGCTTCGGGCGAGGTCTCGGGCAAGGGGTCACTCCTGCAAGAAGGTAAGGGGCCAGTTTGTTAGATAAAGAGAGAAAAGGAACGTCGCAACGAAAATCGCCTGCTCTCCCACGAGAGCAGGCGTGTCATCTATTCGTGCTATTCCATCCGCGTTTCTTATTCGCGGACGCCTTCTACGAAGGCCTTCAGCTTGCGTGAGCGCGAAGGATGCCGCAACTTACGCAGCGCCTTGGCTTCGATTTGCCGGATCCGCTCGCGCGTGACCTGGAAGCTCTGGCCCACTTCTTCCAGGGTATGCTCGGAACCATCTTCGAGACCGAAACGCATCTTGATCACACGCTCCTCGCGCGGGGTCAAGGTACGCAGCACCTGCGAGGTATATTCCTTCAGGTTCACGCTGATCACAGCTTCGGAAGGCGAAACCGCCTGGCGATCTTCGATGAAGTCGCCAAGGTGAGAATCTTCTTCCTCGCCAATCGGAGTTTCGAGCGAGATAGGTTCCTGTGCGATCTTCAGCACCTTGCGGACCTTGGCTACCGGGATATCCATCCGGCGCGCGATCTCTTCGGAAGTGGGTTCGCGTCCCAGCTCCTGCACCAACTGCCGCGAAGTACGAATCAGCTTGTTGATGGTTTCGATCATGTGCACCGGGATACGGATGGTCCGGGCCTGATCGGCAATGGCACGCGTAATCGCCTGGCGAATCCACCAGGTTGCGTAGGTGGAGAACTTGTAACCACGACGGTATTCGAACTTATCGACCGCCTTCATCAAACCGATGTTGCCTTCCTGGATCAGATCGAGGAATTGCAAACCGCGGTTGGTGTACTTCTTGGCAATCGAAACCACGAGTCGCAGGTTAGCCTCGATCAGCTCGCGCTTGGCCTGCTCGGCGTCCATATCGCCCTGGATCATCTCGCGCTGGGTGCGCTTGAGCTCGGCGATGGAAACGCCGGCCTCCTGCTCCAGTTTTTCGAGATCGGTTTTGCAATTCTTCTGCTGCCGGCGATACTCCTTACGCAGCTCTTCGCTCTTGGACTGATCGTGTTTCTGTTCGAGCGACTTGACCTGCCGCTCGAGCATGCGCATGGCGTCGACGGTCTTATTGACCTTGTCCAACAGGCGCTTGCGTTCCGCGTTGGTGTACTTCAGTTCACGAACGATGCGCGAGACTTCAACCCGTTCGCGGTTCATCATCCAGCGCGTTTTGCGATGTTCCTTAGCTTTCGCCTTAGGGTTGATCGTCTCCAGCTTTTCGAACAGCAGAGACGCTTTCTTCTGGTGCTTGAGCAGAGTATCGACGCGGCCGATCGTCACCCGGATGCGCGCCTGCAAAATCTCTTCCGTGATCTCTTCTTCGTCGAAGATCACAACTTCTTTGATATTGCGAACGCCACGCTTGAGGTCCTCGCCTAAGGCGACGATCTCGCGAATGACGATGGGCGAACGGGAGATAGCCTTGAGAACCCGCAATTGCCCACGCTCAATGCGTTTGGCAATCTCAACTTCGCCTTCTCTGGTCAGTAGTGGTACAGTTCCCATTTCGCGCAGGTACATGCGAACGGGGTCATTAGTTTTCTCGAGTGTGCCCGGTGTAAGGTCGAGTTCGACGTCCTCGCCCTCCTCACCCTCGCTCTCGAACTTATCTGCGCCAAACTTAGGGCCGCCCTCGAGCACATCAATGCCCTGGGTCCCGATGGTGGTCAGCAGATCGTCGAGATCGTCCGGTGAATGCAGGTCGCCAGGAATCAGGTCATTGACCTCGTTGTAGGTCAAGTAACCCTTTTCCTTACCAGCATCAATCAGTTTCTGAATATCTTCTTCGTACTTGTCTTCGATAGCCAAGCAAATCCTATCCCGTGCCTTATTTTTCGGATCGGTCCGTGCTCAGAAAGGACAGGGTGCTATGCGAGCCGCTAAGGGCATATTCCGGACGGTTAATAAACCGTTTGGGCAAGTAGACGCACGTCCTTCAAAGAGTTATAGAATATCATGGTTTGGAGTGTGTCCCGCTGGGTCGCTCCCAGAACGATAACTCCTTCCCACGGCCTTTCCGTATCGGCCATTTCTGAGCGGAAGCCTCTGAGTTAGATGTAAAAACGGGCAAACGGTTTCATTGCCCAGCTCCCTCCTTCGCTGTAGAGAACATTCCCAGGATGGGGCATCCACACAGAGATCTCCACTTCGCTTCCAAGTCAATTAGTCCGCCGGCATTGGTGGCCGGGATAAAGTTCGAAGCGTGCGCACACCAGGGTGCTTTTTATGCTCATTATGCTTTTTAAGGGGGTCAATGCTTCGAAATGGCGTCGACTTCCCGCATTTCGCGGTCAACCTTGAGCTTTTCGGCCATGAAAACCGCGAGTTGTGCCAAATCGCCACGCCGTTCGGCTTCGGCGATGTCCGCGCGCACCCGGCGCTGTAACGCTTCGAGCCGGCGGTACTTCAACGACTCAAGCGCAGCCTCTACCTCCTGCAGTTCCACCTCGCCAGACTCCTTAAGCAAGGCCTGCGCCAGCACCGTCCGCTGACGGGGATCGGAGACTGCGGCCAAAGGCTCGAGCGCCCCCCGGTCGCGCAATGCCAGCAGCGTTGGGGTCACGCCAAGCCCCTCGAAAAATTGTGGCTGGTCCCGCAAGGCCTGGGAAACACTGGAGAAGACGCGGGTTCCGGCCGGGGAAGCTGCCGCCCGTAAGAGCACCCGCTCGGCTTCGTTCAGGGTATCTACGCCGGATGAGTGGACCTCATCCCGGCGTTTGCGCACTGCCTGGCGCAGTTCTTCTCTCACCAAAGCCGAGTCAATTCCCAGCTTCTGTGCCGCGTCGGTAGCGAACTCGTCGCGCACGATGCTGTTCGGCATGCGGCGGATATGAGGCAGCAGGTAGTTGAGCGCCTTGCTCTTGCCCTCAGCTGTCCGGGATGGGAAAAGCTGCATCGCGCGGTCGATCAGGTAATCGGAATGACGCCTGGCACCTTTGACCGCGACCGCATACTCCTGAATGCCGCGTTCGCGGATAAAGCGGTCGGGGTCCAAGCCGGCTTCGAGGGTAACTACCTTGACCTCAAAACCCTCTTCCGTTAGCAGGGCAATCGACTTTTCGGCCGCAGTAACGCCCGCGGTATCAGGATCAAAATTAATGAAAAGCCGCTTGGTGTAGCGGCCCAGTAACCTGACCTGCATCTCGGTAAACGCGGTTCCACTGGTGGCCAGCACGTTCTGGATTCCCGCCATGTAAGCAGTGATGCAGTCCATCTGCCCTTCCACCAGCAGGGCAAAGTCCTGCTGCCGGATAGCCTGCCTGGCTTTATCAAGATTGAAAAGGACGTGTCCTTTGGAATAAAGAGGCGTTTCCGGGGAATTCATATATTTCGGCCCGGATTTTTCCTCGTTGTCGAGCGCCCGCGCGGTAAAGGCAATCACCCGCCCGGACTCGTTGTGAATGGGAAACGTGATCCGCTTGCGAAAGCGAGCATAAAGCGGGCCAGCCGATCCATCCGCCTGCTCTTTGGAAGACAGCAGACCGGAGAGGCGGAGCAGCTCAGGGGACGCCGCACCCCGCAAGCGGTCGCGCAGGGCGTTAAATGAGTCCGGAGCATAGCCGATACGGAACTTAGCGATCGCCTCGGCCGTCAGCCCACGGCCGGTAAGGTATTCGCGCGCCCGGGCACCCTCGGCCGAGCGCAGCTGCTCCTCGAACCAGGCCGTCGCCAACTCATGCAGCTCGAGTAATTTACCGCGCTGGCGGTTTTCCTCCGCCTCCTCCTCTGAGGCAAATTCGCGCTTGGGAAGGGGAATGCCGCATTTCCGGGCAACCACTTTTACTGCTTCGGCGAAGCCGACTTGCTCCTTCTTCTGCACGAAGGAGAAGACATCTCCCGACTCATGGCAGCCGTAACAATAGTAGAACTGGCGCACTGCGTGCACGGAAAACGAAGCGGTCTTTTCGCCGTGAAAAGGGCACAGGCCGGTGTAGTTCTGGCCTCCTGATTTTTTCAGCGTGATGTATTCGCCGATGATGCGGACAATGTCCGCCTGTTGCTTTACGAGTTGGGGAAAGTCTGACACTACGTCTCATTGTCGTACATCGAGAGCGCTGGAAAAGGAACCCGTTGTGTGGAAGGCCGACAGCAGGTCCGCCGGTTGTTTTCCCTGCTTGCGCAGGGTGTGCAGGCTCAGCGCGTCATGCCGTTTGGCGAGACGCTGCCCTTGCTCGTCGCGCAGCAACTCGCAGTGATACCAGGCGGGCGACGTAACACCCAGCGCTCGCGCCAGCAGAATCTGCCGCGCGGTTGACTTGAGCAGGTCGGCGCCGCGGACTACCTCGGTGATACGCATCGCGGCATCGTCCACTACTACGGCTAGCTGATAGGAGGGAAGATCGTCCCGGCGCCATACCAGGAAGTCGCCAAAATCCTGGCCCGCCACGAAGCGCTGGGGACCGAAGTGCAGATCCTCGAATTCGATTGCCTTGCCGTCAGGAACACGAAAGCGCCAGTTTGCGCGCGTTTCTTCTGTTACCTGGGCGGTGGCGACGGGGCGGCAGGTTCCGGGATAGATTCCTTCGTCGTCGTGCGGAGCCTGCATGGCCAGCGCAAGGTCCTTGCGCGAGCAGCGGCAGGGATAGATCCACCCCCCGGCCAGTAACCGGCGCCAGGCTTCGCGGTAGAAATGGTGCCGCTGGCTTTGAGTGTACGGCGCGAAAGGACCACCGATGTCGGGTCCCTCCTGCCAGGTAAGGCCAAGCCATCGCAGGTCTTCCATCATGGCTTGGCGGAAGTGGGGCTGTGATCGGGCAGGGTCAAGATCCTCGTCGCGCAGGACCAGTATGCCGCCAGCGGCCATGGCACGCTGCTGGGCAATCCAAAACGTCTGCGCGTGGCCCAGGTGCAGGTATCCGGTGGGAGACGGGGCCACCCTACCGCGATATTGGCTACTCAAAACAGATCCGGAATGCTGGAAAAGGCGATGCGGGTGGGAGCCGCGGCCCCCGCCAACAGCATGCTGGCGAAGCATAAAGTATTAGTGCCGTATTTGTAGTTGACCTGGTCCATGGTAGTGGACAGCCGCGTTCGCTTGCCCTCTTCTTCGAGCCCGGAAAAGAGGCTGAGGGTATGAAGATGGTCGGGAACCAGGTTACCCAGCGAGACGCCGACAAAGAACGGCTTCTTTTGGGCTTTGCCGGCCGGGCTTTGACTCCACAAGCGCTGTAGGCCCTCGACCAGGGTCTGGTTGTCCTGGCATTCGAGCAGGGGGCAGCTTTGCGTCCAGGGCTGCTGCTGAATGCCGGAGGAGTGCCTGGATTTGGCCGCCGCGCTGCCCACCGCAAAGCGAATGGTCAAGGTCATGTGCGATGCCCAAAGACGGCCTTTGCGCAGCCGCATGGCAGCTTTGTGGAGCAGCTTGTTGGCTACCGCGTAGGCGCCCTCCGGGGTACGTAATTCCGGCGACAAAACGTGGGAATGCCCAATGGATTTCGCATGCTCTAACTCGAGGTCGCCAAAGTCTTCGCCGCGCAGCCAGTGCCATAGCTTTTCCCCGCCGATTCCACCCCAGGCCGAATGCAGTTGCTCCCGGTCGAGCGCCAGCAGCTGTGACATGGATTTGATTCCGCCCTGCTGCAGGCGCTTCTCCATCCGTGCTCCCACGCCCGGCAGGTCGCGGGGCGTCAAGGCGGCCAAGGCGTCATGCAGCAGGTCGGGGGTCAGGGCCACCAGGCCATCCGGCTTTTCCATATCCGAGGCGACCTTGGATAGATAGCGGTTGGTGGCCAGGCCTACGGAGCAGCGAAGGGTGGCTCCGGCCTTACGGCGAACCGCGGCTTTGACCTCCCGCGCCAGCTCGAGCGCGGCCAGGAGAGGCTGCTCCCTGCCCAGTAGCCGGCAAGCCATTTCATCGATGGACATGACTGAGGTGACTGGCAGGCAAGATTCGACCGCTTCCACCACCCGATGGTGGTAGTCCACGTAAAGTTCATGGCGGGCTTCTACCAGAACGATGCCGGGGCAGAGCTGTTTAGCCTCGCCTACCTGAGTTCCGGTGCGCACCCCGTATTTCTTGGCCTCGTAACTGGCGGCAATACAACAGGTAGTGTCCGCCAGGAGGGGCACGACAGCCATAGGCCTGTCCCGTAGCTCCGGCCGCAGCTCCTGCTCCACCGACGCGAAGTAGGAATTAAGGTCCAAAAAGAGCCATTTCAGGCGAGGATCCCCAATTCGGAACGTATTGGCTGGCGCGTTGGTCACGTTGCACTGGTTTTGCACATATCGGATTTGTTATTGCGGTGCTAAGCTGTGTGCCATCGGTACTTTTTGACCTGGACGTACCCGGTTTCCATAGGAAAGCTACCGGTAAAAATATTTTGTATCCTGGAAAACCATCCCCGGGGATTTGGGTTTCATAAAGCGTGGAGTACCACAATGCACTCGCTACATTTTCACACCCTCGCACGCTGGTTCTACGAGTTTGAGTCGTATGGGCCGGCGATTCTGGTAACCATCGGCGCCGCACTGCTCATGGCCTGTGGAATCGGTGCGACATGTTCGCCATGTAAGGAAAAAGACGAAGTCTTTCACCGCCAGGTGTTTTAAAAGGCTTTCGAGTTCGCGCTCTGCCGCACTACTCCCGTTCGGCCCTGCCTTTTTGTGCTTAAAAAGCTTCGTCGAGAAACATCTCCAGGACAGGGCATCCACACAGAGATCTCTCCACTACGCTTCGCTCCGGTCGAGATGACAAAGGGGAGGGCGGTGCTTTCCAGAAAAAGTAGTTGCTGAATAGAGGCCGTTTTTCATCAGCATGAATGGGCCCTAAGCCCTATGAGTCCTTCGGTCCATCACCGCCCTCCCCTTTTGTCATTCTCGACCGGAGCGAACCCGGATTTCCTACTTCGCGCTGCTAGGGGCGACCACATGTGCGGCTCTCCGTGAAGAGAGCCGCATGGAGACCATCAAAGCCACGAGTCGCCATAGGAAATCCGGGGGAGCGCAGTGGAGAGATCTCTGTGTGGATGCTCTGTCGTGGGAAACCCCTATACAGACGCTTTTAGTTGTGGCTTGCCCTTGGCTCCTATTTCTGCGTAGCCCATCGGGTGATGATGATCGTGGGTGAACAGAACCAGCCACTGCTCCGGGACCGCGCGACTAAGGAATCGCTTCCTTTGTTCAATACAGGTGAGCGGGTAGAGGTCATAACCCATCACCCAGGTCACGTCGAGATGCGCGGCAGTCGGGATCAGGTCGGAGATATAACAAGCACGGCGCCCACCCGAATCGAGCATCACCGCCATCATCTGCGCAGTGTGCCCAGGGAAAACTTCAACGGAAATGCCGGGAACAATTTCCATTTGCCCGCTCGGAGGCTCAATCAGCGTCATCTGTCCATCTGCAATCAGTGGATCGTAATTGTCACTGATGTAACTCACGGCATCGCGCTCAAACTGCAGATGGCCGTGCTCCACCTCTCCGCGATGGACGAAATAACGGGCGTTGGGAAACGTCGGAACAATGCTGCCATCTTCTCTCCGGGTGGTGTTCCAGCCGCAATGATCGAAGTGCAGATGGGTGTTGATGACAACGTCTACTTCCTCGATTCTGATTCCGGCCGCGCGAAAGCTCTCCATCAACAGCTGCCTGGAATCGAAGATGCTCCGCTGTTTTTCAGACAATTTGTTGCCAATGCCAGTCTCAATGACGACTGTGTGTTTGCCGGTGCGGACGACAACCGTGTTGGTGCCCAACAGAATCTGGTTCCGCTCATTGGCGGGGATGCGCTTCTCCCACAAAGGCTTGGGGACAACGCCGAACATGGCTCCCCCATCGAGCAGATAGGTGCCGTCGGTCAGGATGGTTAGTTCGAAGTCGCCCAGCATGCTTCGACCGCGCACCAGATCATCTGCAGCGTGAGTCACGGATAGTCTCCTTGAGGAAGATCAAGTGGGGGGTAAGAGATACGTCTCAAAATGGGAAAGGATGCGGCCAAAGAGGTGAGTTCTGGCCTCCGCGCCATCGATGCTGTGGGTCTTTCGCGGGTAAACCTGGAAGTCATAAGGCAGATCTGCGTCGATCAGTTGCTGGATAAATTGGATGGAGTTCGCAAAATGCACGTTGTCATCGCCTGTGCCGTGTACCAGAAGCAGATGACCCTTGAGATTGGCAACACTGTTCACGACGGAATCGTCGCGATAAACGTCGACATTCCCGGTCGGGAGCCCGAGGTAGCGCTCGGTATAAATGGAGTCATAATTTTGCCAGTCAGTCACCGGGGCTACGGCAACCCCGGCGCGAAAGCGATCACTGTGGGTCAGGGTGTACAAGGTGAAGGTGCCTCCCCAACTCCATCCCCACCATCCGAGACGTTTGGAGTCCAGTTGCGGATAAGCGCGTAGCGTCTGATCAAGCGCCGCGATCTGATCCCCTAGCTGCACCGGTCCAAAGTCGAGATAGGCCGCCTGGGCGAAATCCCGGCCCCGGCCTCCCATGCCGCGGTTGTCCACGTGCAACACCGCGAATCCACTCTGCACCAGCACCTGGTCGAAAAGACGCTCGCGGGGCGACCATTTCCCCGACACTACCTGGGCGTGCGGTCCGCCGTAGGGATTCACTATTAAGGGGACGCTGGCCGCCGATGTTTTGCCCGGAGGCAGCACCAACTGGGCATAGAGAGTTGTGCTGCCGTCGGCGGCCTTCCATTGCAAGGGTATGGGCTCGGTGAGCGCTGCATCCAGGGCGGGCGCCTTCCAAACCGTTTGGCACTCCGTCTGGTGCCGGCACAAGTCCACCACTGGCGGGATGGTGACCGAGGAAACGACGTCGGCAAAAAAGTTGGTGTTGGGAGAGAAGACCGGTTCGTGCCATTCTCCCGAGCGGCTCACCTGGTGTTTGCCTTCTCCGTCCAGACCGACGGTCCAGATTTGCTGTTGCCGCGGATCCCCTTGGTTGGAGAGATAGTAGACGCGGTGCGCGACCTGATCCACGCCCGCAACATCTCCTACCTCCCAATCGCCGCTGGTTAATTGCTTCACAAGCGTGGCTTCGCTACTCAAGGGATTGGCTCCATCAAAGCCATAGAGGTAGAGATGGTTGTGCCCATCCCGCCAGCTGGTGAGCAGGAAGTTGGAGCCGAAGAAGGTCAATTCGTAGGACTCGTCCAGGAATTTTTCGTCGGTCCTGGTGAGTACCGGCTTCACTTCACCGCTGGAGATATCGGCGAAATACAAAACCAATTTTTTGTGGTCGCGGGTGAGCGTTTCGATCCACAGGGTCTTT
>Ga0210391_10005124_pt1 | contig 10812 bp, 8 predicted proteins | sample IncBWC12OmetaG_FD_160573 | JGI IMG/M metagenome (GOLD analysis project Ga0210391, IMG submission 160573) | Forest soil microbial communities from Barre Woods Harvard Forest LTER site, Petersham, Massachusetts, United States - Inc-BW-C-12-O ...
GCTGAACCGGATCGGCTCGCACCTGACCGCAGTCGGGACGATGGGCCTGGAGCTGGGCGCGACGACGGTATTCATCTACGGCATGCGGGAGCGGGAAAAGACGCTCGACATCTTGGAGCTCATCACGGGGCTGCGGATGAACCACGGCTTCATCCGGCCAGGTGGCGTCGCACAGGACCTGCCGGCCGGCGCGCTGGAGCGCCTGCGCGAGTACGTGCGCATCATGCCGGGCCTGCTCGGCGAGATCCGGGCGCTCTTCGACGCCGCCCCCGCGTTTTTGGCCAGGACCAGGAACATTGCCTATCTCGACGTGACCGGCTGCATATCGCTAGGCGTCACCGGCCCCATCCTGCGTGCCGCGGGGCTGCCCTGGGACCTGCGCAAGAGCCAGCCGTATTGCGGCTATGAGACCTACGACTTCGACGTGCCGGTCCGGACCAGCGCCGACGCCTTCGGCCGGTACCAGGTGCGGATGGACGAGCTTGACCAGTCGCTGCGGATCATCGGCCAGTGCGTAGACCGCCTAGCAGAGTCGGCTGGGCAGCCGGTGATGATCGGCGATGCCAAAATCGGCTGGCCAGCGAAACTGGCCCTCGGCCCGGACGGCCTGGGCAACTCGCCCGACCACATCGCGCACATCATGAGCCAGTCGATGGAAGCCCTGATCCACCACTTCAAGCTGGTCACCGAGGGCTTCCGGGTACCTGCCGGTCAGGTGTACGCGGCTGTGGAGTCGCCGCGCGGCGAACTCGGCTGCCACGCCGTCAGCGACGGCGGCACGCGGCCGTACCGGGTGCACTTCCGGGATCCATCCTTCACCAACCTTCAGTCGGTTTCGGTGATGTGCGAGGGCGGCATGATCGCCGACGTCATCGCTGCGGTCGCGAGCATCGATCCCGTGTTGGGAGGCGTGGACAGGTAATGGCGCTCAGCGACGAGGCGCGGGCCAGGCTTGCACCGCAAGCCGCCGAGATCATCGAGCGATACCCGAAGACACGCTCGGCCCTGCTGCCGCTGCTGCACCTGGTGCAGTCCGAGGAGGGCTACGTGTCGCAGGACGGCATTGAGTACTGTGCCGACCAGCTCGGCCTGACCGAGGCAGACGTCACCGGCGTGGTGTCGTTCTACACGATGTACAAGCGCAAGCCGATCGGCGAGTACCACGTCGGTGTCTGCACGACCGCGTTGTGCGGCGTCATGGGCGGCGACGCGATCCTGGCGGACCTCAAAGACCACCTGGGCGTCGGCCTCGACGAGGTCACGCCGGACGGCAAGGTCAGCTACGAGCACGTGGAGTGCAATGCGGCCTGCGACTACGCGCCGGTGGTGATGGTCAACTGGGAGTTCTTCGACGACATGACACCGCAGTCGGCGCGCGATCTGGTCGACGGACTGCGGGCAGGCGCGGAGGTCAAGCCCACGCGCGGCGCGCCGCGGCTGTGCACCTGGAAGCAGGCGTCGAAGATCCTGGCCGGTTTCCCCGATGGTCAGGCGGCCGAAGGGCACACCGCCGGACCCGCGACGCTGGCGGGCCTGCGCATCGCCAAGGAGCAGGGCTGGACGCCCGACGGTGCACGTACTGACGACGGTGCAAGTACCGGTGCTGGAGGCAAGCAGTAGTGTCGACGATCCTCATCCCCGAGCTCAGCGCTTTCTGGGACGACCCCGACTCCTTTACCCTGGCCGGCTACAAGCGCCACGGCGGATACCAGGCCCTGCCTAAGGCCCTGGCGATGCAGCCTGATCAGGTGATCCAGACCCTCAAGGACTCGGCTCTGCGCGGACGCGGCGGGGCCGGTTTTCCGACCGGGATGAAGTGGGGCTTCATCCCGCAGGGCGACGGCAAGCCGCACTACCTCGTCGTCAACGCGGATGAGTCAGAGCCTGGCGCCTGCAAGGACATGCCGACGCTGCTGAACAACCCGCACGCACTGATCGAGGGCGCCATCATCGCCTGCTACGCGATCAGGGCCGAGCGGGCGTTCATCTACGTGCGGGGCGAGGTACTCCACGTGGTGAGGCGGCTCCAGTACGCCGTGGCCGAGGCGCAGGAGGCCGGCTATCTGGGTGCGAACATCCTCGGCTCGGGCCTGAACCTGGACGTGGTGGTGCACGCGGGCGCCGGGGCTTATATCTGCGGCGAGGAGACGGCGCTGCTCGATTCGCTGGAGGGGTTCCGCGGCCAGCCCAGGCTCAAGCCGCCCTTCCCGGCGGTGGCCGGCCTGTACGCCTGCCCGACCGTCGTCAACAACGTCGAGTCGATCGCCTCCGTGCCGTACATCCTTCAGTACGGTGCCGCGGACTTCGCCCGCTTCGGCACCGAGAAGTCGAAGGGCTTCGGGCTGTTCTCGCTGTCCGGTCATGTCACGACTCCAGGCCAGTACGAGGCGCCGCTCGGCACCACGCTGCGCGAGCTGCTTGACCTGGCGGGCGGTATCAGGGCGGGGCACCGGCTGAAGTTCTGGACCCCTGGCGGCTCGTCCACGCCCCTGTTCACCGAGCAGCAGCTGGACGTGCCGCTGGATTACGAGTCAGTGGCCGCCGCCGGGTCGATGCTCGGAACGCGCTCGATCCAGCTGTTCGACGAGACCACCTGCGTGGTCCGGGTCACGCTCCGCTGGGTCGAGTTCTACGAGCACGAGTCGTGCGGCAAGTGCACCCCGTGCCGTGAGGGCAGCTACTGGGTGGTCCAGCTGCTGCAGGAGCTTGAGGCTGGCCAGGGCAGCGACGCCGACCTGGACAAGCTGCTCGACATCTGCGACAACATCACCGGCCGCTCGTTCTGTGCGCTGGGCGACTCGATCCAGGCGCCGGTCACCTCGTCGATCAAGTACTTCCGCGACGAGTACATCGAGCACCAGCGCCTCGGCGGCTGTCCGTTCGACCCGGCCGCCTCGACCCTCTTTGCCTTGGAGTCGGCCCGATGACAGTGCAGCCCGCGACCGGCCCTGCCGACGGCGTCAAGGTCACCATCGACGGATTCGAGATCACCGTGCCGAAGGGCACACTGATCATCCGGGCCGCCGAGCAGCTCGGCATCCAGATCCCGAGGTTCTGCGACCACCCGCTGCTTGCTCCGATCGGCGCCTGCCGGCAGTGCCTGGTGCAGGTCGAGGGTCAGCCCAAGCCGCCGGCCTCCTGTACCACCACGGTGACCGACGGCATGGTGGTCAGGACCCAGCTGACTTCGCCGGTTGCGGAGAAGGCGCAGCGCGGCATGATGGAACTGCTGCTGGTCAACCACCCGCTCGACTGCCCGATGTGCGACAAGGGCGGGGAGTGCCCGCTTCAGAATCAGGCGATGTCCACTGGCCAGGGCGAGACCAGGTTCTTCGGCGCCAAGCGTACGTTCCCCAAGCCCATCGCCCTGTCCGCCAATGTGCTGCTGGACCGCGAGCGGTGCATACAGTGCGCCAGGTGCACGAGGTTCGCCGACGAGATTGCCGGCGACCCGCTCATCGAGCTGCTCGACCGCGGACCGCAGGAGCAGGTCGGCGTCGCCGAGGGCGTGCCGTTTGACTCCTACTTCGCCGGTAACACCGTGCAGATCTGCCCCGTCGGCGCGCTGACCGGGGCGTCCTACCGGTTCCGGGCCCGGCCCTTCGACCTGGTGTCCACCCCGAGCGTGTGCGAGCACTGCGCGGCGGGCTGCCGCCAGCGCACCGACCACCGCCGTGGCGTCGTGACCAGGCGCCTGGCCGGCAATGAGCCCGCGGTCAACGAGGAATGGAACTGCGACAAGGGCCGCTGGGCTTTTACCTACGCAACCCAGCCCGACCGGCTGGTCAGCCCGCTGGTCCGCGATGAGCGCGGTGTCCTCCAGCCGGCCTCGTGGCCGGAGGCCCTTGCAGTTGCGGCGCGCGGTCTGCTGGCGGCGCGCGGCCGGGCCGGCGTGCTGCCAGGCGGCCGGCTGACGCTCGAGGACGCCTACGCCTACGCCAAGTTCGCGCGGGTCGCGCTGGCCACTAACGACATCGACATGCGGGCCAGGCCGCACTCGGCCGAGGAGCTTCAGTTCCTCGCCGATCACGTCGCAGGGCGGGTGAACCTGACCTACGCCGAGCTCGAGCAGGCCCCGGCGGTGCTGCTGGCTGGCTTCGAGCCCGAGGACGAGTGCCCCATCGTCTTCCTCCGGCTGCGTAAGGCGGTCCGGCACCGCGGCATGGCGGTGTACTCGCTCGCGGCCCTCGCCAGCCTCGGCCTGACCAAGCTCTCCGGCACCCTGCTGCCGACGGTGCCGGGAGCCGAGGCGGCTGCTCTCACCGCCCTCGCGGACACAGAACCAGGAGCCGCCGACGTCGCGGCCGCGCTGCGCAAGCCAGGGGCAGTGATCCTGGTCGGCGAGCGGCTGGCCGAGGTGCCCGGCGCACTGTCCGCAGCCGTCCGGCTCGCCGAGCGGACCGGTGCCCGGCTCGCCTGGATTCCCCGCCGGGCCGGCGAGCGCGGCGCGATCGAGGCCGGTGCGCTGCCGAACCTGCTGCCAGGCGCCCGCCGTCTCGGCACGGCCGAGGCCGGCGGCGAGATCGCGCGGGCCTGGGGCGTCGCCTCGGTGCCGAGCTACCCTGGCCTCAGCACGACTGAGATACTCGCGGCCGCTGGCCGCGGCGACATCCAGGCGCTGCTCATTGCCGGCGTCGACCCTCGTGACCTGCCCGATCCGGCAGCCGCGCTGGCCGCCATCGAGACCGCTGGCTTCGTGGTGAGTCTGGAGCTGCGGGTCAGCACGGTCACTGACCGGGCCGATGTGGTCTTCCCCGTCGCAGCAGTGGCCGAGAAACAGGGCACCTTCGTGAACTGGGAGGGCCGGCCAGGTTCGTTCACCGCCGCGCTGCCGGTCCCGTCGCTCCGCACCGACCTCGAGGTGCTGGCCGCGCTTGCCGACGAGATGGACGTGCACCTCGGCCTGCCCGACGCGGCCGCGGCCCGTCGCGAACTCACCATGCTGACGCAGTCGCCCGCCCTGTCACCCACACTCGGCCAGCCCACCCCTGGCCGGTACAGCCTGCAGGCCGCCGACCAGGCGCCTCACGGTCAGATCAGCCAGCTGGGGCTTGAGCATCCGGGGCCGGGGCACGCCCTGCTGGCCACCTGGCATAATCTCCTCGACGTCGGCAGGCTGCAGGACGGCGAGCCGAATCTCGCCGGCACTGCGCGCGCCGCCGTTGCGCGGATGTCCGCCGCCACCGCGGCGGAAGCCGGCACAGCCGATGGCGGCAAGGTCACCGTGGCAACCCGTCACGGCGCAATAACTGTTCCCGTGGAGATCGCAGATATGCCTGACCGCGTCGTCTGGCTCCCGGCCAACTCGGCCGGAAGTCAAGTCCGGTCGGCGCTGCGGGCAGGCCATGGCTCGGTCGTCTCGATCAGCAGCGGGGAACCTGTGAGGAGCGCGGAATGACTGGCATAGCTGCCGCGACGCCAGCCAGCAACGTTCCGACACTGGCCAGCTTCGGGCATGACCCGTGGTGGATCGTTGTCATCAAGGTCCTCATCGTCTTCCTGTTCCTCCTGCTTGGCACGCTGATCGCGATCTGGGCCGAGCGCCGCATCATCGGCCGGATGCAGCAGCGTCCCGGACCCAACCGGGAGGGGAAGTTCGGCCTGCTGCAGTCGCTCATGGACGGTGTCAAGCTCGCGCTGATGGAAGACATCGTGCCGCGCGGCGTGGACAGGCTGCTGTTCGTGATCGCCCCGGCGATATCGGTGATCCCGGCGTTCATCAGCTTCGCGATCATCCCGTGGGGGCCGATCGTCTCGATTGGCGGCCACCGGACGCCGCTCCAGCTCACCGACCTGCCAGTCGCGGTACTGCTGGTGCTGGCGATGAGCTCGCTGGGCGTGTACGGCATCGTGCTCGCCGGATGGTCTTCTCAGTCGCCGTACTCGCTGCTCGGCGGGCTTCGGTCGTCCGCGCAGGTGATCAGCTACGAGATCGCCATGAGCCTGTCGTTCGTGCCGGTCTTCCTCTACGCGGGCTCGCTGTCGACGTCGGACATCGTCTCAAGCCAGATCCACGGCGCGGCCTTCAACTTCTTCGGCTACATCTGGCACTGGCCATCCTGGTACGCGGTCTTGCTGCTGCCATCCTTCGTGATCTACCTCATCACCATGGTCGGGGAGACCAACCGGCTGCCGTTCGACCTGCCCGAGGGCGAGGGCGAACTGGTGGGCGGCTACCACACCGAGTACTCCTCGCTGAAGTTCGCGATGATCCAGCTCGCCGAGTACTGCGCCGTGATCACCGTCTCCGCGCTCGCGACCACGCTCTTCCTCGGCGGCTGGCGGGCACCGTGGCCGATCAGCGTGTGGTCGGGCGCGGACAGCGGCTGGTGGCCAGTGCTGTGGTTCCTGGGCAAGGTCGTCACGTTTGTGTTCGTGTTCTTCTGGCTGCGAGCCTCGCTGCCGCGCATCCGGTACGACCAGCTCATGAAGCTTGGCTGGAAGGTCCTCATCCCTGGCGGGCTCGCCTGGACGCTCGTGGTGGCTACCGCGCGGGTCTATCGGCGCCAGGGCGGCAGCGCGCCGGTGTACATCATCGCTGGCCTGATCGTCGTGGTCCTGCTGGCGTTGCTGTGGCGCTTCGAGCCGTCGGCGGAGCGGGCTGAACGCCTGGCCCAGGAGGCCGCGGACGAGCGCGAGGCGGGCGGCGACGAAGCACCGCCGACGGCCCCGTTCCCAACTCCGGCTTTGGATCTACCGCATTACCACGGCATCGGCAGTGCCAGCCCCGGTGAGTCGATCCTGGCCGCTGTGACCAGCGACGATACGAAGGAGGTCTGAGGTGCCTGCCTTCCTCAATACGATCAAGGGCTTTGGCGTCACGTTCCGGCAGATGTTCCGCAAGGTCGACACCGTGGAGTACCCGGAGGTGAAGCGGCCGACGGCGCCGCGATTCCACGGCCGCCACCAGCTCAACCGGTGGCCGGACGGCCTGGAGAAGTGCATCGGCTGCGAGCTATGCGCGTGGGCCTGCCCCGCGGACGCGATCTACGTGGAAGGCGCGGACAACACGGCCGAAGAGCGGTACTCGCCGGGTGAGCGGTACGGCCGGGTCTACCAGATCAACTACCTGCGCTGCATCCTCTGCGGGCTGTGCATCGAGGCGTGCCCGACCCGGGCGCTGACGATGACCAACGAGTACGAGCTGGCCGACGACAGCCGGGAGAGCCTGATCTGGACCAAGGAGCAGCTGGTCGCTCCGCTGCAGTCCGGCATGGAGGCGCCCCCGCACCCGATGCGGCTCGGCGAGACCGAGGAGGACTACTACCGCCTGGGCGCGATGCTGGCACGCACTGAGCCAGGAGGGGAGCAGTGAGCCATACCTTCGTGCTGGCCGGCCCGGCGGCCGAGACCAGCAGGCTGATCGGGTTCTGGGTGCTCGCGATCATCTCGGTGGGCGCCGCACTCGGCATGGTGCTGGCCCGCAAGGCGGTGCACTGCGCGGTGCTGCTGGCGGTTGTCATGCTGTCGCTGGCCATCCTGTACCTGATGCTGGGCGCGCCGTTCCTGGCCCTGGTCCAGATCATCGTCTACACCGGCGCGGTCCTCATGCTGTTCCTGTTCGTCTTGATGATCGTCGGCATCTCGGCCGCCGACTCGATCGTCGAGACGATCCGCGGCCAGCGGCTGTGGGCGACCGTGGGGGGCATCGCCATGCTGGTGCTGCTCAGCCTGGTCATCGGCAATGCCGTCATCGGGCCCCAAGCGCCTGCGAGCCCCAAGTTCGGTAACGCCAACGTCACTTCGCTGGCCAACCTGATCTTCACCAGGTACGTGTATCCGTTCGAGATCACCAGCGCCCTGCTGATCACGGCCGCGGTGGGCGCCATGGTGCTGGCGCACCGTGAGCGCATCACGGCGAAGCCGACTCAGCGCGATCTCGCGGCTCAGCGGGTTGCCAGCGGGCGGCCGACGCCGCTGCCAGGCCCTGGCACCTACGCCCAGCACAACGCTGTGGACATGCCCGCACTGCTGCCCGACGGCAGCCAGTCGGAGCTGTCGGTCAGCCAGGTGCTGTCGGTGAGTCCGGCGCTGTCGGGCCGTACCGGCGGCGCCAGCGCGCCGCCCGCGCTGCCGGGCGGGACGGGCACCTCAGTCGGCCCAGGCAACTCAGGCGGGACGGGCGCCTCAGCCGGGACGGGCGGCTCGGCCGGCCAGGAAGCAGGTGACCACTAGTGGTAACCCCAGGTCACTTCATCGCCCTGTCGGTGATCTTGTTCGTGATCGGTGCCGTCGGCGTGCTAGTCCGGCGCAACGCGATCGTCGTGTTCATGTGCGTGGAGCTCATGCTCAACGCGGCCAACCTGGCTTTCGTGACGTTCTCCCGTGTACACGGTGCACTCGACGGCCAGGTGATCGCCTTCTTCGTGATGGTGGTCGCCGCCGCTGAGGTGGTCGTCGGTCTGGCGATCCTGACCGCCATCTTCAGATCCCGCAGGTCCGCGTCGGTGGACGACGCGAACCTGATGAAGTACTGACGAGAGGGAGCCATGACCGGCTCAGTCCACAGTGCGCTGGTGTCGCATGCCGCGCTGACGCCCTTGCACGCCACCGGCATCCAGGATGCCGCCTGGCTGCTGCTGGCGTTCCCGCTGTTCGGTGCCGCGGTGCTGCTGCTCGGCGGCAAGCGCACTAACTCGTGGGGCCATCTGCTTGGCGTGGCCATGCCAGTGCTGGCCCTCGCGTACGGCATAGCGGCGTACGTGCAGATGCTCGGCTACCCGGCCGCGGAGCGCGTCCGCGAGCTGACGGTCTTTCAATGGATCGACGTCGCCAGGTTCCAGGTCCCGCTTGGCCTGCGCCTGGACCAGCTGTCCATCTGCTTCGTGCTCCTGATCACCGGCGTCGGCTCGCTCATCCACATCTTCGCGGTCGGCTACATGGCAAACGACCCGGAGCGGCGCCGCTTCTTCGGCTACATGAACCTGTTCCTCGCGGCCATGCTGCTGCTAGTGCTGGCCAGCAACTACCTCGTCCTGTACGCAGGCTGGGAGGGCGTCGGCCTGGCCTCCTACCTGCTGATCGGGTTCTGGCAGTACAAGCCGACGGCGGCGACGGCGGCCAAGAAGGCCTTCATCGCCAACCGTGTCGGTGATGTCGGCTTGTCGGTGGCGATCATGCTGATGTTCCAGCAGTTCGGCACCGTTACTTTCACCGGCGTGTTCGGCGCGGTGGGGTCGGCGAACCACGGCGTGGTGACCGCGCTCGGCCTCCTGCTGCTGCTCGGCGCGTGCGGCAAGTCGGCGCAGCTGCCACTCCAGTCCTGGCTGCTGGACGCCATGGAAGGCCCGACCCCGGTGTCCGCGCTCATCCATGCGGCCACGATGGTGACCGCCGGTGTCTACCTCATCGTCAGGTCCGCGCCGATCTTCAACCTGACCGCGGATGCCAGGCTCGCCGTCGCGATCGTGGGTGCGGTCACGCTGCTGTGGGGCGCCATCATCGGCTGCGCGAAGGACGACATCAAGAAGGCGCTGGCCGGATCCACGATGAGCCAGATCGGCTACATGATGCTGGCGGCTGGCCTCGGTCCGGCTGGCTACGTCTTCGCGATCGCGCACCTGATCGCGCACGGCTTCTTCAAGGCCGGCCTGTTCCTTGGCGCCGGGTCTGTCAAGCACGAGATGAACGACGAGGTCGACATGCGCCGCTTCGGCGGGCTGGCGAAGGTCATGCCGATCACCTTCGTCACGTTCGGCCTCGGGTACCTGGCGATCATCGGCGTCCCGCCGTTGTCCGGCTTCTTCACCAAGGACCCGATCATCGACGCTGCCTTCGCCAAGGGCGGCGTATCCGGTGCCCTCCTGGGCACCGCAGCGCTGATCGGGGCCGGCATCACCGCGTTCTACATGACCAGGGTCATGTTCATGACGTTCGCCAACGGGCGCCGCTGGGACGACGGCGTCCACCCGCACGAAGCGCCGCCGGTAATGACGTCGCCGATGGTCGTGCTGGCCATCGGCTCGGTCGCGGCCGGCGGGTTCCTGATCCTCGGTAACCGGCTGCTGAACTTCCTCGGCCCGGTCACCGGCGTCCCCCCGACCTCGCACGGCATCTGGACGACGTACGGCGTGATCACGCTGGTACTCGTGGTCATCGGGGCGGCGATCGCGTGGGCGCTATATGGCCGGCGCGAGATCCCGGTCACGGCCCCGGCTGGCAGTCCGATCACGGTGGCTGCCCGCAAGGACCTGTACGGCGACGCCATCAACGAGGGGCTGCTGATGCGGCCCGGCATGTGGATGACCAGGCTGTCGGTGTTCTTCGACAACCGCGGTCTGGACGGAATCGTCAACACGGTGGCGGCCACGTTCGGCGGCTCGTCCGGGCGCCTGCGGAAGTGGGAGTCGGGGCTGGTGCGGTCGTACGCGCTGTCGATGCTGGTCGGGGCCGTGCTGCTGGTCGGCGCGTTCCTGCTGGTGAGGTTCTAGAGCTGAGGATGCTGCGGATCTGATGAGCAATTTCCCCTGGCTGACCGTAGCGGGCGCCGTCCCGCTTGTTGGCGCGGTCGCGATCGCGCTGACCCCGGGCAGGTCAGCCCCTGGCAGCCCAGCCGACAAGAGGGCTCGTGACCTGCTGGTCAAGCGGATCGCGCTGGTGTTCTCGCTGGTGACCCTCGGGGTCACGATCGCTATGGCCGTGCAGTTCAAGGCCGGCGGCCCCCGGTTCCAGTTCCAGCAGGTCTACCAGTGGATCCCGCAGTTCGGCGTCCACTACGCGGTCGGCGTGGACGGCATCGCGCTCGTGCTGATCCTCATGTCCGTCGTGCTGATGCCGGTTGTGGTGCTGGCGTCCTGGAACGACGTCGAGGAC
>Ga0210391_10005125_pt1 | contig 10807 bp, 8 predicted proteins | sample IncBWC12OmetaG_FD_160573 | JGI IMG/M metagenome (GOLD analysis project Ga0210391, IMG submission 160573) | Forest soil microbial communities from Barre Woods Harvard Forest LTER site, Petersham, Massachusetts, United States - Inc-BW-C-12-O ...
ATCTAGTGCATTGTCGGCGGAAGTGCCGCGCTGTGATCGTTAATTTGACGGAGCAGGGGGCACGCGAACGTTGCGGCTTCGCACGGCTCGACCTGAGTATCGTCGAACTGCTCCTCTACAATATGCGGCACACCCAACATCACACCGCTCAACTCAACCTGATCTTGCGCCAGAAGACCTCTTCGGCTCCGCGGTGGGTTGCCAGGGCGAGGTTCGCGATCGCGGGCGAATAGGGAATCGCAGTGTTCGTGCCGCACCATCAAGTTTCATTGCGCTGTTCGATACACCCGCTAACTCCTGATTCGCGTAATCGATAACTAGTACGTTCCCCACTCGATGCGTGCATTGCCGACAGATGGGCTGTACCTCAATCAGACTGAAACCGAACTCAAACCCGACGAGAAAACAATTGGATTGCCTTTGAGGTGTGGGAAACTCATCAATCGGAAACTCTCATTGTCCGGCACGACTTACCAGGCGCTACGCAAGTCTGAGCCAGTAGCACAGCAAACGTCGATTAACGGGCATTCTGCACGAATTCAATTGCGATACCATGTGTGAGGTTAGCTGGAATTGAGACGCTATCGCCATAAATGCCCTTGTAAACGTCTAGGGTTCGACCGCTGCGAGCCTTGATGACAGCCCGAGTCGCTTCCAAATCCTGCACCATGATACTCAAGCAGACGATACCGCTGTCGGCTGCATCCTCGTCAGCCTGGCGCTCTGTCTGTTTCTCGTTCGCGATCATGAGCATCAGCGACGCCTTTCCCAACGTCACCTCTTGGGCGACAGCTCCAAATCGTGGCGCCTGGATTTGCTCACCAACTGAAAATCCAAGCCGTTCGAAAGTGCGCGTTGTTTCCCGCAGGGTTTTCACCATCACCCACACGGACCTGATTCCAGTTGCGGTATTAGGATGTGACTGGCTTGCTTTCAGGTAATCGATGAAGAAAATGTTGCCCGGCAATGCCGGCTTCGGATCAATGGTGAGCCATTCTTTAGTCACAGGAGAGGAGGACTCCCATTTCCCTTTCGTCGGTTCGGTTCCTTCGATGCCAGCCGCTTGGAGTGCATCGCGGATTGCAGGCGCCGAGGATACCTCGACTGCGATACCGCGGGGACCCTCCCGCTTCTCCAAGAACTTTGCCAAATCCGCTGCCTTTTCGCGATCATAGAACGTTAGCAATTCTAAATAGGTACCATTAGAGAAAAAGACACCGTTGCCGGTGGTTCCTCCGGAGGGATGACTGCCCCCTGGGGTCACTGTGAAGCCGAGGCGTTCATAGGAAGTCGTCGCGACTGCCAAGTCACGGACAGCGATGACGACGTGTTCGAGGCTGGCAGTTGACCGGGTTGGGACTGGGGGCACGGCTTGGATCTGAATTGCCGTGTGTGAGGCAATCGCTGTCATTAGCATTAAGGTGGCTGCCCCTGCGATTACAGATGAGCGTTCACTGATCGCCACAAACATGCTTCCTACGATGTGACCAACTGGTTCTGCGGTCAAGTCCAGATTAACGCATTACCGTACATCTCTAACAATGTCGGCCCTGTCAAACTGTTTTTGAACACACTTCTTTCTTTTCACTTAAAAGAGTTGTTCTATTTCGTTTTTTTCGGTTTCTTGTCTTCCTGCATCGACGACCACAGCTCGTTCGCAATCTAGCGGTCGGGCACTGGCGGAACTGGACATCGAGTAGATCGCGGCGCACTCTCCGCAAGCCAAAGGGCGCATCGAGCAGCTGTTCAAGACGTTGCAAGACCGGCTGGTGAAAGAAATGCGCGGCCTGGAAATCGCTACCCTCGAGCAGGCCAATCGCTTTACCGAGGTGTGGGGGAGGCTGCGTTGGGGCCGTCGTTTCTTCAGATGGTGTGCTCTCAAGGTAGACAAGTCCTGAGTAACGCCGAAACCGGAAATTTGGGGTACTGACCCGAAGCTTGTCCGGTAATCCGACTTATTACGAGTTTGTTCTTGTCCGCAGCATTGGTTGCAAATTGGGCGGTCACCCCGGGTTCAGTCTCTTCTAACGGCTCAATTGGGGTCGACCGGCTCTGGAGGGAAGTACTTCGCCAGTGGAATCCTTATGGAGCCGAGATTCCCGGTTGATGGATCGCGCAGAGCAATACACAGCTGTACCGCGAGAGGCAGAATCTGAATACGCTCCGTCTCCCTGACGCCGTTCTTCAAGGATTGTTCGTAGAGCGCGGGGGCCAAGCTTAACTGGAAAATTTCATCGTCCACGTGGATGATTTCACCATGTTTGTCGAGCTGCAAGAACGTTGATTGTATTGCGCCGCCCCATCTGTCGTTTGATTGTTGCATCTGTATCTCGCGCAAGTCGAGTTGAATGTAGGTGGTCACGATCCGCGACTCGATATTATCAGGAGCCCGGATCTCAACACGCATGCCGATCGCGGTGGCATCAAGCGGGCTGAGAGCAGCTTGCGAGATGATCGCCTGGACCGTCTTCGCGGAGGTCGCGGCGGAATCCACGATGGCGAAGTAACCAGCCCGCGCCCGCACGTTTGCTCCCGGCAATTTAACTGTGACCTTAATGTTGTGAAAGGTGCCGTCCCATTTCACGCCGGTTGGCAGATAGGAAAGAGTATAAGTAGAGCGGGAATCATCGGCGGCGTGGCGGATGGATCCGGCGAGGTCATTTGTGCCATAGAAAGCTTTGCCACCCGTGCGAGCGGCTAGAGTTTTCATCGTTTCGATATTTCCGGTTGCGTCGCCTGCCGGAAGATGTCCGTCCTCCGCTGAAAACTCCGGATGTGCGTCGGAGGAATCCTGGGACGGGCTGGCGACGTCGCCGATCAATCCGCGCGCATCCACCGGATAGATGGATATGTCCGCATCGCTTAGCGCTTGTGCGGCCCTGGCAACTTCGCCGGAGAAGCTCACGCCGGTATCGTTCGCCCAATTCAAGTCGAATTTCTCGTTTCCAAGATCAATCGGAAAGCTGCCAGAAACCCACACGATGCTTTTGCGGCCATGCAACGAGCCGATATGGTGCGCGATCTCAATTAGCGCAGCAACGGTGAAACGGACCCGGTTCCTGGTGGATTCGTTCGTCACTCTCTGTGCAAAAGCTTCCCGAAAGGCTTCGCGACTCGAAGTCTGGCCTGCCGGCGAGGAGGAATTGGAATTGTTCAGCCTCGCGTCGTCGACTTGTGCATTCACAGGGTTTTGGCTTGAATCGCTGGCAAAGCCCACGAGCGCGTCGCGCAGTTCCGACGCATCTGTTGTGAAATTATGCAAAACATGAAGACGCTGGCCAAGCCAGTAAAGCGCGACGCGATCACGCGGCTGAAGCTGATTCAAGAATTTCAAGACTTGCTGGCGCACAAGAACCTGATCGGGGAAATCCGAATTCAACGCATCCAGAAGAATCACGGTAACACTTTCTGGAGTGCCGGCCTGTTTTCCAACTCGATTGGTGAAGGTGTTGGGTGGCAGCGGCGCGGTGGTTGAATCCGGCGCCAGATTGTCCTGGGCAGAGAAAAATTGAATCTCCTGGGATTTCTTGTTGTCAAAAACCTGAAACTCGTCCTTCGTGAGCCCGGTGAGGGGGTTTCCGTGCTTGCCCGTCACGATTACATTGACCTGGATGAGACGCGTGGTCGCGCGGAGCGGCGCTGCAGTGCCATTCGACTGTGCGCCCTGCAGACTAACAAACAAAGACACGGCACAAATGTTGAGGCTGGTTGTTACGAGAAAAATCCGGAGAGAGAGTGGAGTGAATCGAGGCATTCGCACGTCGCCATCTTATGGCGGAACGGCCACCGGCAACAGAGATTATCGCCCGAAAACCGACCAGGTCCTGATAAACGCTGCCAGCTCAAGCGGTCAGTGCAACACCTACGAGTCGATTGATACGACCGCACTTCGTCCGGCGAACCGATACGCGTGGCCGTATCCAATTACAACCTGACAGGGTAGTGTTCTGTTTGAACCGTGCTGGCGAACCACCTTAGCGTTTGATACTGCGGCAAGCCGGCTTTAAGCAAGTGTTGCGCCGACCCTTTGAACCCGCAGAACTTATCGGGAGTTGGCCCCCAGTCTGCTGAGGTAGATTGCGTTTGAAATCGCAATATAACGCCAATCATTTCGGGCACACGACCCGATCTGATTTGTGCGTGGCCATCGTGTGGTTGCTTTCTGCGCTAATTTTCAGCGTCAAGGCGCATAACGGGTAAAGACAAAGTCGGTCGCCTTGGCCTTCTCATGGCAGGGGAAGCAGGGTTTCATGAAAGCGGCGTCGGCAGGTTTGCCATCTTGGAAGTGACCGAACCCCCAGCCTCCAGTTGCGGCGTACTTTTTTGAGTCCTTGATCATAAACTGAATATTTGTGGGAGCGCCGGGAACGAAAGATTGGACATCGCCAAAGACTTTGTTGTTTTCGTCCGACGGGACGTTACGGTAATGCAAAGCAGCAAGGACTGTGCCGTCCGGAAACGGGAGCTTCCCTTCGCGATAGGCTTTCATCGCTACGTCGTTTCCCAAGAGGGCACCCAAGCTGTTTAGTTTGCCTGCTTCATGGGCCGAGGAAACCCACTGCCAGTCGCGGTATCCGTGAGGCATTTCGGTGACGAAGTTCGGGTTGACTCCACTTTGTCCGTGCCCTGGTGCCGGGGCAACGAAGGCGACAAGTCCGGCTATTGCTGCAAATGCGACGAGGAAAAACGTGTAGCGTTTCATGAGGCTCCTCTTCCGAAATGCTCGGGTAAGATGAAAATCAGGGGTCCCGACTACTTTTCGACCTCCGGGCGGGTTAGAAGAATTTTCGCGAACAGTCGCACTCGGCGCCGAAAAGTATTAGCAGAACGTACGGGGAACAGCAAGAGTTTCATAGTTACGTCTAAGCGTTCCTGCGAAATCATCAGAGCCTGAATATCGCTAGTGGTCAAACCTGTATATCTTGCGATTGTGGCCGATATATTCTACACGCGGAGGGGCTTCGGGACGCGGCTCCAAAAATAGATCCTCGACACCGCGAGATGTTGCGCCGGAGCACCCCTGGATCGAAATGCTCCGGCGCACGGCTACTCATCGGCTTCATACGCGCCAATCGTTTCTTCGGGCATCATGTCATAGACCTCATTGACGCCCTTGACGTTCGCCTGGATGACGGCACCAGCAGCCGCAACTATGACGAGTTTGGGTTTTTCGTAAGTCATCATCGTTCACCTCCTTTCTCTCTCGACTCCGCTCCCGTTCAGCGGAAGCTTTCAGACACGAAGGAACCTGTGAGAGCAGGCTCCCAGAACCACGCATGGGGTTTCAGACCCTGCGAGATGCTGCGCCGGAGCACCCTCTGAACGAGAATGCTCCGGCACAGGACTACTCATCGGCCTCGTAGGCGCCGATTGTGAAGCTCAGGTCGTCTGGATTATCAGGGACCTGGCTGTCTCCCTTGTGGCCGCTCTGAATGTTCCCGGTCGCCGATCCGACCACGAAGAGTTCTGGCTTTTCGTATTTCATGGTAATCACCCCCTTTCTCTATCGAATGTTCTCAGCTGAGAAATCGAAGACATCTCTAATTACCTCCGGCTCTGCCCCTCGTCTCTTTCTGACAGGTCATGTCGATGGGGAATTTTGACGCAAGTGTTTTTGAATTGATTGCGTCGCCGAATTTCGCGCAGCCAAATTTCGAGCTCGATGGTCCGCATTAAGGTCACGATCGGAACTTCCTGCCCCTCTCGAGCCCTTTGCACGGTTTGCGCGAAGCTCGGAGCGCTCACAATTCCCAGAGAACTGGCGATCATGTTGATACTGAGCTCATCGAAGCACGTGCGTTCTCTTGAAAGGGCTGAAAATGGCGCGCGGGATACATAAGCCTTTCTTCTCCTGTCGAGGATTTCGTTGGGCACAATCCCCACCAGGGCGCGGCGCATCAAGGAGCGGCGCTGGCCGGGACGTACGATTTGCTCCCTGGGTATGGCGCACAGGAATTCCAAAAGATCACGATCGAGATACGGATAACGCTTTTCGTAAGGCGGGTCCGATGGAAGAGCGTTGCAGGTGAGTTGCCGACGCAGAGCGCTAAGAGTCGACACATTTTCTTGGAAGCTTGGCAGCGGCCCGAACAGTTTTAGGCGGCTCTCATAGCCTGCAAGTGCGAAGCGATAACGTCTGGCGAAGTTCGACTGCAGCCACGAAGGGGGTCTGCGGTGGTTTGGGACCGAGACGATGCAGGGAGGAAGAAACTGAGATACGGCTTCCAGTAGCAAGTGGAACCAAGGTTTTCTCTTTGCAAGCGCCCAGCCTTTCAGTTGGCGCGCGAGAGTTCGAAAGCGAACTCGGGCGATGAGATCAGCAAGCTCCGGGGTCGGTGTGGGAACACCACCGGTGACCTCATCGCCGCCAATGCCCGAGAGAAGAATGCGATGGCCGCCGGCGCGGATACAATTGGAGCGCTCGGTCGCGGCGTTATTCCGACGGTCGCCGGATCCTGGAGCCGCTTGAAACTCGTCGCGTTCGATCTTGAAGGGGTTAGGATCTTGGCAACCGAGGTCAATATGAAAGCCGATGCGTCCACGCTTTTCCTCGACCTTGCTGAAATAGGGACGTTCATTCCAATTGGGTTCAGAATCATTGAAATACGACAGAGTATCGAGCCCGGGCGTTGCGACGCTTCCCTGAGCGACAATCGCATCCGCCATACAGACGATGGAGGAGGAATCCATGCCCCCGCTGAGCTCTGCGAGGACCGGTGAATCCGAACGGAGCCGCCGGCGCACGGATTCTCGGAACACCGCGCGAAAGTGTTCTTCGTATTCCGCATCGGTCGAGTAGCGAATTCGCTTGTCTGGATCAAAATCCCAGTATTTGGAGATCGTTCGTTGTCCAGGTGCCAGGCGAACAAAACTGGACGGCGGAACGGACTCGATTCCGACATAAGGCGTCAAGTGAGTCGCGGGGAAGAACGAAAACCAACCGGCGATGTATTCTTCGTTAAGTTTGAAGGATTTTCCGGCGCACAGAACGAGGGGATCGAGAGTGCTGGACCAGGTCACCTGGTCTTGATCCAAGGAATAATAAAGTGGTCGGGTACCGATGGGGTCTTTAGCCAAAATGAGTGAACGGTCGTGCGGATTCCAGATGGATAAGGCCCAGTCACCTACAAAGAAGGCGAGGCAGGAGGCGCCCCAGCGTTCATAGGCTGATGCTACGATCGAAACATCGGGTGAATCCGATACAACGGTGTTCCCGAGCTGCCCCAGGAATGTAGCGCGGTTATCGAGCCGACCATCCCAGGTCAGGACAATTCCTGAGGCCGTAACCTGAGGCTGTTTTTCCCGTCGGGATTCCTTCGTCGTGTGCAGTGCAGAGTAGAGAATGTCTACGCCGACCTCGGAATAGCGGTAGGTGCCGTCCGCTCCGTGCCCGGCAAGCGCGGCTTGCACTTTCTCAAGATAACGCGGTGCAGGCGGCGCGCTCTGGAAATGCCATCGTCCAAACTGAATACTCATCGTTGCCTCTGTTCGTCTCAACTTTCGCTGCTAGCATCTGTCGAGGACTTCGTACATTTCCTGCGCATAGGGCCTGTCGTTGACGACTCGCCCGCTAACTTCCACCCAGGCATGCGCTTTGAACGGCAGCTGTTGTGCGCCGATGACCATCTGGGCGGGCACTCCATGCCGCTTGAGCAGGCAAGCAGTCGCGGCCGATCTCTGCAGGCACAATGCTTCCTTCCAATACCAAATGCAGGCGATGTCGACGGCAGAACAAATCCGTTCTACCGCTGCGGGGTCAAGCACACCGGCTCTGATCGGACAGTCGCGGACTTTGTTGTAAAGCTTCGCAAAATTTCCAGAGGCCAAGTAGAAATCGAACAGGATCAATTTTCCGTACGCCTGGAGAAAAAGCAGCCGCATTGTGAATCCTCCTCTTTAAACAAGCAGCGCGAGTTGCTCTGAGAGAAACGCCATTCGGTCCGTAAGGGCTTCGATCCGTTCGCTCAAAGGAAGTACGGGGGAATGTCCTCGAAACGGGCTGTAATCAAGGATTACGGGATACGGCGAAACATTTGCTGCCTGCAGCCGGGCTGTCATCTTTCGGGCATGGAGTGGATTACAGTTCCCGTCCGCATCACCGGAAACGATCATGGTCGCTGGATAGACGACGCCGGGGTAAACGTGATGATAGGGGGAATAGGCTGCCAAGGCGGAGAAGTCGTCCGCATGGTCCGCGGTTCCGAACTCGTCACGCCAGAGGCAAGCGCTATCGAACAAATGGTAGCGAAGCATATCGAGCAGGGGAACCATGCACACCACGGCGCGAAACAGGTCCGGTCGCTGGGTCATCGCTGCTCCGACAAGCAGTCCGGAGTTCGAGCCGCCGAAGATGGCAAGTTTTTCGGAAGTGGTTCTGCAGGATCTGATGAGCCATTCGGCCGCGCAAAGAAAATCATCGTAGGCAACCTGGCGGTTTCGCCGTTTTGCCTGCTGGTGCCATTCGGTTCCGAACTCCGCTCCGCCACGGATATTGGGCAGCGCGAACAGGCATCCATGTTCAACCAGATAAGCCACAAATGCGCTGAATTGGGGAGTCATCGATACTCCGTGTCCACCGTAGGAAGTCATGATGGTCGGATGGCTGCCGCCTGAGAGAACCTCCCTTTTTCCCAACAGGAACATGGGAACTTCGGTTCCGTCTTTCGAGGCATAGCACACTCGGGTGTAGCTGTAGTTTTCAGGGTGGAAAGGAACTGACTTTCTCGCCCATGGTTCAGGCCGGTCGACGTTGGCGGAGTGACGGAAAATACCGATTGGTTCGGTGAAGGATTCTCGTTCAAAGAGCAGCTCATCGCCGGTTGAGCTTCCGAGGAAACGGATCGTTTCCTCGCCCGAGACCGGCAACTCTTCGATCTTCTGACCTTCTAGGTCAAAGATCGACACCTGGAAGGACGCATGTCGGACATAGGATACGTAGATACGATCGCGAACAATGCACCATTGGTTGATTCGGGCGTCGCTTTCAGGAACGACGACGTGCCACCGTAAGTCGCCGTTCTCAGAAGTCCGCAGCTCCACGATCCGAAGGTTCGGTGCACTGCGGTCGGTAAGGGCGAGTATCCGGCCGGGGATCAGACGTGGGCCAAACACGAAGTCCGCATCGAGGAACACAGGGGTGGGAAGCCCCTCTTGTTCGAATGGCCTGAGATAGAAATCAGTCCGGACGCTGTCCGCGAGACGGTACACCAGAATCCCCAGACGCTGCCGGTCGGAAACCATGCCAAGCCGAATCTTGTTGCTCTCACCGGCAGAGAAGACTTCCCGGTCTTCTTCGAATCCGGCACCTAGGACGTGGTGATAGATCGCGCGATAGTACGGTCTTGTCGAATCAAGTTGCTGGTGGCTGTAGTAAAAACTTTGCTCGTCCGGTGCGAATGCGAAGCCCCGCAGATAACCTCGGGGAATAATGTCCGGCAGTGTCTTGCGCTTCTCGACATCGAAAAGCGCAAACGTTCCACTGCGCTCACCCCCCTGCTTGATCTCATACAGTAGGAGCCGACTGCTCGGCGACGCGCGAAGCAGTTTCACTGCCGTGTAGGGGCCTGTTCCGAGTTTGCAGGGATCGATTAACAGCTGATCAGCGCCGACGTGGCTCTGGCGCATGTAAAGACCCGGCTGTTCCTGGCCCCGGAGACGCTTCCGGAAGAAATAACGGTCGCCCGATTTCTGGACCGAGTCATAGGTTTCAACGTCCAGAAGTTCACGGATGCGCGTGCGAATTCGGTCCCGTCCCGGAATGCCATCGAGATAGGCACGCGCGTACCCTCTCTGCCGCTCGATCCAATCGCGAGTTCGAGGGGCGTTCTGATCTTCGAGCCAGCGGTAGGGGTCGGTCACGGGCACACCGTGAAAAATCTCGGTGACCGGGTCGCTCGCAGAAAAAGGCGAGGCTGAGATCATGCGAGGCATCGTTCGCTCCTTGCCGCAATTCCCTCGGCTTCGCGATACATGCGACGAGTGAGGCTGCGAAAGTAGCCGGCGTGAGAACTTCGGCTGCGCGTTTGAGGGGAACGCCATGCATTGCTAGCGACCGCATAGGTAAAGACTGCAACCAGAGGAGACACGGTAATCGCTTGGTCCAAATCAGCTGCGGGCACCAGAGACTGCCAGGGTTCCAGGTACGAGTTGACCAGATGCGCGATTGCCATCGAACGGCTGAAGCCGGTGCGCTGGAAGTGTTGGCGGAGGAATTCAAAAGTGATCAGTGGATTCGTCAGACAAGCCTCGGACCAGTCGAGAAAAACGCAGCGGTTGGGCGCGACGAAAATATTTCCGGGATTGAAATCCAGATGTCCTAGACTATCGGGCAGGCCAGCGTCGGCGAGCGACGAACAAGCCTGTTTAAGTCGCGATCGCAGGCGAGCCAGTTCAGTATCCGTTAAAGGCGCAGGCGCTGTCTTTTCCTGCGCAGCCATGAACTCCCGCATGCAATCCAGGAACGGGTCGATCTGTGCGGCGAGCGTCGGCAATCGCAAATCCTTGCACTGGCCTTCGAGAAGTTCTGTTCGTTTTCCGATCGAAAGAATTTGCAATTGCGCAAGGTTTTCCGCTGCCTGCGACCAGCGCGGAAAATCCGCGGTGGTGTCGAGCCTCGTCCCGGAAACTTCCTCGCTGAGCCATCCATTCCAGGCCGAGTGGACCCCGAGAAGGCGGGGAACATGCCACGGGAAGAGCCGAGCGAGACACGCCGCGACGGCCAGTTCGTGCCGGTTGGGTTCTCCAGTGGCTTTGAACCAGACAGCCGAGTCGTCCGTTTCCAGGCGGATGAGGCTAAACGCAGGACTGG
>Ga0210391_10005126_pt1 | contig 10805 bp, 9 predicted proteins | sample IncBWC12OmetaG_FD_160573 | JGI IMG/M metagenome (GOLD analysis project Ga0210391, IMG submission 160573) | Forest soil microbial communities from Barre Woods Harvard Forest LTER site, Petersham, Massachusetts, United States - Inc-BW-C-12-O ...
TCTGCAACGCCCGCCGTCAAGCTCGTAATGGTCACGCCGCCTGTGCGCAAGTCCCGCAAACACATGCTCGGCTCGGGTATCGGCAAAATCTGGATGGCCCCCGACGCCTTCTCACCCGAGACCGATCTCGAGATCCAGAAGCTCTTCGAAGCCGACGACCCTCATCTCGAAAACCTGGGGCCAAGGCCTGCCCGAAAGAAGAAGCGCACATGAAGGTGTTGGTCGACACCCACATCTTCCTTTGGGCGTTCCTCCACGATCACCGCCTCACCGCAAAGGCAAAGCACATCTTGCGCTCCTCAGAGGACGAACTTGTCTTCTCCCTCGTCTCCCTTTGGGAGATCGCCATCAAAATCAAGGCCGGCAAGCTCAACACCATCGGCTCCTCCGTCGCCTACATCCGCGATGAGATGAACGCCTACGGCATGCAGCTCCTCCCCATCCGCTACGACCACATCCTCGCACTCGAATCCCTGCCTCACCACCATGGCGACCCCTTCGACCGCCTCCTCATCGCCCAGGCCCTCACCGAATCCCTCCCCATCCTCACCGGCGACAAGGTCTTCGCACGCTACGGAGCCAAAGTCATCTGGTAGACGGCCACCCAAATTCCCAAACAGGAAATCCACAAGAATATTTTCAAAAAGTGGCATTTTCTTAGCCGCAAAAATCTGTCCATCATCCCACCAGCATTTACCAGCAACTCACCACAACTTCACCAGCAAAAACCACGCTATTTCGCACCACTTTTCGCGAAACCCCCAGCAAAAACACCCTCCCGCCACGCCAAAAAAATCTTCCCAATGAGAAATTGGGCTACCATAGCAACAACCCAATGAGCTAAATCCGTAAGGACACCCCGGAGCGACCAATGAGGCACAGAGCGTTGTGTGTGCTGGTTCTGTTGCTGGCCGTAACAGTCATCGGGATTTACTTATCGAGAATCACTGCTGTTCACGGGGCTTCCGCGAACTCCGACGTCAACCCTTCCGCTGGTTGGAATCAGAAGGCCGCAGCCGAATACCTCGATAGCCGCGAAGTATGGTGGCAGGAATGGCCGCGCGCGCAGAAGGATCATGGGACGATTTGCATCTCCTGCCACACCGTCGTGCCGTACGCCATGGCACGCCCTGCGCTGCGGCGGCAGTTGAGCGAAACCGAGATGCCTGCGCCCGAAAAGACCATGCTGGAGAGCGTGGAAAAGCGTGTCAGCCACTGGTCCGACATGGTGCCGTTCTACTCGGACGCCGCCAACGGCCCAGGCAAGACGGCGGAGGCTCACGCAACCGAGGCCGTTCTGAACGCGGTCATCCTTGCCAGCTACGACGCCCGGCAGGGGCATCTGCGCTCCATCACACGAACCGCCTTCGACGAGGCATGGGCATTGCAGGAAGAGACCGGCGAAAAAGCCGGCGCCTGGAAGTGGCAGGACTTTCACCTGGCTCCCTGGGAGTCGATCGAGTCCGGCTACCAGGGAGCGGCGCTGCTGATGCTCGAGATCGGGAAAGCCCCGGACCATTATGTTCGTGAGCCCGAGGCTCGCGAGCATGTAGAGCGGCTACTTCAATATCTACGCCGTGAATACGCGGCTCAGCCTCTGATGAGTCAGCTCTATGTTCTCTGGGCGTCGCCCCACGTGCCTGGGCTGATGAACCGGTCTGAGCGAAGCGCATTGCTCCAGACGCTGGAAGATCTGCAGCAGCCCGACGGCGGTTGGAGGCTTGCTTCGCTCGATAAGTGGAAGCGTCTGGACAATTCTGCCGAGCCAACAGACAGCGACGGGTTAGCAACCAGTCTCGCCGTACTGGCGATCGAGGAGTCAGGAAAGGGCGCCCACGACATGACGTTGAAACGTGGGTTGCAGTGGCTTGAGCAGCACCAACAGAAAGACGGCAAATGGCAGGCCGTTTCGCCAAACAAGCAGCGCGACTCGGAGAACAACGCAGCTCTCTTTATGAGCGATGCTGCAACCGGATATGCGGTTCTTGCGCTGGAAAACCGCCACTAGCGCTCCTCAATCGCAGGCAAATCAAAAATCATTCTGACTTCTTGAACTTTGTCTCAATTGGCGGCTCCGACTTTAGTTCGCGAGCCTGCTGTTCGACAGCCCGCATGACGCGAAGAAGATTCCCACCATAGATTTTCTTGATGTCGTCGGCCGAGTAACCCTTCTCCAGCAACGCTCGTGTCAGGGCAGGGAACTTGTCGTAGGAGCTAAGCTCTTTCGGAACGCAGCCCACGCCATCGAAGTCCGTGCCGATCCCGACATGGTCGATGCCGCCAATTTTCACAGCATGATCAATCTGTGCGACAACATCGGCCAGTGTGGCTGGCGGCAGCTTCGCCGTCGACTCGTCCTCGAGCTTGTCGATCGCAGCAGCGCGAGCTACGGGGTCTTCGATCTTCATCGCCTCCTGAAAACGCGGCCGCAGCTCGGCCATAATCGGCTTCGAGGCGTCCGAATAACGTTGCGAAAGATAGGCGCAGTCGAAGTTGATCTGCATCGTCCCGCCCTTCGCGGCCAGGGCGCGGATCATGTCATCTGTCAGGTTACGCGTATGGTTCGAGACGGCGCGGCAGCTTGAGTGCGACGCGATAATCGGTGCCGTCGAGACCTCGAGCGCGTCATAAAAAGTCTTATCTGCCGTGTGCGAGATATCGACCATCATGCCCAGCCGATTCATCTCGCGCACTACATCCTTGCCGAAAGGCGTCAGGCCATTATGGTGCTTGACCTTTGGGTCTTCGAAGTCCCCCTGCGAGTCTGCCCAATCATTCGTATTGAAGTGTGTGAGCGTCATGTAGCGAACGCCGAGCGCATAATAGTCACGCAGCAGACGCAACGAGTTTTCGATAGCATGGCCACCTTCGATCCCCATCAGCGCTGCGATCTTGTGGTTGTTATGTGCCGCGACGATCTCATCCGCCGTCGTCGCGAAGACGAAATCGTTCGGATGAGCCGCGATGATGTCGGTACGCGTCGTGTCGATCATCTGCAACGCGCGGTTTGCGGAGTGGTTGCCATCGACATACTCCGCCCCAACGTATACCGCGAAGAACTCGGCCCCAAGAAATCCCTTCATCCGCGCGAGATCGGTCTGGCCGCCTTTGTTCGGCGTGGCGATGTTATAGCCGTCGACGGTCTTCGAGGTGACGTCGTCATGCGTATCGATCAGGATCGCATCGCGCGTAATGCTGGCGACCTCCGCGTCGGTGACGGGCGTGGTGCGGGGCTTCTGCGCCATGACCGGGACTAGAGCGGGACCGAGGAGAGCGACGGCAGCAAACGCACTGAGTCTGACCAAGAGGCTTCCTTTCGAATACAGGGCTTTCCTGCATCATACCCGTGTCGCGCCTTACTCCCAACGTTTCTAAATCATCTTCGGACTCTTCGTGGCGATGCTCGCTTTGTTCCCTCTCCTTCACCGGAGTCCCATTGGCAAAGGCAATCGACAGCCGAAACGCTTGTCCCCCAGAGCCAACCTCCGGAACACAAAAGCGCGGCCCTCGAACCGGGGGCCGCGCTTGACATCAATCGTTCACATTACGGGGAGGGAACTACGCAAGATTCCATCTCCACCGGATGATTACCGGGTTGGATTGTGCAGGGTGACTTCGAGGTTAACAGGAATCGCCGCCGGAGCGCCATCCAGAGTGCCGGGCTTGAAGCGATATTGGCTTACCGCAGTGAGAACGTTTTTATCTATCGCGGGACTCTGCGATTTGACGATCTTCAGGTCGGAAGGCTTACCGGTTGCGTCAACGGTCATCCCAACGACTACTGTCTTATCTCTGGCAACGGTCTGAGCGGCGAGGTCGGTGGTCGATTCGACGTCAACGGTGTGGATCAATTTCGGGGCCGTAACTCCGGTCGAAATGCGAACCGGGGTTGCCGTCGTGGCGGAGCCGGCACCGGATTCGGGAGCGCGAAATCCGTTTGAATCAAGCTTCGATTGAAGTGTTGTCGGAGCTGAGGTCTGCGGTTGGGCAGGCGGATTTGCCTGGGCGTGAAGCAGCATCGGGGTCAGGGCGAGGATGGCCACAATTACTCTACGCATAAATCTTGTTCTCCAGGGCAGAAGTGCCCATCACCACAATAATCCTAACTCAATACGATTGTCAATAAAAATATAATAAAATTAATATGTTGTTTTTTATCAATCGTTTAATTTGCTGCGACAATTTGGCTGGTCCCGAATCCGGCAAGCACACGTCAAAAATCGAGCGGTGCGAAAAAGTGAAGTACCCTGAGTGAAGTACCCTGAATCTCATGATTTATTGGTTGCTGCTCTTTCTGGCTCTACCGTTTGCACAGCACACAGCGCCCGACGTCTTTCGCGTCAAATTTCAGACCACCGCCGGTAGTTTCGTCATCGAAGCTCATCGCGATTGGGCGCCTCACGGAGCCGATCGCTTCTATGAACTGGTTCGTTCCAGGTACTACGACGACTCTCGTTTCTTCCGCGTCGTCGCTGGCCGCTGGGCACAGTTCGGAATCAGTGGAGACCCCACGATCGCCCAGCGGCAGCGCCATCAGACCATCTCTGACGACACGCTCAAGCAGCACAACACTCGTGGCTTTGTGGCCTTCTCCAACACCGGGCCCAACACCCGTTCGACTCAGGTCTTTATCAACCTGGGCGACAACTCCGCCCGCAACGACATCGAAGCTGGCTTCGCTCCCTTTGGCCAGGTCGTGGAAGGTATGGAAGTCGTCGAGAAGCTCTACAGCGGGTATGGAGAAAACTCAGGCGGCGGCATGCGGGCCGGACATCAGGGACAGTTGTTTGAAGGCGGTAACGCCTACCTGGATCGTGAATTTCCTAAGCTCGACAAACTGATTCGCGCGACCATTGTTCCGGCTAATCATTCTGTTCGAAACTAGACGAACTTCAGCGTCCCAGCATGCTCGACCTTTGAATAACGCGATTGGAGGAGTATGCTTTCCCCCATCTAACTGAGACATCCCCGGCAGCCCCGGGAAACCAATACGGAGGAACAGCTATGCTGCATCTGCTTTGGACGGCTCTCATCGGTCTCGTCGTCGGCGCCATCGCGAAATTCATCATTCCCGGTAAAGATCCAGGTGGCATTTGGATTACGATGCTGATCGGCATCGCCGGTTCATTTCTCGGAACGTGGATTGGCCGTGCCGTTGGCCACTACGAGCCGGATCAGTCCGCCGGTTTCATCATGTCGCTCGTGGGAGCCCTGATCCTTCTGGGCATCTATCACTTGATTAAGCGTGGTCAGAGAACCGTCTGACGATAGAGTACTCAAAGGGATTCGAAAGCTCTCCGAAAGCACGTGACGCGGAGAGAATTTCGTGGTGTTTATGGGTTATCTCACCAGGCCGCTCATCGGTTCGATCGATCGAAGGGCGACCTGCTCATTGGCGAAGCGGGCGGCTTTACCGAACTCTTCCGGCGGGACCGGATGGCCGATAAAGTGGCCCTGTGCCTCGTCGCATTTTCTTCGCAGCAAAAACCGTAGCTGCTCCTCAGTTTCCACTCCCTCGGCGACCACCTTGATGTTCAGTCCGTGGGACATCGCGATGATTGTTCGCACGACCGCAGCCGCGTTCGCATCCGTCCCTGCCTTCTTCACGAAGCTCTGATCGATCTTCAGTTGATCGACGTGATACTGCAAAAGGTACGAGAAGCTGCAGAACCCTGTCCCGAAGTCGTCGATCGAGATGCGCACACCCAAATCCCGAATCTTTTGCAGTCTGTGCAGAACATCTTCGGAATTGGACATCAGCATACTTTCCGTAATCTCGATCTGGAGCCGGTCGGCGCGCAATCCGCTCTTCGCCAGCGAGTTTTCGACGACCTGCACGAGGTTCTTCTGTTGAAACTGCCGCGGCGATAGATTGACCGACACGGTAAGGTCGAGCCCTAGCTCCTCCTGCAAGCCGCGTCCATCGCAGCATGCCGTCATAAAAGCCCATTCGCCAATAGGCACGATCAGGCCCGTCTCTTCGGCGAGCGGAATGAATTGCGCAGGCGATACTTGTCCGAGCCTCGGGTGCGTCCAGCGTAACAAAGCCTCCATTCCCGTAATCGCGCCGGTGCTCAACGAAATCTGCGGCTGGTAGTGCATGGTCATCTCTTGATTCGTCAGAGCATGGCGCAGCGCGTGCTCCATCGTGAGTCGTTCCGCGGTCTCCTGCAGCATGCTTTCGCTGAAGATCTGGTACTGATTCCTGCCGTTCTCCTTCGCCACATACATCGCCGAATCCGCGCGCTTCAGCAGATGTTTTGCATCGGTGGCGAAATCAGGAAAGATGCAGACGCCTACACTCGCCGTCAATTGAACCTGATGTTCGTCAATCGAAATCTCGGGCGCCAGCCTTGCCACCAGGTTGGCTGCGCACTGGTCGACGTCTTCGACCGAAGTAATGTCGGGCATCACCACGACAAACTCATCTCCCCCCACACGCGCCACTACATCGGTGCTGCGAACGGAGCGTGTCAGTCTTCTGGCCGCTTCCACCAGAAGCTGGTCTCCCGAGGAGTGCCCGAGGGAGTCGTTGATTCTCTTGAAGTGGTCCAGGTCGATGACGAAGACTGCAACCTTGGTTCCGTAACGGCGCGCGACCTCGACAGCCTGCACCGTCTTGTCCTGGAGCAGGGCACGCCCCGCAAGACCCGTCAATTGGTCGTGCGTCGCCAGATGGGTGACATAGTCGAGCATCTGCCGGCGCTCCGTGATGTCAAACGCAATGCTGACAAATCCAGTTACCTCGCCTGTGTCGGTGGTCACGGCCCGCATCGCGAGATTGATCGGCGTGCGCGCTCCATCCTTGCGGATCAGGGTCCACTCGTGCTCTTCCATCTCGCCTAGAGCAGCCCCTGCCGTCAAAACCTGAAATCCGAACCGCTCCAGAGTAGCTGCGGGATCCAAGCTCAGCACTTTGCCCAGCAACTCCCGCTCGTCATGCAATATCGTCAGCGGAGACCTGTCCACCAGTTCCTCGCGTTTGTAGCCGGTCAGCTTCTCAGCTGCTACGTTCATCGCGGTAATCATGCCGGATGTGTCGGTCGCTACGATGCTGAAAGGCGCATTCTGAAAGACTGAGTCGGTAAACTCCGCCAGGTGAGCATAGCGTTGCTGAGTGGCTTTTGCCTCGCTGATATCGCCGAACGTAATCGCAAGCCCATCGCCCAGCTTGACGACCTGACTCCGCACCCAGCTTGCATGAATTCCCGGCTGTTGGATGGCGAACTCTTCATTCAGCGGCTCTCCGGTTTCAACTACCCTGCAGAAGCGGCCGAACATCCGACCTGTTGGGCGGGCAGGGGTCACCGAACAGATTGTTTTATCCAGTAGCTCCGAACGCGAGCGCCCCAACAACCGTTCGGCATTCGCGTTCACGAAGAGGATGCGGAAGTCGACGATCTCCCCGGCGTTGTTCCGCACCGACTCGACCAGCCCAAACGCATCCAGGCTCGTCTCTGCTGCTGCCAGAAACTTCGAGTGTGCTTCCTGTGCGCCCTTCAGCTTGGCGGCGCGTCCGTATTCGTGCCAAAGCGCCCAAATCGCGGCGAAGGTCCCCGTAAGAGCCAGGGAGATCGCCGCAGCCCCACCCAGATGGGTCCCGTGATTCATCCGCCAGAGCTGCACAAAGGCCAGCCAAACCGGTAACGCAGTGAGCGCTGTCTTCCAGACCCACGGCCTGGGAAGATTGAATGTAGAGGTTTTCAAGCGATACCTCGCATTTTGCAAACCGATAACGCCAACGTCACGATCGACTCCCTTTCATCAGCGTAATCGGGCAACTGCCTGGACTCATTCAGTGGTGCAAGGTGTCTCGTCTTCAACTGGAGCATTCGCCCCGTATTCCGTTTCCAAAAGCCATCTATTCGATCTCTAGTGCGAAGTTACTCTCCCCAAAAGTTCTCGTCCGTTTGATGAGGCAATATCCGGCGTCATCCATCCATGCATCTCCATCCAGTTGGCCAGCAGCATCGGATAGATAGCAAGCTCCGGCAGGTCCTTCAGCCCCTGCGCCATCCCAGTTCCGTGCCAGCCGCGCTCGAAGATGTGCAACTCCGCTGGCACTCCGGCCCGCTTCAGCGCATCGTAGAGCGCCGTGGCGTTCATGGAATTTACCGTCTGGTCGCCGGTGGTCGAGTAAATGAAAAATGGCGGCGTATCCTTAGTCACTAACTTCACCACCGAGACCGCATCCAACATTGTTTGCGCCGGGTGATCCCCCAACAGTCCCTCCATATTGGTGGTTCGCGGAATCGACTCGTCCAGGCTGAAGCGCCCATACGAGACCACAACGAAGTCCGGCCTGTCGCTAGCGCGGTCAATCGCGTCGGTCGCGCCGGCTGTTCCCACATCATGTACCGTTGCCAGGTATCCCGCCAGATGCCCGCCTGCCGAAAACCCCCATAGCCCAATCCGGTCCTTGGCCACGCCAAAGTCAGTCGCGTGGCTGCGTACGTAGCGAATCGCCCGCGCCCCATCCAGCATTGGAGAAGGGAAGCGGTATCGCGGCCCGAGACGGTACTCCAGTACAAAGGCCGTCACTCCGTGCTCATTCAGCCAACGTGCTTCGGCTCCGCCTTCTTTCTCAATTGCCAAATGCGTATAACCACCGCCGGGCAGGACAATCACAGTTGTGTGGGGCCCCGCACCGGTGGCGGGATAAAAGAACATCTTCGGCACATCCCCGTCGGTCGTCCCCACTGCGCCGGGCGCCCCTTTAGGCCACAGGACGATCTCCTTCGTATACCCAGCCGGCGGATTCGTCGTCGTCGCCTGAGCCGGTTTCGCGGCCGTGGCGGAGGTTGCCGCAGTAGCAGCAACCGGTGCGCATCCCGTGCCAAAGCACGCGACAAGGCACCCGGCAACCAGCAAGAGGAGTTGTCTCATCGTTCCGCCAGAATACGCGCCTTCAGGCGACACAACCAGCAAAAAATAGGTCTTGGGGATGCAATCTCGCTCTGGGCCAAAACAGTCTCCCAAGCTGAACGTCAAATACGTCTAGGCGCGACGCTCTGGCTGAAACCCCGCCCATCCAACATCGTCTAAACACACATGATCGTCCTCCGTTCGTTCTGGGCCCTCGCCGCGACCTTAATGATCCTTTCCCGCCCGTCCCCCGCGCAAGAGCCGGCCTCCAAGCCCGAAACAACCCCGACGTCGACGGCCCCCACTCTCTCCGTTGACGCCCGTCTCGTCAACCTACCGGTAGTCGTCCGCGACAAAAAGGGAGCCAACATCCAAAACCTCACCAAGGACGACTTCATCCTGCAGGTCGACGGCAAACCTCAGGCTATCCGTTACTTCGACAAGGACACGAATCTTCCTCTTACGCTAGGGCTACTGGTCGATACCAGCCGCTCCCAGCGCGACGTCATCGACGAAGAGCGCACCGCCAGTAGCACCTTCCTCGACCAGATGATGACCTCCCCAAAGGACAAGGCATTCATCATGCAGTTCGCAGGACAGACCGAACTCCTGCAGGACCTTACCTCCTCGCGCCCGCTCCTCCAGGCGGCACTGAAAGAGATCGACACCCCCAGTCCCGACTCCTCGAATGGTTCCGGCGGTACCCAGCGTGGAGGCGGTACCACGCTCTACGACGCCCTCTTCCTCGCCTCCGACGAACTCATGAGCAAGCCGACCGGTCGCAAGGCCCTGATCATCCTCTCCGACGGAGTCGACCGCAACAGCAAGGAAAATCTCGTCAAATCCATCGAAGCCAGCCAGCGCGCCGACACCATCATCTACGCCATCTATTTCAAGGGACAAGAGTCGCAGCAGAATTATCCTCACAACGGTGGCCGTGGCGGCGGCGGCTATCCCGGTGGCGGTTACCCAGGCGGTGGTTATCCAGGCGGGCGCGGTGGTGGCTACCCCGGCGGAGGCGGCTATCCGGGCAGTGGCGGAGGCAACAATGGCGGCAATTATCCCAGCCAGAGCCATGTCGACGGAAAGAAAATCCTCGAGCGGATGGCCCAGGAGACCGGTGGCCGTCTCTTCGAGGTGAAGAAGAACCAGGACGTCGCCCAGATCTACAACCAGATCGCAGAAGAGCTTCGGGCCCAGTACCGGCTCGGCTACACACCTACCGCGGACGCCGCCTCCGACGGCTACCATCAGATCGATCTAGCCCTTCATCAGAAAGGCCTCTTTGTTCAGACCCGCGACGGTTACTACACAGGGAAGTAGCCTGCTGAACCTCAACATTTTGCGTCGCACCGCGTCCTTCATGCATTATCTTTTGTAGCGCTTCTGCAGAAAGAGCCGCGCTACGTCTCGGCCGGTTAAACAAGGTTTCTTCTTCTATGACGCGGTATCTACTCAATGCTCTTCGCCCGGCTCTTGCGCTCGCCATCGTGGGACCCCTCCTGGTCGCCATACCTCGCGCCACTGCACAGATTCTCCCAAATAAGAACCTCTACTCCGAGACAGCCGATCCCGCAGCCGACATCTCCGCAGCACTCACTCGTGCCCGCGCCGAACACAAGCGGGTCCTACTCGACTTTGGGGGCAATTGGTGCGGCGACTGCCAGGTCCTCGACATCTACTATCACCAGAGTCCCAATGCCGAGCTTCTCGATAAAAACTTCATTCTTGTCCACATCAATATCGGCCACATGGATAAGAACGTCGACATCGCGAAGAAGTACAACGTTCCCATCACGAAGGGCGTTCCTGCCCTCGCTGTTCTCGACGCCCACGGCAATCTTCTCTACGCCGAACGCGAGAAGGAGTTCGAGCACGCAACCCCTGAAGCCGTCACCGCGTTTCTCAAGCGATGGAAGCCTGCTTCCTCGGATCACCAG
>Ga0210391_10005129_pt1 | contig 10802 bp, 8 predicted proteins | sample IncBWC12OmetaG_FD_160573 | JGI IMG/M metagenome (GOLD analysis project Ga0210391, IMG submission 160573) | Forest soil microbial communities from Barre Woods Harvard Forest LTER site, Petersham, Massachusetts, United States - Inc-BW-C-12-O ...
GTTTCTTTACCGAGGCTGACAAGAAGGATGCTCCGAATGTCTTGATCATCAACCACGCCATGGCCGAACTGTACTGGCCACATGAAGATGTTGTCGGCAAGCGTCTCACTTTCAGTGACAAACCCGCAGCTAAAGATTGGTTTACTGTGGTTGGCGTAGTGGGAAGCGTCAAGGATCAGCCGAACAGTCCAGGCGCTGCTCCGGCGTTCTGGTGGTCAGTGTTGCAGCAACCTTATCCTGACATGTCGTTGGTGATCCGAGCTGAGGGCGATCCTCACGCGCTCGTCAATACCGTCAGGGACGAAGTAGCAAAGCTTGATCCTGCGCTCGCCGTCGCGGATATTCGCTTGATGAATCAGATTGCCGACACATCCGTCGCAACCCCGAAACTGGCCTTTATCTTGGTGGGCTTGTTCGCGGGATTGGCCGTAATTCTGGCCACGATTGGGACCTATGGTGTGATCTCGTATTCGGTGACCCAGCGCAGAGCAGAGTTCGGATTGCGTATCGCGCTCGGTGCGCAACGAAGTGATGTCCTCCGGCTGGTCCTCTCGCAGGCTGCTGCGCTGGTTCTGGCAGGAACTTTCGTTGGTCTTCTAGTCGCGCTGTCGTTATCACGAGTGCTGCGGACCCTTATGTACGACGTCAGCGCATCCGACCCACTGACATTCACTTCTGTCGGGCTCATTGTCATCTTCGTCGCCATACTGGCGTGCTACATCCCAGCAAGACGCGCCACGCAAGCTGACCCCATGAATGCGCTGCGAGCAGAGTGAGCCCAACTATAGATTTCTGGCCTTTAGAGGCTGTGCCAGAACTCGATCCTGGAAGCGCACGGCTCCTGGAAGCGCACGGCTCCTGGAAGCGCACGGCTCCTGGAGGGGCACGGCTCCTGGAAGGGCACGGGTTCAGCCGTGCCGTAAATGACACCGCCATAGACGGCTTTAGCCGCTGAGGTACGTTTTTTCCGTCCCCTCAATCTCTTATCCGCTGGTGTTCTGTTTTTTATAACGATTCAGTGCCCATGGATACGAAAAAGGAAAGCTTTCGAGGAAATGTTTTTGTCCAGCACTCACGCCCCTCTTTAACCCCTGAGGCATCTTTTTAATCGGATGAATACAAGGTGACACTTACGCAAAGTCCCGAGTTCCTCGGTTAGCCGCTCGATTTGGAGCTTTAGAGACTCTAAAAGAATGGGCTTTGCGAGGAAGGAATCCATTCCGGCTGCGAGGCACTCTTCGCGGTGGCTATCCATCGCATGAGCGGTCAGTGCAATGATCGGGATGCGAGTTTTGCCGGCCTCCCACTCGCGTATGTGCCGGGTAGCCTCCAAACCGTCCATCTCAGGCATCTGGACGTCCATCATAATGAGATCGAAGGACGCGGTCTTAATTGCCGAGAGGGCCTGTTTGCCGTCGTTGGCGAGTGCAACGCTATACCCGAGACGTTCGAGCATGCGCTTAGCTACCTTCTGATTCACCAAATTATCATCGGCGACGAGAATGCGTAAGGTCTTCGCGGAGTTTCTGAGCAGGTCATCACGGCGCAAGGCAGGTGCCGCCGCGATCAAGCGAGAAGCATGCAAAGAGCGAAGCCGTGGACAACTCGCCGTATCACGAACTTAGATATCGGCGAGGATCTAGCAGGACTTCAGGGGAGGCCGCTCAGGCCGCTTGTGAACAAGGCGAGAGACGGTGACGTTTTATAGCCTGGAGTCGAAGATGGTTGTCGTTGAGCCAGTCCCGGTGGCGATGATGCTTATGTCTTCGGCAAATGGCCATATAACGTCAGTACTCTCAGGACCGCCGCCGACCTCGCCTATACGTCAAGACAGGCAAATTCGTTTGAGGCTGGTGTACCAACGGCTCGTGTCGTTCGGGTGCTAAATGCGGATCATGCCTCCGCCAGTTCCACCAAACTTGGATTGATTTCCCTCTATACTCAACGAATGGACGAATCCTTCAACTGCGGCATATGTCCGCAAAACAGTTGGGGCAGATGAAGTCCCGGCTGTTTGTTTTCCTTGCCTTCGAAATTCTCTGCGGCATTTGCACGCACCCACAGGATGTTTCCGATTCCACCCACATCTTGCGCCGCGGTGCCAATCTCGTCTTGGTGCCGACGCTGGTAAAGACCAGCAACGGCGAACCGGTTTTCGGCCTCACTGCCGATAATTTCATCCTGACCGACGACGGCATCGAGCAAAAGATCTCGCTGGAAGAAAACACCGACAGCCAGCCGCTGGCACTGGTAATCGTGGTGCAGACGGGCGGTGCGGGCGGCCGCCGCCTGGATAGCTACCGCAGACTTGGTCCGCTCCTCGATTCCGTGGTCGGTGCCGTGCCTCATCGTGTGGCCGTCGTTGGATTCGACAGTGAGCCACACATCGAGGCAGAGTTTACTCCCGACCTGAACAACGTTGCGGAGGTGATGGCAAATCTCCAGCCAGGCAACGGTGGAGCAGCCATCCTCGATAGCCTTGGCTTTGCCGTCGGCCTGCTGCGCAAACAGCCAACCAGCTATCGGCGAGCGATCCTCAGCTTCAGTGAGACGCTCGATCACGGTAGCCAGAGCAAGCTCGAAGATGCGTTGCGCGCCATCGACGATACCAATACCACGATCTACAGCCTCGGCTTCTCCACGACGAAGGCCGATATGCAGCACGACCAGGAAGAGTTCAACTCCGACCTCACCCCCGCTCCAACGCACGGCTGTTTTGCTAAGGATCAAAGCAACGGGTCAGACACGCATCCTGTCCAGGTTCCGGATGGCAAGGGAAACAATCGCGCCATGCAGACGTTCAATTGCCTAAGCCTGCTCGCACCGCCTTTATTCGTTGCCGAGATGGCGACTATGGCCGCATTGGATGGCATGCACCGCAATGTTCCAGAGAGCGTCGCCCGGCTCACGGGGGGCGAATATTTCAAGTTTGAAAACACGCGCAGCCTGGAACGTGGACTGATCACCATCTCGAACCAAATCCCGAATAGCTACGCTCTGAGCTTCTCGCCACAGTCAGACAGCCCAGGTCTTCACGCGATTGACGTTCGTCTGAAGGACCGTACAGGTCTGCATGTAGACGCAAGAAAGAGCTACTGGGCAGACAGTTCCAAGGCACCGGACTAGTGCTGCCACAGCCGTGAATGTCGGGCTCTGAGTAAATTGACCCGAATCGGACAGATGTGGGCCAGTTACCGGGATCCTCTGACTTTTCGGGAACTCGCTAGTTCCCTCCCCTCTAGGTGTTCATATCTGGTGCGCCTGTTTGCCGTGGTTATTTATCGAAAGGGCGAGAAGGGTTTTCTTCTTGGATGGCGTTTTATAAAACAGCGTCCGCTGACTCAGGCCGAAGGAGGGCTACATGCAACCTACCCTCTAAGCAGCAACGACTCGAACACAATCACCCATTCTTCCGTTTCGCTTGAAAGCCTTGGATGTTCCACCGATTGAAACCGAAAAAAGGAATACAAAATGATGAAGCGGTATCTTCTGATTGCCCTCTTAACCTTAGCTGCCTCAGTATCCGCCCAAGTAGCCGCGGGGCCAAACCGTCCAGGCAATGTGCCCGACGGATACGTGGTCACCCCCTTTGGATATTTCCACTCTTCCTGTGTTCAGACCGTTGCATCGAGCGACACATTGCTGGCGGATGGCCGGGTGCAGCACAAGGATGGAACGGTCTCGAGTGCCGCCACCTGCAACTACCCACGCTACGCGCACGACGGCACACCCAAAGTGGCCTCCCAGGCAAAAGCGCAAGCGCAAGCACCGGAGGTCAACGGCTGGATCGAGAGCACCAGCATCGTGGCTCCAACAAATAAATCGTTTAGCGGGTTGTGGGACTCTTCCATCGTCCCATCGCAGCCCAGGAGCAACGATGGGCAGGTGCTGTTCTTCTTTCCGGGGTTGGAGGATATCAATGACCCCAACACAAGCATCCTCCAACCTGTACTGACTTGGTCGGCTGGGCAGTGGACTGTTTCCAACTGGAATTGCTGTCTGAGTAACATCGTCGTGCAGAGTACTCCGATCAACATAAATCCGGGTGATCGTGTGGTCAGCTCCACTGTAGAAAACTGCCGTCCGGGAACGCTTTCCTGTACTACCTGGAATATCACGAGCTGGGACACGAATACCGGCGGCAGCACCACGCTGCTGAAAACGCCCAGCGATGGGCAAGTATTCAACTGGGCCTTCGGGGCAGTACTGGAACCCTACTACGTCGTCAGTTGCGAGGACTATCCCATCGACCGTGAAACCTACTACACAGCCGTATTCGACGAGTACTTTCACTTGGTCAACAATCCGAAATGGAGTGATTCCGTGAACACCACCGAAACACCTCAATGCGGGTATAAGGTAAGGGCGCAGCCGTACGAAATCACCTTGAGTTATTAGCGCCGGCGACCTGCCCATAAAGTCGGTTTTTGGGTACCTTGACCCTGACGTCCTAACCGGGGAGCGTGCCAGCAAGTTACCAGAAACCCATTTTGCAGGACTTCCCACAGCAAACAGGCGTACGCTATGTGTTTTGGGAGCACCGGCATGGTTCTCGTTGTTGGTTCTACCGGTATGGTCGGAAGCGAGATTTGCCAACGACTAACGAGACAAGGAGAAAAGGTCAGGGCGCTGGTTCGCGCGACCAGTTCGAGTGAAAAACTCGCGTCTTTACGAGGATGCGGTGTGGAAGTATTCGTGGGTGACCTGAAAGATACAAGCTTGCTAGCTGGCGCATGTCGCGGCGTGGATGCGGTCATCTCGACTGCGTCCTCTACCCTCTCCCGGCAGGTGGGAGACTCGATTGAATCGGTTGACGAAGCCGGACAGCTGCATCTGGTAGACGCTGCAAAGGCTGCAGGTGTCAGTCGGTTTGTTTTTGTTTCATTTCGCCGCCAATCCGGTATTTCTTTCCCGCTGGCAGAGGCGAAAGCGCGCGTCGAGCGCGCGATCGCCGAACTTGACTTTACTACCATTCAGGCTAGTTGGTTTATGGAAGTATGGTTGAGCCCCGCGCTTGGATTCGATTATCTAGGTGCGTCCGCTCGTATCTATGGACCCGGCACTCGCCCGGTGAGCTGGGTCTCGTTCCTTGACGTTGCCGAAATGTGCGTTCTGGCTCTGCGGCATAAAGCGGCACAACGCAGGACTATCGAATTTGGAGGCCCCAGCGCACTGAGTCCACTCGAAGTTGTCGCCCGTTTTGAAGAAATCGGTGGCAGGCCTTTCAAGCTCGAGCATATTCCTGAGGAGGCGCTACGCACGCAGTTTGAGGATGCCACGGATTCGATGCAGAGGAGCTTCGCAGGCCTCATGCTCGGTTACGCATCAGGAGACGCGATTGACATGACTTTAATCCAGCGGGAGTTCGGAATCAAGCTCACGACCATAGATCAATATGCCCGGGCTGTCCTCGGGAGAAAAATGACAGATTGAAGTTACGACGACACCGGGGAAGCATGACTCCGCTTCAACGCGCGCCAGCTGCGGTCAGTTTTCAGTCGGGATTCTTTCCGCCGCGTCTACAACCAATACGGTTACGTTCCCTTTCCGGCCTTCGATTTTCAGTCCCAACTGATCTTCCAGGGCCCTCTGCCATGACGCGAACATATCAGTGCCCAGCTCAGGGTGGATGTCCACGCTGAAGTCAAAAATGCCTGGAAGTCCTGTCTTATCCAGCACCGGAATCGGGGACGCACTTGCTCTAGCCGGTTCGGCTGGATTGTCTGGAGCAGGTATGGATAACTGGACGGCAAGCAGGTCCGCGAACTGGCGCAAATCCCCATGAAAATGAAATCCGGCGCCTGTCGTCGGGGTTTCTCCCTCGCTGATCGGGTGAATTTTGGAGCCCGACTTGCCGATAACCAGCTCGTACACGCGCATCTCTCGCATCTCGCTGTGCTCTTTCAGTTTGAATCGCTCGGCAACAAGGCTTCGTAGCATCAGGGCATGTTGCTCCCTCGTGCCGGCTCCTGCTGATCTTGCCTCGATATCGTATTCGTTCTTGTCAAGCCAGCTTGGCCCCAACACTTGATTCAGTTGCAGTTGGTAAGCCTCTGCCAACAGCCGCTTCAGGGTGACATTTCTGGCTATGATCCCGTTAGGCGAGTAGGAAAGTTGATTGTTATAGTCCGGCCCGACGAGGTGTTGGCTCGGCTTCACGGAAGCAACATCAAACGCCGGTGCGGTTGTTGCGACTTGGCCGACGCCGACTGAACTCGAAAGCGCGAAAGAAATGAGGATGGACACCGCGCGCATGGCCTCCAGCATATTCGCCGGGAGATGAGTCGGCAAATTGCGGAAGAAACCGTAGGCCTTTCGACTCGCCCCCACCAAGAAACACCAAACCTCCGGATTCTGGTCGAGTTACCGGCTGCCCGGAAGTGGTCTTGCCTGAAAAGTCGTATTTCGGTAGATTCACCCGGTCGGACCGGGGTAGACAAGTCACCGGAAATCCCGTTTTCGGGATATTCTCGGTAAGCCAGCACCGTGAAATCTCAACAGCGGGTGACACATGCCAAGAAGAAAGCCCTTCAATTGTGCAATCGTCCATAGCAACCTCGGCGAAGCTATTGACGAGTTGCGGAGCCTGGAGCGCAAAGCGGCTGATGGGAAGCTGCTCGAAGAGGAGCTTCAGGTGGGCTGCTACACGCGTACCACCAGGCTAAGCTCTAGACGATGTTCCCAGTTCCTTAGGTTTTCTTGCGGATAAAAAGTCGACTCCACCAAAAAGATGAAACGATAGTACCCTGGCCTCCACACGAACAAGGTAGGAACACTCATGCGAAAGATATTCTTGCTGCTCTTCGTGCTCGGACTATCTTGCGCGGCGTCCGCCCAGACCGATCGAGCATCCTGGGCGAATCTAAGTGGCTTGCAGCCGGGACAGAGGATTCAAGTCGTCGGAACGACCTCCAAGAAACATTCTGGAAACTTCGTGAGCGTCTCCGATACAGCGATCTCGTATCGGGAGACGAATGGCCAACAGAGTATTCCGAAGCAAGACGTTCTGAGCGTGAAACTCATGGAACACAAACACCGTTTGCGCAACACCCTCATCGTGGCAGGAGTGGGCGCTGGCGTGGGAGCCGGAATCGGCGCGGCGCTCCACAAATCGTGCTCATCGCAAAGCTTCTGTTTGGATATTGGCGGAGCCGCCCTACCGGCCGGAATCGGCGCGGTAATCGGTGGCGCGGGCGGAGCGGTCGTTGGGTTTCTTTTGCCCTCTCACAGCACGATTTACCAGGTGAGTTCGCACTAGCCTGCTTTGGACTCTCTCTCGTGACCGCCCTGAAAGTCTGCTTCAGCGGAGCCGCAATCAAATGGAGGAATGCGGTGAAGATTGGGAATCCTACCTCCTGGTCTTTTGTACCAGCGAATGAGAAATCACCTAAGGCGCAACAATCGTCGCCTGCCGAGCAGTCAACACCCATTGACCACCCTCCATCTTCCACACATCCGTAAACCTCCGCCGGACTTCCTTTCCAGCCATTGGAGAATCACCCTTCGGCACTACCCGCTCGTCTCCCATGAGCAACACCATCTCGCCAAGCATCCCCGCATACTCGACGGACCGCACATACCTGCTGTAGCTTATCAGCCCTGAAGTGTTTCTTCGCCCCGTCGCACCTCTGATCGAGATGCTATTCTGCGGATTGTTGACCACAAGGTCCTTCGCCAGCAAAGCAGCAAATGCTGCATGGTCATCCCTTATCAGCGCCGCATCTATTTCATTGACGGCCTCCAGCACAGAAGCGATCTTCGGTTCTTTCGCGGCGGTGGCAACCTCTGAATTCGCTGCCTTCCACTCCCCCATCGCAGATGCTGTAAATATCAGCACAATCGGCGTCATACGCGTAGCATTCCTAAACAAGCCTAGGTATGTCATCACCAGTTCTCCTGAAGTGCCATCTCAATCCTGGAGTACCCGCCCCTTTTGGTGCCGCTTCACATGAGAGAAACTGTACACAAAAGAACGGAGTATGGCCAAAGCGAAAAGCACACCGCCCTTTCGCTGCGGCTTCGGCCCCCGGAGTTGCTCAAAACCCCGTCCTGCAGTCCGAGGCGCTCTCGATCAGAAGGCGAATCGTACACCCAACTCGATACGGCGAGCGGTATCGGCTGCAACCGGCCGCCCAACCGCTCCGGAAGAAAGTATGGTGTTTACCGTAGTGACATTGGTGTGGTTCAGCAGATTGGCGCTTCGCGCATTGAATGTAAACGTGCGCGGATTTTCCTTGCTTCCAGGGAGGGTGAAGGAACGGCTCAGGTTCGTGTCGAGATGCACGGTTCCGGGCATCGTCCCAATGTTCCGCTGGACATTGCCATTCACCGCGTTGATGCTGAGCAATCCAAATTGCGTGCTGTAAACTCCCGGGCCCGGCCTGGAAGCATAGGAAGGCCGGTCATTGAAGTCGCCATCGCCATTCGCATCCGTGCCTGTTGTGATGTTGTATGGCGTGCCATGGCTTGCGAAGAGTTCGGTGGAAAACTCCGCTTTCAGCGGCAGCTTCACATTGCCCATCAGACCGAAGAGGCCGGATGTCTGCCAATCCACCCGCGACGACTCGCCCTGCTCGCTGTAGCTCGACTGCGGATTGGCCGCCCCTGATGTATTCTCACCGCGGAAACCTCCATCGGACCGGACACCTGCCATGTGCACATAGAACGCGGACACGCCGAATCGCTTGTAATCGTTCTGCCCCAGAGATAAAACCAGGAATCTCCCGCGCATATGCGCAAGCTTCTCGTAGAGAAAGATATTCTCGTTGGGTGCAATGGGCCTCGGAGCAAGAAGAGCCGCGATTGGGTCGGGCGCAACGCCCATGCTGCTTGCAACCATCGGAGCGTTGATGTTTGCTACCCGGATCTGAGCCCAGTTCGCTGTGTAATTGAAATCACCCTCCGTATGCCAATGATGCGTAAACTCATGTTCCACTTCGAACTGAGTGCTAAAGGAGGGTATTTGCCTGAACGTCTTCGGGAACTGATAGAGTATGTTCACGCTGATCGAACCTGCAACAGGCGTCTGCGGATTCTGGAAACTAGGCGCATAGGTTGTCTTCTCTTGTTGCCGAATTCCGTTCAACCGATCAACCTGCAAGGCATAGCTTGGATCCACCGCGCTCGAAAACAGTCCTGCTCGCAGGTGAATCACCCACGTCGATTTCTTGTCGAGCGCCCAATTCAAGCCGAGGCGCGGCGAAAAGTTCGAAAAGCTGCTGGGCGCGGTTTGAATCTGATAGCGGAAGCCTGAATACAAAGTGAAGTGATTGGTTAGCTTAGCGACGTCTTGCGCATACAAAGCCAGCCGCCATTGAGTGAAAGGCACGAGAGGAGTTCCACTGTTGCTCTGAAAGGTGGTTGGGGTTCCGCCAGGGAGGCTCGCAACAGCACGCCGGTACTGCTCGATTGCAGTAATTGTTGTTGTTTCGCCGGTCGGATTGTTGTTCGCGTCGAGCACAGGCGCGCTTCCCCCTCCAAAGACGAAGGCACCGTTGAAGGTGTCCGGATCGTAGTCGTGCTCGAATACCCCAAGAGACTGCACACCAAATTTCAGGGTATGCCGGCCTCGGCTGAAGATTACGTCATCGTCTGCTTCGAGATCGCGTTCGCGGTTGTTGAGTTCTCCGGCGGATGATCCGCCACCAGCGAAATAGCCAGCCACCTGCAAAGAAGGCTCCGTCGAGAGAGGGGTCTGCTCGGTACGCTTCCAGGAGTAGCCGATCCGCGTCTCATGCAACAGATTTGCGCCAACGGTCTGCGTATTCAGCAGACGTAGATCATATTCGCTTGAGAGACTGTTGTAACCCGCTTCAGCAAGAACCAGGCCGCCCGCACCCTGATTCCCGAGATTGTTGACATTCGATGCAAAGGAAACGGTCGCGAGATCATTTGCTTTGATTTGCCAATCTGCGCGCGCGGACCCGATCCACAGCCGTTGCGGAGCAGGTATGGATTGTTGCAGAGGCGCAGGAGCTCCGTCTGGATTCAATGTCACCGCATCTACCACACTGAACTCATCGATATCGCGCTTTTCAAGCGCAAGAAAGACATCGCTTTTCTTCTGCTTGATGGGCCCGCCCAGTTCGAAACCATATCGCTGCTTGCCCGCAGGCGTTGCGGTCACGGACAACGGATCGGTAGCGTTGAAAGGGCTGGCACTGTCAGCAAAGAACAGGGCTCCGTGCCACGGCCCGGCGCCTGGCTTGGTTTCAATCTCAATCCTGGCGCCCAGCCACGGCGGGTTCTGATACTCGGAAGAGAACAAGTCGGGATTCACACGAATGGAAGCGATGGAACTCTTCGGAGGCAGCGTGCTGCCGTTTTGAAATCCATCAACAGTAACAAGAGCGTTCCCGGAAGGGCCGCCCCCGCCTGCGGCGAGAGCCTCCAACTCGCGAAGAAAATCATCTGGATCATCCGAAAGCCGTTGCACTTCTTCCGATCCGAGTATCGTTGTGCCCGCCGTGCGGCCGTCGTCTGCCCCGTTCGCATTCGCGCTCACCTGTACGTCCGTCTGCACCGGCGCCACAGCAAGCCGAAGGTTGACATGTGCGGCGCCACCTGCACGAGCGTGTGCGCGGGCGCTGGCTTGGGCGAATCCCTCGGCATCCGCCGTAATTGTGGTTGAGGTCAAGGGCACACATGCGAACGTATAGTGGCCGGTTGCATCGGTTACGCCCGTTGCTCCGGTGCCGGCCTGCACGTGTGCTCCGGGAATTACCGCCCCGGTCGGATCGGTAATCACGCCGTCGATATGTATCCCTGCAGTGCAAGATTGTTGTGCGAGAGCTGTCGCGGAA
>Ga0210391_10005130_pt1 | contig 10801 bp, 10 predicted proteins | sample IncBWC12OmetaG_FD_160573 | JGI IMG/M metagenome (GOLD analysis project Ga0210391, IMG submission 160573) | Forest soil microbial communities from Barre Woods Harvard Forest LTER site, Petersham, Massachusetts, United States - Inc-BW-C-12-O ...
TGGCTGTGGGTCACAGATCCCCACAGCTCCGTGTGTCGGCGGCTCTTGGATACTGTGGTATGCATCACCTCCCGCTCGCCGATCAATTGAGAGGCAAACCGCGCCGTCCCTCCGCCCTCGCTGGCCGAACAGCGCAGAATCAGGGTGTTGCCGCAGTTTTCGACGATGGTGTGCGCATTACCGTGGCCATAGGTGCTCGAAACCTGGGCGATGGATTGAAAGCCAAGCACGCACCGGCCGCCGAATTTCCTCAGTCGAGCGAGCGCATCTTTCAACCCGTCTATTTGGCCCAACGCGTCCAATTCGTCGACGACGAACCATAGACGGCCATTGGCGGCGCGCCCACCCTGCTCGCTCTGTTCCTCCTGATCCATGGCTTCGAAAATCGCCAACCTCATCCACGCCGATATGGTCGAGTGCAGGGCTGCTATCTGCCCGGCTTTGTACGGTATGAAAAGGACGCCGGGGGCTTTGTTCTTGACCCACTCTCGAATCGAAAAACCCTGTCCTTCCTGTCGTCCGATGTATTCCAACGCGCCGACTGCCGAGCTGGTCACCGAACGAATCGAGTCGAACATACGGCTGTTGTGCTCGTCCAGGAACGGCTGCGCGGCGGTGCCGCGCACGAGTTCCCGAAGTTCACCGACGTCGCCGGCCACCAACAGCCGATACAATTCGCCCACGTCCTTGATGCCCGCGTCGTGCGCCTGTCGAGTCACTGCCGTAAAGAACGTTCGCGCGTAATCTCGCCAACTGCGATCCTGGTCGCCGTGATCGGGTATCAGGGATCTGGAAAGCTGCTCAACGTCGTATGCACTCTTGATCTCCGAGAATAGATCCCACTTCACGGAGCGTTCATCGAAGGGATTGAGCAGCACGTCGCCGCGATCCGGGCGGTAGAATCGCTGAAGATACCCGGCGTCAGGATCGGCGATCACGGCGCGGTCACCTCGTGCCAATGCTCCGGCCAGCATTTCCCTGATCGCCGTGCTCTTGCCGGTGCCTGTGGTACCGATCACTTTGAAATGCTTGGCTTCGTCCTGTGCGGGCACTGCTATACCGGCCAATGTGAGCCGCGCATCGCATGTATTTTGGCGGGAGTTCGCGTTCACGCGGGCCGGACTCTCAGCGACGAGGGAACCCCGCTTGTGCGATTTGTCCTCAGTGGCGCCTTGCGTGGTGCCCTTGCCGCCTGCATAACCCAGCGCCGCGCCCAGGCCGGTGCCGAAGGTGAGTTGCACCCAATCGTGGTAACCCATTCCCATATGCGCGAGCAGGGAGTTCGACGCGGCAACACCGAGCGCGGCAATTCCGGTCAACGGCACCGCGACGAGCGGGGAAAGCGCAAAATGGTGCAATTGGGCCCGCGCGCGCACCAACCCCACAATCATCGGCGCCTGCACGGCAGCGTACGCCGTCGCGATTCCGGACCACCCATGCGTCAGCGTGTCGATCATCGGTGCTTGCGCTCCGGGTCGAACCAGATTTCCTTGATGAAGCGCTCGTGCCGCTCGACCCCGAACTGGATCACTACGTCGATGAGCAGGTACAGAAGGTTTTTGATGTCACTGCGCGCCAATTGCCGGCCGCCCGGGTTCTGCTTCACCAGCAGAACCAGCTGCTCGAAGGCGAGCTCGGCGCTGGTTGCGTGAACGCTGGTGATGGAGCCGGGGTGGCCGGAATTGACGTTGCGCAGATAGTCGAACGCTTCTTCGGCGCGCAGCTCCGCGAGCAGAATTCGATCCGGTTTCATTCTCAGGCAGCACTCGAGGAGCTGCTTCGGCGTGACTCGCGCGACTCCCTGATCGTCCTTGGAGTAGTACAGGCGCACATGGTTGGGATGCCGGTCGAGCACCAGTTCCTTTGCATCCTCGATGGTAACCAGGCGCTCATCGCAGGGAATTTCACGAATCAACGCCTTGGTCCACGTCGTCTTTCCCGACCCCGTCGGCCCGGAGACCAAAATGTTCTTGCGGCAGCGAACCGCGAGACGCATGAATTCCTCGAAGTCGGACGCAGACAGCAAACGCAGCAACTCCTCTTCGGTATCATCGAGTCTTTGACCGGCTTGCCGGGTCGCACGAAATATCCCGCGGCGCCCCAAGTCTTCGATGCTCCACACCTGGTCCGCAGGCCGGCGAATCGTAATGGCCACACAGCCCGCCGTGGTCGCCGGCGGCATGACGATCTGGACGCGCTCGCCCGACGGCAGGGATGCGGATAGCAGCGGGGCGGTGGCGTCGATCCTCTGTTGGGTGGAATTCGCGATCAGTTTGGCCAACCGACTGCACCATTCGAAATCCGCAAATGGCAACGGCTCGCAGCGCCACCCATCGCGAGTTTCCAGAAATACTTCCGTCGGCCGGTTGATGCAAAGCTCCATCACGTCGGAGTTCGCGAGCAACGGCCGCAGCGCGCGCAGCGTAAGATCGAGCGCCGACATCTCTTCGCCGCGGCTAACGCTCGGCGGCGACGGATCGAAGTTCATAAACAGACCTAAAGTCCAAGTCCCGCGCCACCAATACCTGAATGCGGTCTCCCTGCTGTTTCTTTACCGTGGGTGGGATGTTGATCGTGCCCTTGAGTACCTCGGTCAACACATCCTGCGTGGCCGATGGATTGACGATGACCGTGCCGTTGCCGCCGTGGGTCGACTGCACCGCGCCCTCGACACCTGCGTCGATGATGGAGACCAGCATCGCCGCGCCGAAGCGTTGCCAGAAATGATTGTCGACCGTGCCCGGAAGGCCGGATCGGCCCAGTTCGTCCGCACCCGGTGAGGCCAACGGCACGATGACGCCGGTGGGCGTTCGCGCCTCATCCCAAAGTACGAACACTCTCGCGGACCCCTGCTGCACCTGGCCGCGGGTCTCTCCGATCAATTTCGTGCCGCGCTCCAGAAGCACCACGCGGCCGTCGACGCCGAAGGCGTCGGTCGCCATGATGCACGTGGTCATGCCCGGAAGCGTCGAATCGATCGCGGTTTCCAATGTGCAATCGATGAATGCCCCTTTGGGCAGCAGCAAGCGTTGGGTCGGCAGCACTTGGGCGCGCACCGCAGCGCTCGAGGCCGGACGCAGCAATGCCGTCAAGTCACCCGGCTCTTGTGAGCCGCTCGCAGAGGGCGCCGGCGCGGTCATTCCAACCGCCGTGTTCTGAAACAAACCTTGCGTCGAATACACCGCCCCCGACAGTTGACGCTCCAACGTCAGCTGCTCGGCTGTCTTGGGCTGAGGTGCGCCGGACACGCCGGCGGCGCTGGTCGCGGGACTCAAATCCAGCGGGATCTCGGGCAAGGTCGTGGGGCTTGGTAGAACCGGTGAGGAGGGTAGATCCGGGGGCGGCGGGTCGATCCGTCCCAGGCTGGGCAATGCCATCTCGCCCTGTGCGCGATTCGTCGACAGTGTCTGCGCCGATTGCCTTGCTCGGCTCTGACGGGTCATCGCATGGGCGTAGTACCAAGTGAGCATTCCCAATCCGAGGATGCTCATGAGGCCAATCGCCAACAGGTTGCTGATGCGAGATTGCATCGATGCCCTGCGATTGACCGAAGTTTCATGGCGCTCGCCGCGCACCTCGTTCTGTTCCGGGTCCGCGTCGCTCATGGCACCCCTCCCTGCACCCGGCGTTCTACGCCGGGCGCAACGGTGCCGGAATCCAGGCGCGTGCCGCCGCCGATGAATCCCTGGTTCACGATGCATCCCGTGAGCTTGCCGCGCCGCAGAACGAACTGCTTCGCGACGCGATGCACGATAATATCGCCCGCGTCCACGCTGAAGTTCAGCAGCGACTCGCTGCCGTCCTCATTGCGAACGAAAATCGCGGGCAGGTCCGAATTCGCTGCGAATCTGAGTCGCGTGTGCACTCCGTCGTCCGAGGCGGCAATCGGCTTCAAGGTGGGTCTGCCGCAATACCAATAGTCGATGTTCTTCGCCCGCGTGGCCGAAGCGCCCTCCAATTGCGAGTCCAGCCGTTTTGCCGCGAGTTCGGCCGTAGTTTGCGAGGCCGGGGGCGGATAGGTGAAACGTAACGCGTAGATGACGGTCGGGTCGTCCGCCGCCGGGCGTTGCGACGTCGCCGTGTAATCGAATTGATAGTGTCGCCGACTGGTGAGCACAGTCAGATTCGTCGCCACTCTTGGAGCCTTCGGCTTCAGGAATAGATGATTGTCTTGGCCGACGAAGGACAGCCCTTCAATATCGCCCGCGCCGAGACCGGCGAAGATCTCGCCGGGCTCGAACTCGATGTCGATCTGGTACCCCACGAAGCCGCGAAGTTTGTAGACCTCTTCGCCGTTATAGGCCGAAACCCGGATGCGGCTATCGACCATGCCCTTCGGGGGCACCGTTTCCGCCGCTGCGCAGAGGAAAAACAAGACGCCGTACAGGGCAAATGCCGCGGCCCGGATTCTTCTATTGCTCATGGTGGGTCTCCTTCGCGACCGATTGGTCGACGAGAACCTCGGGCTCGGAGCGAAAATCCACGATCTTGAATCCCAGCGGATTCCAACGGCGCGTTTTCGGGTCCTTCGCGGGCTCGGTATAGGCGAATTGAATAGTTGCAATCCAGTGAGTGAACGACTCCTCGGCTCCGGGGCCTTGGCGAGCAGCCTTCAGGTAGCGTACCTGGGCAAGATCGGACAACCCGCTGGAGCGGGTGAAGAAACTCACCGAATTGACTTGTACGCGCACCGTGCTGCCATCCTTGTGCACGTTGAGGGGAGACGCGGGATTCGTGGCAGTCCAAAGCGCGTACCAAGCCTGATTTCGCTGCGCCGAGTGAAAGGCCCCGCACTCCTCATAGTCGCTTTCCGCCGTTGCGAAATTGAAGCGCTCACATACGGTCAAATAGTGGGTCAGGAAATACCGGGTCACAGCCTCTTCGGGCGTCGCGCGCCCGGCGTACACCGGCACCACATCGACGATGCCCGTACTGTTGTCGACCCGTACTACGAAGGGATCGACCCGCTTCAACGGCATGAGCAGACAGAGCGCGCTTGCACTCGTTACGGCACAAACCCAACCGGCTCCGGCTACCCACCATGCGGTGCGGGCGCTGCGGCGGAGCTGCATGGCCCGATCCGCGTCCCATGATTGGGCTTCGCGAAAATACTCGCCGATGGTAGGCGCCGTGATCAAGGCGATCTCCGTGCGGGAGAGACCGGCGCCGCGGCGGCGGGAATTGCGCGCGCGGCCGGTGGATTGATCGGCTGCAGGTGCGCATCGCAGCGTAAGGCGGGTGCCGAGCACCCGCAGAGAAGCGGTATCAAACAGACAATCAGACGCATGATCAACCCTCCTTGGTGCGGCGATCAGCGGCGCAGGTTGCGCCAACTTCGGCCGAGTGCTTCGATGCCGGCGCCGGCGGACCGACGGATGTCGTGACTGGATTGAAGGACCGCGTTGACGACCGGCCGACTTACGCTGCGCACCGCGCCGGCTGCGCGGGGCGCCGCATACAGCACGGCGGATCGCAGCGGCGGGCGGGCCGCTACTCCGACGCCGCGCAAGCCTAAGCTGAGGCCGCGGCTCAAAAATCCGAAGGAACTCAACGAGACACCGCCGGCCAGACCCCCCGCAATCGGCATGACCTGACGCAGCACCAAGAACACCAGCGCGGCAACCAGCAGCATGTGCAGCACGTCGACCGTGAAGATCGCTGTTCCGAGGGCCGCAGTTTGCGTGGCGTACGATTGCACGATTTGCAGCAGGAGAGCCGCCACCATCACGGTTAGCATGGTGATCAGGGCGTAGTTCGCGAGTTGCGCAATCCATGCCGCGAAAAATCGCTTGGTGGCATCAAAGAACAGCATGGCAATGAACAGCGGGCCAACGGCCAACAGAACCGACAAGGCGATACTCGAGAGGGCGAGTAGGAACATCGAGTACACGCACAAGAGGCCTATCAGGCACCACACCAGGGCACCGGCAATGAAGAAGCCGATATTCCCGAGAGCCCACGAACTCGAAGCCTTGGTCCAGAGAACGCCGGCAACGGCACCGCCACGATCCCAGATGGCATCTATCGTTCCGACGGGGTCTGCGCCTCCTACCATCGCGGCCGCAAGCTGCGTTGGCGCTATGTAGAAAGTGTCGACGATCAAGGTGTTGTAGAGCCATAGGCGCAATCCCACCCCTAGAATCACAGCCAGTACGAGGATGCGCTTCAACCCCGCGATGACGGGTTCGTCGATCTTGCCGGTGAGGTGCAAATAGCCCCACGCCATCACATAGATTGTCGCCAGCGTAACAACGGCGGGCTCGAGAACCGACGCCAGGCGCGCGGTGTTGTCGCCAATGTACGTGGCCAGCTGCGCGTTCAGCCATGCCGAAAATGTCGCAAAAAAACCCATGACGACGGCTCGAATGAGAAGGGTTTATCAGGGAGCCGGCTGGAAGCGGGTAACAAAGGATCCCTGCCCTTCTATGGCGCGCTCCAAGCCCTGTTGCCGGATGGCCGATTCCTGCGCCTGGGTCGCCTGATAGAGGACCTGATTCTTGGTCTGCTCGTTTTGCAACATACCGAGCTCGGCACTGATCCGTGCCTGCAAATCGAGGATTGCCTTTTGATCTGCTGCGGTCGATATGGCGGCGATCAAGCTTTGAATCGCGGCGAATCGGCTGCTCGAGTTCGCGAGCGCCTCGTGGGCGAGAGCCTGCTGCACGGCACTCCATTGACGCGATGCCTGAATGAGCTGCTGATCGGCGGGCGATAGTGTGGCTAACCGCTGCGGCGACAGAACTGCATTGGCGGTGATGGCACTTTGCACGTCGGTGGACAATGAGGCATATCCACCCGTTCCGCTCCCCTGCGAGGCGTTGACGACTTGAGTCCAATTGACAGGCAAATAGTTGCGGTTGGTGCCGCCGAGCAATCCCGCCATGCCGCGGCTGCCTGTGATGGCTTGGAGCGCCTGCTGGGTGGATCGCAGCTGGTTGGCGGCCATTTCCAATTGCTGCTGCATGCTTTTCACTTGCTGAATCAGTTGCACGAGAGCCGGTGCATCGACGACAGCCCATTGCGCTCGCGCGGCCGGGGCAATTGCAATCGAAGCCAGCAGGCAGATAGCGGCTAGATGAATTTTGCGAGTACGCATGAGCATCTCCTTACGAGTGAGTCGATTGGTATCGCCGGTTACTGACCGCTCTCGGCCATGAATCGTGGTAGCCAGGCGGCCGGATCGGGCCCGGTCGCGGCCATGATCTGATGCATTCGCTTGACCTCCGCGGCTCGGCCCGAGATCACGGCGAGTTCTGCGTCGTAACCTTTGAGATCGAGCTGACAGACCACGCTGTGATGCGACTGCTTCACCAGAAACATTCGCGAGCCCGCTTCCAACTGATCCTTGACCAGTTTGAATTCTCTTTCGGTCAGCCCCAGTCCCTGCGTGTATTCCCGATAGTCGGCGTCGGCACTTGGAAAGAACACCTTCGTGGGCGTCTGTTCGACCAGGGTTCGACTGATGGGGCTGTCGAGTACGTCGCTCGGACTCTGCGTCGCAAGGCACATTACACCGTTGAGCTTTCGCCACGTCTTGGGCCCGTCCTTCGCAAAATTCTCGAACGCGGAATCGGCCAACAGCCGCCAGAACTCATCCATCCAGCAAACCAACCGGCGGCCATCCAGCAGCTGGCGCACCAGATGAAACAAATACAGCGTGATCGGCGATCGCGTGAGCGAATGATCGAGGAATTCGGTGACATCGAACCCAATGACGGAGTGGCCCGCCAATCGCGATACCACGGTGTCGCGGGCGTTGTCGAAGACCCATGCGTACTCTCCTCGACATCCTTCGCACCAGCGAGCAAGGCGCGCGTGCAGGCCCTCCGGATCTGTCGGGTCCAAGAATTCCACCAGCCGGGACAGTCGCCGAGCCGAGGGCTCGAGCGCGAGAGTGCCGCGCAACGCCTGATCCAGGTCGGCGCCCTCGCGAACGGCACCGGCGCGCCGTGACTGAGACGGCCCGGCGCTCAGATTCAGAAGCCAAGATTTGAGAAACTCGACGTTCGACGGCGTGACAGGCAGTTGCAAGGGATTGAATCCCGTTGGGACACCGTTCTTCAATGGAAGATATTCGCCGCCCAGGGCCCGCACCAGAATCTCGAGCCCGCGATCCTTGTCGAAGACGACTTGCGTCGCACCTTGACGGTCGAGCATGGCGATCAGGAAGCCGATGAATACCGTCTTGCCGGAACCGGTGGGGCCGCAAATGAGGGTATGACCGGTATCCTTGCGGCTTCCGCCGTCGGGGTCCTTCGGGTCGCTGGCATGCAGCGAAAAATGGTACGGCGAGCGCGCACTGGTTACGAACAGACTTAGCGCCTCGCCCCAATGGTTGCCGGTCGCGCGGCCCGTCGGGTAGTTGTGAAACGGCGCCATGGCCGCAAAATTTCTGGATGTAATCGGCGCCTTGCGCGGACGTACGGGAAAGTTTCCCGGTAGCTGCGCCCAGAAGGCGGCTTCGAGCGCCAGGTCTTCCCGAGCGACCAACATGCCGGTATCGGCGAGAAAACTGCGAGCCGAAGCAATGTGATCATTGAGTGGCTTGAGGCGATCGTTTTCCGAGGCGGCGTCACGGGATTCTTCGACGTCGGCCAATACCTGAAGAGAGAAGTGATGATCGCCCATGACGAACTCATTGCTCGTCAGCGCGTCCAGTGCGTCTTTGAGCTCGGCTGCCTGCGAGACGGCGAAATCGCCGGCATTCCCCATTCGATTGTATTGACGTTGCAGCAGTGCCTGGCCGGTCGCTTTGGTTAGAAAAGTGAAGGACTGCGTGAGGACGAAGGCGAACGGCGCCGACAGGAGGCGGTTGAGCATGCCCACTACGCTCGGGGTTGGATACTCCTTGACGCCGAGAATCGCACCCACACGCGATGCAGTAGGCGAACGGTATTCAATGGCTTCCGTGCCGAACAGCAGACGCGTGGTCGCGAGCGCCTGATTGATCGGCCCATACGGCAACGGCGAGCGCTGCCATTCGCCGTTGATTAGCATTCCGAGGTACTCGAGCAGCGATGAGCACCAGAGTCCTCCGGATCGGTACGTACCCAACAGCTCCGGCTCATACCGCGCCAGGGACGCCGCGAGTGTCTGCGCCAGCTTCCCACAGGCATCGACCGCGTCGGCAAATATCTGCCGCGGTCCGTCGCGCTGCGTGCGAGCCAGTATCTTCGCTGCCAATCCGGTTGCGGCCCCCGAGGTCGGCCTGTACACAACGGCCAGATAGACTTCGTTGATCATCAAGCTCTCGCTCGCCAGGCGGTTCCGATACTTCGCATAAAGGGCGCACGAGAATGAGCTGCCGGAGCGCCCGTGCTGGCCGGCTTCTGCGCCGCGTGAAAGAAATCCGGCGCGGCGACGAATCACTTGCGTCCACAGCGCCACGCAGGGACTCGCTACATTTCGCCACAGCACATTGAGCCGTTCGTGCCAATTGTTGAGCTCCTCGTCATCGCTGGTTTCGAAGCTCGCACCCCCCAGCCTGAATACCTGCAGGTAGTCGCCGAACGTCGTCTTGACCACTGTCGGCGCCACGTGCGCGGTATAGGGTATGCGGTCGGAGGTCGAGAATTCGCGGCCTATGGCCGCTGCGCGCGTCATCGTCCGCATGCGCCGGCCTCCTTGTTCGCCGCGAAGCTGTTCATGTCTACTCCTTGACTGCCGTGCTGCGCGGTGCGAGAAAATTTCGTCCATCGCGTTGCACGCAGTCTGGGAGAGGCTGCGCAGAAATTGAATCCGATTAACTATCGAGTTCGCGCAAAAAGAATGTCGCTGATTACCACGGCTCCAGTCCGTGCTCTGTCACCGAATCGTGTTGGTCAAATGCCACGCGAGTGTTCGCTGATCCACACCGCCAGTTCATCCTCGGTCAGTTTTCCGGCCGCGACGGATTGAATAATCTCGGCTGCATCAATCTCCTCTGCGGTCAGTTCGCGCTCGTTCAATTGCAGGAACACGTCGATAACGGCAAGCGCGATGCGCTTATTACCGTCGGCAAAGCAGTGGTTACGCGCAAGCGAATACCCATAGGCCGCTGCAAGGCGCTCAAGCGAGGGAGAGGGCTTGGAGTAACTGTATTGGTGTTGAGGCCGCCCAAGAGCCGCTTCCAGCTCGGCGATCCGCACGGGCCCAGCAAGGCCGCCGTGTTCGGCAATCAACTCGGCATGCATCGCTGCCACGGCTCGCAATGGCACCCAAACCGGGTTTTTCATCGGCGTTGGATTCCAAAATCTATTTTGCGAGTGCCCGCAGCGCGTTGCGGTATTTCTTTCGCGTTCGGCCGAACGCCTTCATGGCCGATTCGAAATCAGGGTCGAACGGGGTCAGTCGTGCGCCATCCGCGTCGGGGATTATATGCAGCGTATCGCCTTCTGATACCCGCATTTGGTCGGCGACTTCTTTTGGGAGGATGACCCCTAGGGAATTGCCGATTTTTCGAAGTTTCACGGTCATCGACATGCTGCGGCTCCTGAATGGCGGTAGTTTAACAAATGTTAAACTATACGGCAACCATCGCGTAAAAGAGCTGCCAACACGATTTGGTGACAGAGCCGATATAGTCAGGGGCCCTCGCAAACCTCGAATCGCCGACGGCCGCGCCAATTCGGCAGATCCAGGACCAGCGGGCAATAGCTGCTCGCCTTCCAAACGCGCAGATTGGCGAACAGCGCGGGCAACCGCGTTCTCGCCCACAGCAATACGAGATCGAAGAATCGCGCATCCCGCGCACATAGCAGCATGCAGACACCGTGGATCGGCGCGCAGAGCGTCATGGTCAACAGATTCTTGGTGAGGAGAA
>Ga0210391_10005131_pt1 | contig 10798 bp, 6 predicted proteins | sample IncBWC12OmetaG_FD_160573 | JGI IMG/M metagenome (GOLD analysis project Ga0210391, IMG submission 160573) | Forest soil microbial communities from Barre Woods Harvard Forest LTER site, Petersham, Massachusetts, United States - Inc-BW-C-12-O ...
ACTAGAAACTAAACCCGGTACGGAAAACAATAGGTTGTGTTGCCGGTATATGTTGATTGTAAAGGGCGTCGTAGAGGAGTTGAATCGTGCCCTCCCGGCTACCTTTTATTTTGTATTTCTTTGAAATGCCTACTAGAGCACTTTTTTGCCAAATATTCACTTGATAAAGATCTGCCACCTTCTGAAAAGCTTGCATGTAGTTATATTCGAAACCTCCGGTGATCCAAATGCTCCCCTTCGCCTTTATATCGAATCCACTTCGTAATCCAAGCCCTTGACTGGTTAGTGCGATATGGTCAATACCACCACTCCCAACCCCGAGAATATAGCTACCCCCCAAATCTGCAGTTATATTATCCCTGATTTTATAAGTGGCCGTAAACGCAATATTTTCCGTTGCAGGAACGGCTGTAGTTGCGCCTTGCGCTTGTACATTAAACCCCAGGGTAATCCGCTTTAAAAAGGTCTTAGTATGCTGGCTATTCGGCTGGAAGTTGGGCATAGTTACATCGCCGGTTCCCCCTGAATTACCAAGAAGGCTCAACTTCTCTTTTAGTTGATCCATTGCCTGGGCGCCTTGTTGAACACGTTGTTGCAAGTACTGTCCCGGATTAGCGTTGCTGCCACTCACTTGGGTTGATCCCATCATTTGAGTAATCAATTGCTGCACCTGCGCCTTGGTTTGTAATCCAACAATCCCCTGGGGAGTTCCATAGTCTGCCGGCAACCCAAAAAGCTGAGCCAGGTAACTATGTTTATTCATAAAATCCTGAAATGCCGGGACTTGCTCAGCTAGAGTCACTACCTCCTGCTCCATTTTTTGCCGGTCGTGGAGCATTTCCTTGTATTGTACTATTTGCTGTTGAGCATAGTATGCTTCCTTGTTTATACTGGAAAGTTGACTCCCGAGGCTACTATATTGACTCAGTTGGGATTGTAGCAATTGCTCCCTTGAATTAACAAATTGCTGGGCTTCCTGCGCTTGCTGCATAGTACCCTGAAATTGTTGTATTTGCTGGTACGTATTCTGAATCTCCTGAATCTTGCTCTCGGCGATATTTAGCTTTCCACCTTCAGAGTTCAGGAAGTTCAAAGCAGTTTGAAGACTATCTACATTGGGAATATACTGCTTGATAGGGGCGGTTATGCCTCCATTTGCAAATGACCCGATCTTTTGTTGCAATGATGCATATTTACTTTGTATACCTGTAAAAAGTCCAGAAGCGTTTAATGAATCTGCGGAAGGAATATTGCGCTGCAATGAGCCCTCATATGTTTGCATATGAGCAAGCATTTGGCTTGTCCTGCCCTCCACCAATTTTTGCATGCGTCGGTATTTCTTCCGAATGCTTCTAAGGGCCTGGGAGCTGACAACTATAGGTCGAAGCTGTGTAGTGTCGTCATTAATTGAATTTAGGGAATATAAAGGGCCTGAGATCCCTTGAAGCGGAGCTAGATAAGATAGGATAATCAGAGCCCCTATAGATAAGGCAATAACAAAGACCTTCATGGTTAATGAGGTATGCAGGTTGAAGAATATGTAATTAGGGAAGGATTACAGACGAGTCAATACTAGATAAAATATTCCTAAAAAGGTAACTACTTGTAAACTTTTTTCGACATGAAGCGTATAAAATAATCCTTTCGACAAAATTAAAAAGGGTGAAAACACCCTTTTTAATTTAAATATTTTTACTTATGACGTGCCATTGTATTGGTACATTTAAATTGCATTCACTTCCCAATACAAAAAGTGAAGATCCCCATTAGTCGTGGGTTTGCGGGGAATTAGTGACAGATTAGTGAACAACTTTGGCCCGTTTTAGCGGACTATTTGCCACGCTTACTAATCAGCCGCCAAAAAAGGCACTGACCACCTCTTAAATTTGAATTTTTATTCTCTGCCTTAACAGATTTGAAATTAAATCTTCCCTAGGAAAATAGGTGGCCAATTTGCGACGGCCTGAGGTGGTCAATTTGATCAGCGTATGCACTTCTTTATCGTGGAGGAAGAATTGGTAGTTCGGAATAATATTGGGGTCATTTATCTAATACCTTATCCATTTGAGTATTGAATATAAAATCCTGAATTTTCCACTTATCGCTCGGCTTGTAAAAGGTTAGCCTAAAAAATAAAGGAAGGCGATCATGTTTTACAATATAGGTAAGAATAACGAAATCCTTTCCAACATTCTTGCTGGAAATCAATTCATATCCCGTATACTTCCCGAAAGAAGGGGAAAACTCAGTAAACTGGTCTTTTATATTCTCTATTCCCTTTGTCTTCTCACTGGAATAATTGTTTGTGGAAAATAAATAATCCACTGCTTGGCTAGGGCCAAGATTTTTGTAGGCAACAAAGAAGCTATCCGCAATTTGCTCTGGACTGTTCTGCGCACTAAGCGATGTGGTACTAAACAATAAAATACATAATGATAAAAATGGTATTTGTAACATGCTTGTTCCTTTATATTTTATTTCGGTATCGAATGGAAGTTGACCTGGGTTAACTTATTTAATAAAAAGTGAAATAAGGAATCATTTTTGAACCAATCCGATCCGACATTCAAAACCCATCCGAAATGTTCATTATTGCAGGCATCAAGATGAATTTTTTGCCCACTTTTAAAAATTGTAATTTGAATTATATCCGAATAGGGCTTAGGATTAGACATTAAAATAAGAGAATCTTTCTTAATTAATCTTCCAATTATGTCCAGGTTAACTGAATCCTCAATTTTGGAAGTTTTCGCACTATCTCTAATTTGTCCAACCACCAGCGTAAACTCAACCTTATTCAGTTTATCATTATTATAAAGGATTTCATTTATTTTCTTTGAATAAATATTATCGCAAATAATTCCTGCAATAAGGACAATTATAAGGATTGAACCGAACAAGAACACAATCCGGCTTTTTGTAGTTGCAAACATAAATAAATCAAGATATTTTAATTATTTATTATAAGGAATTGACAAATCATTCATTAAGGCTGCGTTACTAAATGTCAACTGACCTCCCACCTCAAATTTTGAAAAGCCAAATCCCCCCAAGGTGCCCCAATATAATTCTTTGCTATCATTCATAGCACCAAAAAGGTCGGGGTTTATATCATCATATGCACGAATGTAAGTAAGAGAAAGCCATCCAATACCCCCCGAAACTGCAGTAGACCATCCTTCAAACGTTCGTCTGCTAAGTGGCTTCTTTGAATTTTCATTTACATCCATTGCACCTACCATGAAACCAAATCCGACATTAACACCAACGTTATAATCAAAAGCTCTGTAAAAATAGAGCCCTTGATCAATGCCACTATTTATCGATACCACATCCAGTGCTACCCCAATACCACCTCCAAAAGTACAATCCAATGACACTTGGGCCATATAAGCGTCTGGACCCGTAAACTCTGAAAAATCTAGCTTGATAGGTGAGAAATCATTTCCGACCTCGAGGTCAGTGTTAAATACTCTTGCAACGGGGGCATTTTTTATTCGCAGGATTTCTTTTGTCGTGTATGTGCCATTTTTGTCTTTGACCCTGCCATTAATGACAATATTTTTTTCATCCTTTTTCCCATCATTACCATTGTCACCGTTGGAGGCATTTTGATTCGGGACCTTTGGATCCTGGTCTGAGTTGGAATCATCATTTTGGACACGGAAAGCCTTCACAAAGGCATTTATTTCTCCTGGATCACTTGTCGATTCATCTCCATTGGAATCTGTTGTCCACATGCCATTGGGATCAACATATCTGATTGGATTGTTCTTTGTGTAATTATATGGACTCCACTCACTATATTTATTACTCGCCAAATCTATTACACTCCACCTTCCAATTTGCTCATCATACATCCTGGCGCCATAATCATACCACTCCAATCCGGATCCATCCATAAACTCCTTATCCTGTTGTTCTTTCCCGTTATAGTGATACTTATTGTACTTCCCAAAGCTGAGAGCCTGCGAGCTAATTCCGGCCATGGTCAACCCAAACGGATAGTAATGCTCCTCTTCCGTCAATGGCCCATGTACCTGCGTCACCTGAAGGTTATCGAAGTACACCGTTGTCAAAGAATCTGCATTGCTCACATAAATATACACAAATCCACTCCTGGGCGCAATGATCCCCGTCTGAGTCATGACATTCACCGTTCCGCTATTAGCAGTCACCTGCTCAGACCCACTCCCCGAGGAAACAAACCGGAACTGGTCGTCGAAGAATATCCAGTTCAAATAGGCTTTGGGGTTCGATGGGTTGGGCACAGTCTGGGCATTGATGAAGTTCTGCGCATCGGGTTGTAATAAGGTAGTTGTCGGAAGGGTGGTAATCACCCCCTCCGGTCCCGCCGCAGAAGCCGCCGTGAGTCCTGCCGATAAGGCCGATACCAGGTTTGCCACGGGTAGGGGTAGCTTGCTGGCAGGGTTGCTCCCCTGGTTGTACCAGCTACTTACCTTGAAGTCCAGTGTGTCCTGAGACATCACCCTCAGGGTGATGGAGGGTCCTATGTGTATGGAACTGGTAGCTCCCGCTCCCCCTACCGAGGCTACATAATTATTGGGGTTCGTGGTATTGTCCGTAGGATATCCCGAGATGGAGCTGATCGCCATCCGCGTCTGATCCAGGTTGGCATAATACGTATTCTCCAATGCTGAGTCTCCCACTTCCATGGTCGCCATGGGGTAGGCATCCGTTCTTTGCTCCTCCGTCAGCACCATCCGGGTATCTCCCAGGTGGTCCTTGAGGAAGTAATCATAGAGGAGGGTGTCTATCCTTACCTGACCGCTGGGATTGGTGTATGACCGTATTCTCCCCTCCTCTTGTCCGAAGAACTGAAGGACATTGTTTTGATATACAAAGCTCCCGATATAGTCCGTATTGGTATAGGTCGTTTGCTGCCCGTCCGCGGAATCGGGCTGTTCCATCACCCGCTTTTCCAGTTTGTCCCCTGCGGCATCATAGATGTAGGTAATTGTCCCCTTGGACCCTGACGTGGGATTTACCGCCACCTGGAAAGGCAGATTCAGGTGATCATAGGTAATCCAGTTGATCCCCTTGTTGTTCTGCCAAAGCAGGTTCCCATTGACATCATAGGTATAGTTATTCGATCCTGTCCCGTTATGAAAGTCCCCCAGGTTGTCATTGCCTAGAACTGAATCCGTCACCGACTGCAACTGGTTTGTTGGGCCTGTGCTGTAGCTATAGCTCAGATTGTCGATGATTTGGCTCGAATCGACCAACAGCCCCTTCTGGTACATGTTCAGGATATTGCCATTGTCGTCGTATGCCGTACCGTAGGTCTTTCCATCTCCCAGCCACGCCGAAAAGTCTATATGCAGGCTGGCGTCACTATTATTCGGGTCACTCTTTGCCCAGGTGGTACTGAAGAGTTGGTTGAAGTCGGCATACAGCAATCGGTTGGCCCGGTCGTAGGCATACCCATAAGCCCGTTGTTCTCCATTGCCCCCACTCCGCCAGCGGATACCTGAGATGTTCCCGTTGAAGGCAGTGGAGTCAAAACCCCAGTCATAGGATATATCCATCCCCCACCAGGTCCCTCCTCCGGAGATGCCTAAAGTGGGGTTGGCATAACCCCGATTTATCCCCTTAAGCCAACCCCTGATATTGTAGTCAAAAGCCTGGGTCTCCATGGGGATGGTCGGCTCGGTCGCGTTACGTTGACCAACCAGTTTGGTTTTGATCTGCCCCAGGCGGGTATAAGCGATTTGGGTAATCGTCCTAATGGTAACCGGGTTGTCGTTTACCTCTTTAGTCTTATTGGTAAGTCTGCCTCTAGCGTCAAAGTTCGAATTGGTCTTGACTCTGATCCAGGCCGAGGCCTGGGGGTTCCCGTGTGCCATGTAGCTGCACACTTCCTTGGCGGTAAAGTCGTAACGCTGTGTCAGTGTATCGCCACCTCCCTTGTAATTATCGCTTTCGGTCTGGATTACACGGCCCACATCATCATAAAAGGAAGCCGATTCCAACCATCCCCCCAGGGCGAGATTTGCTGAATCTTCCAGGACCCGGACCCTGAAGCCAGTTGGAAGACCGCAAACCTTAATACTTGCCGAATTGGGTAGGGTATCCGCATAAGCATTGGTACCGTAATCCAACTGACTCTTATGACCTGTACTATATGTTTTTGAAGTCCCCCATGTATAGTTATCATAAAAATGCTCGGTCAGTGGGATGAAGGTTACTCCCGATGGAAGAGGGTTCCCCATGACGGAAGTTGAAGAGACCGAGGATGCAGGAAACCCGGCTAATAGAGTGGCCCTGAAATTTGCTCCTGCTTCTGAAGTGAATCCGGGGCCAAAAAATATAGATGTCGTCGCGTGATATGCCGTGTCCCCTATTTGACGGGTGGTGACGGAAAGGTTTGGCACTATCCCCGTAACATTTTTGATGGTGTCCGTCCGGGTACTGCCCGTAGGATTCACGGTCACACTATCCACATGGGCCTGGAGCTGAGATTGGGTACCAGAATAATACATCATTCCCGTCATTATAGGCCGGTCTAAGGAATCGAATAAGGTGGTCAACCATTCCGCCTTTGTCTCCATATTCCCATCCTGAGCAAAAACGGGATTGTCTCTTTTATCATAGACCAACCAGTTCCAACCTGCACCCGGCACCTTTTTGCCCAGCATCCGTTTGCGATAATCATATTCATAACGAAAACACAGTCCATCCAATATCGTTAGGCTCATTTACAATGAGGCATTAATCAATTGGTCTACGGCTTTTGGGGGGATCACCACGCGGAGTTGGTTGAAGTCGTCATAGACATACATAGTCACTAACCAGCCCGTATAAGCGCCTGAAGTCATATTAGCGACCTGAACCTTTTTTTCCACGACCTGACCATCCAGGTCCTTGTATTCGATGACCTCGCTCCCTCGCTCATCTGTTGTTATTGTCTTTGTCAAAGTACCCGGGGAATAATTTGCTGCTGTCACGGGTATGTTACTCCCATCGGCGGGTGAATTGAGCGTGATGGTCCAAATAGGTACCTTGTCCGTTGTATCGTTAGTAAGATATTGGGTACTTGCCCCCACATTGTTTCCCGTCCAGCTATTACCAGGTGCAGTAACTTTTAGGGGGCGCCCCAAGGGGGAAGGTTCAAACTGGACCTGCCCGTAGAACACTTGCTCACCCTTATATCCCGGAACGTCCGAGGGATAGGTCTTGGTGAAAAAATTGTTTTGATCGGTAAATGGATTGGGTTGAAAAAGGCCGGTATTGGTGGTTTCTTCATAGGGCATGAATTGATATTGTTCCCTCCCGAAGGTATCATATACCTGTGTGGTCACCAGGTCATTTCCCATTCCTGACATCTGCCACGCAACAGACTCAATTGGCCTTCCCAACCCATCGTAGTAAGTCGTCGAATGTTGAGCTTGGGAAGTGCTGGTTGCGGCCTGGACAGCCGAGTCCGTGGCATAGGGTTGCATCGCCGTCTGGGTTATCACATAGTTGGATAAGGTATTCCCACTATATCCGGACGGTGAATACAGGCTTACAGTGGGCGAGGGTACCTGAGTAAGGGTACCCGGAGAGATGGCCTGGGGATGGCTTTGGGCCAGGGCAAGACCCGGCATTATAATAACGACCGACGCCAGGTATATTGCACGAGGACTAAGCATTTCAATGATGTTTCTAGTGTTGAATTGAGATCTTTAGGCGGTCGATCTCCTCTTGCTGGACTTTGAGTTGCTCCTGCATCTGTCGAAGCAGGGCTTCTTGTAGCGCTAGGGCCTTTTCTTGGCGAGCCAATGTAACTTGCTGTTCACTGATTTTCTGGTCTGACTCCACGGAATAAAGCGTAAGCTCTTCGATTTTCTGAAGCAACTTCGTAGTGAATGCACCCAGCTCGACCCCATCCTTTTGCATTTGAGCAGCGGAAGCGACGTTAGGAAGATGGTGGTTTGCCTTTACATAACTGCCAAGGGTGCCCAAAGGCTGAAGCCGGTAAGCCGAATCAAATACGAAATCCGCCCCGGTGGTATTCACGGTGACGCCCGTAGCTCGGATACCCCCGTTAACATCTAAACGATAGGCAGTATTGACCTGAGTGGATTCACCGATGAGCACATTAGAAACGCCATTTCCTTCAATGATCACATTATTCCCCACGGGGTTTAGGAATAAGGGTAGACTATTAAAAGATTGCAGCATAGAGCCCGAACTGGAGCTCCCTATTCCCAGATCGGCTCCATCCTGCGCCACAGTTATAGCGTAAGTATTTGGATTACTTGAAGTAAAAGTATTGGTTTGGACGACCTCTAATTTATTGGCTGGATTGGTAATTCCTATACCCACATTTCCACCCAGTGGGTTTATGGTTAAGTTGGCGGCAGTGGAAGTGCCATAATCTTGGGCTTGTATTCCTGTTATATATTGAGATGGAGTATAAATTGCCAGTTGAGAGCTGCCTGAAGTGTTCGAGTTCTGAAATACAGCAATATTCGAGCCCGTTCCTGCATATCGGTTAGTTACCGAGAAAACACCATTGGAACTTCCTCCCGAAGTGGAATAATTCGCCGAATCGCTTACGGCTAATTTATTTCCAGGCGTCACGCCGATGCCTACATAATTTGCTGAATTGGTCGTATACACAGTATTCCCGCTGCTACTCCATTGCGCCATCAGATAAGGACTAAGGGAGATAAACAGCAGAAAAGAAATTGCTTTTTTCATTGCTTACATGTTTGATGAGGTAATTCTTATTGTCCCGTATAATGATATTGGAAAGTCTTTACAACATTCCCGTATTGATCTTTGATATCTATCAATCTGCCCAGGACGTCATAATCGAAATAAGTCGTCCTGCCCGCCGGATCGGTCTTAGAGGTGATCCCCACCAAAGGATCATATGTCGCCGTTGTCACCAGGGCCCTGGTGCCTGCGAGGCCAGTCCGTATCTGGTTTAGCTGATTTTGCATTGTCACTTGATTAGTTGAAATATTATCCAAAACCGATTGATTTACAAAACCTGCTACCGTAGAAGGGGTTGAACCCACCACTTCCGCAACTACAAATTGGTGGTTATAGCCCCATAGGTAGCAATGGTTTACATCATTCGCCTTGGCCTGGGAAATCATCTTCATCTTATTATCGTATGTGATGGTTAGCTCGCCGTGGTAACTGGAGTCTGGATTATTGAGGAAGCCGGTCTTCAGCATCGGTGCAGTCAACTCTGTTTCCTCGATACCGGTTTGTTTAGCTACCTTTTGTCCGTTGGCATTGGTGAGTAAGGAATAGTCATTGCGTGTCGCGGACACCAGAGAGTCGCTTCCAGTGCTTTTCAGGATGCTCACATATTTTTCAATCACCGGGCTGAATATATTATTGGCCTGCATCCAATAGACTCCGTCATGCCAGTATTCGTCATCGGCAACCTCGGCGGAATCCAGGCTGCTAATATAATTGGACCAAAGAGTATTGACGGTATTGAAGCTGCTCTGGGAATTCGTGGCGAAGTTACCTTGGCAATTGTAGGAATTCAGGACGTTCTGGAACTGGGTTTCATAGTTGGCATAAGGCTGATAGGGCTGCAGGGCAATAATCATGTTATCATATTGACTGTTATATATAGAATCGCAGTAATTGAGCCCATTGTAAAAATCCGTAGTAATGCCAGCCCTCGTTAGGGCATTAAGTACCGGGTAGTCCAGGGAATATTTCAACTGGGTGGTAACCTGTTGTCCTTTGCTATTGTAGGTGATGATTCGGGTAGGGAAGATATGGCTGGGGTTGTCGTAGTAATAATCTGTCACCTGGGAGATGGGGTTCTGGCCGTTTTGGTCCCAGGTACTGTCCACGGTGGATTGAAGACTTTTATACCCCATTGGAATGGTATTATGGGTAGCTCCATAAACATTGGTAAGGCCTGTAACGGGTTGAGTGGGGTCGGGAGTGGGGACCATCTGGCACTCAAAACAGCCCCCCGTTGTAGGCATGACCTGTTGTACCACAGTTGAAGTAAAAGTCTGGAAGGTAAGCTGTGGTATAAAAGTATAGTTGCTTACCGCTTTTTTCAGCGGCACATAAGAGTTACCCAGGTTGTAAGGGTTGCCTGCAAATGCATAATCCGTTTTCTGAACAAGGAATACCGAAGGATCCCCCTGGGTCACATATGAATTATAAACATAGTCCGTTTTCCCGTTGGTACCGGAAGCGACGTCGATTTCTTCGGCATTTGTATAATAAAACTGATCGTTGATCAGGTCACTGACGGAAGGATTGATAGATGCTTGTAAAGTAAGTATTGTGTTATTCGCGGGAGGTTCTGTGGGGCAACTTCCAATCCTTGTTGGTGAACATAAGTCTCCGCGCTGGGTGATACTACTGGATTTCGCGCCTATTGTCGTACCGGCTACAATGCCGCCATTATAGGAATAATATTTGTTTAATACAGATGAAGAATGTATGCCATCATAGGATGAAACTTGTTTGATGCATATTCCCGGGCCTGGCGATAAAGTATTGGTAGTAACCTGTGGGTCAGTGACATAGATGATCTGACTGGTTATCGCAGTGTAGCTGTAATCACATGTAATGGTCATAGTATATACCCCGGGGAGGAGATAGACACTGTCACTAGCGCCTCCGTTGGTAAATACATTCGAGGGTGGAGCATATACCTGGCGACCTCCCACTCCAAATGAATCGATGACCGCCATTGGGTCTCCGCTGGTGGCATCACCCGTTTCCCAATAGTAGAGATGGACCATTTGGGCTGCGAAAAGAGTAAATGGAATATTATAGGTTTGCGGTCCTGTATTCG
>Ga0210391_10005133_pt1 | contig 10797 bp, 10 predicted proteins | sample IncBWC12OmetaG_FD_160573 | JGI IMG/M metagenome (GOLD analysis project Ga0210391, IMG submission 160573) | Forest soil microbial communities from Barre Woods Harvard Forest LTER site, Petersham, Massachusetts, United States - Inc-BW-C-12-O ...
GCGACCGCGTCGACTACTGGGTCTCGAAGGGCGCGCAGATGTCGGAGCGCGTCGGTAAGCTTTATTCCAAGCCGGCCGCTGCTCCGGCGGCTTCTGTAGCATAAGGCCCATGCCTGAAACCAGCGCGGATGTTCGTACTCTCGTCGAGAAAATTGCGAAGTGGATCGTCGATGCTCCCGATGATGTTTATGTCGATCATCTCGATGACGACGTGATCGAACTGGAAGTCGCCGAAGCGGACGTGGGAAAAATTATCGGTCGACAAGGGCGCAATGTGCGGGCCCTGCGCACGCTTCTGAGCGCAGCGGGAGTGCGAGCACGGAAACGATACACGCTGGATGTCATCGATTAGGCGATCTCAGAAACGTGAGCGTCGATCCTGATACAAGGAATGAGTTCATTACGCTGGCCCGCGTGTTGAAAACGCAGGGTCGCCGCGGCGAGGTTGCGGCCGAGATTTACAGTGACATCCCGGAACGATTCACGGTCGGCATGAAGTTGCTGGCGCTGCCACGAGACTCGGACGGGAGTCGTCGCGAACTGGAAGTAGAAGAACTCTGGCCGCACAAAGGGCTGCTGGTTCTGAAGTTCGCGGGAGTGGATTCGATTTCTGACGCGGAAATGCTGATCGGGTGCGAACTGCAGGTGCCCGGAAGCCAGCGTTCGGAATTGCAACCGGGCTGGAACTACGTCAGCGACATGATCGGTTGTACGGTGCTCGATAATGGGCGCGAAATTGGACGCGTGGAAGATGTTCAGTTCGGGGCGGGTGAAGCGCCGTTGCTGATTGTGCGCGATGCCGCGGCAAAGTTGGTCGAGGTCCCATTCGCCGAAGCGTACCTCGATGCCGTCGACATAGTGCGGAGGCAGGTGCGCATGAAGTTGCCCGACGGCCTGCTGGAAGTGAATGCTCCGCTAACAGCAGAAGAAAAGCGAGAGCAGGCGCAAGGAGCAAGAAAAGGCAAGAAGCCAAGAGGGGCACAAGAAAAAGATTGAGTCTTTTGTGCGACCGAGTGCGCTCTGTGTTTAAGGTTCTGGTTCTGCGATGAAGGCCGACATAGTCACGATCTTCCCGGACTTCTTTCGCGGACCATTGGATTACGGCATCACCCGCCGGGCCCAGGAAATGGGGCTGGCGGCAATTGAAGTCCACGATCTGCGGAAGTTTGCCCATGATCGGCACCGCACCGTGGACGACCGCCCTTTCGGCGGCGGCGAAGGCATGGTGCTGAAGCCGGAACCGCTCTTTGAATGTTTAGAATCAATGACTGTTTCGCCGCGGCACGAGCGCCTGGCGGAAGATGCAAAAGAGTCGGTGATCCTGCTCTCTGCGCAAGGGCAGCGGTTTACTCAGAAAGTTGTGGCGGAGTTGGCGCGACTCAACCGCATGGTGTTGATCTGCGGGCGCTACGAGGGTGTGGATGAGCGTGTGGCAGATCATCTCGCCGACCGCGAGCTTTCCATCGGCGATTACGTTCTGAGCGGTGGGGAATTGGCTGCCGCCGTGATTGTAGAAACGGTGCTGCGGTTGCTGCCCGGTGCGGTTGGAAACGAAGCCTCGACGCAGCAAGAATCGTTTACCGTTGACGCGAAGGTAAAAAGCCTTGGCGGTGCGGATTCGACCTGTGGTTCGAATGGATTGCTCGATTACCCGCACTACACGCGGCCAGCTGAGTTTCGCGGGATTACGGTGCCGGAGGCGTTGATGTCCGGCAACCACGAAGAAATTCGCCGATGGCGACGGCAGCGGGCGCTGGAAAAGACGCTACGAAACCGTCCCGACTTGTTGGATGGTGCGGCGCTAGGTGAGGAAGATAGAGAGTTTCTCATCGGGATCAAGAATCTGACCGGGCTCAAGAACACGAGTCAGTAAGGCGCAGTTTCAGTAGCAGGTTGTCATTCCGCGGCATTTTTGTGCCGATGAGGAATCTGCTGTAAGCCGGAGAGAAGCAGATTCCTCGCGCGATAAAATACCGCGCTTCGGAACGACACATCCAGGACAAAGAGCTTAAGAAATAGATTTCAGAATTCAGAAGGACAAATCATGACGAACTTAATCATCGAAAAACTGCTGGCCAAGACGCAGCGCACCGACATCCCCAAGTTCAACCCGGGCGACACGATTCGCGTTCACGTGAAAATCAAAGAAGGTGACAAGGAGCGCCTGCAGGCATTTGAAGGTGTTGTCATCAAGCGCGACAACGGCCCACAGGCCAGCTTCACTGTGCGCAAGATCAGCTTTGGCCAGGGCGTGGAGCGCATCTTCCCCGTCCACTCCAAAGTGATCGATAAAGTCGACCTACTGCGCTCATCCAAGGTACGCCGCGCGAAGCTGTATTATCTGCGTGGACTCAAAGGCAAGGCTGCTCGCCTGCGCGACGTCGAAAGACCGAGTTGAACTCGGCTTAGCCTGGCGAACACTCCGTGTGCACGGCACTTTTGTGGCAACCCCTACACCGCGGCTTCGGCCATCGGTTCGGTGATCACTTCTAGGTCGGCGAAATCTTCAGTGCGAGGCTTCTTCAACCGGTCTAGCACATAATCGAGCAGAGGCCGGTCACCTTGCCGAATCCCCTGAAACTCAACGCCCATGGCACGGTTCTGGGCTGTATATTTCACGTGCCCGCGCAGCGCGATGCTGACGTCGCACATGTTCAGCACGAGCTTCAGTCCGGTGCCGGGAGTGAGAAGGCCGTCGGCGGTGATGAGACAGCCGTATTCCGAAATCTGCTCTAGGCGGCCCTCCACGCGAGAATCTCCTCCGATCTCGGTCAGATCGGCGCCTCCTTCCACTTCGAATCGCGGCCGCCGCCGGCGGTTCTGTCCGGCTACTCGTCCCGCGCTAAGCCTGGACATCCGGCCGACGCCTTCCGGAACCACAGGCAGATATTGCTCTTGTGCGTGCCGCAATTCTTCTTCCCACGGAATCTTGCTGCCTTCGATGCACTCCACTGTAAACTGGCCACGCAGCACGGACTCCGGATGCGCGGTCCAGATCACCTGGCAGACGGACTTGTTCCGTCCGCGCTCGATCGTGATCAGATCTCCCACCTTCACATCGCGGCAGCTAAGCAACCGCGCCCCGCGCGGATGAATATCGTAAGTGCAAGCCAGTTCCGGACCGCCGCGGCTGCCGTTGTGCATATGAATCAGGCGAACCGGAAGTGCCAGGTGGATCAACTTCTCGACCGGCGCAACGGCCGGTGGTGCGGCATCTGGCGCTTCGCCAACCCGCCGTGGCTGGATAACTTCGTGTCTCACGCTCGCCTCGCGAATCGATCTGACGCCAACATAGCAGTACATGCCCTACCGGACAATGTACGTCCGTAATCAAAGTAATGGTTACTGAGCGAGCGTTACTTCATGGGAAGCCTGTGACGATTTGCTGCAAGGCGCACAATCCGCAGGAAGCCGGAGAACTCACAGACTGTGGATTTTATGGGGTTGCAAGAATCTCTTGTGACAAGTAAAGATGGTGCAACACACTTCATTTCTCTTAAATGTTGGGCATTCCATGCTGACCACCGCGAAGATCGCCTCCGAGTTTTCTCTCTCCGCCTCCGCGGCGAAGCTCCGGCTGCTGAAGAAGCTGCGCTGCACGCTGCGTTATGAAAAAAAGGCCTGGGAGTCAGGCGCGGTGATGGTGGCTGGCGTCGACGAAGTGGGCCGTGGATCACTGTTCGGGCCGGTGGTTGCAGCGGCGGTGATTCTTGACCGCAGGTACCGCATTCGCGGCCTGCGCGATTCCAAACTGCTGCTGCGGGAGCGTCGTGAACTGCTGGCCCCGCGCATTCGAGAGCATGCCATCGCGTGGGCGGTTGCGGCAGTGGATGCGGCGCGCATCGACCAGATCAATATCTATCAGGCATCGCGGGTCGCGATGCGCGAAGCCGTGATGCGATTGCAGCCCGCGGCCGACCATCTGTTGGTGGATGCCGTGAAGCTCGATTGCGATGTGTCGCAAAAGGCGATTATCCATGGTGACGCTCTTTCTGCTTCCATCGCAGCCGCATCGATCCTGGCGAAAGTCGAACGCGACCGCATGATGTGCGAGTGGGACGCAGTCTTCCCCGAATACGGCCTCGCATCTCACAAGGGCTACAGCACACCGCAGCATCTCGCCGCATTGCAGCAGTACGGTCCAACCCCGCTGCACCGTCAGTCGTTCGCTCCCGTTTGGAGTAGTCCGGTGGAGCAGGAAGTTTTCGACTTCGACCACGCGGCGATTCAAGGCTGAACACCGCAGGGCTGCTGCGTATTCGCTTGACAGAAACTGTCTCTACGTTAATCTTGCTGACATGAATCCAACTCTCAAGACAGTTCTGATGGCAGTATTCTGGTTTGTACTAGGTCACATCAGTTGCGCCTTGATGCATCATTGGGGCCACCACATGACGCGAAGATAGAGGCCGTGGCAGATACGTGGATCGCGGCTTCGTGGTGCTGCGCGAGTTCTTCGGACTTACTTTCCCGCTTCGGCCTTCTCGCCGTTCAAGCTGGAGTTCAAATCGTTGACGAGCTTCGTGTTGTTCGCCAGCGCCTGACGCAGTATCTCCGCTTGCTGTTTCGCAGTTACCCAGTCCTGCTTCTCGACGGCTTCGGTTAACCCCGGCAACTCCAAGTGCGCGTAAGTAAAGCGAGCGCCGTAGAGAATGTGTTTGAACCATGGTCGGCCGGGGATTCCATCAGGGTTGAGCCAGTTGCGTTCGACTTGCATGGTACCGTGATTGATGGTCGCGGCGAGCTTCGGGTCGATTGTGCTGGAGGTCAGTGCGCGGCCCGCGGATTCATCGAGTCGCTTGCCGGCGGCTTCGAATTCGTCGATGGCATCGAGGATCGGCTTGAGATCCAACTGGCTCATGTCCTTGTTTTTCGTCAACTCGTTTACGAACTGCCGAATATTGTCAGCGTAGCTGGCGAAATCGAAGGGTAGCAAGTCGGCGTTGGCGAGGCGCAACGCGAGCACGCCCCACAACTGCGACATCAGCGTGTGGTATCGGTAGCCGGGATCGCCGAAATGATTCATCCAGAAGAAATCGTCATACGCCGAGTGGTAGACGCCGTAGGGGCCTTCGAAGCCCAAGCCAAGAACCGGCATCCCCACAAAATTAAGGAAGACGGTATGGTCTGAGCCGCTGCCGATGCGGGTGTCGGCCAGATTCGAATCCGCGACTTCTTCTGTTTGTTTCGCTTCACGGCGGTCGCGTGCGCTGGTTTCTCTCCACGCTTCGTACAGAGTTTTTCCTGAAGGATCCTTTAGCGTGTGCGTGGTTTCCACCAGCATCGGCGCAAGGGAGGCAACCGCCTGACCATGAAAATCAGGGCCGGATGTCGCTTCATCAACGTTGATGTAGGCGACGGCTTTGTTGCGTAGTTCATCCGCAAACTGCTCGCCCCATTCGGTAGAACCAGTTAGGCCGACTTCTTCGCCATCCCAACTGCAGATGACGATTGTGCGGCGCGGGCGCATTCCTGATTTCGCCAGTTTTCCCAAGGCGCGGGTCAGTTCCATCATCGATGCCGTTCCACTGCTGGGGTCGACGCCGCCGAAAACCCAGGCATCGCGATGATTGCCGAGCACGATCCATTCATCTGGCAACTGCGCGCCGCGAATGCGGCCTTCGACCACGTAATAGGGCTGAGTAGAACTATCCATCTCGATTTTCACGTGCACCCGCACGCGGTTGCCGCCGAGGTGATATCTGATTGGCAATCCGCCTTGCCAATCCTCGGGAGCGAGCGGGCCGTCCATATTCGCGAGCAACGGCTTAGCATCGTGCCAGGAGAGCGGCAACGCCATGATCTTAGGAATCGACACGGCCTGATCGACCGGAATGCGCTTGGCACCCGGAATCGAAGCCCATCCCGGAGTCAGCGGATCGCCCGGAACCATGAAGTCGTAGGTAATCGCGCCGCGCTGAATGTGATACTCAGGTCCCCAAGGTCCGTTGGGAACGACTTTGCCTTTTTTGAATCCGTCTTCGGCCGGATCGCTGTAAATGAGAAGGGCCGCCGCGCCTTCGCGTTCGGCTGTGAGCGCCTTGAATCCACGGTAGCTGTAGGGATTCGAATAGCGCACCAGCACTACTTTGCCTTTTACGTCGATGCCTTGCCGGCGAAGAAGCTCATAATCCTCGGGATTGCCGCTGTGAGCATAAACAAGTGGAGCCGTCACTTCGCCGGAGGCGGACATGCCGCTCCACGCGGAGCTGATGCTTTTGTTTTTCAAATCAAGATCGCCAGGGATAGGCAGTTCACGCAGAACCGCGCGGTAATGTGTGGGCGCCACCATTTCCAGTAAGGTGTTCTTTGGATTGGTGCCGTAGACGTCGTAGCGGCGGATGACGACATCTTCCAACCCTTCGTTGCGCCACTGGTCCGCGATGTAGCGAGCCAGTTCGTTGTTGCGCGGCGAGCCGGCGACGTGCGGTTCCGCGGTAAAAATATGATGCTGACGGCGCTCCTCATCGGGCGACGGAATGGCTTTGAACTGCTCTTCGATTTTCGCTTGGCGTGCAGCGGCGGAAGGAGTGAAGCCCAGAATCGAAGTCTGAGCTTGCGCGTGTGCAAACGGCGGCGCGTTCAAAACAAGAGTCAGGAAGCACAATTCGCCGATGAACGGCAGCGCACGCCGGGTGAAGTTCATAATGGCAAGCTCATGATGGCATCTCCTCGCAAGACGAAACCATTCAATCCGTGACGATGTTATTTTGTTAGCCGCTTGGCTTTCTTTACTTCGCTCCGTAAATCTCCGACAGCAGATCGGGCTTCGTTTCATCGCGCACCAGGTGAGGGAAGCGCTCGCCGCCGTGGTAATTCACTTTGTGGACTTTGTAGTAATCGGTATTCTCGACAAGAAGCTCCAGCGGGTCGGCGCTTGTCTTGCCGGCTTTGAGCGCGTCACGCAATATTTGTGACGAATATTTGCGGCCGTTCACCGCGACAAGCTTCATGCCCGGGCCAATACCCGCCAGGGCTGCGGGCATTCCCTCGATGGTGTCGATGATCGTGCCGTCTTCGCGAAGGCTGAGGCCGATGGAAAACTTCACGTCTATGGAACGAGAGCCGCACTCGCCTGCACAATCCATTGCTGAGGGAAATTCGTCATAGGCCAGCTTCCAACCGCTCAGTTCGATACCACCGAGCGGCGCTCTGGGTCCGTGGTTGGTGAGGCGCTCATTCCAGAAGCCGCGCCAATCATAGGGTGCGACCTGGTTTAGAGTATTCACCACATCTTCGAAGGTATAAGTCTTTACTGCGGGTGGTGTGCTCGGTGCGCCGTGGAAGAGTTTGCAGAAATCGTCCAGAGTTTTTTTGCCCTTGGTTTGCTGGCGGATGATGACGTCTGCCCACAGCCAGTTCAAAGTATCTTCGTCATAAAAATCTGTGCTGCGCCGCAAGGAGCGCCAGGCTTCAGGAGAAAAATAAAGTTGGGCAGCCGCATCGGCCGTATCCTGTAGGTTGCGCCAGGCGCGGCCGGGAGTATGGTCGAGAGACGCTGCGGTGAGCGCCAGTTCTTCGCGCGCATCGCTCCCGTTCAGCAGCCCGCTGCGCGCGGTCAGGACCGCGGCCAGATAGTCCGTCAAACCCTCATAGACCCACAGGAGATCGTCCTGCATCGGCTGTTGATAGTCCGGTGTGGCGAGATCCGCGGGCCGCCGGTATTTTCCGTTCCATGAATGCACGTATTCGTGGGGAAGCAAGCTGGCTTCCGCCTTGCGAAGTGGTTCGTCGATCAGCCCACGCTCGTTAGTGCGGCTGTCGTCGGATTCGTGGTGCTCGAGTCCAAAGTGAGCGACGTGATCGCTCAGGCTGTAGAGGAAGTGGTAGTCGCGATAGTGATGCGCGCCGAAGAGCTTGTTGGCCTGATCGACCAGACTTTTGTAGTGGTCCCAGACTTCCGGCGGAGCATCGAGCGCAGCGGCGCTGTCGGCGGCAATGTCCATTTCGACGAGCGGATTGTCGGCCAGCTTGACGACCTTCAGGAATTCGCCGGTGATCACGGGTGAATCCACAAGCGTGGTAAGAGAAGCCGGCTGAAAGGTGATCTGCGTTTCACCATTAAGCTGGTCGCCGGTCGTCGATGCAATTGGTAGGGGCGTTCCAAATTTCCAGTTGGCGGGAAGTTTAAGAGAGGCGACGTAAGTGAGATCGTCCGACTTCCAGCCTTTGGGATAAAGCAGGACCTGATTCCAACTGATCACCGCCATTTTGTCGGTTGCCGAAGAACCGGCGGAGAAGCCGCTTTCGAACGTAGCCGGAGAAAGGAAATCAAGTTCGGCGTCAACTTCATTCTCTCCGGCTGGAACGTCGACGTGGATGGTGAAGCCGTCGAGCAGATCGCGGCGCCATTGCAGAGTCTTGCCGCTGGCGCTGAATTTGAGTCCGGCCAGATCGATCACAGGTCCGTCTGGAGCGTGCTCGCCTGGAATCCACTTTGGATAATAGAGAGTGAGATCACCAGCGCTGGCGGGAATTTTTAGTTTCGCGTGAAAAATCTTGCGGGGGGCCGTAGTCGCATCGACGAAGATGGTTACGGTCGGCGCCGTTGCCGACCAGCTAAAAAAATGCGGAATTAAGACAAGAGAAACCCCTCCCAAGATTCTTGAGAGTTTCATTGATAGAGCCCCCATAGTGTCTGTTGACTGAAAATCGACGAACCGATGAACCTGAATAGCGAATGCTGATGCGCTTGCAGAACTTAAGACTATAGCAGCCTCTGTGAAGCGCGGTACAGGGACGCACCTGCGCTGCTATCATGCCACGATGTCACGGCGTGGAAAATTTATTACCTTCGAAGGACTCGACGGAACCGGCAAGAGCACGCAGATGCGCAAGCTGGCAGCCGTTCTGCGCGCTACCGGATATAAGGTTGTGGAAACCCGCGAGCCCGGTGGCACCGCAACGGGAGAGAAGATTCGCCGCGTTTTATTGGACTCTGCGACCGAAGGTCTCTCGCCGCTTGCGGAAATGGCCTTGATGTTCGCTTCGCGCGCGCAGCATATCGCGGAAGTGATCCAGCCCGCGCTCGATCGGGGCCAGATCGTTCTTTGCGATCGCTTCACCGACTCGACGGAAGCATACCAAGGCAGCGGCCGCAAGCTGGGCAGTGAAGCCATATTAAAGTTGCACCGGATTCTCTGTGGAGATTTGCAACCCGATTTGACGATCCTGCTTGATTCCGATCCCGCGATGAGCGTAGGCCGCGCGCGGCGCCGCAACCGGCGTGCCTCTCATGGACCGAACAATGGCTCAAATAAAAGTTCGAGTAAACATCACCACGACGAGAACCGTTTCGAGCAGGAGACGCGCGCCTTTTTTGCTCGCGTGCGGGAAGGCTATATGACGATTGCAGAGAGGGAGCCGCAACGCGTTGTCGCGATCGACGCCAGCGGCACGCCCCGGCAGACCCATCGCCGGATCGTGGAGGTTTTAGGAAAGAAGATGAAGTTGGGAGCGGGGAACGCGTAAAAATTCTGTCCACGCCTTGGTTTGTCTTCTCCGTGACTCAGTGTCTCCGTGGGGATTTTGGGTTACGCTGTGTCATGCCCTTCTCTGATTTCCACGGCAACGCCGAAACCCTCCATCGCCTGCGCGACATGCTCGCGCGGGAGCGCTTCCCGCACGCGGTCGTTCTCTCCGGTGCACGCGGGGCAGGAAAGTACACGCTCGCTCTAATGCTGGCGCAGGCGCTGAACTGCCTTGAGCCCACTCAGACGGACGGTCTGCCTGACTTCTGCGGACGATGTACCAACTGTCGCCGCATTGCTCAGGCCGCCGATCTCGATGCGCGCTTTGCCGAGGCGGTAGAGGCACGCGAAGGTCTTCGCGAGACTGATAAAAAAGACACGCGCCTCTTCGTGCAGACCCATCCCGATGTGCTCATCATTCCTCCCGACCCTCCGCAGATGATGATCAAGGTGGACCAGGTTCGACGCGTGATTGAGACTATTTATTACCGTCCTTCCGAAGCGCGCGAACGCGTCTATATCTTTACCGATTCGGCTTTCATGAAAGAGGCGGCGAATTCACTGCTCAAAGTTCTGGAAGAGCCGCCGGAGTTCGCCACCATCTTTCTGCTTTCGGAAAATCCGGGTGAACTGCTTCCTACCATCCGGTCGCGGTCCATGGTTTTCTCCCTCTCTGCTGTGCCGGTGGAAGAAGTAGAGCGATACCTGGCCGATACTCGTCCGGAATGGAAGCCCGCACAGCGAGCCCTGGTGGTGCGGCTTAGCGAAGGTGCGCTGGGCAGAGCTCGCAGTTTCGATGTGGACGCCTATGTAGCAGCTCGCGGGAATGCCCTCACCATTCTTAACTCGGCCCTGCTCGGTGGTGAGCACACCGCACTCTTCAAAATCACGGAAACTTATCGCCCTGGCGCCGAGGGACGAGAGAAGACAGAGCAGCTTCTTCGCACGCTATATTCACTATTGCGAGACCTGATGTTTCTCGACTCGGGAGCGGCCGAAATGGTGCAAAACACCGATATCCAGAGGGAACTTAGCCGACTGGCCGAAACCGCCGATTTCGACTGGATCGCCGCCGCCTCCGACCGCCTGGCCGAAGTCGAGCGTGGCATGCGCCGAAACCTTCTGCGGTCGCTATCACTGGATGCCCTGAGCTTGGCCCTCGAAAAAACGACAGCTCCACAATAGTCTTTATTTTTCATTAGTTTACAGGGATTACTCTGGTGGTTCTACAGCCTTCAGATAGGTTGCCCCTACCTCCTCAACCACCTATAATCGCCTTACTCTGGTTTTAAGAATTCTCCGTCAGGTTCCGGGTGGCAAGAAGCGA
>Ga0210391_10005134_pt1 | contig 10797 bp, 6 predicted proteins | sample IncBWC12OmetaG_FD_160573 | JGI IMG/M metagenome (GOLD analysis project Ga0210391, IMG submission 160573) | Forest soil microbial communities from Barre Woods Harvard Forest LTER site, Petersham, Massachusetts, United States - Inc-BW-C-12-O ...
CGTTACGCCTGAACCTGGAGAAATTCTCCGGGGAGGCGGCCGATGCGGCTTTTGCGGTCGGCGTGCAGGCGCGCGGCGTGGCGCGAACCGTGCGACGGCTGATGCTGCGGTTCGGCGGCAGACGGCGCGTCGAGATCGATGCGCGGACGTTCGATGCGAATGCCGAGCTTGCGCTCGAGCTGCATGATGTCCGTGCGCTGCTCGCGGCTAAAGAGCGTGGTGGCTACTCCGCGTCCACCAGCGCGGCCGGTACGGCCCACGCGGTGAATGAAGTCTTCGGCAATTTCGGGCAGGTCGTAGTTAATGACCTGCGCGACGTCTTGCACGTGAATGCCGCGCGATGCGACGTCGGTAGCAACGAGGATGCGAAAGCGTCCTTGCTGAAAACCGGCGAGCGCCGCGTTGCGCTGCGACTGCGAACGATCGCCGTGAATCACGGCGACGTCGAAACCGTCGCGATCAAGAGCCCACGAAAGACGATCCGCTCCGCGCTTGGTGCGCGCGAAGATCAGAACGCGTCCCGATTCCTGACGAAGCAGGCGCATAAGCATCTGCGTCTTTTTGTCGGACGGAACTTCGAAGGCCTGGATGCGAACATTTTCCGACGGCTTCGAAACGGAGCCGAAGGAAATGCGCACGGGCGACTTCATGTAATCGTGAACCAGGTGCGCGACCGACGCTTCGAGCGTAGCCGAGAAGCACAGCGTCTGACGCTCGCGCGGAAGCACGGCGACGATGCGGCGAATCGCGGGCAAAAAGCCCATGTCGAGCATGCGGTCGGCTTCATCGAGAATCAGAATGCGCAGATCGCGGAAATTCACGAGCTTGCGCGAGAGAAAATCCTCGAGCCGGCCGGGCGTTGCGACGATCAGGCGAGCGCCGCGACGAAGCGCGGTGAGCTGCGTGCTCTCGGAAAGTCCGCCGACGACGAGCGCCGCGGGACCGAGTTGCTTGCCACGCAGGGCGTTGTACTGCTCGACGGCCTGCATCGCGAGCTCGCGCGTCGGCACGAGCACGAGCGCGGAGATGCCCTGTGTTTTCTCCTTGAGCATGCGTTCGATCACTGGGATCAGAAACGCGAGCGTCTTGCCGGTGCCTGTTTGGGCCGTAGCGAGAACGTCCTTGCCATCGAGAGCCTGCGGAACCGCCGAAGCCTGAACGGGCGTCGGGATTACGAATTTGTGAAATGCCAGCCGTTCCTTGATATAAGCGGAGATCGGCATGGCGGAGAACAGCGGCTGAACCTGGCCCGAAACGGGCTGGTGCGGCTGTTCTTGTGAAACGGTATTGCTATCCATCTAGTGTTTTACCTTTTGCGTGGAGAAAGGCCGATCGCGTACACCCATAGGGTGCGAAAACACGGGCCTCATGCCACATGTTTGAATTACGCGTAATGACGGCGGAGCTTACTGAAGGCGGGTATTCTCAGGCGGACTGCTAATCCGGAGGGACCGCACAACACAACCGAAGTATTAAGCGCAAAAAGACAATAACATGGCCTGGGACGAATTGGTAGCGAAATCGTAGCGCGTGTTTTGTAGGTTTCAGTCGATGTGGCGAAAGGGTTAGCAGCAGCGCGGACGGCGTTTTGAGGAGCGTTACATGAGATTGAGGACGGCAGTGGCGGTGATCGGCCTGTTTGTTTCGGTTGCGACGGCGGGTGCGCAGGATTTTCGCAAGACTGCGGTGGCTGGAGATTTCGTCGCGAAGAATTTTACGTTTCACGGCGGCGAGACGATGCCGGAGCTGCACATCCACTACGTGACGTGGGGCACTCCGCGGAAAAACGCCGCCGGAGAGATCACGAACGCCGCGCTGTTACTGCACGGAACCGGGGGTTCAGGAATTAACTTCGCGGGAGAAGCTGGAGATCACGTGAGTCCGTTGCTGAGTGCCGGCGGCGCAGCGGATACGACCATCTTTTACGTGATCGCACCCGACGCGATCGGATCTGGGAAATCATCGAAGCCGAGCGACGGGCTGCGGCAGAAATTCCCGCACTACAACCTCGAGGATACGGCGGCGGCGGAGAAGCTGCTGGTCGAAAGCCTGGGCGTGCCTCATCTGGCCTTGGTGAGCGGAGTTTCGCTGGGCGGGCGCCGGACCTGGCAGTGGGGTGTGCAGTATCCGGATTTCATGGACGCACTCGTGCCGATGATTTCATCGCCGAAGCCGAATGCGGGGCGGCGCGGCGAGATCGATTTTCTGGCCGAGGCGATTGTGCGCAATGATCCGGGTTTCGACGGCGGCAACTACACGACAAATCCGCACAGCGTGGCGCTGGCGGAGATGATGTACAGCATGTGGCTCTCGCAGGCCGTGGGGTTGCAGGAGCAATCTCCAACGCGGGATGCGGTTGCGGCAGAGTTCGCTGCGATGGAAACGCCGGAGACGGATGCAAACGATTTTATTTATCAGGTGAGGATGAACGATGGATTCGATGCGTGGCGGCGGCTCGAGAAAATTCGTGCGCCGATGCTACTGATCAACATGGCGGGAGATTTGATGGTGCCTGTGCAACTGGGCGACGCGAAAGCAGCTGCGGCGAAGCTGAAGGACGCGACGTATATAGAAGTGGCGGAGGGCAGCGAGTATGGGCACGGCGGACTGATGCCGACGATCTCGGTGTGGGGACCGAAGATGCGCGCGTGGCTTGAGGCGCACGAGCCGGCGAGTTTTAGCCATTAAAACGGCGCGAAAATTAACGTGCGTGCGGCTCTTGCGCGCGTCGAAGTAGAATGACCCCGAACAATCAATTCCCGGAGGCAGGGTTCATGGAGCGAGGAGCGAAGTTTCTGGGCGCATCCGCGCGCGCCGCGATGGCCGCAGCTGCGCTGACGGTCGCGATGACGATCCCGGCGGCAAGTGCGCAGAACGCCGCATTTCATAACGCCCCGGCAAGCGCGAAGGCGACGAAGAATCCGAGCGGTCGTTCGCCCGAAGCGGCGACGGCGGGTGCGGCGATTTACCAGCAAAAGTGCGCGCTGTGCCACGGGCAAAAAGGGCAAGGGATGGCGAACATTCCCGCGCTGACGAAAGGCCCGACGCAGACGGTAACGGACGGCGAGCTTTTTTGGTTCATCACGACCGGCGACGTGCCGGACGGAATGCCGGCATGGGAGTCGCTGCCTGAGAAACAACGGTGGGACGTCGTGACGTATTTGAAGACGATCAATACGGCGAAGGCCACACCCGCCGCGGCTGGCGGTGCAGCACCGGGTGGTGGCGCGAGCGCGAATGCGTCGGCCGGGAACGGCCAGGGAAACGTGGTTGCGAATACACCGATGCCGACTCCGCCGTTCCTCGATTTCCGAACCGAGAGTCCGGGCACGATCCACAAAATCACAGTGACGGATTTGCCGGCGCCGTTTGCGACCAAGTCGGCGAACAATGGGCCGAGGGTCGTGGCGCGGCCCAGCGACGCGTGGCCGAAAGTGCCGGACGGCTTCAAGGTGGAGCAGTACATCGCGACCGGCATTGAAGAACCCCGAAACATTGTGACGGCGCCGAATGGAGACTATTTCTTCGCCGAGAGCGGGCCGGGCAACGTGAAAATCGCGCGTGGAATCACGGGCGACGGGAAACCGGAATTGGTGGCGACGTATGCGACAGGACTAAACCGGCCGTACGGAATTGCATTCTATCCGCCGGGGCCCGATCCGAAGTGGGTGTACGTCGGGAACACGAACGAGGTGGTGCGTTTTGCGTACAAGAATGGCGACCTGAAAGCGACGGGCGGTCCGGAACACATTGCCGATGTGCCGGGCGGCGGAGGCCACTGGACGCGGCCTATTGTCTTCACTCCCGATGGAAAGAAAATGTTTGTGCCGGTGGGCTCGGTTTCAAACGTGGACGATCCGGACACGACGCCAGCGGAATTGAATCGCGCGGACGTGCTGGAGTTCAACCCAGACGGCTCGGGCATGCGGATTTACGCGTACGGCATTCGGAATGGGGGAGGCGGCGCGGCGATCGATCCGAAGACGGGCGAGCTGTGGGTTTCAGTGAATGAACGCGATGGGCTGGGCGACAACCTCGTGCCGGATTACATCACGCACGTGGAGCCGGGCGGATTCTACGGCTGGCCGTGGTGGTACATGGGCGGACACCAAGATCCGCGACGACTCGGCACTCACCCGGAACTGCAGGATAAAGTGATCACTCCAGACGTGATTCTGCAGCCGCACTTTGCGTCGCTAGGAATTACGTTCTACGACGGGAAGCAATTCCCCGCCGAATACACGGGCGACATTTTCGCGGCCGAGCATGGCTCGTGGAACAGGAACATTCGCGGCGGGTACGAATTGATTCGCGTACCGCTACACGGAACGGGCAAAGCGACCGGTGAGTTTGAGGATTTCATGACCGGATTCGTGTTGCCCGATGGAAACGTGTGGGGGCGGCCGGTGGGTGTGACGGTGGCGGCGGATGGGTCGCTCCTCGTGACGGACGATGGGTCGAACGCGATTTGGCGAATTACCTATACGGGCGCGAAGAGCGGCGACTAGCTACTCGCGAGTGCGATGAGGCGGCGCGTGGCGCGATACCGGCTGCGCGCCTTTTTTTTCGAACGGCGCACAGACTGACGCCTATGTTGGTGCGCGCGTGTCGCGCCTAAGCCCTGAGGCTATTCGCCGCGCAGCGCTTGCATGGGATCGACCAAGGCGGCGCGCCGAGCGGGAATGAAGCACGCCAGGAACGCCGAGAAGAGCAGCAGCAGGGCGACGGTGGAGAAAACAACGTAGTCGACGTCGCCGACTTTATATACCAGGCTCTGCATGGCGCGACCGACGGCCCATGCGCCGAACGCGCCAAAGAGTAAGCCGATACCCGCGAGCATGATTCCCTCTTTCAAGATGAGCGTGAGAACGCGCGTGTAGCCGGCACCCAGTGCCATGCGCATGCCGATTTCGTGCGTGCGCTGCGCCACAGCGAACGACATCACGCCATAAATCCCAACGGAGGCGAGCAGCAGCGCCAGAGCCGCAAACGAACCAAACATGTAGGTGGAAAAACGATTGCCGGCGAGTTCCTCGTCAATTATTTGATGGACGGTCCTGACACGCGCGATGGGAAGGGTGGAATCGACCGCTTGCACGGCGTCAGCGACAGTCCTGGACATCGCACCGGGATCGGTCTCGGTGCGAATCGCGATCGTCGATTGCGGCCACGGGCTTTGCGCAAAAGGCAAGTCGATCTCAGGCGATTTTTCATCGTCCATGCCGCGGTTATGCACGTCGCGATACACGCCGACGATTTCCATCTGGACGGGCGCCCCAATGGAATCGCTTTCAGGAATGATCTGTTCGGCGATGATGCGCTGGCCGACTGGATCGCCGCCGGGGAAAACGCGATTGGCAAGAGTCTCATTGATCATCACCACGCGCGGGCTGGAAAGGTTGTCGGAGGTCGTGAATGCGCGGCCCTTCACGATGGGAATCCCGAAGGTAGTGAAATAGTCCGGAGAGACCATGTTGAAGCCGGCGTTGGGGCGCCGATTGCGGTCGACAATTTCGCGTCCAGCGACCTGAAATTCGTTGCCGAACATCACGCCGGTGAGGGGCATGCCGGTGGAGACGGAAACGGATTCCACCCCTGGCGTATTGCGAAGGCGGTCGAGCAGCTGATCGTAGAAGACGTCTAGCTTCACCGGTTCGGTGAGCCGGCCGCGCGGCACTGGCAGGTAAAAGGTAAGCAGATGATCGGTGCGGAAGCCCAGATTGACGTGAAGCACGTTCCAAAGGCTATGGAGCGCAAGACCACCACCGGTGAGCAGGCTCAGGGCGAGTGCGAACTCGGCGACGATCAACCCGCGCCGCAACGAGAAGCGGCCCATCTGGATCCCGGAGCGACCGCCAGACTTGAGCGATTCGTTGATGTTCATGCGGCTGGCCTGGAAGGCAGGCGCGCATCCGAAGACCACACCGGCGGCAAGAGCGCAGCAAAACGTGAAAGCCAGCACGGGCAGGTTGAGAGAAATCGTGGCTTCGTTGGGGAGCGTTCCCGGCGGGATGGTCGCGTTGATTACGCGGACAATGACGGCGGCAAGCGCAACGCCCGCCATCCCACCCATCAGCGCGAGAGTGAGGCTCTCGGTGAGGAACTGACGGAAGAGGGTACCGCGATCGGCGCCGAGGGAAGCGCGTACGGCGACTTCCCTTTCGCGCGTGGTGGCGCGTGCGAGTAACAGGTTGGCCACATTGGCGCAGGCGATCAGAAGTACGAATCCCACAGCCCCCATCAATAGCCACAACGCTTTAATGGTGTCGCGCCCGAGGAAATCGTTCTTGAGCGGCTCGATCTGCGCGCCCCAACCGGTATTCGTGGTGGGATATTCCCCGGCAAGATGCGCCGAGATGCGCGAGAGGTCCGCGTTGGCCTGCGCGATGGTGACACCGGGCTTCATGCGGCCGAAGACGAGCAGCGAATGCGAATCCTGGCGGGTGGCGGAGGGCTTGATGATCAGCGGGACCATCAGGCGGGTGTTCTCTTTGTCGCCAGTTCCCGGCGGACGAACGCCGACGACGGTGTAGGTCTCACCGTTCAGCTCCAGCTTTTTGCCGATGATGTTGGGATCGGAGTGAAAACGTTCGCGCCACAGACTGTTGTATAGAACGACGACGTGATCGCGGCCGGGCTGCGCGTCGTCATCGACGAAATAACGGCCCATGAGCGGCTGCTCGCCAAAAACGACGTCGGTGCAGCCCGGAGTGTTTGCAGTGCCGGAGATTCGCTCGGGACGTTCGCCGGAGGTGAGATTGAAATCCGCGCCGTTCCCGGTGCAGAGCTTTTCGAACGTCGTATTCATGCGCTGCCAGTCGAGATAATCGCCGACCGAGGTGACGTTCCGATTGGAGTTGAAGGTGGACCAGAGGACGGCGATGCGTTCGCCGTCGTGGTACGGAAGAGGCGCAAGCAGGGTGCCGTAGATCACGCTGAAGATCGCGGAGTTGGCGCCTATGCCGAGGGCGAGCGCGAGAATGGCGATGACGGCAAAGCCGGGATTGCGGCGGAGGACTCGGAGTCCGTGGGCTGCGTCGCGGGAAATTGTGTTCACGAGTGCACCTCTTGGCCTATGGGCGTAGTGAGCCGCGACTGTGGAGAGCAAGCGGCTGCCCATCTGATTTGGTGCGCAAGGTGCTCATATCGAACGAGTTGGCTAGACACGGACTCGCGCTACGGAGAGGGTTCTGTGCGAAAACGACGACGGCTTGTTCGCTCGCGGACAGAGCGCTGCACGTCATTACGCGGTTCGCACACTTCCGGGCGCGCCGCTTCGATTGACCGGGTGCGAGAAGGGCCGCTATAATTGGGGCTTCAGCGCAGTGTGTTCGCCGCTTTGTGGGCTTTGGGCCCGCGCGTTGTGGCAACCAACCCCTTTTTCCAGGGATTTACGGCGCAAAATTTCAGGAGCATTCCATGATTAAGGCAACACTGTTGCGCCCGGGCATGATCATCAAGCACGAAAACGACCTGTGCGTGGTGTACAGCGTGGACCACCGCACTCCCGGCAACAAGCGCGGCTCGATGCAGACCAAGATGCGCAATCTGCGCACGGGCAACATGATGGACCATCGGTTCCGCGCGGAAGAAACGGTGGAGAAAGTGGTGGTCGACGAGCTGCCGTTTGAATATCTCTATAGCGACGGCGACACGCACCACTTCATGAACACAGAAAATTACGAGCAGCTCGAGCTGCAGAGCGACGTCGTGGGCGACAGCAAGGACTACCTGATTCCGAACCTCGCGGTGAAGATCGAGTATTACGACGAGAAGCCGATCGGCGTGCTGGTGCCGGATACGGTCGACCTGACGGTGATTGAGACCGAGCAGACCATTCAGAAGGCAACGGCGAGCGCGGTGATGAAACCGGCGAAGCTCGAGACGGGGCTGGTGGTGAACGTGCCGCCGTTTGTGGGCAACGGCGACAAGATCAAGGTGGATACTTCCGAAGCGCGGTACATTCAGCGCGTACAGTAAGTTCGAGGAATTGAGGCTCGCCGGCGCGCACGCTCCGGCGGGCAACTTCCCTCCCGAAGTAAAACGATTCCGAAGATATAATTTGGGCTTCATGATGAGCGCTTGGATCGGCGTTGGTGTCTCGATGCGGCCATGCGGGCGGTGGCTCGCGGGCGGCGCGCTGCTTGCGGCCGTTCTGGTTGGCGCTCTTCCCTGCTCGGCGCAGTCCCCTGAAAAAATTGTCGACGAATACATTCGTGCGATCGGCGGCGAGAAGGCGGTCGCGGCGCAACGGACCACTGCGATTTCCGGCAGCGTTCGCGTGAAGAGTCAGGGAGGCGGCGGCCAGGATGAGGATTTGCCGGATACGTCCGGCACGTATTCGCTGGTGACGAAGGCACCGAACAAGTTCTATTCGGAGTTTGGCGTGGGCGCGGCGCGGGATGTGGTTGCGTTCAACGGGAAGTCAGGCTGGCAGAAGCGCGGAGCCGACGCGGCTGCGACGCTCACCGGGCCCGGCGCGGCGGAGTGTGAGGCAGAAGCACGCTACCTGAACGGAAAGCTGGTGCACCTGAAGCGCGACAAGATCGGTGTGCGGTTGGTGGGGACCGCAGATGTTCGTTCACAGACGGCGTATCAGATCGAGCTGGCGTTTTCACCTGCGGTGAAGCGGGAGCTTTTCTTCGACACCGGGACGCACCTGCTGGTGCGCGAGATCGGGCCGGCAATCGGGACGGACGGCGATGCGGCGGCGGATCGGTCGCAGAATGTGCAAATCGATTATTTCGACTATCGTCCCGTGAGCGGCGTGCTCGAACCGCAGTCGATCGAAGTTACGCGCGGCAATAAAACGTACACGATCGCGGTGACGCACGTGGAGTTCAATGGCAGCGTGAACGACGCGATATTCAATTTCCCGTCGAACGACACGCGGCCACTGCCCGACATTCCGCAACTTCTGCGCGACATGAACAAAAACCAGAGGGCGATCGAAGAGATCCAGAAACACTACACGTGCCATTTGACGGTGGAAGAGCTGAAGGTCGATTCGCGGGGCGACGTCACGTCAAAGACGGTGAAGGAGTACGACCTGTTTTTCGTCGGCGAGGACGAGGTGCGGCACTTGCTCGCGAAGGATGGCAAGCCGCTCGAAGGCGACGAGAAGAAGAAAGAGGACGAGCGATTCAGCAAGGAATTCGATGAGCTGAAGAAAAAGCAGGCGGAATTAGCGAACGATCCGAAGAAACAGGAGAAGCAGCAGGAACGGGACGACGAGCAGATCTCGGACTTTTTGCGCGCAGAGAGCTTCGCGAATCCGCGGCGCGAGATTTTTCGTGGGCACGAAGTGATCGTGTTCGATTTCGCCGCGAATCCCGACTACAAAGCGCGCAATTTGAATGAAGCGATCGCGCAGAAACTGGGCGGCGTGATCTGGGTCGACGAGGAGGCGCGCGACGTGGCGCGGCTGGAAGCGCGGTTCATCGATACGGCGAAAATCGGGGGAGGCCTCGTGGGATCGATCTCGAAAGGCGCGAACCTGGTGATCGAGCAGGCCAAGGTGAACGACGAGGTCTGGCTTCCGACGTATGCCGAAGTGCATGCGACGGCACGCGTGGCGTTTGTACATCTGAAGGCGAATGAGATTGATCGATACACTGACTACAAGAAATTCGGGTCGGAAGTGAAGCTTGGCACTTCGACGCCACTCGATGCGCCGAATGCAACGCCGCAGGCTACGCCCTCGAACATGCCTCCAGCACCCTCTGCACCGGCGCCTCAGCCTCAAAACCAAACTCCGGAAAAGCCACAGTGATCGAACGTTATTTCCGTCTCGCGGAACACGGGACGACCGTGCGGCGCGAGTTGCTGGGCGGGCTGACGACGTTCATGACCATGGCGTACATCGTGGTGGTGAACCCGCAGATCCTGGCACACACGGGCATGCCGGCGGAAGGCGTGCTGTTTGCGACATGCGTTTCGACGGCGGTCGCGACGCTGGTGATGGGTTTGTATGCGAACTATCCGATCGCGCTCGCGCCGGGAATGTCGCTGAATGCGTATTTCACCTACTCGGTTTGCCTTGACATGCACATTCCGTGGCAGACGGCGCTGGGGGTGGTGTTTTTGTCGGGCGCGCTGTTTTTCGTGCTGACCGTGACGCGCGTGCGCGAGCAGATCGTCAACGGGATCCCAGAAAGCTTGAAATATTCGACGGCCGCGGGGATTGGGCTGTTTATCGCGTTTGTAGGGCTGCACAACGCGAAGCTTGTGGCGGCGAGCCCGGAAACGCTGGTGACGATTGGGAGCTTCAGCGACCGTGAGTTGCAGCTGGCATGTTTTGGATTGGTGGTGACGGCTGTGCTGATGGTGCGGCGCGTGAATGGCGCGATTCTGATTGGGATTGCGGCGACGACGCTGCTTGGAGTGGCGTGCGGGCAGACGCACTGGCCGACGGCGATTGTGTCGATGCCAAATCCGTCGGGGACGTGGATGAAGCTCGATCTGCGCGCGGCGGCGCATCTGGGGCTGGTGGAGATTATTTTTGCGTTTCTGTTTGTGGACCTCTTTGACAACGTTGGAACGCTGGTGGGCGTGTGCGAGCAGGCGGGCCTGGTGAAGGACGGGAAGATTCCGCGCGTAGGGCGAGCGCTGGTGGCGGATGCAACGGGGACGATGCTTGGGGCGATGACGGGCACGTCGACGGTGACGAGTTACATCGAGAGTGCGGCGGGCGTGGCGGCGGGGGCGAGGACCGGGTTGAGCAGCGTGTTTGTGTCGGTGCTGTTTTTGGGCGCGATGTTTTTTGTGCCGCTGGCTGCGGCGATCCCGGAGTATGCG
>Ga0210391_10005135_pt1 | contig 10797 bp, 9 predicted proteins | sample IncBWC12OmetaG_FD_160573 | JGI IMG/M metagenome (GOLD analysis project Ga0210391, IMG submission 160573) | Forest soil microbial communities from Barre Woods Harvard Forest LTER site, Petersham, Massachusetts, United States - Inc-BW-C-12-O ...
CGCTCGACAAATATGTTTCCCCTCATCGCCATGGGACCCGGGGTGGCCTACCTTTTCAGCCTGATCGCGACCGTCTTCCAGGGAATGTTCCCCTCATCGTTTCGCGACATGAACGGCACGCCGCCTGTCTATTTCGAAGCCGCGGCAGCCATCGTGGCTCTCGTCCTCTTGGGTCAGGTACTCGAGCTCCGCGCTCGTAGCCGCACCGGCGCCGCGATTCGGGCCTTGCTCAATCTCAGCCCCCAAACCGCGCGCATTCTTCGCGATGGCACGGAACATGACATTCCTCTGGATCAGGTAAAGACCGGAGATCGTTTGCGTGTGCGTCCAGGCGAAAAGGTTCCGGTCGACGGTGTGGTTCTCAACGGAATGAGTTCCGTCGACGAATCGATGATCACGGGCGAGTCCATCCCCGTATTGAAAGAGGCGGGTAGCCGGGTGATTGGCGCAACCGTGAACTCCACAGGCTCGTTCATCATGCAAGCCGAGCACGTGGGCAGAGAAACACTGCTTGCCCGCATTGTCCAGATGGTCAGCCAGGCCCAACGCAGCCGCGCCCCCATTCAGCGCCTGGCAGACCGTGTGGCCGCGTGGTTTGTTCCAACGGTGATTGCCGTTGCAGTGCTCACATTTATCGTATGGAGTTTCTTTGGCCCCGAACCGCGTCTGGCTCACGCGCTGGTCAACGCCGTGGCTGTCCTGATCATTGCGTGTCCATGCGCGCTCGGACTAGCCACGCCCATGTCTATCATGGTCGGCACCGGACGTGGCGCGCGAGCCGGGGTCCTCATCAAGAATGCCGAAGCCCTGGAGATTCTCGAGAAAGTAAACACGCTGGTCTTCGACAAGACCGGAACCCTGACTGAGGGCAAGCCCACGGTTGAGTCGGTAATCCCAGTTCCCGGCGGAAATGAAACTGATCTGGTTCGTCTGGCCGGAAGCCTGGAGCAGGGAAGTGAGCACCCTCTCGGTTCTGCAATTGTTGCTGCCGCGAAAGAGAATAAAATAACTCTGACCAGTGCCACAGACTTTCAATCCCGCACTGGACTTGGCATCAGCGGTAAGGTCGATGGAAAAACTGTGTCTGCTGGAAACGAACAATTCTTTCATCAGGCAAACGTCTCGATCGATCTACTCAAGCACGACGCGGCGAATCTTCGCCGCAACGGCCAGACGGTGATTTTTGTCGCCGTAGACGGCCAGCCCGCCGGATTGATCGGGATCGCCGATCCCATTAAGCCATCGACTCCACAAGCACTACGCCATCTGAAAGCGGCGGGGCTACGCATCGTCATGCTCACGGGTGACAGTCGCGGCACCGCGGAAACCGTAGCCGCCAAGCTCGGCATCGACGACTTCGAAGCGGAAGTCTTGCCCGACAAAAAGTCGGAGGTAATCCGCCGCCTGCAAAAGCAAGGGCGCACCGTCGCCATGGCAGGCGATGGCATCAACGACGCTCCGGCTCTGGCGCAAGCCGACGTTGGAATTGCAATGGGCACCGGGACTGATGTGGCCATCGAAAGCGCGGGCGTAACGTTGGTAAAAGGCGATCTGGCCGGAATCGTCCGGGCGCGAAGACTCAGTCAGGCCACTATGCGCAACATCCGGCAGAATTTGTTCTTCGCCTTCATTTACAACTTGCTTGGTGTGCCCGTCGCCGCCGGCGTGCTCTATCCGTTCTTCGGCTTGTTGCTAAGTCCGATTCTTGCTGCGACAGCGATGAGCTTGAGTTCCGTATCCGTGATCACCAATTCGCTGCGTCTTCGAAAAACACAACTGTAACGTTATCGGCAGAATCCTAAGGCCGCTCCCGGCCAGACCGCAATAGGTCGACTGATTTGACGCTATAATCACGCGAATGGCCGGCCTTCCTTCAGTTCTTAGCGCGGAGCAACCTGCGCTCCCCGTGGACCCGCGGCAACTTCACCTTCGCATTCACGCGATCAACATCTACGTCCGCGACCAGGATCAAAGTTTGCGATTCTACCTGGACCAGCTTGGCTTCAGTCTGGTCGGTGACGTCCGCTTTGGATCCGGTCAGCGCTGGGTTGCGGTTGCCCCTCCGGACGGGAGTGCAGTGCTTTCCCTAATCTCGCCCGAGCCCGACTCCAAAGCGTGCATGCTCATTGGCCGGCACACGCAAGTCGTCTTCGTCACCGAGGACGTTGCAGCCAAGTATCAGGAGTGGCGCACGCGCGGAGTTCGGTTTCAATATACGCCACGCCTGAAGCGTATCAAGTACGAGCGGAGGACCGCCGCCGATCACCCGCTGGTATCCGGTGAGCAGCCACCGATTTGGGGCGGAGTGTTCACACATTTCAAAGATCTCGATGGAAACGTGTTCGCGCTGGTGAGCCTTGACGAAGAGAGCCGAGCCGTCGAAGCGCAGCGACGCACGGCTATGGCGAAGGTCGAAGCTGAGCGTCGCGCTGCCCACGAACTGGAAATCGCCAAGCAGGTGCAGACCAGACTCTTCCCACAGACGCGCCCGTCCCTCAATACGCTCGAGTACTCGGGAATCTGCGTCCAGGCGCGCCAAGTCGGCGGTGATTACTTCGATTTTCTTGACCTCGGCCGGCAGCGTCTGGGTCTGGTGGTGGGCGATATTTCAGGCAAAGGAATCGCCGCTGCACTGCTGATGGCCAATCTGCAAGCCAACCTGCGTAGCCAGTGTGCCATCGCGTTGGATCATCCACAGCGTTTTTTGCAATCGGTAAATCAGTTGTTCTACGAGAACTCAGCGGACAGTTCATACGCCACTCTATTCTTCGCCGAGTACGATGACAGCACCCGGCGCTTGCGTTATGTAAATTGCGGCCACCTCTCCGCGCTTCTATTCCGGCGCGACGGGACTCTGGAACGGCTAGATTCCACGTCCACCGTGCTAGGGCTTTTCAAAGAATGGGATTGCTCAACCGCCGAACGCCTACTCTGTTCCGGAGACACGTTCGCGCTCTACACCGACGGCATCACCGAATCGTTTAACGATGCGGGAGAGGAATTCGGAGAGCACCGCCTGATCGACTTGCTGCGACGATGCTCTGGGCAAGCTTCGTCAACCGTGGTTGCCTCGATTGTGGATGACGTAAGGAAGTTCAGTCCTCACGAGCAGTTTGATGACATGACGCTGATTGTCGGCAGATGCAGATGAGCGTGCCGCAACACACGGGTTGTCATAAGAACTGCTATGAAATTGCAATGCCATGCATACGAAGCCTCTACCAGCGGATAAGGAGCGATCGCGCAATAGACTGATAACACGCCGCTTAGGCGCGATCGCTGAATAGTGTTAACCTGGCATCCCAGTTGCTAACGTCGGTGATGTCAATAAACTCTATCACGACGATAGAGTTTATGGCATACTCGGGAGCGCTATGAAAATCTCGCAAAAAGGTTTGTACGCACTGCAGGCAATGATGATGCTGTCCCGGCATCACAACCAGGGGGCGATTCGCATTCGCGACATTGCTTATGAAGAGGGGCTGCCGGAGAAATTCCTGGAGCTGATTCTTTTGGAACTCAAGAACGCGCGCATGGTCGAGAGCGTGCGCGGCGCCAAGGGCGGGTACCAGCTGCGGCGGGCGCCCTCCGAAATCCATTTGAGCGAGATTATCCGCCTGATTGACGGTCCACTGGCGCCCTTCGGAGATGCTGAGCAGTTGCGTACTCTGATTAATCGCGATGACGAACATCGCGCGCTCTACCAGGTCTTCCTTGCCGTGCGCGACGCCGCGGCCAAGATTTTGGAACATACAACTTTGTCCGACATCGTGAATGGCAAGGGCAGGGAATCTTCCAAGTCCGGCAGACGAAAGAAAAAGGCTGAGCCATCCAGCGTTCTGCCCATGGTGGTTCACGGGAATCCTAGCCGGGGCAAAGACGAATAACGGTTTGAATGTTTTGGTCTTCCAGACCATGAATTCCGGCTGCAGTGAAAATGGGGGTTAGCGCCGGCAAGCTGGCCCCCGGTTGGTCCGTAGTGAACTCTGTGGTGTAAAGCGACTCAGGTGAGTCGAAAACAATTAGGAGCGTCTACAAATGAAAGCAAGTAAGAAATGGTGGTCTATCCCTATAATGTCCATCATGATAATCATGATGATCCCATTAGCCGGGCTCGTATCTGCCCAAACCGATGCGCCGGCTCCAACCCCGCCGAAAAAGCGTGCCACCTCGACCAAACCGGCCAGTACGGTCACGGTCAGGGAAGTCCAGGAGTTGAAAGAAGCAGTCTCCGCTCAGCAGCAGCAGATCAAACAACAGAACCAGTTAGTCGATCAGTTAAGATCGCAGCTCCAACAGTTGTTGGACGCCACGCAGCAAGCCAACGCTGCCGCGCAAAAAGCGGCAACCGGAGTCGACCAAGCGCAGAGCGCCGCTGCGCAAGCTCAGCAATCGGCCACCCAGGCACAAGGCCTCGCGACTCAGGCTTCCACCAACGTAGCGCAAGTCCAGTCTGCCCTTGCCCTCGTAGATACCAAAACCCAGGATGCCGGCAAACAGTTGAGCGCGCTGGAAGCCCTGGTGGGACGATTCCGCTTCAGCGGTGACGTCCGGATCCGTGGCGAGTCTTACTTCCAGCAAGGGATTCCCGACGACAACCTGGCGCGCATTCGCGTGCGCTTCGGAATCGATGGCCAGCTCAACGAAGACTTCATCGCTGGCTTTGCTTTGGCGACGGGCGCTCTGGGCAATCCAACGTCGACCAACGAGACCCTTAGCAACGTTTTCGATCGTAAGACCATCGCGTTGGATCGAGGATTCATCACCTACAATCCCATCGCGCATCGTTGGCTCTCGCTGACCGGCGGAAAGTTCGCCTACCCATGGCAACGCACTTCGGTTACGTTCGATCCCGATCTCAACCCCGAAGGCTTCGACGAAAAAGCTTCGTTCGATTTCTCCGGTCCGTTGCAAAATATCAACATCCAGGGCATCGAACTGCTCTACAGCCAAGCTAACGGAAAACCAGGTATTTCTTCCCAGGATTCCTATGCCGTAGGCGCGCAGTTCGCTGGCCGCCTCGTATTCGGCCCCTGGACTCTTACGCCCTCGTTCCTCACTCTGAAGTGGAACCGCCCAGACGCGATTTTGCAGGAAAGCGCATTCGCAACTGGAGCCACCACTACCGGCTTTCAGCCGCCCACGCCAACCGGCGGCACGGCTCCCGCTCCGATTACTGGTATTCCGATACCCGGCGAAGGACAAGGTTGCGCGAAGGGTACTGGTTTTCCCGCCTTCGCTCCCTGCGTGTTTGCGCCCAATGGCATGACCAACGCAACCTACGTCGATTCCAAGGGGGTGCCCCACTTTTACTCCGGCTACAACTATGCGGATTTCATCCTTCCCAACCAGATCCAGACGGGATTCCGCCGCTTGCCGGTCAATGTATTGCTCGAGTTCCTCGAGAATCTCGATGCGGAAAATCATCCTCTCAACACCAAGGGGGCCGTTATCAAGACTCTGGGAAGTCAAAACAAGGAATACGGATTTGACGCCAGCGTCGGTCAGGTCAAAAACAAGAACGACATCCAAATCGGCTACGCCTGGTACCGCGAAGAACAGGACGCAGCCATCGCTTCCTTCGTCGAAAGCGATCAGAGAGCCCCCACCAACGTTCTGCAGAACCGCTTCTACGCTCTGTGGAAGTTGCGTGCGAACACCCTCGCCAGCTTTACCTATTGGCGTGGGCGCGTGCTGAACACCTACTTGGAAAATAACGCAGCACTGTTTAACAACTACAACAGCCTTGCCACCATCTCCAAGGCCGGAGAGCAGGAGCCGTATTTGAACCGCCTGCAATTCGACTTGATCTATACCTTCTAGGCGGCAGTTTCAAGCCTGGGCGGATTGAAGTAAAGCGCACTTAGCTTAGGGCTTGAAAGACGCTCCAGCCCTGGGACCATCGGTCAGTCAAGGCTTCCCAGCCTTGGCTGGCCGCCTGGTTTCCACGCTCGACCGAAGAGCGTCCAAAGTCGAAGGGAGGAAACTCAATGAGCAGCCACAAATTCAAGCTATCCCTTGATGGATGCGCGGTAGGTCTCGCGCTTCTGCTGGCGCTGTTGGTCCGATTGAATATCTTTCCGAAGATTCCCTGGTAGTTCGACTTCATCCGCAGGAGAACCGTATGAGTACTTCCGTCGCGATCGAACAGCAGACATCAACAAATCGCTCCGGGCTTCTGAGCCTTATCCCGGGTGTGATCCTGCTGGCTGCCATTGGCTATGCCGGCAAATTCATCGAGCAATCGATTTCTCGCTACGGTAAGAGCCATCACTTGAGTCTACCGAATATCGAGTATGTGCTGTGGGCCATCCTTATCGGCCTCGCCATATCGAATACGGTTCGCATTCCCGCGCTGTTCAAGGCGGGCATTGCCACCTACGAATTCTGGCTGAAAGTCGGCATCGTCCTGTTGGGCGCACGTTTTCTGCTCGGCGACGTCATCAAACTCGGAGGCCTGAGTCTGACACTCGTGGTGATCGAACTCGCCATCGCCATCGCCCTGATGACGGTCCTGGGCCGCGCATTCAAGCTCAGGCCGAAACTGATCACGCTCCTGGCCGTAGGTTCCTCGATTTGCGGTGTCTCCGCCATCATCGCAGCCAAAGGAGCCATCGATGCCGACGACGAGGATTCATCCCTGGCCATCGCCGCCATCTTGGCTCTGGGAGCCATCTCGCTTTTCACTTTCCCCTTCATCGGACATCTTCTTCGCATGAGCAACCACGCGTACGGCTTGTGGAGCGGGTTGGCGGTCGATAACACGGCCGAAGCCGTCGCTGCGGGCGCTCTGTACTCCGACGCTGCCGGCAAGATTGCGGTCCTAGCCAAGACAGCAAGAAACGCGATGATCGGGTTCGTCGTTCTCGGCTACGCGATCTATTGGGCGAGCAAAGGGCAGGCTGAAACTGTCCACAACAAGGCTTTATTCTTATGGCAGAAATTTCCCAAGTTCATTCTTGGATTTCTGCTGATCTCGCTCTTGGCGACCTTGGGCTTTTTCAGCAAGGAACAAGTTGGCAGTCTGGGAAATTTATCCCGATGGGCTTTCTTGCTTACTTTCGCGGGGGTGGGACTCCGCACCAATCTGCGCGAAATGCGCCAGCAGGGATTGCGTCCCTTCATTGTGGGAGCCGTGGGAGAAATCGTGATTGCGATTGTGACTCTCGGCCTGGTTCTGGGCGCTGATAAAGTCTTTCATCTTTCTTAAGCGCCCAGAGGGTTGAAATAAGAGGCGAGATCTTACTGCTGATCTGCCGCCTTGCAGCTCTTCGAAATCGTCCGAATGTCCGTGTCCACGTTCGCTACCTGCAAGGGGACGCCGTCAACTCCGCGCGCCGTATCGCTCGGATTGCTGCCTGCCTTATCCGGATTGATGCCCGTCTTGATGGTCCCAGGAAGCACTTTGCCTTTCACCTCAACTTCGTGGTGGAGTTGCTTGTCCAGTTTGTTACCCACTCCCTTCAACACGTACACCAAGCTAGTCTTGTCCTCGACCACAATGTAGTTTCCGCGTTGACCGTTGAGACAGCCGCGAACCGTGCTGACGTTGCTCGCGGGCGGGGTGGACGAATCTTGTGCGGCTGCTACTGCCCCAATGAGCAAAAATCCAGCGGCGGCAATCAGAGTTTTCGTGCGATTCATGCAAATCCTCCTCGAAAATTGTTGGCCAATGGCATAGGGCAGTTTGGCGGGGAGTCTTTATACCCTACTAATACAATCGGCTTACATATATTGCAAAACGGCTCTAACAATAACGATTTCGTGCCGACCCTGTCAAGCGAAAAGTCACCCTTAGACGCTGGCTTCAATAAGAGCAATCGTGATTTGACGCCAACTGACGCACAGTCCGGGGCCGACAAAGGTTCATTATTCTTGTATTGTCGGCAACAGAGTCCAGATCAGGGCAGGCTGTCGTTCGGGGCCGCCGCGCAGCCTGACCTGCGCCCCTTCCACCAGCAAGGCGAGCGCGGTCAAGGCTCCGACTTCCGGATGCGTCATCGCGGAACCAAGCGTTGTGCGGCGTGCTCACAAAGAGGCCAATGACGTCTTTCGATCCGCAGCAACGCCGCGTGACTCGGAGGTCATCCTGGAGATCGACTTCAGCCTAATGAAGCACGCCGCAACGAAGGGCAGAGTGGATGATGAAAATTCAGCGCTGCCCGATGGGATCTAATCGAGCTGATTCTTCGACCGAATCCACTGGTCGATAAGCGACGTCGTCTTCGGCGGGACATGCGTCCTGGGTTCGGTTGAGCGCCGTGCGTTCCTTGCACGCCACCAATCGTCCGGACTGAGCTCCCGCGGTTTTGTCGACGGTGTTATTGCCGCTCTGTTTGAGTGCCGCGTCCTTCAGATGAACCTTCCCCACAGTCGCAACCGGTGACGTAGAGATGGCGGTCTGTTGAAAGTGATGGGCGGCGACCGCTGGTTGCAAAGAGTGAGCCGCCGCTGCTGGCTGGACGGGATGAGCGACGGCGGCGCTCGGCGCGGGATCATACCAGTCGGGATTGACATCTTGTTGGCCATAGGCCGGAACCAGTAGTAGGGTAAAAATTGTGCCAAACAGCATTGCCGTCGAGGTCAGTACGCTACACCCGATGCCTTTTAGTCCGCTCATGAAATCACCTCTGTTGATGGATTGATTTCGGTTCCCGGAAGTTACCCACGGAAGAAATCATGTCGCTGATCTTGCACCCGATTGCTGGTGACGTCCATAGAGGCAGTCTGAATTGATCTGAAGCGATCTGAAGATCGATGGGAACCACCATCAGGACAGCAAGGCAGGCAGTGGTCGCGAGCGCGGCCTTGCGCAGTGGGGATTAAGGTTCAGACTTCGTTCGGTCTTCGGGGGCAGGCTTCGGGGTTCCCCGGGGGTTTTCTGGATCCAGCCCGGCGGCGGTCATGATGGCGCGTCCCAGTTCTTCCGGGGAAATGACAAAGGGCTCGGTCGGCGCCTGACTCCTGGCATCTTCTTCGGCTGTGGGCGCGACGAAGCGGTAGCCCCGGCCGACTACGGTCTGCAGGTACTGCGGTTCGCCAGCATCGTCCGCCAGGGCACGGCGGATCTTGCGGATGGCGGTATTGATTCCTTGTTCGACATCGACGAACACATCGTTGCTCCACAACTCGCCGGAGATCTGTTCGCGCGTAACCAATTGCCCCCTCTTTTCGACTAGAAACATGAGCAATTGCAGCGGCATGCCCTCAAGCCGAACCGGAATGCCACGGCGGCAAAGCTGAAAGCGACCGTAATCCAGTTGAAAATCGTCGAAGCGGATCTTCTTCTCGGTCAAAGTACAACTCCTGCGTCGCTTGCATGCGCTCGGGCGGTTTCGCTGTACAGGCAACGCTGCAAGCCGCGTCTCTAGGGGTTCAGAAATTCTGTTCTGCCGGCCTTGCTCTGTCAAGCGCCATCTTTAGGCAAATTGCACGGCTTGTGAAGCCGTGCCTGGCTAAGATCATTTATCCGGCTGGTTCTTTTCCTTTTTATCCCGCACCGATTTCGCGATTTCAGGCAATCGGCTCAGCAACGCCGAATACTTCAGCCACAGCTTATGATCGACCGCTGGAGTTCCGCTCACAATCGCTCCGGAAGGAATGTCGCCAGCGACGCCGCTTTGCGGTGTCACAATGGCGCCATCGCCGATCTTGCAATGACCCACGACGCCGACTTGCCCCGTCAAAATCACGTTGTTTCCCACGTCTGTCGAACCGGCGAGGCCGACCTGCGACGCCAGCAGCGAATGCTCTCCGATGTGCGAGCCATGGCCAACCTGGACCAAATTGTCGATCTTCGTGCCGCGCGCGATGTGGGTTTCACCGACACTGGCTCGATCGATGCAGGAATTGGCTTGGATTTCCACGTCGTCATCGATGACAACGGGCATCGGTTGCGGGATTTTGTGCCAGTGGCCAAGATCATCTTTGGCGAATCCGAAACCATCCGCGCCAACGACTGTGCCATTCTGCAGCAGCACATTGTTTCCCAGTCGGCAGCGCTCGCGAACTACCGCGTGAGCATGGGCCATAAAATTGTCGCCGATTTTCACGCCGCGGTATATGACAACGTGCGCCAGCAGAACGGCGTTCTTCCCGATCTCGACCTCTTCGTCGATTACCACATACGGTCCAATGTGCGCACCTTCGCCAATCCGGGTGGAAGCGTGAATCACAGCCGTCGGATGAATTCCAGATGCGTATTTATGAGCCGCATGAAAAAGGCCGATGGCACGCGCGAACGCCAGATACGGGTTCGTACTTCGCACCATGGCAGTCGCGAGAGCAGGGAAGTCCTCCGCGACGATGACCGCCGATGCCTTTGTCTTCCTGGCCGCAACCGCATACTTTGGGTTGGCCACGAAAGTGAGCTGGCCCAGGCCGGCTTCTTCAATTCCAGCGACGCCCGTGATCTCGGTATCGGGCGAGCCATTTTCCAAGCGTGCGCCCAGCGCAGAAACAATCTGTGCAAGTCTCATTGGAGTGTTAGCAAACGAGACCGATTGTAATCGACGCGCAGGCCAAGCGGAACGGGTTCACGAACCACCACGAGGATGCGAACCCCGAGACCTGCTGGCGCCTGATCCCCCGAACAGGCGTCAGCAGGCTATTGGGTGCGCATCCCTGATGGAAATTTCCCCCTACGGTATAAAGCGACAAACCGGACGAAGAAACCTCGCGAAACCTCAGAAAAGGATTGGCACAGGCGATGCTGGATCCTGCAGGAGAAATATCTTTGCGGAGCTTAGAACCACAGCCCCCATATCCAATCGACGCTGGCGTGGGTAATGGTCGACG
>Ga0210391_10005137_pt1 | contig 10794 bp, 10 predicted proteins | sample IncBWC12OmetaG_FD_160573 | JGI IMG/M metagenome (GOLD analysis project Ga0210391, IMG submission 160573) | Forest soil microbial communities from Barre Woods Harvard Forest LTER site, Petersham, Massachusetts, United States - Inc-BW-C-12-O ...
TTCAATGCGACGGTATTTGACGCTGGCGCGCCGACCGCCACTGCACTAGTTTCAGCTGGTCCCACGGGGGCATTCGGTGATGCTTCTTCAGGCTTTTTTGCTTCGAGATCTGCCACACGTTTCTCAAGTTGCTCGACGCGATCCAGAAGCATCCGCTCACGCTCAGTCAAGGGAGCAGGTGCATCTGGCTTTGCAGTGGCAGCCTTTGCCGGTGGCGTGTTTTTGTCTTTGTCATCGTCAGCAAGCAAGAGTCCCGGATTTGTGCTGGCATAAAGCAACGCCGCGATTATCGCCAAGATAGACATTTTTTTCTGAATGAACGCCCGCATATCCCCCTCCAATGGTCAGTGCAGAGCAACGGAAATGTCGGTGTCGGAAGTCGGCCGACTTCAATGGGCACACAACGCTGTATCGTTGCCAAGAAAGGGTAGCGTGCAGGACATTAAAAATTCGTAAGAAGGCTGATAGCTTTTCGTAAGCGGAATTTGCAGTTGAGGAAACGAGCTAGCGGCGAAGAGGAGCGGTGGGATCGCGCTTGGAAATCTCGAGGGCTATTCCGCGTGTCTCTTCGTGTATCACGCCATTCGTGGCGAGTACGACAGGGCCACCCAGTTGATAAGGCTGCCCCGCAAAATCGCTGACTTTACCGCCTGCTTCCTCGATCAGCAAAACTCCAGCAGCGGTGTCCCACGGTTTGAGCCCGAATTCCCAAAATCCATCGAAGCGCCCGGCGGCGACGCTCGCCAGATCCAGTGCTGCAGAACCATCGCGCCGGACACCATGCGAGCGCAAAGTAAAATCCCAGTAGTAGTGCATGTTGGGATTCGCCAGGCGTTTGTGAACCGGGAAACCGGTACATAGAAGGCTGGTAGCCAGAGTATCCACCGCTGAAACAAAAATTCTCTTTCCGTTCAGCGTAGCGCCCCCGCCGCGAAGGGCGGCAAACAGTTCCTCGTAGAACGGATTGTAGACCACGCCGGCGAGCAGTTCGCCGCGTTGCGCTAGAGCGATGGAAACCGCAAAACAAGGATACCCGTGAGCGAAATTGGTCGTGCCATCCAGCGGGTCCACGTGCCAGCGAAATTCCGAGGTGCTTTCGTGCCCGGTTCCCTCTTCCGCGGCGATGGAGTGTTCCGGGAAATATTTCGTAAGGCCCGCGACAATCGCTTCCTCGGAGCGCTTATCCGCCTGCGTGACAAGATCGACGTCTCCCTTGTAGCTGATTTGGATGGGCCGGTCGAACTCTTCGCGCAGGATTTTGCCAGCTTCCTGGGCGATTTCAATGGCGGCGTCGAGGTAGGCTTTGCTCATAAAAAAGGGTGCACCCACTCCAACTGTGCGGCGATTCTTGTTTTCGCTGTAAGGGCTCCGCCCAGAGGTTCGCACATCCTTGCGTTCACCACTTTACCATCTGCGCCGGGGAGAAAGCTTCGTCCGCATACAGGAAACCTGGTACTGGATATTTCTTCCACATAGTTGCCGTTTTTGAAGGCATCCGCATCCCATCCGAGTTAAACTAAATTACCAGCCTGAATGTGAGGGAGCATCGTGTTCAAAATGCGGAATCTTCTATCGACGGTTAGTTTGCTTGCACTGTCATTTCTCGCGATCGGCGCAACACGCGTCTCCGCCCAAAGCAGCAAAGTCATGGGCGAAGTGCGCTTTGAAGGCGTTACGCAAATCGATCGAGATTCAGGCGTGTGGATCGACGGCGAATATGTTGGCTATGTGAAAGAACTCAAGGGAGACAAGAAAGTCCTGCTGCTTCCGGGCAAGCACCAGATCGCGGTGCGCCAAGCCGGGTATACCGAATTCAAGCAAGAGATCGTTGTCGAGCCCGGCCAAGCGCAGGAGATTCAAGTCAAGATGCAGTTTCTCCCAGGCGCAAGGACTCCCGAAATCACTTCTGAGCTGAAGGTTACGGTTCAACCCAAACGCGCGGCCGTCTTTCTTGACGGTAATTATGTTGGTCACGCCAGCGAGCTAGGCGGGTCATTTCATTCCCTGCTGGTCAGTCCGGGAAAGCACAAAATTAAAATCGAGTTGCCCGGCTATCGCACCTTTGAGACGGAGGTGAATGTCCTCGCGGGGCAAAAGTCTGAAGTGAAAACGGAACTTCTTAAAGGCAGCATCGAGCAAGCGGGCTCGGACATCAAGCAACCGCAGTAGTTTCCCGGGCCGTCGAAGAACCCCAATTTTTTCGGCGACGCCTTGACAAACTCTTACTCCAAGCGTATAGTCTGAATTGGATAATAATATGCCTTTTGTCCGGTAGCGCCAATCTCTTGATTGGCGCTTTTTGCTTTTTGGCGGCCCGTCGATCGTCGACCCTAAGCCCTTCGCGCTAACTCCTTCAGATGCAACGTTTATGAAAATCATGGGCGGGGACAGCCGACAGAGTTCGCCGCATCCTCTAACCCCCGCGACACGCAGGAATGCCCGCAACTCCCGTGCTGTCAATCGTTTACTTCACAACTCGTGGACACACGGGGTGGGGGTAGCCAGCTCCTTCTCTAACTGCAACCTCGGCATGAACGAGGACTCACTGCGGCCCGGTCAGATAAGTCTTGCGCGAACGGGCATGATAATCGCCGTTCAGGACTTTGACTTCGATTTTGCGATAGGTATTGGCAGGCCCGCGCGGCGTAGGGTAATAGCCCAGGCGATATTGTGTGCGTAACTCACGATCGATCAGATCGAAAATCACATCTAGCTCCTGAGGCGTGTCCGGAAAAAACATATCGCCGCCGGTTGTCTCCGTAATTGTCGTGAGCGCGTGCTCGCCCGCGGTATTGCGGCCGCTCTCATTTTTCATGGGCCGAATAACAATCGTGTAAAGCAGCGCATCTGAACGGACAGCTTCTTTGCGCGCGGCCTCAAAATCGGCCGCGCTGGTTGTTTCGCCCGCGTCCGTAACCAGAATGATCACTCTCCGGCGATCTTCCCCGCGTCGCTCCAGCGCCTTCGCTCCCAGGAGCACGGCGTCGTAAATCGATGTCCCCGACCCGGGCGGAATCTTTCGCACAGCGGCCTGCAGGGTTGAAACATTGTCCGAAAATGCCACGATCTGCGTGACGTTTTCATCAAAAGCAAAAACCGATAAGCGGTCGCCGGGCCGCAATATCTGACGGATGAAATGCGCCGCGGCCTCTTTCTCGAAAGCGATTTCTTTGTTTGCGCTCAGGCTCGCATCGATCATCAATGCAAGATCGAGAGGCTGCTGCGTTTCAGATTCAAATACTTCGATTTTCTGAAGCACGCCTTCTTCATAGATTTGAAATGCCTCGACAGGCAAATCCGGCGCGGGCTTGCTGTGATCATCCAAGACGCTGGCCAGAATATTTACGAGTTCCACTTTAACTTTGATCTTGCCGCGCTGCGGATTGGGGTCGTCAAGCGGTCTAAGTGGCTGCTCCGGCGTTGGCACGATGCTACCGGGCGGTGGGGGCGTAGGCGATGGCAGCGTTGGCGGAACTGGAGCAGGGGCATCGCCGGACGAATTGGCAGGCAGCTTGGGCTTCGGTTGTGCCCAAGGCGGCCGGTCAGGCTTGTCTTGAGCAAAAGCGAGCCCGGCCACAAGTAGCGCTGAAAGAAAAACGCCGGCAGCAGCAAGTACGCGAGGGGGTGTGGGGCTCATTGATTCACTAAGATGCAGGTTTCGCCGCGCGTGTTTCCATCGGCGTGGGGGGCATCTCGCCATCGGCCCAGACGGCGCCGTCCTCAAAATATTCCTTCTTCCAAATCGGAACAGTTCGCTTGAGGGTGTCGATCGCGAACCGGCATGCGTCAAAAGCAGCCGGCCGATGGGCGGAACTGACGGCTATGAACACACTGGTCTCCCCAATTTCCAGCCGCCCCAGACGATGCGCGATGGCGACGAGGTGCACCGGGAATTTCTCGTGAATTTGTTCCGCAATTTCTCGAATTTTGCCGAGCGCCATGGATTCGTAAGCTTCGTAGTCGAGGTAGAGCGTACGCCTGCCCTGGGAATGATTGCGAACGCAGCCATCGAAGGTAACGACGGCCCCGTCTTCGGGCGCGCGGACATGACGGATCAAAGCGGCCTGATCGATAGCGTCGCGCACGAGAACGAGTAGATCGGGTTGGAGCGTTTTGTTCATGGAAAACCGCTTAGCCACCGCTTACGGGCGGGAGAAAGGCAACTTCATCGCCGGAATGGAGCGGCGTGTTCCACGCGGCGAATTCCTGATTGCGCGAGGCGATCAGCGACGCGCGAAAGCGTGCGAGTTCGGGATGCTTTGCTCCATAGTGAGAGAAAAGCGCTTCGATAGGCGCACCATCGGGAAGCTCAACAGAATCTTCCGCATGGCCGACAATTTCTTTGAGTCGCCCGAAGAAGAGCACTTTGATCCGCGCGGTCTGTACAGAGAGACTCACTGGAGAATTGTAACCCGCAAAAGAGTACCGGACCATAGCCGGCGCAGTTAGCGCCAATAGGCGAGCAGGCTGCGACAGTTTCGATATTTTTGAACCAAAAAATCGCGTTGAACCTTTCTATCCCTTGACCAAGGACCAATGCTTGCGTAGCGTTCTGGCATGGTTTGTTTTCGTATTTTTATTGTTCAGGACCGAACAAAATCGCAATGAAAATTCTGGTGACAGGATCGAGCGGGCTGGTTGGAAGCGCGCTAGTGCCTGTACTCGTTAAGGCTGGGCACACGGTATGCAGGCTCGTGAGGCCGGGCACCGTCACGCAAGATTCCGCGAACGATGGTTTTCAAGTCGCTTGGAATCCAGCAACCGGAGAACTCGGAGGCGCCGCCGTTGGCGCGGACGCCGTCGTGAATCTGGCCGGAGCATCGATCGCCGATGGTCGTTGGAGCGCCGATCGCAAAGCGTTGCTACGCTCCAGCCGCATCGATACAACTCGCGCGCTGGTCACTGCGCTTGCGAAAATGAACGCCCGTCCAAGAGTGTTGGTTTCCGCATCCGCAACCGGCATCTATGGTAATCGCGGTGATGAACTCCTAACGGAAGAGAGTCAGTCAGGGAATGATTTTTTATCGAACATGGCGAAGGACTGTGAAGCAGAAGCCCTCAAGGCTGAGGCGATAGGCATTCGCGTAGTCCTTGCACGCTTCGGAATCGTACTCTCACGAAAGGGAGGCGCACTCCCCGCCATGATGCTTCCCTTCCGTTTTTTCGCCGGCGGAAAAATTGGTTCCGGCCAGCAATGGATGTCATGGATCATGCTGGAAGATGTGGTTGAAATCCTGCGCCTGGCGATCGAGAACGGAAACGTCCGCGGGCCCATCAATGTCATCTCCCCGCAACCAGTGCAAAACACCGAGTTCACGAAAACTCTAGCTGACGTCATGCACCGTCCAGCGTTCTTCACTGCCCCGGCCTTCGCGCTGCGTCTCGTCCTTGGCGAAATGGCTGACGCGCTACTCCTATCCAGCCAGCGCGTCCTCCCCCAGAAGTTGCTACAACTCGGCTACAACTTCCAGTACGCAGACCTATCCGCCGCTTTGAAAAATGTCCTGAAACAAAACTCGAAGACTTAAGAAGCTATTTCGCGACGGTAAAACTGATTTCGACTCTTACCACCTTGCCGCTGATAGGGTCCGTCGCCATCGTGCTCTCGGCTGGCTGCCCTTCGCGCAATTTCATATCGAGCTCCGATTTAAAACCACGGATGATCGGCTCTTGAAAATGACCGCTTGAAAGGTCCGATGCAGAAGAATCCGATTTCATTATTGGAACCGAAATCTCGCCCTCGACCCAAGAACGTTCAAGAATTAATTGAAGAAGTATGTGGCCGTCGCCCGTGTAGGCAGCGCGAGCATCAACATTCGTGCCCACATCCATGTACTGCATTTCATTCTTACCCACATAGATGGGCAGGCGGCTTCCGATGCGGAATTTGGTCCAGCCGGCTCGAAGTTCGGTCGAGTCAGGAGCGTTCACGTACATCACGTATGGCAGACTCTTGGTCTTCTTGTCGCCCTCAAAATCTGTGAAAACAATCTGCACTTTTATCGGCGTGGAAAGCGCTTCGACCTTTGCCTTCTCGTCTGCCTTGGGTTTGTCTTGTGCCAAGACGATCGGCGAAAGCATACAGAGCAGCAGAAGCGACGCCATTTGCACTGAACTGGTTCTCATTTCATCCTCCGTTTAGACATTATTTCGATCGACCGTTCGCTACCGCTTTTCTTCCGTGCCATCCGGTACTTCGCTCGCGAGTGATTCGAGTGGCGCAACCTCAAGCTCCGCAATCTGCAGCGGCTTCACGCTCAGCAGCGAATCCTTGTCGTCCCGTGCCGGTGCTACGACAGCGACGACAACCTCGCTTCCTTGCTGCTGCGAGCCAATAAACTGGGCGAACGCCTCGCGTTCCTCTGGAGGCACGAGAACCTCCAATTGGGTCGACGACTCGGAATTCGCTGGAGTGGAATTTCTCCGGGGCGCAGCGCGATACGAATGTGAGGTCGCAGCAATCGCAGGCGTCCCACTCGTTTCCCTGCCAACGTTTGTTACGGGCTTTTCGCGAGGCGGCGCTGAAAAATTCTGCATAGCCTGCGTACCTTCTATTAGATGACGCGGACGTGTGGCAACGAAGACCGTAAACACAATCGCAGCGCTAGCGGCGGCGAAAATCAGAAACGGCGCCAAACGACTCTGTGACGCCGGTGCGTTTTCAAGGCTTGCTCGGACGCGCGGAAGAAAAGTACCCGGCACATCGGCGTTGGCACTGCCGCGCAAACCGGTGTCGATAGCGGCGAAGAGCTGCTGCTCCTCGGCGAAAGCCGCGCGGCAAGACGCGCAAGCGTCCAGATGCAAACGCAATTCGTGTGACGGCGCAGAATCCGTGGCCGCCGCTTCTGTCAGCGCTTCTCTATAGTTTTCGCATGGCATTGCAATTTCTCCGCAAGTTGCTTTCGTGCAAAAAACAATCTTGATTTCACCGTTCCCACTGGCAGGCCGAGCATCTCCGCCACTTCTTCCAGCGAGTGTCCCTGCATCGCCGCGAGCAGAAGGACGAGTCGGTGTTTCTCCGGAAGCTCTTCCATCGCGCATTCCAGATGCTTTTGAAATTCGCTCGTAGCCGCTACGTCTTCCGTCGAAGGTCGCGGCGCCGTTTGCGACCAAAGCGTTTCGCGAACTTCGCGACGCTTCGAGGAACGCGCGCGATCGATCGCCAGCCGAAACGCAATGCGCACGAGCCAGGCGCGAAACCGCGTGCGATCCCGCAATCGCTCAAAGCGCCGGTACGCGCGAAGCAGCGCTTCCTGCGCCACGTCTTCCGCATCCGCGCTGTTGCGCAGCACGCCGCGCGCGACGCGGTACGCCAGCGGCCCGCATTCCGCAAGGCGCTCCTCGAATTCCCGGCGGAGAGCAGCCGCAGCCGCTTCCTGCACGAATTCCTTCTCAGCGGTACGGCCTGGCTGGATCAGAACCAGCTCCTGCATTGGGTCTTTTATGCGAGCCGAAAACACTCGCCCTCCCCGTACAACTGCCAGACGCCACGGCACACTGTTTGGTTCATAGAAATTCCTGCAGGCACATATTTAATCCATCGGCTAAATACTTAAACGTCGGATCGCGTACTCAAGCCACCGATTTAATACATAGATGCTCGAAAATTAGCACAACCCGCACCTAGGGAATGACTCCCGTTTTGGAACAGTGCCTCAAGGCCCCAGTTCCATACTGGGATGCCAAGAGTTGCGATATTGGACTCCACTTTAGCCCTGTTGCTGGTGAAAAATCGTGCACCCTCGAAATCTATACAAATAAACATATTATTTTCATGCGGTTAGCCGCGACCAGCACAAGCCAAGGTGGTCGGCGTGGAAGCTCATTGGTTCCACGGCTTTCGCTGGCCCTTCGCCTGCATTCCGACCCAGCATGCGGCCTCTCACGCACAACTCAGTGAATATGAAAGCAAATCGCCGATCGAGCCCGGCTCTAAAGGCTCGCACCCTGGGACTGCCTCAAGCCGCCTTGGCGGCACTGTGGTTGGTAGGCTGCGGCGGCGGACCTGCCTCTGTCTCGTCACCGCCACCGCCTACTCCGCCTACTTCCGTAACCGTCACGGTGACGCCGACGACTGGTTCCGTCCTGCTCGGGAACTCGCAGACTCTTACCGCGACCGTAACGGACACCGCCGACACAAGCGTGACCTGGAGCGTGAACAACATTCCCGGTGGAGGCCCGTCCATGGGAACGACCACCTCCACCGGCGTCTACACCGCACCGACCGATCTGCCGTCGCCAGCAATCGTTCAAGTAACCGCAACGAGCCAAGCGGACTCATCAAAATCCGCCACGGCGCAAATCACTATCACAAGCGACATCGGGATCAGCATTGCGCCGCCGAATGCAAGCGTCGAACTCGGCGCCGTCCAGTCATTTCATGCAGCAATTACCAGTGCGGGCCATCCGGACGGCTCGGTGCGCTGGAGCCTCAGCGGCGCCACTTGTCCCGTCGCGTGCGGGAGCGTGGACCTTAATGGCAACTACACGGCACCGGGGATTCTTCCGTCAACCGCAACCGCGACGCTCACAGCGCAAAGTGTGGCCGATTCTTCCAAGCAAGCTTCGGCCGCCATCAGCATCACCAGCAATTTCACGCTTCAAGTGACCGCTCCACAGAGCGTGCCTGCCGGAGGCGCAGCGACGATCGTCGCCACAATGACGCCCGTCGCAGGTTCTAATCCCAACACGGTTCTATCGTGGTCACTCTCTGGTCCCGGCTGCAGTTCCACAACGTGTGGAACGCTGACAGTGGTGACCACGCAAGGATCAGGTGGGGCGGTCACCGCCGATACAGCAACCTATACGGCTCCAACCACGCCGCCCAGTCCTGATAGCGTGATAGTCATCGTAACGCCGCAAGCTGATCCTACAAAAAAAGCGCAAGCCACGATGGCTGTGCAAGCGGGCGTAAACCTCAGTCTATCTCCAGCCACGGACACGCTAGCCGCGAACCACCGCATGACGCTGACCGCGCAAGTCTTTGGAACCACAAATACCGGAGTGAACTGGAGCGTCAGCGGCGTTTCCGACGGAAACACATCGCTCGGACAAATCTGCATAGTGGGCTCAAGCCCGTGCCAGAGCGTCTCGAGCGGAAGCGCGCTACAAGTGGACTATCTCGCGCCCGGAACAATTCCCCAGCCGAATCCAGTAAGCGTGATGGCTACGAGCGCGGCGGACGCCACGAAAAGCGCGTCAGCGCAAATCACAATCATCAATCATGTGCTCGTTTCGGTGTCGCCACCGACCATCACGCTCGCGCCTCTCGCGGTCCAGGGATTCACGGCCACGGTCCTCGGTACCAGCAATCAAAGCGTGGTCTGGCAGATTCAGGGGACGGCGTGCGCGAACGCCGGCGTTTGCGGCGCGATTGACCCAAACGGCAACTACACCGCACCGAGTTCCGCACCATCGCCCGACGCTCTGCAAGTGGTGGCCATCAGCTCCGACGACACCACACAATCCGGCGCGGCAAACGTAACGATCTCCACAGGGAGCAACATTCTTACGCTGCATCCGGCGAGCGTCTATGCAGGCGCGGCCCAAGGCTTCACGCTGCTCGTGGAAGGAAGCGGTTTTACGGCGTCGAGTCCAGGCCCGGGTCCGACATTGATCATTGCCGGAACCGCGCGAACAACGACTTGCCTGTCGTCGACGGAATGCACCGCGCCGGTCACGGCTGCCGACGTCTCCGTGGCGGGAAATGTCTCCGTACAAATCCAGAATCCCGGCGGGACGGAATCCAATGCTGTCCCGCTGGTGGTCGCTACCCCGAACACTTCAAACGACGTAATCGCTCTCAGCAACGCGTCACCAACGGCCACAGGTAAAGACATTGTAGTTGTTGACCCAACCACCGCAGGTGTGAGCGCCCAAGGCAACGACTTGGACCTAAACGTTATGGCTCTTGGAGTGTTTTCCGCTGCGAACAATTCCTGTTCGCTCTCGGGCAACCCGCTGCCGCTGCTCCGGCCAGCTAGCGGGAGCACAACATTCAATGTCTGCGTGTTCTCCGAAAGTGGATTGGACACCAGCATGGCATTTACCGTGACAGGGCCCGGCGATGTCGCGGTGATCGCAAAACAGCCCGCCGGGCTCGGAATTATCCAATTGACGCTGCAAGTTCCGTCTAGCGCTTTGCCCGGCGCTCGCACGTTCTTTATCGAAAACACAAATCTGGACGAGACCGCCGCCAGCGGAGCTTTGGTCATTCAGTGAAGATCGCGAGGTAAATGAAAATGAACTACGTTCAACGACGCCGATTCTTGTGGATTCTTTTTCTTGGAGGACTTGCGCTGCTCGCCGTAGCCGCGAACGCAACGACATTGTCGCGCCTGAAACTTGAAGAGTTGGCGCAAGAATCCACCGCCGTGGCGCGGTTGCGCTGCTTGGGAGCAACGAGCCAGTGGGAGCAAGGAGAGATTTGGACCGAGACCAGATTCGAGGTGCTTCAGCGTGAAAAAGGCGCTCTGCCAGGAATCGTTACGGTGCGCCTCATGGGAGGACACGTGGGACATCTTCATTCCCACGTGGATGAAGTTCCCGCGTTTCGTCCCGGCGAAGAAGTTTATCTCTTCCTTTGGGCGCGCGAGGGTGAGCCATATCAGGTTATGGGATGGTCGCAAGGAACTTTTCGCATTGCGCGCAATCCCCAGTCCGGTTTGGAACTTGTCACACAAGATTCCGCGTCCTCAGTGGTGTTCGATCCGCAGGCTCGGGCTTTCTGGCGCGGCGGAATTCGCAATCTTCCAGTAGCCATCTTTAGAGAAAAACTTCATAAAGCCTTGAAAC
>Ga0210391_10005142_pt1 | contig 10790 bp, 5 predicted proteins | sample IncBWC12OmetaG_FD_160573 | JGI IMG/M metagenome (GOLD analysis project Ga0210391, IMG submission 160573) | Forest soil microbial communities from Barre Woods Harvard Forest LTER site, Petersham, Massachusetts, United States - Inc-BW-C-12-O ...
TGGCCGCCAAAACCGCGGCCCAAATTGCGGCACTGATAACCGCGAATGCGGGAGTTCCGAATCGAGGATGCACTTCTGAAAGCCGCTTGAAGAAAAGTCCGTCGTTGGCCATTGCGTAGTAGACGCGCGACGCTGTGAGGATAATGGAATTCGCAGCACTAAATATGGAAATAAGAATGGCTACGCCGACCAGTTTTGCCGCCGTGGGTCCGATGACGGCTGCCACCGCCGTTACAGCCACCCGATTCGAGCCCGCAACGTTTTCTGGTCCGATCGCGGCGAGGTAACCCAAATTGGCGAAAAGATATATTCCTATTAAGGCTGCGGAACCGATCAGGAATGCGCGAGGGAAGTCGCGCTGTGGATTCATGGTCTCGCCTGCGCTAAACGTTGCGTATTGCCAGCCTTCATAGGCCCATAAAACACTGATCATGGCCACGCCAAAGCCGGACAGAAGCGATCCGGCATGGCCTGCTCGGCTGGTTACCGGACTCGAGAAAATTGGATTTTTCCCAAACCAAAGCAGAGCTGCGCTCATCACAACAATCGCCGCGACCTTGACGGCAGTTGTAATGTTCTGCAAATCCGCGCTCTGCCGCGTTCCGCGAACATTCACCACCGCGATAATCGCGATCATCAGGACAGAAACTAGCTTCGCAAGCCACGGAGCGAGCGGTGCAAATTCAGAGAGATAGTTGCTGAAGGCAACGGCGAGGGTGGCGATCGATCCAGAGCTGATTACAAAAAACAATGTCCAGCCATACAGAAATGCCAGAAGTCGACCGAATGTATCCCGAATGAAAATGTACAGGCCGCCCGCCTCGGGTCGCATAGCGCTCAATTCTCCGTAGGTAAGCGCGCCGAGGAGAGAAAGCACACCACCCGTCAGCCAAACGGTCATCGCGATGGCGATGGAATTGTTGACCGGCCGAAGAACGGCACCCGGGACAAGAAAAATACCCGAGCCAATTACCGTACCGATAACCAGCAATACCAGGTCGCGCATATTAAGGATGCGCGGGAGATGAGTCTTAGCGCTCGATGCAACCGAGCCGTCCATGGCTGAGGTTCTCAGTACTTAAGACTCCAGTGAAGCATGTTCCAGGTAAACACAAACCAGACCGCACCGACACAGCCAAGAGCAATCAGGGTCTCGGCGATACGGCCCCACAGCCAGCGCTCTGAATCCTGCCATGAGCGGACTGCGTTATAGACTGCAAAGAGCGTGCCGATCACGCCTAGCCAGCCAACGATCTGAATTATCCGCAACAAAGGGTTGGTGCGAGGGCTCAGCATTCCTATGTCTTTCAGCGCCATCGCAAAGAACAGCAGGAAGGCGCCAAAAAAGACGAGATACGCAAGACAGCAAAGTCGTGTGAGCAGACGCAGTCGCTTCTGCTGGGGCGTCAGAGCAAGGGGTTTGCCGTAGTGTTTGCGAAGAATCGCTGCGGCCGGCCAAAGCAACAAAGTCAGCAGAATTAGAGCCAGCGATGAAATGATCAAAGGCAACTGGAGCGCGCTGTTCTCATACCACGGCGACTTCTGGAAGACCATGAATGGGAAGTCAATGACGGCTACGAGATTCCCGGAGTTGTCGCGCTTGAATCCGATGCGGTCTTGTCCGTTTACGTCTCGGAACATCAGGGGACCGATGGCGCGGAATTTCTTCGGTTGGCCGTTGAAGTCTTTGAAGGGGCCGGCGCTGATCGTGCCATCGCTGTTGGGAGAAATCTTCGCCTCGCCCGCAACGTTGAGCACCTTCAAAATAGTAGTTTCGGAGCGGCGGCTTACGATGTAGTGCCCGGATACCTCCTGCGCATCCTGAGCGGCATTCGCATCAGCAGCGCCGTCCGGAATCTGGTAGGGGAAATAGCGGTCGAGAAATGCATACCAGAGTTCTTCGCGCGCACTTACTTCGCCCTTGCCGGCGCTGTTATAGGAAACAAAAAATCCGAGCTGCGAGTCGAGGACCAGATGCAGGTCGCTATGAAAGTTTTCCGTGTCGCCGCCGTGCCCGATGATGCGATGGCCATTGCGGGTCTCTTCATAGAAGCCAAGAGCCATGGCATTCATCCCCGGCATGTTTTCGAACTGGCGAGCATGCATCAGCTTGGCCGTCTCCGGCTTCAGTATCTGGGCGCCATTGAATTGACCATCCTGTAAATGCGCCATCATGAGATGAGTCATGTCCATGGCGGTCACGGAAGAACTTCCGGCGGGCGCAGGTACTACAAATTCAAAGTGCTTGGCAGGTTGGGAGCCGAGTTCATATCCTTTCGACATCAATGGCTGCAGACTGTCGGGGAGAGGCTGTCGAAAACTGGAATGCGTCATGCCCAGCGGTTTTAGGATGTGTTCGTCAATGTAATCGTCGAAGGGCTGGCCGGACACGCGCTGCACAATGTATCCAGCCATCGATGTTGCATAGTTGGAGTACGCCGGCGTCGTCCCAGGCGGGTAGATTCTTTCCGGCAGATGTTCTTTCAGATAGGTACCCAGAGGTTTCAAATCCTTGGCGTCCGGGACAAAGAGTTCCTGCGCAGTTTCCTCAAACCCCGCCGTGTGAGTCATGATGTTACGCAACGTAATTGGCTGGGGATAAGTCGCCGGAATCTTGAAGTCGACGTAATCGTTAACGTCGCGGTCCAGGTCTAACTTGCCTTGTTCGACCAATTGCATTACCGCGGTCCAGGTAAAGAGTTTCGAAATCGAGCCGGGGCGGAATAATGTGTTGTCCGGGGACACAGGAGTCTTCTTCTCTACATCGCAATAGCCATAGCCTTTGGCGAATAGCAGCTTGCCATCCTTGACAACCGAAATTACGGCTCCGGCAATGTCTTCTCTCGCCAATTGTTGGGGCATAATGCCATCGAGGAAAGCGCCAACGTCATCAGCGGTAAGGTCATGCGTGCCGGCAGGCGTGGCCGGCATGTTTACCGGTTTCACCTCGGTCCTCGGATTAGCGGGCTTCGGCCCTTGCGCGGGAAGGCCGACGACCAGAACAATTAGGAATAACACCAGCAGATATGTCGGTCGGGTCGGGCGGGGGAACGGACGCCAGCCTGAACTCCACGACGTCATTTGGTTTCGCTCTGCTGCCCCAGGGACGGCCTGCCCGGTTCGTCGCAAATTTTGATCGCTTGACTCTTGAATATTCATCCGTTGCTCCGGGATAGAAAGAATCTTTATATATCGAGTCACCTGAATCACCTAAAAAACCAGCTTCAGCGCAAACTGGATCAGCCTGGGATTTACACTGGTGGCGAGGATCTGGCCGAATGTGGAATCAGGAACGAACGTTCCAGAGACCGCTGTTCCCGCGCTCAAGTTGTTCGGGTTGGCAAACTGCGGCGTGTTGAATGCGTTAAAGAATTCCGCACGAAAATCCAAACCGAAGCGCTCGGTTAATCGCGTGCTCTTCATCGCCACGATATCGAAGTTGCGCTGATCGGGTCCTCTCACCGAACCCACTCCGATATTCCCGAATGCGGTTCCGCCATCCGAAGTGATTACCGGCGGACTGGTGATACAAGCGACATTCAAGAAGTTATTGAGACGGCTTTCGACCGACCCCGACGTATTCAGTTGTTTGGTTGAGCACCCGGGCGCAAGTTGTGGGCGATCTTCAGAGGGACCGTTGATTCCGAATGCGTTGGTGTAGTTGTCATCGGCGATCGTCAAATACTCGCCCGCCTGGATGGTGGTCACTCCGGCCACGGCCCAGCCCGCCAGCGCCCTGCCTTTTAACGACGTTTGGTTGGCAGGTCCCGGCAACTCGTATAAGTAACTGACAACGAATCGCTGCGGACGAACGAACCCGTCGGGACCGTACCGGGAACTTGGATTATTTTGATCGCCGATCAGCAAGCCGCCATTGACACCCGTGCTATAGCCCGTATCTCCGGTGAGTGACTTCGCCCAAGTGTAGGAAGCCAGAAACTGCAAGCCGTGGCCAAATCGCTTCTTCAGGCTCACGTTCATTCCGTTGTACCAGGAGGCGCCTTCCGATTCGATGGTGATAGCTTCCGACGGCAAAAATCCTTCGATAGGCACGCGCAGCCCAACGTTCGCCAACGTGTTATCGGTCTGCCCGCGAATCGGGTTGGCCGCGCTCGCCGAGAGCGCCTGATTGAAGGCCCTCTCCTGCAGCAGATGAGTGCCACGCGATCCCTCATAGCCAATCTCCAGCACCAGGTCTTTACGAATTTCGCTTTGCATGTTGAGGCTGTACTCCTCGACGACGGGAGGACGAAAGTCGGCGGAAAACGTTATTGGCGTCAATGCCGAGGTTGGGGTGTACGGGGGGAAAAATGGAATCTGCGGCTGAGCTGCCGGGAAGGGGTCGCTGAAGGGTACGAGGATCTGGGTTCGGATCAGTCCGTAGGGAGGACCCGCGAGTAGTTGAAGGAAGGGCTGCCCGGTTGTCCTCGTGTAGAAAAGACCATAACCTCCGCGCAACACGAGCCCTGGAGTGTTCAGAAGTTGCCAGGAGAATCCCACTCGCGGCGCCAAATCATTCTCGCCAGTGTTGTGGAGCGCCGATTCGTTACCGCTTCGCATCACGCCGGTTGGAGGCGTGCCTGAGAAGCTCGATGCGACCACATATCCGTTTACCGATCCCGCTGCCGGTGGATTCGGATTGGCGAGCGAGGTATCAAAAATAGAAGAGCGACCGTGGGCGTCTGCGATTGGACTTTGTCGCTCATAGCGCAATCCAAGATTCCATGTGAGCCGCGGTGTCAGCTTAACGTCATCCTGGGCAAAAGCGCCGGCATTCCAAGCGCGCCATGCCCGATCCGTCTGTCCGACCAGATCTTCGGATTCGAGCACATTCCCCAGCAGGAAGTCGGCCACGTCAGGAAATGCGCTCAACCCAAGAAAGTGAAAGCCTTCCTGATTGATTTCCTGGCGAGACAAGTCACCGCCAAACCGAAACGAATGACGCCCCCGAACGTAGGAGACCGTATCGTAAAGGTTGTAGTTGTTCTGAATCACACTCACACCCTGGCCATTTCCCCCGAGGTCGAACTGCCCGAGGATGCCAATGCCGGGATATTGATTGTCATAACCTGACGCGGTGACTCCGATTGCCGATTAGGAGAAAGGCACCAGCCCAGACTGCCCTTGCACCTGCACCTGCGGTTCAGTCTGCACCAGCAAGTTATTTAAGCGGTTGTAGGCAACCACAAGTTCGTTCAACAAATTTGGGGTGAACGTGTAGGTATGCGTGATGGAGAGGTTGCGAAACGAAGTATTAATGGGCTGGCCAAAACCCTTCAACATCGGCGCGAAGCTTTGGGGGAGGGTCGCGTTCTCGGCGCCGTCATCGAAGAAAAACCTTCCGGAGAACTTGCTCTTATCATTTTGCACATAATCCGCATCGGTCACGAACTGGTCGGCGTTGTATGTGCAATTCACTGTGATCGAAGATTGCCCGGTGGTGGCATTTTGTGGCGCTGGAATCAGATAGTTCCCCCCGGGGAGCGTCAGATTGAGAAGGGCAATGGTCTGGGGCGCAATGTTCGATCCATCCGCGGCAATCACTTGCCCGGTGTAGGGACTCATTAAGCCCTGGAATGCCGCTCCGAGAGTTGCTTGTGACCGGTTTGAAAGTCCAACCAATTGCGTGGGAGTGTTAAACGTACTCAGGCATGCGGCGGTTGAATCCAAGCCATTGATTTGACGCGTTCCCTGGTACGAGCCAAACCAGAACAGTTTGTTCTTTACGATCGGGCCTCCCAGGGTAAATCCAAACTGGTTCTGCTTCAGCGAAGCGCGAGGCTGTCCTTCGAGGTTCAGGAAATAATCATTGGCATTGAAAATGTCATTGCGAACGAATTCAAAAACGGTACCGTGGAGTTCATTGGTTCCGCCCTTGGTTAGCACGTTCACATTGGCGCCAGCATCGCGCCCATACGAGGCATCGTACTGTCCGGTTTGAACCTTGAATTCCTGGATCGCATCCGGGTTGGGAATCGGAACGCCGCCGCTGAACGAGCCCGCGGCCATCAAGTCGTTTACCTGCGCTCCGTTCATCTGATAGTTGTTATCGTTGGTAGCGCCTCCGTGCGCAGAGAAACCGCCCTCAGCCGCGTTTAGACCTGAATTTCCTCGCCCGAGATCCGACGCGTTATTGACATCGGCTACGACTCCGGGAGAGAGCCCAATGATCTGCGTATAATTTCGATTCACCAGAGGCAAATCGCGAACTTCCTGGCCTTCCGTTACGTTACCCAACGCCGCATCTTCGGTCTTGAGTAACTCGCCTGCAGTTTCGACTTGGACCAACTGAGTCGATGTTCCCACGCTCAGCACGAAGTGCAAGTCCTGTTTCTCGGTGACGAACACCTGGATACCGGTTTGCTCAAGCGTCTTGAAGCCCTTGCTGGATATTTCCACTTGGTAGGTTCCCGGCAACAGCAGCGGAACGAGAAAACCTCCATCACTTTGAGTAGTCAGGGTCCGGGTCTCGCCGGTCAGGTGATGGGTGACCCTTACGGTGGCTCCTGCTACCACGGCTCCGCTGGAATCCTTGACCATGCCCCCGAGTGCGCCGGTCGATGCGGTTTGGGCGCACAAGCTGCCGGCCAATACCAAAACGGCGATCAGGGAGAAGAGAACTGAAAACTGGGTCGGAGTGCGACGCTCCATTTCGATTTCACTTCCGCGTCCGCCTGCTTGGCTCGCCAATGTTGCTGTCATCCGTTCCTCCGTCAACCGTTATCTGCAAATCGAAGTCGTCGCCATGGTTGGAATCTGTCCGGTCCGACAGGGGACCGCCCTTGGTCCTCGTCTTCTTTTTCTTTCGGAGTGAGTTTTCGGTCGGAGCGGGTTTGTACCAACGCGCCCGCGAATCCAGATCTTTGCGCCGCAGCAGTGTCAGTGAACGCTCAGGCTGAAGGTGGGCGCAGGCAACAATGAGCGCGTCGATGGCGGCGAGCGGCGCCACATAGGACCCGTGGAACGATGGGTTTGCGATAGATGCGATCCAGAATGAATCGCAGAACTGCGCAATCGGCGTCTTGTCGCTATCGGTAATGCCGAATGTGGGCACACCATTCTGCCGTGCATGCAAGATGGCGTCTACGGTTGCCTGTAAACAACGGCCGAAACTGATGCCAATAACAAGATCCCGGGGATCGAGCAGGCTTATGTTCTGATGGAGGCTACCGGCAGAGCCAACCGGCGCGTCTGCATTGTAGCCGAGCGAAACCAGTCCATAGGCGAGCAGGTAAGCGAGTCCTGCGGCGAAATCTACACCCACCACAACGATCCGCCGCGCGCGATTGAGGCGCTTTGCAACCTGCATCACTTCGTCGGGATTCAGAGACGAAAGCAATGCCTGCAGGTTGTGGACTTCCATCTCCAAACTGTGCGCAACATGGTCGGCGATGCTGCGCCGTTCCCGTGCCGCTGACCGCATGAGCGTGTAGGGCGTGATGCGAGTGATGAAGTGGGCGCGCAGGTCGGCGGCAAATTCCGCATATCGTTTGTAGCCGAGGATCTGGATGCTGCGCACAATGGTTGCCTTGTCCACTTCATAGCGCTTGGCCAGGGCGCGCGAGGAGAGGAAGTGGTTGTCCTCGGCATTGTCGAGAATTTCTTGAAGAAGGCGTCGCCGGCTGGAGTTCAATGCCGGTTGCGCCTTTGTCAGTCGCTGCTCGAGTGCCGTAATCCAAGGCTTGCGGTCGGCAATGTTTCCATTGGACTGAACCTCCGTCGATTGCGGCTTAAGCTTTGAAGGCATGCTCCGAACCCGGCGCCCGTTCTCGCGTGGCCAACACATTTACACCGAATGGTGCACCATGTCAACACGAATCACCATATGGTGCATTTTGTCTTGACAGCCTTTTCGCCCGGTTCTACAAATAGTGATCTGTTTATGCCCGAGAGCCCGATTGAGCGCACCGTGAAGGTCCATGAAAATTGAACGCATTACTCTGCGCGAACTTCGGATGCGCCTGAAGGCTCCGTTCGAAACCAGCTTTGGCGTGACTCAGCAACGGCGCATTCTGCTGGTCGAAGTCGTCGTCGACGGGGTCACCGGATGCGGAGAGATCACCACACTCGAGACTCCGTCGTACAACTCCGAAACCACCGACACGGCGTGGAGTGTCTTTTCCGACTACATTGCACCCCTTGTTGTCGGCCAGAATGTTTCGACGGCTGAAGAGTTGCCTCGCCTGCTGGAGCCGATCCGTGGTCATCATATGGCCAAGGCCGGCGTGGAGAATGCACTTTGGCATGCAGAAGCCGAGCAGAAGGCAATCCCCCTTTGGAAACTGTTAGGCGGCAGGCAACAGGAAATTACCTGTGGCGTCTCGCTTGGTATTCGCGAAAATCCAGAGTCTCTGTTGCACAAAGTTGAAGAGGAGCTCGCTTGTGGATACAGGCGCATCAAGCTCAAGATCAAGCCGGGAAAGGACCTCGACTTCATCGCGGCAGTTCGCAATAAATTTCCCGACATTCTGCTCTCGGTCGATGCCAATTCCGCATATCGGCTGGAAGATACGGAACATTTGCGTAAATTTGACGCGTTTAACCTCTTGATGATTGAGCAGCCTCTCGAATGGGACGACATCTACTCTCATGCGCGCCTGCAACCGAAAATTCGGACCGCTATTTGTCTGGACGAGTGCATCAATAACGATCGGCACGCCGTCGGCGCTATCGAATCCGGAGCCTGCCAGATTGTCAATATCAAGCTGGGACGGGTGGGCGGCCATACCAGCGCCCGCGAGGTACACAACGCCTGTCGCGAGCGCGGAGTTCCGGTATGGTGTGGAGGGATGTTGGAGTCCGGCGTTGGGCGCGCCCACAATATTGCGATGTCCACCTTGCCGGGATTTAGCCTTCCCGGCGACGTCTCCGCCAGCCAACGTTATTGGAGTCAGGACATCATCGAGCCGGAAGTGGAAGTGAGTCCCGATGGAACGATTACTGCTCCGAGCGGCTCAGGCTTGGGTTACGAATTGAACCGCGCATGGATTAACCGGCTGACGGTGCGGACCAGAAACTGGCAAAATGGCGTTCGCGCCAGCGACTGAGTTCGCCGTGTACGCTCAGCACCGCAGCCGAGCCTGGAAGGCAATCGTGCGTGGACCGCTATCGCTGCCTGGCCCGACGCCCAGCAAGCCGGTCGGCGGAGAGTCGTGCACGTGAGCCCGGTTTTCACCGAGCGATCCGGAACCTTTACGACGGTGCCGAGTTCCCTTGCCCCAGGCGCCTGATCAGTCTGATCGGATCTGACGCGGTGGAGGTCAACCCGTTGAGTTATCCTCCCGGGTGAAGAACCTTATGCTGGCTGACATCGTCGCCGTCGCCGCTCCTCAGACTGCGGAAAACAATGGTCGATGTGATGGTGAGTATCCCGAGAGCGATGAGAGCTTTATGGATTCCCTGAATCATCTCGGTCGGATTGGAGCGTGTGCTCGGAACGAAAAGCGCCGTGGCTAACCCCGCCGCCGCCACGCCAAAGCTGATCGACATCTGCTGCAGGGTGCTGGCAATGGAACTGGCACTGCTGGCGTCTTTTTCCTCGATGTCGGCGAATACGAGCGTATTCATGCTCGTGTATTGCAGCGATGTGAATGCTCCATAAACGAAAGCCTCCAGCACGATGGCCCAAACCGGCGTTCGCACACCGATCGTGGCAAACACCATCAGAAGAACACCGAGAATTAAGGTGTTGGAGATGAGGACGCCGCGATACCCGATACCGCGCAGAATTCGTGGCATCATTGCTTTCATGCTCATGGAGGCGATTGCTTGGGGCATGACGAGCAGACCGGACTCGATCGGAGTGAAGCCCAAACCTACCTGATAGAGAAGCGGCAGAAGAAAAGGCACTCCTCCTATTCCAAGACGAGTGAAGAAGCTGCCGCTTACGGCGGCGCGGAAGGTGCGAATGCTGAATAGCCTGAGCTTCAGCAAAGGGAACGGAAGACGGCTCCCGTGGATTCCGTATCCAGCAAGCAAGGCAATGGACAACACCGCCAGACCTGCCATCTCCGCCGCACTCAGAGTGTGCTCGCCGAATATCTCCAGCACATAAGACAGTAATGCGACTCCAGAACCGAACAAAATGAGCCCGACAACATCGAGCGGAGGGGTCTGCTCTTCGCGATAATCCGGCAAATGCAGATAAACGAGGATCAAACCCGCGAGCCCAATGGGAATATTAAGGAAGAAAATGACGCGCCAGTGAAGATACCCGACAATGAGACCTCCGGCGATCGGTCCGAGCATGGGCGCCACCAGGGCTGGTATGGAAACAAAGCTCATCACGCGCAGAAGATCTGACTTGGCAAATGCTCGCACCAGCGTGAGCCGGCCCACTGGCACCATCATCGCGCCCCCGCAACCTTGCAGGATGCGGCAAGCGACCAGCAGGTGAATGTTGGTTGATATTCCGCAAAGAAAAGACCCGAGAGTGAATAGACCAATCGCTGATGCAAATACACGACGGGTTCCGAACCGGTCCGCCATCCAGCCACTGATTGGGATGAACACCGCCAGGCTGAGCGTATAGCTTGCCAGCACCGCCTTCATGCTGAGAGGAGCGACGCCGAGGGCGGAAGAGATGGCAGGAACTGCCGTATTCAGAATCGTTGTATCCAGCGACTCCATGAAAAAGGCGACAGCAACGAGCCACGGTAGGAGCCGTTTGGAGGCCTCTGAGGGATCAGATGAAATTGGAGGCGCGATCAACGGGCCGGCTGGGTTCATATGTAGGAAACTGCGGGATGCTTCTCAACCTCGAACATGTTAGCCGATGTGTTCGACTCATG
>Ga0210391_10005145_pt1 | contig 10786 bp, 9 predicted proteins | sample IncBWC12OmetaG_FD_160573 | JGI IMG/M metagenome (GOLD analysis project Ga0210391, IMG submission 160573) | Forest soil microbial communities from Barre Woods Harvard Forest LTER site, Petersham, Massachusetts, United States - Inc-BW-C-12-O ...
CCGTTGCTATCACCGATTGGAAGCAAGAAGGTGCGTATCTTTATCGCGAAGATAAGCAAGAAGGATTTAGCTTTTCTAAAAGATCTTCTTGAAGCCGGTAAAGTCGTACCAATCATAGATAGACGTTATCCGCTGAGCGAGGTGGCTGCAGCGCTCCGCTATCTTGAAGAAGGACATGCGCAGGGGAAAGTGGTAATAACCGTTGAACATGATAGCGCCACTTCACAAGGCGCCTGAACGCCATTAACAGCTTGTAGAAAAACTGTTTTGGCTCGCCATTCCGAGCATCGAAGCGACGAGGAACCTCTCTTTTTGTTGGCTTTTCGCGAGCAGCAATGCCTTACTGCGCTCACAGCAGCCGTCTCGTACAAGTTCCAGGCGCGCACGGCCTCGCCGTCTCTCAGCCAAAGTCCGCGCGCCAGATCGTAATGCCACACTGCGATTGTAGGCGGAGCGTCCGCAAGCTGCGCAGGGTCAATCGGCATTCTGATGGTTGCAGTCTTGCCCGGCGCCAGATTGAAAGCATGGCCGGCGGAGCCGCAAGGCGCGGCTCCCCGTGACGGAACCAAGAGATGGATGAAAAGAGCAGGAAACACAACCTTCGACAATAGGAGAGCTGGTATGAGCGCAGAAACGAAATGGACCTCGGGCCCCTGGCAAGTGACTCAATGCAGGCACGGGATGCGCTTTGTAAATGTTTTCCGTGTAAGCGGGCAGTCGGACGGAAGCGCGCCTTGTACGGTTCTGTTTGATACGGAATACACGGAACTCCAAGAGAACGAAGCCAATGCCTGCCTGTTCGTCGCCGCGCCGGAGATGTATGAGGCGCCGGAACGTTTCTTGCTGGCTCACGAAGGAGGGACCGCCGCGAGCTCAGTCCAACAACAAGACGAAGATGCGGTGTTTGCGAAGGCCGCGCTCGCCAAAGCACGCGGCGAAGCGCGAAACAAGTGGCGCTTGATTCGCTGACCGTTATTTGTCGCGGGACGGTTCTCTTTCTTCCGGGGGCCGGTCTCCAACAATCCGCATGGCGACGCCCGTGACGCGGCCCACGATTTCCGCTTGGGCTGGGTAGTCGAAGACCCGCACGTCTTGGTGGGCGTGCGCGTGCGGGATCACCATCAATCTCCCGCGGTCGATCTCGCACCAGCTGCACACGTAGCCATCGCGCAATTCGGTGAAGTAGATGGGCCGGTCGAAATCGGTTTTCCAGGGCGCGGGACTGATTTTTCTCTGGGCCGAGTCGATCTGCACCAGAGAACCGGGCCGAATCAACGGATAGAGCGTGAAGTCCTCAAGGCCGATATAGCCGTACATCGATGCGCGCAGGTCCAGATGCTGCAACAGGCCCAGCGGCACGGCCTCCCACTTTTCGACGGCTCGAGCCAACAGATTCGTCCGCTCGAACCGGAAATCGGGCTTGAATGCAACCGGCAGCGACACCGCTTCGGTTTCCGGCTCGCCCAGGCTTTCGAGCAGATGCGTTTTCGGCAGATGGATGGAAGCCATGTCGCGGCGCAGGTCCCCCATTTGCAGGCCGTACAGCGCGGCCACTTCCGTATAATTGCGGCGGTAAATCACGCTGATCGCCGCCATGCGAAACATGCCCGGACGGAACCGGCCCCTCTCGATGTCCGTGACCCAGTTGTGCGAAAGAAAGAATTCCTCATTTTGATGCTGCGTGGCGATCTGCCGGCTCATGGCTTGCACGGCGCGTGTGGACAAGCCGAGTTTCTCGCGCCACGCCTTGAGCCGGTTGCCAGCGAGCGCATTCACTCGCCTTACGTCCATGGGCGGGCATCCTACTCTCAGAGTTAATCAATGTCCAGCTACGTTACCTTCTTAGCTATATCCGCGCTCCGGTTTTCGTGGAAAAAATCATGGGGCCGGTCGGAAATGCGGCCAGCGGCGCGATTGTTTCCTGCGCCGGCCCAATCTCCGGCTATATGGTCGAGAATGGACTTCCCTGCGAATCGCCGCGCTCATCAAGTGCGGCGGGTCCTCTCCTCGCGAGGCTTGACTCTCTCTAGGGTGTCGGAGCTCTCCGCCCAGATCTTCGGCCGGTCTTCCCTGTTTTACATACCGCGCAACTCATCGTTCGGCGCCCAAGACCCCGCTTCGAGTCCCACGTTTCACCAGATCCTGGCAATCAGTCACATCACAAATTATCGGCTGAGCGACTGGTTCCGGGTGTTCGGATTTGATTTGGACTTGATTCCACGGCTCGGTTTGCTTTGTCCCCGGCAACGCACCACACTGCTCGACTCGCGGGTCTACGACTCGCATGCTTGGATTCCGTGGTTCGCCGACCGCGCGCGCAGCGTCCCGCCGCCGCCGATCGCGCCGCTCGGGCAACTTCTGGTCCGGGCAGCGTCTGAACGCGCGGCGCACCTCGCCGCGCTGGGAGAAAAGAGATTTCTCTACGCGAAGATCGGAGAAGAGGACGTTTATGCGTTCCCGCATCTCACGCGCGGGAGCATCGTCCGTGTCGATCCCAGACGCTCCGCAGAAGTGTCGCGCGACCCGGGGCTCCCCGGCGAACGCCAGCTTTTCTTTGTAGAGCACGTTTTTGGATACTCGTGCTCGCAGCTCGTTATGCTTGCGCAGGACCGGATCGTGTTGCATTCGCCGGAGCTCCCCTGCACCCAGATCGAACTCACGCTCGGCAGGGAGGCGCGCATCCTGGGAAGGATTGACGCTGAAATTCGGCCAGTCGCCGGACACGCCATCGAGAAAGTCGTGGCCGAGCGAGCGGTTCTGGCCAAGCCGCGTTCTCTCGGCTCACCCCATCGGAAAGTGGCTCTTCGGGATCTTCTTCAGAGCTCTCGTTCGCGCGCGGGAATTTCCTTCCGGGAAGCGTCCTCCATGAGCCGCTGGATCGCGCGCGCTCTCGCCGATGAGTCCTATTTCGCAGCAACCAGCACGCTGTCCGACTACGAAACATTGTCCGCCCCACCGCGGCACATCCAAAAAGCAATCACGCTGTGCGTTATTTACGCGATCGATTTCGTGGAATTTCTAGCGGCGGCAGGCTTACCTCTCGACCGGGAAGGGCACGACCCGATGCCCGATGAGCTTGTGCCTCGCGAAGCACCGGACCGCGAGAACCCACCCTGTCTCGAAGCCGAGCGGCAAACTTTCGCAGTGCCATCCGGATTTCTCGACTCGTTGCTCGAGCGATGGGAGGAAGTTCCGCTGTTCCTAAGGCATTCACTCGACGAGCTCACCGGGCTCAAAAGCGTTTCGCTATCCGACCTGTTTTGGGTGGGCGGCGATGAGGCACCGATTCATCCCTGGCTCGTCGATGCCGACCTCGTCGCAGTTAACCGGCGTATCAAAAAACCCGTTCCAGCAAAAGCGCCGTTCGACCAGCCGCTGTACCTCGTCCTCGAGCGGGATGGCGGATATCTGTGCGGGTGTTGCGCTCTCCATGATGGCGAATTGGTCGTGCATTTGTACCCGGGTGTGCCGCTGGGCGCACGCCGATTTCGCAACGGCGTCGACGCCGAGGTAATCGGGCAGGTCACCGCGATCCTGCGGCGTCTCGCTTGAAAGACAGGCGTCGCGCGCTTATGTTCCGAGCCCGCTTTCAATTCGTCGCGGGCAAGCCTGGGCGTGGATTCTGAACCCGCCGGATCATGTTCAAAACATCCGGACCCGCGTTTACGACTTCGAGTTGGATGTCGGGATGCGCGCTGTGAAAAACCCGGAAGATCTCGTCCGCGAAGGCTTGTCCAATCATGGCCACGCCCGCGAAATCAAAAGCGGCAACCTGGAACTCGCCGATCCGCGCCAGCACTCTCTTGGCCTGAGAGCGCGAAACCATCCGCTGTCGCGCAAATTGCGCCATCTTGATCGGAACGTTTGTTTTAGCGAAACCGAAGTCTTCCACGGAGAAGGCGTTATAGACATCGGCCGCCACGCGGCTAGATTCATTGTCCAGCTTCATCCACACCGTCGTCCCAGGGGACCCGGTGGGTGGACGGGTGCCGGTGAAAGACAAACCTCCTGAGAGTATGTCGAAGGCGTCAAACATCTTCGAAGTGAAAAAGATGCCTTCGCCGCTATGCTTCGTGCGGTCCGTGGTGAACTTGCCTTTGCTGAGTTCCAGGATCGCTTGGCGCTCATCGGGAAGGTACGCGGCAGCCTGAATCTTCTTGAAGATTCCGACTCCGTCGTCGCGGATTTCCATCTCCGTGTTTATGGCTGACTTGCGAATTTCAACTGCGATTTCCGTTCCAGTGGAATGGTCGATCGCATTGTTGAACATTTCGGTAAAGCCGGTGTTCCAGATGGTCAAAACATTCTCAGGCAATCGTCCGACGACGGGCGCCGCATCATTCCACGCAGCGTCTTCGCCGAGCCCTGTTGTGATCGGATAGGTTTTCGCCCAATCGGTGGTTTCCAAGCGATAGATGCGATCCCTCGTCTTGCCGTCCGCGACCAGGATGTTTTGAAAACTCAGTTCACGCAGGTGCTTGCGGACCGATTGCGGCTCAAGCTTGAATTCGTCCGCCGTTACTCTCGCGATGTATGCGGGATGCGCCTCGACGTGGCGCACGATGAAGTCCCGGACTTCTTTGCCCCGGTTGTAGGGCACTGATGAGGCTCCTGCAAACGTAATGAATCATCGCGCGAATAGTAACGAATGGTAAGGCAGAAAGTAACGAATCATGGTATCGGGAGTATAGAATTTAAGTGTATTAAAATAAATAGGATGGCGGGGTTTTGGCAAGATCGAGCTCTGGGGAACACTCAATCCACCTGCCGGAAAGACGCTCGCTCGAAGGTCCATCCGCGCACCGGCTAACGCTCTTGTGTTCGCAAGGCCCGTCTTTCACCTCGCAAATCCTCGCTCGGACAAGTCGCGAACGCGAACGGAATGGAACGCAAGCCCTTCGCGGCCGGTTCCGCTATGTTCCGCCGTCCCATTCGCTTGCGGCGCGGGTTCTTCCGCTTGCGAACAGCAAGCGCGGTTTGTGGAATTCGCTCTTCGCCGGTGCCACAGTGGTCTCGATTGCAAGCGGCCCTGTCCATTCCTTCTGAGGAACTCAAGCGGTGTTCCAGATATCCGGCACAGTGCGGCGAACCAAGACCGAGGACGGCGGAGTGCTGCTCGATATTCACCACGGCCGGATCTATTGCCTGAATGTCGTCGGCTCCAAAATTCTCGACTTGCTTGAAAAGGGATTGGATACGGTGCAAATCGCCGCCGAGCTCAGCGACGCGTACGCCATGGATATCGAAACGGTCAGCAGCGATGTTCTTGATTTCATCCGGACCTTGCAGGAGCACAACGTTCTAAAAGTTTCTTGATGGGATTCATTTTCTCGGGCAGTGGTGGAGGAAGAACTTCATGGATCGAGCGCACAACCAAGAGCCGGACCGTTATCGCCTCATCATCGTCAGGCGGAATGGCTCAGAAATTCTCGTTTCATCGAACGGACTTGATGGGTCGCTCCCTTGTCTAGAAATATCTCCCCAACACAGGATCGCCGAACAGTTGACCAAAAAACTTCATGCCGAACGCGGACTGGGAGCCTACTGCCTGTTCACTTTAAATCCCTCCCGGCCCGACCAACAGATCGAGCGCACCAAGTACGCGGTCATGGAAGCCCTGCCAAATAATGATCGAGCACCCGCCGCGAGCCGCTGGCTCCCGATCGGAGGGAAGGGATCCCGCTTCGTGGATCCTCCAGAGGACAACGTCGCGATCACCGATGCCCTTCAGGAAATGAACACCGCGATTGGACCCTTTGCGCGGCCGGGCTGGCTCCGAGAACTCTTCGCATGGGCGCAAACCCAGATCGATCCGCTCGGCCTGCGAGTGACCGGAGCGATCCGCCAACTCAACGCCGGTGCGACCTTCAGCCTCATCCGCCTGGAAACAACCGGTCCCGCGATTTGGTTCAAAGCGACGGGGGAGCCGAATCTGCACGAGCTTTCCATCTCCCTCGCTCTGGCTCGCCTCTTTCCCGATCACGTTCCTGAAATCCTGGGAGTCCACGCAACCTGGAACGGATGGCTCTCGAACGACGCTGCGGGGATCCTGCTGGATGATTGCGAGGAATCCTTTTTTGGGGAAGAAGCCGCTCGGCAGCTTGCCGCACTGCAGCTTGCCTCAGTCGGAAACAGCGCTGAGCTGCTAGCGAGCGGTTGCAAGGACTTGCGTCTCCCAAGGCTCGTCAAACTGGTGGATCCGTTCCTCGCCCGAATGGCCGATCTGATGGCCGCGCAAGTGAAGCAACCTCCCGAGCCTCTCGCAACCACAAGTCTCACCCTGCTTGGCGAGCGGCTGAAGGAAGCCTGCGCGCTGCTTCATGAGCTCGATCTGCCCGACACGCTCGGGCACTGTGATTGCAGTCCCGGGAACATCGTCGTGTCCCCCGAGCGGTGCTTCTTTCTCGATTGGGCGGAAGGTTGCGTCAGTCACCCCTTCCTGACGTTCGAGTACCTGCGCGAACATTTCCAGCGCAGGCTGCGCGAGAATGATGCGGCAGGTGAGCGAATGGCCGCTGCCTACGCTCGCCCGTGGGAATCCGTCGTTTCACCAGACAAGGTCACGGAAGCGATGGCCATTTCTCCACTCGTCGCGGTCTTCCTCGCAGCCATCGCTCATCCGGCATGGCGCTCGGTTGATCCGCTGCAGGATCCAGGTGCCGCCGGATATTTCCGCAGCTTGACGCGGCGCATGTTTCGCGAAGCCGCTCGGCTGATGGAGGGGAGGGAACGATGCGTGAGCTAACCCGGCTCCCTGCTGATTTCCAGAGAGAGGCCGTCAGCAACACTTTCGGTATCGTCCCCGCGGCTGGTATTTGCCGCGGGTTCGAGAACTTTCGGACTTCTCGTACGCGGCCGACTGCGCGAAATCGGAGGACCGTCTCATGCCAATGCTGATCCTGCGAGCATACTGGAAATTAATTCTGTTCGATCTATATCTCGCGCGAGGCAACTTTGCCGCCCTCTACCAGCGAGTCCGCGCCTTTCCGGTCGAAAAAAAAACGGAGCACCCGGAAAGCACTGCGCGGATTTGCGCCGCCGTGGACATGGCCTGCATTTGGTATCGCAAGAAAGTACTCTGCCTGCAACGGTCCGCGGCGACGGCCTGCCTGCTCAGGGACTGCGGGGTTTCAGCCGAGATGGTGATTGGCGCGCAGCAAATGCCTTTCAAGGCGCACGCCTGGGTTGAAGTCGGCGACTGCGTCGTAAATGACAAGCCGTACACGCCCGAAATGTTCCAAGTGCTCGACCGGTGCTAGTGAAGCGCTGGCAATCAGAACGACGAGAGCGAACCATGAGCGTCCAATTCGGAAAATGGGACTTTGCGGGCGAGCCGCCGGCACCGCAAGCGGTGAAAAAGATCCAGCCGCTTCTCGCTCCCTATGGGCCCGACGGAACAAACTTGCATTCCGAAGGCGGTGTCATCATTTTATACGGCGCGTTTCTCTCGACGAGCGAGTCACGCGGCGAGCTACAACCGCAAATTACGAAGTCAGGGGCCGCCGTTGTGTGGGATGGCCGTCTCGACAATCGCGCGGAGCTCGTTGGCTTGTTGCGGGAGGGACTCTCGCTGGGCTCGCCCGACGCCGCGATCGTCCGGGCGGCCTACGAACGCTGGGGCACGCGATGTTTTCCTAACCTCGTGGGCGACTGGGCGCTCTCGGTCTGGAATCCGGGCGACCGCTCGCTCCTGCTCGCAAAAGACCCGGTCGGAACACGGCCTCTGTACTACTCCATCGCTCGGCGTGGCGTGACCTGGAGCTCGATTCTTGACCCACTGGTCCTGTTTAGCGAAGAGACGTTGACCCTCGATGAGGAATACATCGCCGGATGCCTATCATTTTTCCCGGCTGTCCATCTAACGCCGTACTCCGGCATCCGTTCCGTGCCTCCATCCTCCTTCGTGCGGATCGAGGGCGGAAGGGCGACGGTCGAACGGTATTGGGATTTCGATCCCGCCAAGAAGATTCGCTACGCAAGCGACCGGGAATACGAGGAGCATTTTTGCAGCGTGTTCGCCGAGTCCGTGCGGCGGAGACTCCGCTCGGACGCACCGGTGCTGGCCGAATTAAGTGGCGGGATCGATTCCTCCTCCATCGTCTGCATGGCGGATTCGCTCATCGCTTGCAGCGCCGCCGACTCGCCAAGGCTCGACACGGTTTCCTACTACGACGATTCGGAGCCAAGCTGGAACGAACGTCCCTACTTCAGCAAGGTCGAAGAGCAACGGGGACGAACGGGGCTGCATATCGACGTCAGTTCACAGCGAACCCTCGGAAGTATCTTCGACGCTGGGCCCCTCAGGATTTCACCCGCGTCAGAGCGCGAGCCTTCCCTGGCTCGCCGGAAATTGAATGCTTTTTTGGCCGCGCATGGACACCGGGTGGTTCTCTCAGGTCTCGGCGGAGACGAAGTGACGGGCGGTGTGCCGACACCGACAGCGGAGCTCGCCGACCTCGCAACCCGAGGCGAAGTGAGAGGACTCGCTCGCCAGCTCAAGGTATGGGCTCTCGACCGCAGAAAACCATGGTTCCATCTGCTCGGCGAAACGTTTCACCGATTCCTTCCGGCCTCACTCGCTCGCGTTCCCGAACCCCTGCGGCCTGCTCCCTGGTTTGACCGCCGCTTTGTCGAACGGCACCGAGCAGCCCTCGCGGGATATGAGAGCAGGCTGCACTGGTTCGGCCACCTTCCGACGTTTCAAGAAAACCTGGCAGCTCTTGAAGCGTTGCGCAGGCAACTCGGAGCGGACGTGCTCCCCTGCGGCCCGGCTCACGAGAAGCGCTATCCGTATCTTGACCGTGACCTGCTCGAATTCCTGTTCGCCGTTCCGAGGGAACAATTGCTCCGGCCCGGCCAGCGCCGTTCGCTCATGCGCCGCGCGCTTGCAGGGGTCGTCCCCGAGGAGGTCTTGAATCGAAAGCGGAAGGCATTCGTCTCGCGCCGGACGTTCGTTGAAATCTCGGAACATTTCGACGGGCTTCTGCCAAAGCTTGACCCCATGATCACGGCGTCGCTCGGCATTGTCGATCGCGCCGCCTTCCGCCGGGAGCTCGAGAACGCTCGCGTGGGCCTTGAAACACTGCCGGTCGCGCTATGGCGGACGATCGGAATGGAAGCGTGGCTTAGGAACCTCGAAGCCCGAGGCCTTTTGAAATGCGAGGAAATATCTGCGCAAGAGCCGGATATCGCTCTAAACGAACGCACCGTACGTTCGGAACAGCAACGATCTTTCAGCTGAAAGCTAGTCTCAACCAAAGGAGGTGATACTCATGAAATACGAAAAGCCAGAAGTCCGGCTGTCGGTGGAAGCAATCCTGACCATCGAAACGTTCACCAAGGGTACGGGGTTAGCGGACAACATCGTCGGCGACATGGTCCGTTCCACCCCGGCCTATGAGTCGGACGAGTAGTAGCTAAACACCCACTACGCGAGGCGCCTCGCGTAGCGGGTTTCTTGTGACGGCCAGTCGCATCGAACCGGAGTCGGTCGAAAGTGATCGCCGACCCGAACTTCACACCCTACAAAATCTCGCCGGCTTCCGAAGCGGCCGAGTGGTGCAATGCCGGTGCGTTACCGATTTGGCGCAGCGGCGTTTCGCTTTGCTTGCGGGAAAGTTTTTATTCACGTCGCCCGGAACGGAGGGGCTCATCGTTTCCTCCCCTGGAATTCGCATCTTGAAGACCGCGAAGCCCTCGCCAGCGGTCATATTGCTCGCGCTTTTGCGGATCGGGATCGACTTCATCTTTTAACCAGAACCGAAACCAATCGACGGTTCCTGTCTGTGATGCGGCTCGTTGGGCCGGATTGGTGAGCACGTGCGTTCCGGGGCCCGGGAGAAGGATGAAATCGGCCGGCTTGTGCAGGTAATTGAGTCCGGCATAGGGCTCCCACATCGTGAGCGCCGACAGGCGTCCGATCGCCACAACCTGGAGTGGCGCCGCGATCTTATTCAGGTTGAATTCTGGCGACCGCTTCAGCCAGTCCTCCAAGCCTTTTCCGAAAGGGGGCGCGCCGATTATCGAGTCCGCGTCGTGAGCGTGCTGGTTGCCCCAAACGTTCCAGGTCATCATATATTCCACGTAGCCAAGAATGATTCCGTCGGTGATCGACGCGGCCCGCAAGTGGAGCGTGCTGTCGGTAAGTGCCTGCATGACGTAGTAGCACGTTCGGCTGAACCCAATAATCCCTACCCGGTCTGGATCGATTAAACCTGCAGCGGCGAGCTGCTGGATCGCAGCTTTGTACCCGGCGATCTGACAGGATGCCTCCTCGGCCGATTCCCGGACCGGGCAGTCCTGAACTTGGAGGACGACGATGTCCGCGGCTGCTAGTTCCTGCGCCGCAAATGCGGACGGAAAGGCTCCGGCTGGATCGAAACTCTTCTCCTGGAACCCGTGTGTTTGAATGACGAGCGGATATCGCCGTCCCTCGGCATAGTCGGGAGGCCGGTACAGTCCCCCGATCCAGTCACGACCGGTTTCGTCCTTCCAACGAAACACGGACTCATTGCCCAGAGGAATTTGCTGCAGCTGGGGGTTTGGGTTCCAGATCACCTTCGAGACCCCGGTATGATGGTCAACTCCGACCAGCACCGGCGGCTCGTTCATGCCCTGCTTGACGACGACGTCGATCAAGCGGCCAGGAGCCGGCTGACCGCGCGTGGTGCTGGGCTCGACGGCCCACGCTGCCCCCGGACCTCGGGAGTAATATTCGATTTGTTCGGAACCATCAGGAACCAGGTAACGCATTTGGACACGCGTGCTGGTTCCCGCCATAAACTTT
>Ga0210391_10005146_pt1 | contig 10784 bp, 9 predicted proteins | sample IncBWC12OmetaG_FD_160573 | JGI IMG/M metagenome (GOLD analysis project Ga0210391, IMG submission 160573) | Forest soil microbial communities from Barre Woods Harvard Forest LTER site, Petersham, Massachusetts, United States - Inc-BW-C-12-O ...
GCAGCTCTGGTGAAGACCCGCGTGAGCAATCCCGGACACGGGCCGCACTCAATCATTGGGCCAATCTATGTGAACGGTGCGGAACCGGGCGACGTCCTGGAGATTCGTTACAAACGCATTCTTCCCTTCAATTGGGGAGCGGTGTTCAATAATCCCGGCTCGCTGGGAACCGGCCTGCTGCCGCAGGATTTTCCCGAAGGACAGATAAAATATCTTGACCTCGACCTTCCGAATATGACGGCGGAGTTCTCCCGGGACATTCATGTTCCGCTCAAGCCGTTCCAGGGGACGCTCGGGGTGGCTCCGCCCGACGGCTACTTCCCTCCGTTGAGTCCAGGAGTGACCAGCTCCGTTCCTCCCGGGCCGCATGCGGGCAATACGGATTTGAGCGAGATGGCCGAAGGCTCGACGATGTTCATTCCGGTTTGGAAGCCTGGGGCGCTGATATTCACCGGCGACTCACACGCAGTGCAGGGCGACGGCGAAATAACTATCACCGCTCTCGAGACGCGTATGAAGGAGCTGCGGATTCAGGTGGTACTTCACAAACAGAAGAATTTCGCGTGGCCTATCGCTGAGACTCCAACGCATTGGATCATCCTGGGCTTGGACAAAGACCTGAACGTAGCGATGACCCTGGCGGCGCAGAACGCCATCAACTTCCTGGCCGCGCGCGCCGGTCTAACCAAGCTCGACGCCTATGCTTTGTGCAGCATCGCCGTAAGCTTCCGGGTTACTCAGGTGGTTGACATCGTGCGCGGTGTGCACGCCATGATCCCCAAGAGCCTTTTCGCGGACGGGCTGCGCAAACAGATGACCGTGGTTTAGCGCATCTGGAAGCGTGGCGACGGTTCGGTGATCGCCCGGCGCGGTTTTTGGTTTCCTGATAAGACCATCCTGCAGGACCAATTCGAATTTTCTGCACTTTTTGTTTTTGGTTAAGGATACGGCAACGCGATCAATCTGGAGTTAGTCCCCAACGTCATACTGAATGAGTGGCGAACCTCAGCAGTGCCGGGATAGCTCGCCTCTTCAGGAAGAAGCCTTCCACTGGGCCGTGAACACGTTCGGATCGCTCGATAGTTCTCGCAAGAACGGCGGCACATCCAGCTTCTGCGGCGAAGTGCGCCACTTCAATAGGAATTCAAATTGACGCTGCTGCGACTGATTGATATAGGCCACCGAGGAGACTTTGATGTTGTATCCAGCCTTCTGCACCGTGCCAAATATTTCCTGTTGGGTCGGCTTGTCGCGGCCTGTTGTCAGGCTCAGCGTGGCGTGTTGGTCCTGGATCATGCGGTAATCCACCCAACGCAGACCCGACACGACGATGAGGCCGAGGACAAGTCCGGCGAGCCCGAGCGCAATCTGACCGCCCCCGAAACAAAGACCGATCACCGTGACGAACCACAACGTCGCGGCAGTGGTAACACCGAAGACCAGGCCGTCGCGCCTGAGGACCGCGCCAGCCCCGATAAATCCCATCCCTGTCAAAATGCCGAGGGGCAAGCGCATCAGATCGAGGGTGATGAAGGAATCCGAAGTTTTTCCGGTTGTCGCAAGCAACAGGTTCGCCTGAATCATGGCGACGGCTGCCGCTAAACACACCAATAAGGTGGTGCGGAGACCAGCGGGGCGGCCGTGCTCGCCCCGGTCCAAGCCGATCAGGGTTCCGGCTACAACAGAAAGAGCGAGCCGCAGCGCGATGTCCTGCCATGTCAAAGTAAGTGGCATCCGTCCCTCCTCGCTTTCGCCCGGATGTTCGCGCGAACGCATCGAACGCGGTCGCCCGACACCCACAAGCAAGCAGCGCGGCGAAGTATAACAAACGCGTCTGGCAGAAATCACACACCCGGTAAGAGATGCCGAGCGCGGGAGTTGCGCGACGGTTTCTATTTGTAGGAATCGGGCGAAAGATATTCCATAATGCTGCAACCGCGAAAGCTTTAGCGCAACTATGAGCGTCTATCTGTACAAAACCAGGCCAACACACATTTTGACGTGAGGCGACATGGGACCTCTGCTACAGGATATTCGCTATGGTTTTCGGGGGCTTGCAAAATCTCCCGGCTTCACTTCCGTCGCATTGCTCTCGCTGGCGATTGGCATCAGCGCGAACACCGCAATCTTCAGTATCGTGAACACGCTGCTGCTTCGCCCGCTGCCCTATAAGGACGCGAGCAGACTGGTGATTTTGTGGAACCGGTCGCCGGGTTTGGGCATTACCGAGGACTGGTTTTCGACGGCGCAATATTTCGACATCAAAACCGAGCATCACGGTTTCGAAGACGTAGCCATCGCCATTGGTGGGAACGAAAATCTCACCGGCGACGGGGCGCCGGAGCGCGTCGGCACGATCCACGTGTCCTCAAATCTTTTACCCATGCTAGGGGTGAAACCAGCCAGGGGGCGTCTCTTCGTTTCCGGCGAAGACGCAAAGGGCAGCGCCGGAACCGCAATTCTGGGGTATGGGATGTGGGTCAGGCGCTATGGCTCGGACCCTCAGGTCATCGGCAAATCGCTAACGATCAACGGAAAAACTTATCAGGTGATTGGCATTCTGCCGCGCAGCTTTTCGTTGCCGCGCGAAGTGTTGCCGACACTGGGCGGTGCAGAACAAGCTGAGATTCTGCTTCCCCTTCCGCTCGCACCCGATGCTGCGCAAAATCGCGACCGCGAAGACTACAACATCATCGGCAAGCTGAAGCCAGGTGTGACGCTGCAGCAAGCGCGGGCCGAAATGGATACGATTACCGCCGGCCTGCGGCGGGACCATCCTACGAATTACCCGCCGAATGGCGGTCTGACGTTCGGCATCGTTCCGCTGGCTGAACAAGTGGTGGGCGACAGCCGGGGCGCGTTGTTCGTTCTGCTTTTCGCGGTGGCTTTTGTGCTGTTGATCGCCTGCGCCAACGTCGCAAATCTGCAGCTATCGCGGGCGCTCGCGCGGCAGAAGGAAATTGCCGTGCGCATGGCGATTGGGGCGAGCCGCATACGCATCGCGCGACAACTGCTGACTGAGAGCGTCCTGCTCTCGTTGTGCGGCGGAGCGTTGGGAGTCTTGCTGGCGTTGGCTAGCCTGAAATGGGTGCGAATACTCGGGCCCGGAAGCGTTCCGCGTCTGGACGCTATTAGCATTGACGGACGAGTTCTGCTGTTTACGCTGCTCATTTCTTTGGTCTCCGGGACGATCTTCGGCTTGGCCCCGGCATTGCGCGTTTCGCACATTGATTTGAATTCCGCGCTCAAGGAGGGAGGGCGAGGCGACTCCGGTGCGGGCGCGATGTGGGGGCGCGGAAAGAGCCTGCGCAAATCGCTGGTCGTTTCCGAACTCGCGCTTTCGGTATTGCTATTGATTGGAGCAACGCTGTTGATCCGCAGCTTCGCGAACCTGCAGAGCGTTTCGCCCGGGTTCAGCCCGAAGAATGTACTGACGCTGGAACTGACGATGACGGGCGACCGATACCGCGAAGACCAAACGGCGGTTTTGTCCGCATACAAGCAAATCATGGATCAGCTGGCGCGCCTGCCGGGAGTGCAGTCTGTGGGAGCCATCACTTCGCTGCCGTTAAGCCAGATGTTCGCGTGGGGGCCGATAACTGTGGAAGGCAGGATTCCGCCACCGGGTGAGAATTTCATCAACGCGGACATCCGGGTCACGGCCGGGAATTACTTTCAGGCGATGCAAATCCCGCTGCGCGAGGGCCGTTTCTTCAATGAGTCTGATACCAAGACCAGCCCTTTGGTGGGAATTGTTGACGAATATATGGCCAAGGAATTGTGGCCTGGTCAGAGCCCGTTGGGAAAGCGCCTGCACAACGGCGGCATCACGGACAAAGCTCCCTGGATTACGGTGGTCGGAGTCGTTGGGCGAATCAAGCAATACACACTGGACTCCGATTCACGGATCGCCATCTATTATCCGCAGACGCAGTTCGTAACCAAGGAGATGAACGTTGTCGTTCGCTCGAGCGGCGATCCTGTCGCGTTGTATTCGGCCGCGCGCAAGGAAATTCAGAGTGTGGACGGCGATCTGCCAATTTTCCACGTAGTGACGATGGAGCAGCGAGTTCAGGAGTCTCTCGCTCGGCGGCGATTTGCAATGCTGTTGCTCAGTCTGTTCGCCGGCCTCGCCGTTGCGCTGGCGATGATTGGAATCTATGGCGTCATTTCCTACGTGGTGAATCAGGGAACGCGCGAGATTGGTATTCGGCTGGCGCTCGGAGCCACGCCCCGCGCAATATTGCGCCTGGTGATCGGCCGAGGCATGGCATTGGCAATTCCCGGCGTGCTTATCGGCTTGCTTGGCAGCCTAATATTCACGCGCATGATGCGCGGTCTTTTGTTCGGCGTTAGCCCCATAGACCCGTTGACCTTCGTTGCCATTCCGGTGCTGCTCGTCTTAGTGGCGTTACTTGCGAGCTACATCCCGGCACAGCGTGCCACCCGCGTGGACCCAACGGTTTCGCTACACAGCGAATAATTCCACGATTACCAGCCCATTTGGTTCATCCGCGTAAGGATAATCGCGCTGTAGCTGTTCATGCGCTCGGGTCGTCGCTTTAGCGGAGCCGGCAAAATTGCAGCGAGCCGCGCCGCCTGTTGCCGGCCGATATTTCGGGCGGCGATTTCGTAGTGGTAGCGAGACGCCGCTTCCGCACCATAAACACCAGGGCCCCACTCGACCACGTTGAGGTATATCTCCAGAATGCGCCGTTTGCCGAGGACTAGCTCGGCCACAGGCACCAGCGTGGCCTCTGCGCCCTTGCGCAGAATCGAGCGCCCAGTTCCGAAGAACAGGTTTTTCACCAGTTGCTGCGTGATGGTGGAAGCTCCACGAGTGCGCTCGCCATCCATATCGTCTTGGGCGGCGATTTCGATCTGGTGCCAATCGAATCCATGGTGCTGGTAGAAATTCCCGTCCTCTGCGGCGATTACCGCGTGCTGCAGATCGGCCGAGATTTGGTTCAGAGGAACGAATTCGTAGCGTTCGCGATATGGCTTGTTGTGAATCCACGCCTGGAGGTGGCGCTGGATGTGCACCGCGGTTGTCGGCGGGTCAATCCAGCGGGCGGCCACCAGCATCAGCGCCGCCAGCGACCAAAGCAGCACCACGCCTATGATCAGCCAGCGAATAAACGGTCGCAGGAATCCCGTCCGAACCGGGGTCTGCGTGACTGTGTTCGTGGCGGCGGGGATCGCGCCAGCTGGGGCCGCACTAGCTGGGTTCGTGCTGTCTGTGTCCGGCATGGTCGTCACGTCTCAGGATAATATCCTGCGCTGGGTCGCCACTGCTGGACGATCTTCCGCGCGTGAACACAGAATGCTGCGGAGAGTTAGGAGCGTTGTGGTGGTCTCCATGGTTCCAGCCAGAAATCGAGATGAAGCCACAAGCTGTAGGCATAAGGCATCAGAACGAACGAGAGCGGAACGGTGAAGAGGACCCAGAGGGCAAAGCGACCGTTGTGGGAGACAGCTTTCAAGTCGGGCAGAAAAAGGGAGAGCAGAAAAACGGGGATGACGACCGCGAGCGTGAGGCCGTATGTGACGATCATGCCACCGATGTAGTAGCCCTGCTCGCGGAAGAACGAAAGGCCGCAGCGCGCGCACTCCGGAAAGATCTCGTTCGGCCAACGAGCGAGTACACGCCCCTGCTGGCAATACGGGCAGCGGAGGCGCAGCGCGCCGCGAAGGGTACTGCGCAAGGGCGGGTGGCGTGCTTTGTCCATCGTGGCGAATCGGACTACAACAGTGTACGCCCATCTTCGATGCCGGGCATCCGCATGTTGCGTCCCGCAAATTGCCACGCAGGGTTGAGGGGATTTTGACGGTGCTGACTGGATTACTGTACGGAATCTGAAATTTGGTCCAGCGCGGAATCAATTGCTGCGGCCAGTTTTGCTACTCCGTCGGGCTTTGAAAGGACGAAGTCAATCCCCACGGCCGAGGTCAGATACTTTCCGACGTTGTCGCGATACATTGTGAACAAAATGATGCGGGTATCAGGTATCGCGCCTTTGAGCACCGATGCAACTTCAGCCCCATTCATCTCCGGCATGGCCAGGTCAAGCAGGACCAAATCCGGTTTTAGCGCCATAGCCCTCTGTACCGCCTCACGGCCGTTGACCGCCTCACCGCAGACGACCACATCCCCGCGGCTCGTCAAATAACGTTTGAGGACCTGGCGAACGGTAAAGCTATCGTCCGCTACCAGGACATGCTTGTACTTGCCTAAATTCACGCAGTAAAGTTACGCCAGAGCGCTTCCAATACGGAATACACTGTTCAATGTAGGACACTTGGTGAGCACGAGATTAGACTGGTGCCCCGTAAATAAGGGGATACAGTGCCCTTAGGCCACATCTGGAGCGCCAAATGGCAAGATGTAGCATGATCCAAGTCGTCGTTCGAAAATCCCAGAACGATTTTTAGGCAGTCACTCGGAGCATCAACGGATGGTAGCGCTGCGATGAACGCGACGACCGCGTATGTAGTTTTAGTGGTGTTCGTCGCAACGCTGATTCGATCAGCATTAGGATTTGGGGAAGCGCTTTTTGCTGTCCCGTTACTCGCTTTGTTGCTGCCCCTCAGAGTTACGGCTCCGCTGGCGGTATTACTATCAATTACTATCGCCGGTATGATCGTCATTCAGGACTGGCAGAAAATCCATCTGCGCAGCACGGGATGGCTGGTGTTGGCGAGCCTTCTTGGAATCCCGCTGGGACTCTTGCTGCTTACCAGCAGCCATCAACGGATCGCTAAGATCACGTTGGCCATTCTACTTTTAGCGTTCTCAGCATTCTCCGTTTGGGGCCGCAAACCCCTGGAGCTCAAAACGGACAATTTGCTCTGGCTCGTCGGCTGCGGCTTTTTCGCGGGAGTGCTCGGCGGCGCCTATGGAATGAATGGTCCACCGCTGGCGATCTATGGCGCGATGCGACGGTGGTCGCCGCAGCACTTCCGCGCGACCTTGCAAGGATACTTTCTCCCGGCGAGCATTGTAGGAATGGCCGCATATTGGTTCACAGGTCTATGGGTGCCCGCCGTAACGCACTACTACCTGATATCGTTGCCTGCCGCGATCCCCGCAGTCTTGCTTGGCAGACTGGTGAATCATCGCCTGCGTGAAGAAACTTACCTGAAATATGTTTACTCCGGCCTGGCTTGCATTGCAGTGGCCTTGTTAATTCAGGCCATCACCGATTGACCCGATTCAGAAGGTCGGTCCGCTCTTGCGGGCATGACTCCCGATTAATGCGCTTGTCGGAAACTGACCCAGCATCCGGCTCTTGGCAGAGTTGCCACGCCACTCGGATTCCGTCATCGAAAAATCGCACGAAGGAGTGCGACAGATCCGCCTAAAACGCGAAACGGGGAGCCTGGCGGCTCCCCGCTCACTTCTTCCGTAGGCCGCCGGGATGCCGAAGGCGTCGCTGGCGGCCGCGCACCGCAAGAGCGGTGTGAATACGGCGGCTGTCTTAAACTTCCCTGCCCGGTGGAGTCATACAAAATCCTCCGTGCACTACGTCTACAATTCCCTTCTACTCCCGCGTTTTGGTGAATGCAACTGGAAAATTCGGCAAAAGAGAGGCGGACGGAACGCGCGAAAAATCGCCGCGGTATTCCTCAACTTAATAAGAAAAATTGCAAGCGGCGGGTTACTTCAGGAACAGAGCTTCGCGGACCTGGTCGCGCCCAACAAACGTCTTCGACGAGCGGAACTTCCCGAAAATATCGAGAATCTCGCGATTCTGAAATACGCGCGCATGCACCGCGAGCGTAGGAGTCGGCACCAATTCCAGCGTCTGCGAGTCCACAACTTTGTAACGATTAAATCGCTCCGGCGCCCGGCTGTGAAACGAAGCCAGCACCGCGCCGCCAGGCCGCATCACCGTGTAAATCCGCTCCATCACGCGCGGCAGCAGCTCGGCATCCAGATAATCGAACAGATCCCACGCCAGCACGCCGTGAAAATAATCTTCGGGATATTGCAGCGCGGTATCCAGAAATTTTCCGGCCAGCATTCCTTGCGAGACGCGCGCGCTGCCGTCTCCGACCGGAGTCTTGCGCAGGCTTTCTTCCTCCGCCAGCAGAAATTCCTTCCAGGAACGCAGCAGGTCTTCGGTGGACAACCGAAAGCCCTTCTCGATGAAAAACATCACGGTGGATTGAAATACAGCGCCCAGGTCCAGAATCTTACCCTGGCCGTTGTCGGTGATCAGCCACAGAAATTCTTTCAGCCCGTTCGATACCCGGATGTTGGCGGAAGCAGGCGTCGCGGATTCCGGCCCTGGTTTCACAGTTGCGCGCGCCGTCGCGGTGGAATTCAGTCTTTGCTTAGCCGTCCAGTCCATGAAGCGCTTTAGCCCCTCGGCGTGCCGACAATGGCGGTGCTGGAAACTTCGCGGTCCTCGGCCGGCGTCGCGCGCGCGGACGAATCGGCGGCATGACCAGGCCGCGTCATTTCCACTTTGCCGCGGAAACGCGCGCCATCCTCAATCCGGATGCGCGGCGAGAGCAAGCTGCCCTGCACGTGGCTCGCGGAACCCATGCGCACGTTGTCACGCGCCTGCAAATTTCCCTGCACGTTGCCCTCAATCACAATTTCCGGCGCAGCGATGTCCGCGGTCACGCGGCCGCTCGGCGCAACCGTCACGCGCCCGTTGGCCAGGTGGATTTTCCCGTGCGTTTCGCCTTCGATGATCAAATGGCAATCGCCGGAAATGTCTCCGCGAATTTTCAATCCCGCGCTGATGGTCGAAACGGAAGTAAGCGCTGAAGTCACGTCCGCCGCCGTTGCCGGTCCGGATACGAATGTCGGCGTAATGGGCGCGGCCGGCACGGAAGGCGTTACGGTTTCCGCGCGTGGAACCGCAGGCGAATTGAATGTCGGAGCGGGCGCGGCCGGTTCCGCCGCATTTGCTCCCGGCGAAGATGGCTTCAGTTCTTCAGTTCTTTTCCACATATGGGTTCCTCCCCAGTATTGCTTCGACTCCCGCGGGGGGTGGCGGGGTCCTGATGTGATGCACGAACTATAGTACAGAGATGTGTACGAACGATAGAGCCCAGCGTACTTAAGTGACAACGCGCTGCGAATCCATTACCACCGCCGCCCGCTGCTCAAGTCGTCCGCACATCGTTGTGCCGCATTTCCCACAACGCTTCCAGATACCCGCCCAGCTCGTGAAAAAATATCCGCACGCCTTCGCCGGTGCGCCACCAGCTCTGCGGATCATAATCAGTATCAGGCGCGGAAATCACGCGCAGCTGCGTTCCTGGCGGCAAAGTGCGCTCGTAAATATATTCCGACCTGCGCGTGTGGTAATTCGAAGTGACCAACAGGATCTTTTTCCAGCCGTGCGAGGCTACATAGTCGCTCACCACCGCGGCTTCCTCGCGCGTATTCTCCGCCCGCTGATTCAGCGGAATAATCGCGGCAGCCGGCACGCCGTGATCCACCAAATCGCGTTTCATCAGGTCCGTAGTGCTGGCATAGGAACGCAACGACCGCCCCGTCGCCACCACGCGCGGCGCCATGCCGGACCTGAATAGCGACGCGGCGCGCGACGCCCGCACCGCATCGAAATTGTCGCCGCTCAGCACCACGATAACGTCGGAATTTTCCGGCGCATCGTCCACAATCCAGAATTCCCCGGCAAAACGCAGCAGCGGCACGCGCACCAAATACAGAATCACTAGAAACACCACGAACGCAATCAGGAACATCAGCTTGAAGATGATTCCGCCGCGCTGCGCGTCCGGTTCGGCGAAAAGCGTGGCGGCGAGGCTGGTCATTTTCCTTCGTTGCCTGGATCAATCTGGCGCAGACGTTCGGCGGCCTGCTCCGGCAGCGTCCCATTGAAATAGACTTCCTTGATGCTGTAGGACTTGCTGCGCTGCTCGACGATCGGCAGAATCTCAATGTGCCAGTGATAATCTTCCGCGATGCTGCGCCAGTATTCGCGCAGCTCGCCTTTGGTTTGTTGCGTGCTGGGCGCCGTGTGCACCACTAAGTGATAGCCCGGCGCAACCTGCAGCAAGCGGCGCAGCGTGCGTCCCAGCAACGCCGCCAGATAGCGGCGATTTTCTCCCGGCAGCGGCGCTTCAAAAAGGTGATTGTGCGTGCGCGGTTGCAGCCACACTTCGTAAGGCACGCGCGAAGCGTACGGGCACAGCGCGTGATAATCGCCGGCATTGTCCACGATGCGCTTGGCCTGGCGCTTCTCCTGCCGCAAAATGTCGCAAAAAACGCAGCGCTCGCGGTCGCGAAACCATTCGCGCGCCGAACGCAGCTCGTACAAAATCCGCCGCGGCACAAAAGTTGTCGCCGTGATCTGTGAATGGGAGTGCGGCCATTCTTCGCCCGCCTGCTCGCCCTGATTCTTGAACACGGTCACGTATTTGAAACGCGCGTCACGCTTCAAGTCCGCGATGCGCCGTGCCCAGGCGTCCAGCACGCGCTCGATTTCCTCGTCGCTCATTTTCTCGAGCGTGCGCGCGTGGTCCGGCGTCTCCACTACGATTTCGTGCGCTCCCACTGCAGCCATGCGGTCGTAAATACCTTCGGCGGTGCGCGCCGGATCGCCTTCGATGCGATACAGCGGCCGAAAGTGCGGGTACACCCGCACTTGCCACGGACCGCCTGAGGGCAAATCCAGCAGCGAATGTATCTCGATGCGAGTTTCCGGACACAGTGGACAAGGATCCGGCCGCACTTTTTCGCGTTCCGGATGCCCCGCCACCACCCAACTGCGCGTGATCGGATCTTTGCGTAGTTCCATCAG